>Ga0154441_1203_pt1 | contig 31933 bp, 36 predicted proteins | sample RifGroC2_FD_115945 | JGI IMG/M metagenome (GOLD analysis project Ga0154441, IMG submission 115945) | Candidatus Rokubacteria bacterium GWC2_70_16 | reverse complement strand
CGGGCTACCTCGGCATGGCCTGGCCCAGGGAGTACGGCGGCGGGGATGCCCGGCCCATGGAGCAGGCCATCGTGGCCGACGAGCTGGCGCGGGTCAGCGCGCCGGCCCCCACCAACGCGCTCGGGCTCGGCATCGTGGGCCCCACCATCGTCGTCCACGGCACGGACGCCCAGAAGCGGCGCTATCTCAAGAAGATCCTCGCGGCAGAGGAGCTGTGGTGCCAGCTCTACTCCGAGCCCAACGCGGGCAGCGACCTCGCCGCGCTGCGCACCAGCGCCGAGGACAAGGGAGACCACTTCATCGTCAACGGGCAGAAGATCTGGACCAGCGCCGGCTCCATCGCCGACTGGGGGCTGCTCCTGGCGCGCACCGACCCCGCCGTGGCCAAGCACAAGGGCATCACGTGCTTCCTGATCAACATGCGCCAGCCCGGGATCGATATCCGGCCGCTCAAGCAGATCACCGGCTCCTCGGAGTTCTCCGAGGTGTTCATGACCAATGCCCGGGTGGAGAAGTCGGACCAGATCGGCCGGCTCGGCGAGGGCTGGGCCATCGCCCAGACGACGCTCGGCTACGAGCGCGGGGGACGCGCGCTGGCCCGCATCACGAGCTACGCCTCGCAGTACGGCCGGCTCGTGGAGGTTGCCCGGCGGATCCGGCGGCACGGCCGCCCGCTCCTCGACGACCCCATCGTCCGCCAGAAGCTCGGGCGCATCTGGGCCGAGCTGGAGGTGGAGCGCTACGGCGCCCTCCGCACGCTCACGCTGCTCGAGCGCGGCGAGCACCCCGGCGCCGGCGGCTCCCTGACCAAGCTCTCCTACTCGGAGTTCGAAAAGCGCTTCATGGAGCTCGCCATGGAGCTCCTCGGTCCCTACGGCCAGCTCACGGAAGGGGCGCCGGAGGAGCTCCGGCTCGAGATCGACACCGCCGTGGGCGAGCAGGGGAGCTGGGCGTATGCCTTCCTCTGGTCGCGCGCCGGCACCATCTACGCCGGCTCATCCGAGATCCAGAAGAACGTCATCGGCGAGCGCATCCTGGGACTGCCCAAGGAGACGCGCGCCGACCGCGTGGGAGGCGCCCGATGAACTTCTCCTTCAGCGAAGACCAGGTCCTGCTGCGCAACTCGGTGCGCTCCTTCCTCGACGAGCACTGTAAGCCCGCGCATGTCCGGGCCATGCTGGACGATGACCGCGGCCACGATCCCGGCCTCTGGAGCGAGATGGCCAAGCTCGGCTGGCTCGGTCTGCCCTTCCCCGAGGAGCACGGCGGCGCCGGGCTGGGCATGGTCGAGCTCTGCATCGCCATCGAGGAGCTGGGGCGCGCCGCCTACCCCGGCCCCTATCTCGCCAGCGTGGTCCTGGGCGGTCTCGGGCTCCTGCTGGGCGGCTCGGCTGCGCAGAAGGACAAGTGGCTCCCGGCCATCGCCTCGGGCGACAGGCGCGCCAGCGCCGCCCTCATCGAGGAGACGCTCGACTGGGATCCCGCCTCCACCACCGCCACCGCAGTCAAGTCCGGCGACGGCTGGAAAGTCTCGGGGCTGAAGCGCTTCGTGCCGTGGGCGCACGTGGCGGATGTCGTGCTGGTCCCCGCCCGCGGCCCCGAGGGGCTGTCGCTCTTCCTCGTGGACCCGAAGCAGTCGGGCGTCACGCTCGGGCGCATGGTCGGCATCGACCTCGGCAGCCGCTGGTCCGAGATGCGGCTCGACGGGGTGAGCGTGGGCGCCGACGCCGCTGTCGGCCAGCCGGGCGCCGCCGGCCCGCTGCTCGAGGCCCTGCTCCGCCGGGCGGCGGTGTGCGCCTCCGCCGAGATGTTGGGGGCGGCGCGCCGCTGTCTCGACATGAGCGTGGAGTACGCCAAGGTGCGCGAGCAGTTCGGCCAGCCCATCGGCTCCTTCCAGGCCATCCGGCACCGCTGCGCAGAGATGCTGCTGGACACGGAGAACTCGCACTCGGCGGTGTACTACGCCGCCTGGGCGCTGGAGGCGGGCGCCGAGGACGCCGCCGTCGCAGCGTCCATCTGCAAGTCCTACGTGAGCGAGTCGGCGCGGCGGGTGTGCGGGGAGGCGATCCAGGTGCACGGGGGCATCGGCTTCACCTGGGAGTACGATCTCCACCTCTACATGAAGCGCGCCAAGGCGCTGGAGCCCCTCTTCGGCGACGCCGAGTTCCACCGGGAGCTGGTCACCCGCCACGTCGCCGGAGCCAGATGAAGGGAGCGCGACGCAGGCAGGCCGCTCCCCGCCGCGCGCGCGGGCCTCTCACGGGCGTGAGGGTCATCGACCTCACGTCCTACATCGCCGGCTCCTACGCGGCCATGATGCTGGCCGACCTCGGGGCCGACGTCATCAAGGTCGAGTCGCTCGAAGGCGATTCCTTCCGCGAGCTGCCCGGCTTCTTCGGCTGGAACCGCGGCAAGCGCTCCATCGCTGTCAACCTGAAGGAGCCGGACGGCCGCGCCATCGTCCATCGCCTCGCCCGCGTCGCGGACGTGGCCATGGAGAACATGCGCCCGGGCGTGGCCGACCGGCTCGGCGTGGGCTACAGGGACCTGCGCCGGCGGAACCGGCGGATCATCTACTCCTCCGCCACCGCCTTCGGCTCCGAGGGGCCGTACCGCGACCGTCCCGGCTTCGATCCCCTCGCCCAGGCCATGGGCGGGGTCATGGCGCTGCAGGGCTTCGGCGGGCCGCCCCAGTACCTCCGCATCGCGGTCACCGACTACTACACGGCCGCGCTCTCCTGCCAGGCGATCCTGGCCGCGCTCTTCGCCCGCGAGCGCACGGGCCGCGGCCAGCGCGTGGAGACCTCGCTGCTCCAGGGCGTGCTGGCCCTGCAGTCGGGCAACGTGGTCGACTACGCGGGCAAGCAGCACGTGTTCCGCGACAACCCGACCTACCGCCTCTATTGCGCGGGCGACGGCGAGTGGTTCTTCCTGGCCTGCGGCAACCAGTCCTTCTGGGGCAAGCTCTGCCAGGCCGTCGGCCGTCCCGATCTCACCGACGACCCGCGCTTCGGCTCCTGGCTCCTGAGACTGGACAACCGCGAGGCCCTCATGCCGCTGCTGGAGGCGACCTTCGCCTCCCGGCCGCGCGCCGAGTGGCTGAAGGTCCTCGCGGACCACGACATCCCGGCGGCGGGCACCCGGACGCTGCTCGAGTGCATGGACGATCCCGCCGTGCAGCAACTCGGCATGATCGTCAGCTACAACCACCCGGCGGTCGGCCGGCTGCGCATGATGGGCCCGCCGCTCCGCTTCTCCGACACCCAGGCCCCCGACGCCGGCCCGCCCCCCGTCCTAGGGCAGCACACGGACGAGGTGCTGCGCGAACTGGGCTTCGGCACCCGCGCCATCGCGGGCCTCGGCCGCCGCGGCATCGTCGCAGGGCAGCGGCCCTGACGGGCGGAGCGACCGGCCCCGCGCGCGCGCCCCGCACGATGCCCTTCGCCTACTTCAGGACGCTCAACCGGCGGCAGCAGGCGATCTATCTCCGGAGCGACGGGGTCACGGCCGTCCCGCTGCCGCGGGCCGCCGCGCTCCGGCCGCTGGTGGCCGAGCTGGAGGCTGCGCTCCAGAGCGAGGAGCGGCCGCCCACCGAGCGCGCCGCGCAGCGCCTGGCGGCAGGGCTGGCCTCGGCCCTCGCCGTGCCCCCCGTCAGGGTGCAGGTGCTGGCGGCCCGGCCCCATGCCAGGTGGGGAGAGCTCCACGGGCTCTACGAGACCGGGCGCCGCCCCGGCCAGCCCCCGCTCATCACGCTCTGGATGCGGACGGCCCGGCAGAAGCGAGTCGTGGCGTTCCGGACCTTTCTCCGCACGCTGCTCCACGAGATGGGGCATCATCTGGACTACACGCTCCTGCGGCTCGGCGACTCGCTCCACACCCAGGGCTTCTACCAGCGCGAGTCGCATCTCTTCCACCAGCTCGTCACCGACGGAGGCCACGGCATGGCAACGATCGCGGAGCAGATGGCGCGGATGGAACGAACGGCGGATGACTTCGCGGCGGCCCTCGGGGGCGTGGCGGAGGCCGCGCTGTCCCGGCGCCCGGACGCGAAGAACTGGGCGCCGAAGGAGATCGTCTGCCACATGCGCGACACCGAGGAGGGGTTCATGGGACGCTTCCAGGCCATCCTGGAGATGGACGAGCCCCGGTTCCTCCCCGTCGAGCCCGACCGCTGGGCCACCGAGCGCCAGTACCTCCGCAACGACGTCGCCGAGGCCCTGGCCGCCTTCCGGGGGCGGCGCGCCGAGACGCTGGCCTTCCTGCGCCATCTCGCCCCGGATCAGCTGGAGCGGGCCGGAGTCCACGCCACACGCGGGCGCATGACGGTCAAGGACTTCATCGGCATGATGGCGTGGCACGACGACAACCACCTGGACCAGCTCAAGCGCGCCCTCGCCGGCAACCCCTAGCGGCCTCCAGTCCAGGGGGTCAGGTCTTGAAAACCGACATGGAGCCCCGGCCCCACCGCTGTTACGCTCCACGCGCCACCCGACGACCGGTGCCCTGACCCGTATGCCAATGCCAGATCGCACCGCTGCCGATGTCGGAATGCAGTACCTGACCCCCACGGTCCGACCTTCCCGACGCTACTGGTAGAGTACGTCGCCGTCCCGCGCTGGCTGGCAGCCGAGCAGCGGCATCACGGTGGCATGGCCGCAACGGCATCAGCTTCCGATCCCGCGATTCTCTTTGCTCTTGCCGGGGAGCATGCGGTAGCCTTGGGCAGCCTTCGGGCTGTCCACGTATCGTTCCGGACACGCTGGAAGGGGTCGGCCAATTGGACGTACCATAGGTCCTAGCATGACGAACAAGGCCGAGCCCACGGCGAACAAGAGAGCCCCGAACAGCAGACCCACGGCCGCGAAGGCCTCCCGAGAGCGCGAGGTCACTTCTCCGCCCCACGCACCGAAGTCAGCCGTGGCGGAAGCGGCCCTCGCCGAGATGCTACCCAAGGAAATCGGGCGCATCGAGAATCACGAACGCGGAGCGGCTTCGCTTAACGGGCGCTACGTCCCCTTCGCGCGCGCCCGGCCTCCGGTATCGCCGGTGAGGCTGCCCTGGCTCCGAATTGACGATCCCGAGCAATGTGCAGGATGATCGCGTGACCAGCCTCCCGGCCGAACGCCAGGCGCGAAAGGGCCTCGGGGCCTTCTATTCGCCGCGGTCCCTGGTGGAGCCAATGGTCTCCTGGGCCGTGACGACGCCCAGTACCTCTGTCCTGGACCCCTCATGCGGCGACGGCGTCTTCGTCGAGCTTGCGGCCGAGCGCCTCTGCGAGCTTGGGGCGAGTCCTGGGAGCGCAGCCGAGCTCATCCACGCCATCGACCTGAATCCCCAGGCGGCTCGGATGACCGCCGAGACCTTAAGTCGGATTCTCGGGGTGCCCCTCGAGGCACGCGCCCAGAGCTTCTTCTCGCTGGAGCCTCCGGGAACGCTCTTCAGCACCCAGGTTCCTGTCGATACGGTGATCGGGAACCCTCCTTACATCCGCTATCAGGAGTTCACGGGCCTCTCGCGAAGAGAGGCCCTCGCCCGTGCCACCGGTGCTGGCGTGAATCTGACGCGCCTGGCCTCCTCCTGGGCCCACTTTGTCGCCCATGCGGTGACGTTCATCAAGCCGAAGGGCCGTCTGGCGCTGATCCTCCCGGCCGAGCTCGTCCACGCCGCCTACTCCGCGCCGCTGCGCCGCTTCCTGCGCGAGTCATTCGCGGATGTCGCCGTGATCTCGTTCAGGCGAGCTGTATTCCCGGGCGCTCAGGAGTCAGTCGTCATTCTCCTAGCCAGCGGGAAGGGCGAGCCGCACCAGCGCTTGGGGCTCGTCGCGGTGGAGTCTAGCCAGGATCTCCAGTCCCTGGCCGAAGTCCTCGCGCGGGCCGAGGTCTTCCAGAACGGCAGCGAACCGACGAAGTGGGTGCCCGGACACACAGGGAATAGGAGCGCGCTTTTTCTGGCGCGCCTGCAGAAGGACGGGCTCTTTTGTCCCCTCGGCCAGGTCGGCAAGGTCAGCATCGGCTTCGTCAGCGGCGCCAACGATTTCTTCGTGCTGACGCCGAAAGGGGCGGGAGCGCTCGGGCTTCCGAAGAGGTCCCTGCGCCCTGCCCTCGTCCGTGCCCGCCAGATCCCAAGCTTCCTGCTCACGCGCAAGGACATCGCGGCCATGCAGAAGGAGAACCAACGGTGTTTGCTGTGGCTCCCAGGGCAATCCCTTACGAGGGCCGAGAAGGCCTACGCACGGAATGGCGAAGCGGAGGGGATTCACGAGCGGTACAAGTGCCGGGTCAGAACACCCTGGTACGTGGTTCCCGGGGTTGTCGTGCCGGAGGCCTTCCTGACTTACATGAGCGACACTGTACCCAGGCTCTGCCTCAATGCCGCCGCGGCCGCCACCGCCAACACGCTCTTAGCGGTTCGGCTCCCACATGTCCCCGTGGGCCTACGGAAGGCCTTCGTGGTGGCGTTCTACAACTCGGCGACGATGCTCTCCTGTGAGAGGACGGGGAGAAGTTACGGTGGTGGGGTATTGAAGCTGGAGCCACGCGAGGCCGACCAAGTGCTCGTTCCTTCCGTGGCCCTGGTGCGACAGCATCGCGGTGAGCTCTTGGCCCTGGGCCCTCGTCTGCACGAGGCCCTCCTCCATGGGCGGGCGACGCAGATCGCTGAAGCCCTGGTGGCCGTGGACAAGGTGCTCCTGGGATCAAGGATGGCAGACGCCCAAGACCTTTCCGAGGAGAGAGCCGCGCTTGCGGCCCGGCGCAAGCTGAGAGCGAGTTCGGAGTCACTCGTCCAGGAGATGCTGGCCTTCTACGGCTGAGAGGAGACGATGCCGCGCAAGACGAGCCCCCGCGTGGCCACGAGCCTCGGCTGCGCCCCGCTTCGGGCGATGTATCGGGCGGCTGAGAAGAGGAAGCCCTCGCGATGGCCCGAGGTGGAGAAGGAGTTCCTCCAAGCGATGTGGGACTTCGATCAGAAGTTCGCCAGCGGTGAGGCAAACCAGGGTGATAACCAGAATGGCAAGGGGGACTTTTTCACCGATCTGATCGCGCTATTGCTGGAGAACTGCTCCGACAAGTCCCTCTACGGGCGTGGGAGCGTGCCGGGCCTGATCTTCCCGAATCACGCCCTAGACGCCTCCTATCCCCAGACGGGCACGGTTGAGGTGCTGGTCGAGACAAAGGTGGCCGGGGCGCCGAAGACGCTCCGGAATCCCTCCCAGAAGAATCCCCGGGGACGGATGGGAAGCGCAGATCTGGACAAGCGGATCAAGGAGGCGGGGCTCAAGACCATCGACCTGAAGGCGGAGTGGCCCCGCGGCGCAGGCAAAGGCGGAGGCCCGACCAATGACCTGATCACGTGGCTGCGCCGGAGTAAGCCGATGAGCGTCCTCTCTATGGCGATCCGCGTCGTGGACAAGAACGACCTCGAGAGGACGATCCACTTCGCGAACGCCGCGGGACAGATGATGGACGCCGTCGGGCTAGTCGCCTACGAGCCCAATCCGAAGAACAAGGGTTATCACGCTTTGAAGGGCCCTCCTCACCTGGAGCTCGACCGGGTGCTCAGCCGGGTCTGTACAGCGCTGAGAAACCTGCCGTAGCCGTCGACATCCACAGGTTGACCTTGACCGCCATCACCGAGATCGTCGATCGCGGTCGCCGCGCGTGTGTCGTCGTCTTGACCGTCAACTACCCGCCCATCACCGCCCTCAGCCATGGGGTACGGAAGGGGCCGATCGAGGGAGCCTCGAAGCCGGTGATCGCGGCGGTCCACGGGGCCGACCTCGGTTTCGTCGGGCTCGAGGTAGCGCTCGCCTGCCATTACCGGGTGGGCGTGAGGGCGGTCCGGTTCAGCCCTCAGGAATAGAGCCTCCCGGTCTGGATCGCGCGGTGGTGGTGGAAGAGCGTCCACTCGAGCGCGCGGGGCGTCACCCGGCGCTCGCGGGCGTGGCTGCGCAGCTCGCGCAGGTAGAGGAACCACTGCTCCACCGTGAAGCCGCGGCCGCGGGGGTTGACGCCCACTGACCGGAGCGCGAAGAGCAGCTGCCAGACGCGGATGTCGAGCACGCCGTAGCGCGCGGGATCCATCAGGGTCAGGATGGCCGAGGCCATCGCCACGCTCACGCCCCGGAGCCCCACGAGCAGCTCCATCCGGCGCGGCTCGCTCTCCGTCCCCAGGACGGCGCGGGAGACGGCGCGGATGCGGGCCGCCGGGTTGCGCCGGCACTGCGGGAGCGCCCGCGGGCTCTTCCACCGGCACATGGCGAGGAACTCCGCGCGGGTGAAGCCGCCGGCGCGCCTCACGTGGCGGAGGCGGCGGATCAGGGCCTTGGTGCCGGGATCCTCATCGACGATCGGGAGGCGCCCGAGGAGGGCACGCAGGCTCCGGCCGCGCCCGGGGTCAGGTCTTGAAAAGCGACACGTAGCCCTGGCCCCGACGCTGCTGCGCCCCCGCTCCAGCACGATGAACAGCGCCGTCACCGATATCACGATGCAAGATCGGGCCCCTGCCGATGTCGTAATGCAAGACCTGACCCCGACTGTCAGGTGGCCGCGCCGGCTTCGAGCGTCGGGAGGTAGTGCCGCGCGTCGGGGAAGCCGATGGGGCGGATGGCCGGCAGCGTGACGCCGGCCTCGCGGTGGGCGGCGACAAAGTCCCTGAGCGCCGGGTAGTCGCCGACGGCGCCCAGCGCCGCCGCGAGGCGATCGGGCACGGCCTCGGGGCCCGGCGCGCGGTCATAGGCGGCGAGCTCGGCCGCGAAGCCGCTCCCGACCAGCATGGCGCGGTAGAAGGGCAGCGCGAGATACCGCGTGAGCTCGGCCTTGAAGAGCGCCGTCGCCGCCGTCCGCTCCACCGTGAGCGCGGCGGGAACCGCGGCCACCACCTCGAAGCCGTCCGGCGGCTTCCCCGCCCGCGCGCGCCCGCGCCTGATCGCGGGCAGCGCCTCGCGGCGGATATACTCCGGGGCGCAGAGCCAGAGCACGGCCCCATCCGCGATCTCCCCGGCCAGCTCGAGCATGCGCGGCCCGAGCCCCGCCAGGAGCACGGGCGGCGCCGCGGGCAGCCGGGGCAAGCCGCTCTGCCACGCCACGCGGTAGCGGGCGCCGACGTGCTCGACGCGCCCCGTGAGGGCCGCGCGCAGCACGGCGACGTACTCCCGCATCACCCCGAGGGGCTCGCCCATGGGGAGCCCCAGTGCCTGCTCCATGGACGCGCGGTGGCTCACGCCGATGCCGAGGCGGAGGCGTCCGCCCGTCACGTCCTGGAGGGTGAGCGCCTCCTGGGCCAGCAGCACCGGGTGCCGCGGGTAGATGGGGATGACGCCCGTCCCGAGCCCCACGCGCGGCGCGACCTGCCCGTAGGCGCCCAGCACCAGCAGCGCATCCCGCCCCAGGCCATGCGTGGTCCAGAGGCTCTCGTAGCCCAGCCCTTCCGCGCGAGCGGCCAGCGTCACCGCGTCGCCGAGATCGGCGCCGGAGTTGAGGAAGGCCGCGATGCGTGCCATGGCGGGGCGCTCTCAGGCGGCCGGCGCGACGCCGAGCGCGCCCAGCCGGGCGCGGAGATCGTCGCCACGATCCACCCGGAAGAGGATCGCCCTCATCCCCACGCGCTCCGCGGCGGCGATGTTCTCGTCCCAGTCGTCCACGAAGACACAGCGCGAGGGCGGCACGCGCAGGCGGTCGGCGGCGAGACGGAAGATGGCCGGCTCCGGCTTGGCCATGCCCACCTCGGCAGAACAGACGATGTCGTCGAAGAGATCGTCGATGCGGATCTCGCGCTCGAGGCGGTGGCGCAGCGTCGCGTCCGCGTTGCTCAGGATGGAGACCTTGTAGGGCGGGCGCAGCGCCCGCACCAGCGCCAGCGTGGGCTCGATGGCGTGCTGCGCCTCGCGCCACCGGTCGTGCAGGCGCGGCAGCGGGCGGCTCGCGCGCGCCTCCAGCGCCCGGTGCGCGCTCTCGCGCCACTCGGCCGGATCGCCGACGCCCCGCTCGATCTCGCGCCAGGTGTCCGTCCGGTACAGCGTCTCGAACACGGAGGAGCGAGGCAGCCCGTGGTCCGCGTCCAGCGCCGAGGCCACATCCCAGCGCATATCCCAGAGCACGCCGCCGAAGTCGAGGATCACCGCCTCGATGCCGGGCGAGGTCATGGGGCGAACGGGGAGGTCGGTGGGCGCCACGCTAGTAGCGTCCCGTGGGGCGGGTCCGGGTCGGCGTGGGCTCGGCCTTGGTGGGGGCGACGTCCCCGGACAGCGGCACCCAGCCGCGCGCCTTCAGGCACTCCTCGTCGAGCTTGCGATCGCGCGTGCAGGCCTTCTCGTCGTTGCGGAAATCCGCCAGCGTGTAGGCCCCGGCGGGCTTGTACCACTGCTTCTCGGGGACGGACTCGCAGGCCACTGCGGCGAGGGAGAAAAGGAAGAAGAGCATCAGCCGTCGCGTCACGGCCGTCATGATACCATGGCGCTCGTCATGCTCAAGACCACCATCGCCGGCAGCCTGCCCAAGCCGGCGTGGCTCGCGACGCCGCGACAGCTCTGGGCCCCGTGGCTCCTCGAGGGGCAGGCACTCGCGGAGGGCAAGCGGGACGCGGTGGTGCTGGCGCTCCGCGAGCAGGAAGAGGCCGGCATCGACATCGTCACCGACGGGGAGCAGACGCGCCGGCACTTCGTCTGGGGCTTCGTGGAGCAGATGGAGGGCATCGACTTCTCGAAGATGGTGACGATCGGCATCCGCGCCGATCGCTACAAGGCGGAGGTGCCCACGGTGGTGGCCCCCGTGCGCCGCCGGGGGCCCGTCCACTCGGACGAGGTTCGCTTCGCTCGCGCCAGCACGCGGCGCCCCCTCAAGTTCACCATGCCCGGCCCCATGACCATCGTGGACACGATCCACGATGAGCATTACCGGAGCCGGGCGGACCTCGGCATGGCCTTCGCGCGGCTCCTCAACGAGGAGGCCCGCGAGCTCGAGGCGCTCGGCGTGGACATGATCCAGCTCGACGAGCCCGCCTTCAACGTCTACATGGACGAGGTGCGGGACTGGGGCGTCGAGGCGCTGGACGGCGCCGTGGCGGGCCTCTCCTGCCGGACGGCGGTGCACATCTGCTACGGCTACGGCATCAAGGCCAACACCGAGTGGAAGCAGACGCTCGGCAGCGAGTGGCGGCAGTACGAGCGGACCTTCCCGCTCCTGGCCCGGAGCCGGATCGGCGGCGTCTCGCTCGAGTGCGCGGCCTCGCACGTGCCGATCTCCCTCATCGGCCTCCTCGGCGACAAGGACATCCTCCTGGGCGCCGTGGACGTGGCCAGCGACAGGATCGAGACGCCGGAGGAGGTGGCGGCGGTGATCCGGGAGGCCATGAAGCACGTGCGCCCGGAGCGGATCTCCCCCTGCACCAACTGCGGGATGGTGCCGCTCTCGCGCGAGGTGGCCCGCGGCAAGCTCCGGGCGCTGGCCGGGGGCGCCGCGCTGGTTCGCAGGGAGCTGATGGGGTAGGCTACGCGATCCTGACGATCCCGGGCTCCACCTCGTCGAAGCGCCTCGCCACCTCGGGGTCGTGGCCCACCACCACGAGCCGGCTCGCCCCGGCCAGCTCATCGATCCTGTCGAAGCCCCGGAGCATCTGCGGCAGGCTCGTCACGATCTGCACGGGATCGCGGCGCTCGATGTTCCGGTAGTAGTGGGAGGCATCCGAGGTCAGCACGACGCGGCCGCGCGCCGTGGGCACCGACACGATCTGCAGCCCCGCCGTGTGCCCGCCCACCCAGTGGGCCGTCACACCGGGCAGGACCTCCACCTCGCCCTCCACGAGCCGGACGCGGCCGGCGTAGTTGAGCCGCACCAGCTCCGCCAGCGACTCGGGGATGGCGAACATGCGGAAGACCTCGTACTGGCCGCCGACGCCGGTCCAGAACGCCAGCTCCTCGCGCTGCACCCAGAACTGGCTGCCAGGGAAGAAGCCACGGCCGCCCCAGTGGTCCCAGTGCAGATGCGAGATGAGCGTGACCGGCACCTCCGCCGCCTTCACGCCCACGCGCGCCAGCATCTCGGCGGGGCTCACCCACTTGCGCGCCTCGCGCCGCTGGGCTTCGGCGGCGGCGAACCCCGTGTCCACCACGAGCGGATGGGGGCCGCCGAGGATCACCCAGAGGTAGTAGTGAAGCGTGAGGGGCGCCTGGGAGGCCTCCCGGAAGAAGAACTGGCACTCCTTGAGGTCCTTCTCGGCGTACCTGAGCGCGTAGACCTGGTAGCTCATCTCGCCTCCACGGTGACGCGCCGCGCCCGGTAGTGCGCCTCCAGCGATTTTCGCCCGCTCCACGCGTGCCCCCGCACGGTGCCGGGCCAAGGAACGAGCCAGACCAGGCCCGAGGATTGGGGGGCGAGCCGCAGCCGAAGGCGAGGCGAGCGAAGCCGGGAGGTGAGCGAAGCGGCGGGCGCGAGGCGTACTGGCTGTACGTTGAGCGCCCGCGCCGACCGAGAACGAAGTATGGCGACGTTCATTGGCCCGGCACTAGCAGCCCAGCGCCGCGCCGTCGCTGCGGGGGTCGGCGGCGCCGAGGCGCGTGCGGCGGTCCGGGTCGATGGTGATGCCGTGGGCGTGTCCCGCCAGCTCGCTCCACGCGCCCCAGCGGTTGATGCGGTGGCCGCGCCGCTCGAGCTCGGCGACGGTGTGCTCCGGGAAGCGCCCCTCCATGTTGAGGAGGTCGCGCGGGTCGCCGAGCACGAAGCGTCCGGACAGCCAGCGCGGCGAGGCCAGCGCCTCGGCGAGGCTCCGGCCGAAGTCGATCATGGCGGTATAGGCCTGCAGGTGGATCTGCGGCTGGCCGTCGGCGCCCATGCAGCCGAAGGCCTGCCAGAGCCGGTCCCCGCGGAAGGCCAGCGAGGCGATGAGCGTGTGGAACGGGATCTTCCCCGGCTCGAGGCGGTTCGGGTGGGCCGGGTCCAGCGAGAAGTAGGCGCTGCGGTTCTGGAGCACGACACCGGTGCTCCCGGCCACGATGCCCGAGCCGTAGATCCCGTACAGGCTCTGGATCAGCGAGGCAGCATTGCCCTCGGCGTCCACCGCGCAGACGTAGACGGTGTCGCCGGCCAGGCTCCCCGGGGCCGGCACGCCGTCCCATGCCAGGGCCCGCCCCATGTTGATGTGCCGCCGCCTCTCGTCGGCATACGCGCGCGAGAGCAGCCGCTCCACCGGCACCTTCGCGAAGTCGGGGTCGGCCAGCAGCCTGTCGCGGTCATGGTAGGCGAGCATCTTGGCCTGGACGAGGAGATGGACGTGATCGGGGCCGAGGTACTCCATGGCCCCCAAGTCGTACGGCTCCAGCAGGTTCAGCATCTCGAGCACGGCCAGCCCCTGGGTGGGGGGCGGCGTCTCGTAGATGGTGACGCCGCGGTAGCTCCCGGACAGCGGCTCGCCCCAGCGGGCCCGCTGGGCCCAGAAGTCCCTCTCGGTGAAGAAACCCCCTTGCGCGCGGGCATGGCGGCCCATTTCCCGGGCCACCTCGCCCTCGTAGAAGGCGGCGCGCCCCCCGGCCCCGATGGCCGTGAGCGTCCGCGCCAGGTCGGGGTTGGCCAGGCGCTGCCCGGCCCGGGGCGGCCGCCCCTCCGGCAAGAAGATGGCCGCCGCCCCGGGGTCGCGCGCGAGATCCCCGGCAGCCTCGCCGGTCCAGCGCGCGAGCCGCTCCGACACCTCGAAGCCGTCGCGCGCCAGCGTGACGGCCGGCGCCAGATCCCGCCCGAGCGTCAGCCGCCCGGAAGCCGCATGCGCCTGGCACCAGCTGTCCACCGCCCCGGGCACGGTGAGGGTCGCGGGCACGATGCCGCGAAGCGGAATCTCGTCGAGCCCGCGGGAGGCGAACCAGTCGAGCGCGGCGGCGGCAGCGGCCCGGCCGCCGCCGTTGAGAAAGCGCACGCCACCCCGCCGGGCGTCGTGGATGAGCCAGAAGGCATCCCCGCCCACACTCGTCATGTGCGGGTAGACGACGCAGAGCACGGCGCTCGTGGCGATGGCGGCGTCCACCGCCGAGCCGCCCGCTGCGAGGACCTCGACGCCGGCCTGCGAGGCCAGCCTGTGGGGCGAGGCGACCATGCCGCGGGGGGCCTCTGCGAGCGACCGGACGGGGTCCACGAACCCTCCTTGTCAGGGACTTGCGTCAAGCGAGGCGCGCGTGCTAGAGCCGAGGCAGTGTAGCACACGACTTCCTCATCTCCGGAGGCCACATGCCCATCGCGCGCGTGAACGGGGTCGAGCTGTACTACGAGGAGACAGGCCAGGGTTTCCCGCTCGTCTGGAGCCACGAGTTCGCGGGCGATTACCGCTCCTGGGAGGCGCAGGTGCGCTACTTCTCGCGCCGCTACCGGGTCATCACCTACAACGACCGCGGCTACCCGCCGTCATCCGTCCCGACGGACCCGGCGGCCTACGCCAATGATCTCCTCGTGGAGGACCTAGCGGCCCTCCTGCGCCACCTCGGCATCGCGCGGGCGCACGTGGGCGGGCTCTCCATGGGCGGCAACATCGCGCTCAACTTCGGCATCGCGCATCCGGCCATGGCCGCGAGCCTCATCATCTGCGCGTGCGGCAGCGGCACGGTGGGGCGCGAGACCTTCCTCAAGGACTCGGAGCGCACGGCCCGGCTCTTCCTCGAGCAGGGCGCGGGCGCGGCCGCCGACCATTTCGCCTCGCTCGCGTCCCGCCGCGGCTTCGCCGAGAAGGACCCGCGCGGCTGGGCGGAGTTCCTGGCCCACTTGCGCGAGCACTCGCCTCAGGGCTCGGCCTTCACGATGCGCGGGGTGCAGATGAAGCGGAAAACCATCTTTGAACTTGAAACGGAACTGGCTCGGCTCGAGGTCCCGTCCCTCATCGTGGTGGGCGATCAGGACGAGCCGTGCCTCGAGCCCGGCCTCTTCATGAAGCGCCGCATCCCCCACGCCGGGCTCCTCGTGCTGCCCATGAGCGGGCATACCACCAACATCGAGGAGCCGGGGGCCTTCAACCTGCACGTGGGCGAGTTCCTCGCGGCCGTGGAGAACGGCCGCTGGGGGACCTGGAAGGCCTGACCGCACCGCCTCCTCAGAGGCGCGCCTCCATCCACAGCTCGGCCCGCGGGTTGCCGTTGTAGTCGGCGATCTCGGTGAAGCCGTAGGCGCGGTAGAGGTGCACGGCCGCCTCGAGGCGCCGCTCGCTGTCGAGCCGCAGGCGATGGCAGCCGAGGCCGCGGGCTTCGCCGAGGCAGGCGTCCATGAGCGGCCGGCCGAGGCCGCGCCCCTGGTGCTCCGGCCGGATCCACATGCGCTTGAGCTCGCCCATGCCCGGCGCGAGGAGCCGGACAGCCGCCGTGCCCACCACCGCGGCCGCGGGATCCACGACGAGCAGCATCACTCCCCGCGCGCCGTCGTAGGCCTCCTGCCAGCGGGCGATGTCGCGGTCGAGCCCGTCGCCGTCGAGCGGCTCGCCGAGGAAGTCGAGATAGGCGGCGAGCTCGCGGGCCACGGCGTCGTGATCCGCCGGCGTCGCCCGCCGGATCGCGTACCCGCCAGGCGGCTGCCCAGCAGGGGGCTCACACACTCCCAGGCTGCTCAAGAGGGCCCAGGTGCGGGGCGGCGGCCGACAGCCGCACGCGAGAGGCGTACTCCGCTTGGCGAGCCGAGCCGGAGGCGAGGTGAGCGGATCCGGAGATCCGGGCGAGCGTGAGCGAGCCACGTTGAGCGTGCGGCTGAGGGCGCCGTACCTCCGCAGATGGGCCCTGTTCAGCAGCCTGGCTAGCGCTTGCGCCTCGCATGAGATGCGAGCCCCCGCTCCCAGAGGTACTCCGTCTCCCCGAGGCGCAGCCCCACCCAGCGGGAGAGGACGAAGAAGAGGTCGCTCAGCCGGTTGACGTACGTGAGCGGCCACTCGCTCATGGGCTCCACGCGCGAGAGCGCCAGGATATGCCGCTCGGCGCGCCGGCACACCGTGCGCGCCTGGTGAAGGAAGCCGCCGACGCGGCCGCCGCCCGGGAGCACGAACGACTTGAGCGGCGGCAAGGTCTTCTGGCACTGGTCCATGAGCCGCTCGAGCCCCGTCACCTCGGCCTCGCCCACGCGGTGCATGCCCTCGTAGGCCGCGTCCTCGGGGGTCGCCAGCTCGCTCCCCAGGTCGAACAGCTCGTTCTGCAGGCGCCGGAGCACCTCGTCGAGCCAGCGATGGTCCTTCCCTCTCTTGAGCCGCTCGGCGTTGAAGACGCGCGCCAGCCCCACGACGGCGTTCAGCTCGTCCACGGTGCCGTAGGCCTCGATGCGCGGGGAGTCCTTGGCCACGCGCCGGCCCCCCACGAGGGCCGTGTCTCCCCTGTCGCCGGTGCGCGTGTAGACGCGGGTGATCCGGATCGGCATGGACCGGTTCCTCCCGCCCTCACGCTATCACAGTCGCGGGGGATGCTAGACTCGTGGCGTGAGCGACTGGCGGAAGAACCTCGTGGCGGACCCGGACGGCATCGCGCGGATCGTGCGCGGGTGCCGGCGTATCGCTGTCCTCGGCATCAAGCCGGAGACGCGGCGGGACCGGCCCGCCTTCTACGTGCCGGCCTACATGGCCGCCCAGGGGTACGACATCGTCCCGGTGCCCGTGTACTACCCCGAGGCGACGGAGATCCTCGGCCGTCCGGTCTTCCACCGGCTCGCGGACGTCCCGGCTCCCGTGGACATGGTCAACGTCTTCCGGCGCCCCCGCGACATCCCGCCGCATCTGCCGGACATCCTCGCCGCCAGACCGCGAGTGGTGTGGCTGCAGCTCGGCATCACCCACCACGAGGCGGCCGAGACGCTCGCCCGGGCAGGGATCCAGGTCGTGCAGGACCGCTGTCTCCTCGTCGAGCATCAGCGCCTCCGCTAGGATGCTCCCGCGCGCGGAGCCTCTCGTGCTGGCGCTCGTGGTCGGGGTGGCGCTGCTCCACCTTGCCACCGCCGGCATCCCCGACGTCTTCGACGAGCTGCCCGGGCAGTACGCGACCACGGCCTGGGAGATGGTGGAGTCCGGCAACTGGCTCGTCCCCACGCTGGAGGGCGTCCCCAGGCTGCAGAAGCCGCCGCTCGTCTACTGGCTGACCGCCTTCTCGCTCCGCCTCCTCGGCCATGGCGAGTTCGCCGCGCGACTCCCCACGGCGCTGGCCCTCGCAGGCCTCATGGCGGTGACCTGGGCCCTCGCCTCCCGGCTCCACGGCTCGCGGCGCGCGGCGATCTCGGCGGTGGTGCTCGGGACGTCCTTCGGGACGGTGGGGCTCGGCAAGCTCATCATGCCCGAGCCTTTCCTCGCGCTCGGCATCGCCTCCACCCTCTACTGCGTGGTGCGCGCCGTGGAGAAGTCCGCGCATGCCGGCCGGTGGGCCTGCGCCGCCTGGGTGGCCGCCGCGCTGGCCTGCCTGTCGAAGGGGCTGCACGGGCTGCTGCTGCCTGCCGGCATCGTCCTGGCCACCGCCGCGATCCGACCCGCGCTCTGGCGGTCGCTGCATCCGCTCGCCCGCCCCGCAGGCGTGGGGCTCTTCCTCGCCCTCCTCCTGCCCTGGCCGCTCTACATCGAGACGCAGTTCCCCGGCTACCTGCGCGACAACCTCGTCAACGAGCAGGTCGGCCACGTGCTGGACACCCACTTCCCCCGCGACTCTGCGCCCACGCCCCTCGCGATGCTCTGGCTCCAGCACCTCGCCTGGTGGTTCCCGTGGGCGCTCTTCGCGGCGCCGGCTCTGTTGATGCGCTCGCGGCGGGTGTCGCATCCGGCGGCGGCCTTGCCTGTCCTCTGGCTCCTGGCCATCGCGGCGGGCGTCAGCCTGGCCGGACAGCGGCAGGACTACTACACGATGTCGGCCTGGCCCGCCTTCGCGCTCCTGCTGGGCCGCGCCTGGGACGACGAGGCCGAGGGGCGCGCCTCAGCCTGGGCCCTCGGCCTCGCCCTGGCGGCGCTCGCCGCGCTCGGCCTGGCTGCCGCCGGCCTCGGCCTCGCCGTGGGCGCTGGCGGATCGAGCGCGGGAGCGGCGAGCGCCCCCTTCGAGGCGCGAAACAGCATCCGCGGCGCCGTGTCGGGGATCGCCTCGGCCCAGTGGGCGCCTCTCGCCCCGCTGCTGCTTCCCGTGGGCGGCGGGCTCTTCCTGGGCGGAGCGGCCGGGCTGGCCCTGGCGGCGCGGCGGCGCACGCGCCACTGGTCCTGGCTGCCGGTGGCGCTCGGCACGCTGCCGCTCCTGCTGGCGGCCATGGTGGGGATGCAGGCGGTGGCGCCGTACTTCGGGCTCAAGTCCATCGGGGCGGCGCTCGAGGCGCAGGGCGCCGCCACCGGGCTCGTGGTCTTCGACGGCCCGAGCCACCGGGCCAGCAGCCTGAGCTTCTACACGGAGGCGCCCCTGCGGTGGGTCCATCGCGCCGAGACGGAGTTCGCGACGCGCTCCCGCGGCGTGGGCGCCGAGCGCTTCGTCGAGGAGGAGGAGATCGTCAGGCGATGGCGCGCCGGGGCCCCAGTCTGGCTCGTCACCGAGGAGAGCCACCTCCCCCACTGGCGCGGCCGTCTCGACGGGCTACCCGGCGAGGTGGTCGGCCGCAGCGGGACGCGCGTGCTCCTGACCAACCGGCTCGCGCAGGACGCCGCGGGGGAGCCCGGTCTCAGCCCGCGCGCGGACGACCCAGGGCGGTGAGCCAGCCCTCGAGAGCCGCCTCCTCCGCCGCCGTCAGGGCCACGGCGCCGAAGCGGGCGCCCTCGTAGGCGGCGGTGATTCCGGCGACGGGCTCGGCCCAGCCCGGGGCCGCGGCGGCGACACGGGCACAGAACTCGCGCGCGGTCTCCGCGGGCAAGGGTCTCAGTCCGCGCCTGGCCAGGGCGCGGAGGGCGCGGGCGTAGAAGCGCGGCATCCGGCGCGCCGCGCGGGCTGCCGGCGTCGAGCGGCCCCGGTACAGCGCCAGGGCCACGGCTGCGGCCCCCAGGAGGGCCGTGACCGGCCAGACGGCGCGGGGGATCCGGGCCTCGCGCAGCGAGGCCAGCCATGTCCCCCAGCTCCCCGCCTGGCGCCGGATGCTCACGGCCACCTCCACCTGGTCGCGGAGGCTCCAGTTGATCACGTAGCGGTACCAGCGCATGCGCAGCGCGTCGAGATAGAGCGCCAGCGTGCTCTGCCCGGCCTCGGCCGCAACCCGCGGGGAGGGGTCGAAGCCGAGCCATCCGGCGCTCGGGAAATACGCCTCGACCCAGGAGTGGGCATCCCGCATCCGCACCGCGAAGTAGCGGCCGTAGGGATTCCACTCCCCGCGCTGGAATCCCCCCACCACCCGCGCGGGCACGCCCAGCGAGCGGAGCATCACGGCCAGGGAGGCGGCGAAGTACTCGCAGTTGCCCGCGCGCCTCACGAAGAGGAACTCCTCGAGGGGCGGCAGCGCCGTCCGCCGCTCGAGCGCCAGCGTGTAGGCGAACTCCCGGGCCAGGTGCTCGTTGAGCCGGAGCGCGGCCTCGTAGGGGTTGGGGCTGCCCGCCGTCACCTCGCGGGCAAGCGCGGGGATGCGCGCGGGAAGCGGCGGCAGCTGGAGGTAGCGCGCGAAGGCCGGGGTGTCGGCACTGGCGAAGCCCCACGCGTCCGGCACCCCTGCGCGCGGCGCCTCCAGCTCCGACTCGACGACATAGTGAAGCCGCGCCGAGGGCTGGGCGATGGAGACGCTGCCCATGTCGTCCACCGTGATCTCCCGCGCCCGCGCCTCGAGCCGCAGGATGCGGGGCGCGGCGAAGATGATGTCGGTGCCAATGGGTTCGAGGAAGAACTCCTGCCTGAGGATCCGGCCGCGCCCCCGATAGCCGCCGAGCCGGAAGTCGGCGGTCATGGAGCGGGGGACCGTCATCCGGTCCGGCTGGCCAACGGTCCACGCCCGCCCGTCGAACTCGTCGAAGACGATCCCCCGCCAGCGGAGGTTGGGGATCGCCTCCACCGCCCCCATGCCCTCGGGGATGTGCACGCGCATGGCCATGCTCGCGTCGGTCTCGATCTGGCCATAGGCCCCCAGCTCGACGCGATCGGTGAAGCCGGTGACGAGCGGCCCGAGCTTGGCCCTGAAGGGCAAGGCCGCCAGCCCGACGCGCGGGATGACGAAGAACAGCGCGGCCGTGATCAGCAGCGTGGCGGCGGCGGCGCCGGCAGCCAGCCCGAGGAGCCCGCGCCCCCAGGCCAGCTGCGGCGAGATGCCGACGATGACGCGGCTCGCTTGCGGCTCCGACTCGGCGAGCACGTGCTGGAGCAGGAGCATCCACGTGGACAGCAGGAGGCAGGCGACGAAGACGAAGAGGAAGCCCACGCCGAAGGCGCCCGAGGAGGCGGCCACCAGCATGAAGAAGGACAGGAAGGCCACGACCCGGCTGTCGCCGGGGGCGCGCAGCGTGAAGAGCCGGGCCAGCACGAGGAAGAGCAGGAGGTGCACCAGGCCGTCCAGGAGCGTGTCGGCGAGGAAGAGGAGATCCGCCGCGGAGGCGATGGCGGCGGCCCCGACCAGGGCCGCGCCGAGCCCTGGGGTACGCACGCGCGCCCGCAGCGGCTCCTGCCACCAGGAGAGGAGGAGCCCCGCGCCCACCACCGCGAGCCCCAGCGGGCCGATCAGCCCCGCCAGGAAGAGGGCGGCCAGCCCGTCGGCCACCAGGAGATAGGCGGCGATCCGGACGGCCACCGTCGGGGGCATCTCAGCCGATCCCGATGCGGATCTCGCGCAGCATCGCGCCCTCCCGGGCCGCCACGCTGGCGAGGCCGGGCCCGGCTCCCAGGGGTCGTGGCTCGTACAATGCGAGCGCGGTGAGGATCCGGCGCTCCTGCCCGCGCCCGCGCGCCAGCGGGACCAGCAGGCCGGGACCAGTGAGCTCGACCATGGCCCCCGCGCGCAGGAGATGGCAGGCCAGCGAGGCGGCCTCGGACAGCCCCGCCTCGAGCCGGGCGGGGTCGCCCGCGCCTGTCCCGTCGAGCACGATGCGCGTGTCCGTGCTGGTCTCGGCCTCGAGCTCGCGCACCGTGAGGGCCTGGGTCTTGGCGCTGCTCCGCCAGTGGATGAGCCGGGGATCGTCGCCCGGCCGGTAGTCGCGCAGGTTGTGGAGATCGCTGCCGCGCCCGCGACGGCGCGTCTGCGCCGGCCCGCTGCCGCCGATGCGCCGCAGCAGATGCGCGGGCACGGGAGCGAGCGCCGGGTAGACCAGGACCTCCGCCTGGAGGATCACCTGCCCCGCCTTGAGGAAGACGCCGAAGGGGAACAGCGTGGTGACGCGGACTCCGGGGAGGCGATGGCGCCCGCGCGTGGCGAGGGTCACCTCCCAGGTCACCACGCGCTCGTCGCCGGCGGGCAGCCGCGGCAGGTAGACGACGCGGCCGGGCCCGCCGCGCCCCAGGGCCTCGATGCTGATCGAGTAGGAGGGGATCCGCCGCTTGCGGTTCGCCACCGTGGCGCCCACCAGGGCGGGGCGGCCGGCGTGGAACTCCTCCGGCAGGATGGCCGTCAGACGCAGCCCGCGCATCACGGCCTCGGACAGGACGCCGGAGACCACCACCAGCCCCAGCAGCATCGAGGAGAGGAGGTAGAGGAGATTGTTGCCCGTGTTGATGGCCGCCACGCCGAGGCCCATGGCGGAGAAGAGGCACCACCACCCGTCCCGGGTCGGCCAGATGGTGCGCCGCGGTCTCAGCCGACGCCAGAGATGCACGAGATGCTGTAATCGGGGCGCCTGGTCCACTGACACGCGGGCTACCGGGGGACGGGAGTGTCCTGCACCAGGGCGCGGAGGATGGACTCGCCGTCCGCGCCGCCGCCGGCCTGGCCGAGCGCCGCCTTGACGATCACGCGGTGGGCCAGCGCCGGCACCGCCAGCGCCTTGATGTCGTCGGGCACGAGATAGTCTCGCCCGTCGCAGAGCGCCCGGGCGCGCGCCGCGCGCAGCAGCGCGATGGAGCCCCGCGGGCTCGCGCCGAGGGTCAGGAGCGGCGAGGCGCGCGTGGCCGCCACCAGCGCCATCAGGTAGTCGAGCACCGACTCCTCGGCCCGCACCCGCTCGGCCTCCTCCTGGAGCGCCAGCACCTCCCGCGCGCTCAGCACGGGCTCGATGCTCTCCTGCGGGGCGCCCCCCGCGCCGCGCAGGATCGCCTTCTCGTCGGGAGCCTCCGGGTAGCCGATCCGGATCCTGAGCAGGAAGCGGTCGAGCTGCGACTCGGGCAGCGGGAAGGTCCCCTCGTACTCGCGCGGGTTCTGGGTCGCCAACACCATGAAAGGGCGCGGCAGCGGGTACGTGGCGTGGTCGAGGGAGACCTGTGCCTCGTTCATGGCCTCGAGGAGACTGGACTGGGTCTTGGGCGTCGTCCGGTTGATCTCGTCGGCCAGCACGATGTTGGTGAACAGCGGCCCGGGCTTGAAGACAAAGTCGCCCTTCTCGGGCTGGTAGATCGACACGCCGATGACATCCGAGGGGAGCATGTCGGAGGTGAACTGGATGCGCTGGAAGCCGCAGCCGATTGAGCGGGCCAGTGCCGCGCCGAGGGTCGTCTTGCCGACCCCGGGCACGTCCTCGATGAGGAGATGGCCGCGCGCCAGGAGCCCGATCACCGCCAGGCGCACCACCTCGGGCTTGCCGACCAGGGCCCGGCCGACGCTCTCCTCGAGGCAATGGATCTGGTCCAGGGCTTGCCTCATGTCACCCTCAATAGTACAACCAACCCGGCCCGGGGCCGCCGGCCGCGCCTCGCCGGCCTCGCTGCGCTCGGGGGAAGCCCCTCATCCGCCTGGCTGGCCTCGCCCTTCCAGCGCCGGAGCGTTTCGGCTATTATCACCCTCGCGCATGACCCAGAGCGGGCGGAGCCCGCCCCACGCTTTCCCGCATGGTGCTGAAGCGGGCCCGATCGGCTGGCAGCGGCCGGAGCGGGCTGGGGGGTTCGACAATGTCGATCTTGCCTCTTGCGCGCCGCGTCTCGCTTCCCTTGGCCCTTTCCGCCGCGCTCGCATTCTGCCTGGCCGGCGACGCCAATGGGCAGAAGGCTCCCCAGAAAACGGAAGGGGATGTCTGTCAGGACGCGGCCGCCCTGCTCAAGGTCGCCCCGACATCGGTCCACCTCCGATCGTCCAGCCCCGAGAAGCCCATCGGCGCATACGAGCCATCACGCCCCACCCCGGCCGGCTGGAGCTATCCCACAGTCCAGGACTTCCCGAACCTCAAGGGGCTCAACTGGACGGTCTCGCTCGTCGATCTGGACAACGACGGCGTTGACGATGTGCGATTCACCGCAGTGGCCGGAACCGCAGCCTGCGAGACGAGCTACTTCTTCAAGCGCAAGGCCGTTGGGGGTTACGAGGTGCTCCTCCACCTGAGTGGCGAGGCAACGATCTGCGGCGATGACACCATCCTGACACTGCGGCACGCGGGAAAGAACTTCCTCCTCTGGTACGGCCCGTTTCGGTCCAGCGTCAACCCCGTCGAGCCAGACGGCAAGGCCCGGAGGCTCTGCCGGATCTCGCGGCAGCCGGGACCGGCTCGGATCACGTCCACCTGCCAGGAACCAGTCTGCCGGGCCGTGGCGCGGGACGCTCGCAAGTGGCCGTCAGTGCGCGAGGAGGCGACCGAGCCGCTCTCGTCCGATGCCGCCGCTGTCCGCGAGGTGCCGCTCGCGAGCCTCCAGATCGGCGATGCGGAGATCCTGAACCTGTATCGCGGCCATCCCGGCCTTCTCGTCGATGTGGACAATGACGGCAAGCCGGAGCTTGTCCTCATGCAGTGGTTCGGCCCCCGCTGGGGGATCGGTCACGAAGTGCTCGTAGCCGACGGGGCCGTGTTCCGCCCCGTCGATCCCCGCAAGCGCTGGCCCGGCTGGCCGGAAGATTCGGGCGCCCGCGAAGGCCTGCTCTTCATGCGGACCGGCGGGAAGACCTATGTGGTCGCCGTGACGCCCTCACCGACGCGGCCGCATCAGGCGCGCGTGGCACGGATCTACCTCGTTGATCGCTCCGGCGCCCGGACGGTGGGCGAGGTTGAAATGAAGACTGACTGGCAGGTCAGCATCGATCGCCAGCCTTCCGACAGACCGTGGTGAGCCGGGCCCGATCGACCGGCAAGAGATCGAGAGTGAAACCGCTTCCGTGCCGCGCAACAAATGCCGGCCTGGCCTCCGGGAGATCACACGGTCTCGTGGCCGGGTCCGTGCGGCATACCAAAGAGAGCTCGGGCGCGAGCCTCGCGGGTCCGTCGCCACCGTCCCCTCACAGCGCCACCTCGATCGGTGCGTCCTTCAGGGCACTGACCTTCAGGACGGAGAAGCCCACGATGTTACCGTCCGCGTCCACCTTCTCCATCACGTGCTCGCTCGACGTCTCACGAAAGTGCCCGGCGCTCTCATCGAAGATCACCTCCAAGAAGTCGCCTTCCTGGTCATACCAGATCTTCACTCTTCTCTTGGCCATAACTGAACTCCTCGTTTCACCTTGTCGGTGAGGTACGCGGTCGGAAGAAACGCATCCTCCCGGAACTTGACCACGACGCACAGGTACTTGTCACCAACCCGCGTCCCCGGATAGAAGCGATAGTACAGCACGGACTGCGGGTCGGGAACGGACACGACGACCCGTTCAGGATTGCGTAGGGTCTCCTCGATGGCCCCCTCCAGGCCAACCATCTCCGGGTGATCGAGAACGTGGGCCAGCCGCTCGTCCGTGATGCGGACCGGCACCTCCCGGTAATCGCGGACGATCCTCACCTCGTGGCAGCCCTACGTCCGCCACCGCAGTCGGCACTGCCGTGGCATGGCCCTGCAGCCGATCGGCGACAAGAACCCGCGCGGGATAGAGGCTCCGTCAGCGCTGCGCCGAGCGTCGTCCTGCCGACGAGGGCCCGGCTGATGTTCTCCTCCAGGCGGCGGATGTGCTCCAGGGCGCGCTGCATGGCCTCTTTCATACTACAACCAAGCCGGCTACTATGAGCCTCACCTATGACTGCCCCACCAGGCCCTGCTGGGACGCCGCCCCGCTGGCCCCGGGATACACGGGCCGCCTGCGCCTTCACCTTCGACCTCGACGCCGAGACGCTCTGGATGGCGCGGGGCATCCGCGAGCCGGTGACGCTCTCCCAGGGGCGCTTCGGCCCGGTGGAAGCGCTGCCGCGGATCCTCGACATCCTGCGCCTGGCGGGCATCCGCGCCTCCTTCTTCATCCCCGCGTGGGTCGCCGGCCACTATCCCGACGCCGTCCGGGCCATCGCCGGCGCCGGCCACGAGGTGGGCTGCCACGGGGACGAGCACGAGCGGGTGAGCGAGCTGACTCCCGACCGGGAGGAGGCCATCCTCCTCAAGAGCCTCGAGGTGCTGACGCCGCTGGCGGGCAAGCGCCCCGTGGGCTACCGCGCGCCTGCGTGGCAGTTCTCCGCGAGCACCCTCGGGCTCGTCACCCGCCACGGCTTCGACTACTCGTCCAACATGATGGACAGCCTCACGCCCTACCTGCACCCGCCCATCGAGGGGCGCTCGCTGGTGGAGATCCCCGTGTCCTGGGTGCTCGACGATGCCCCCTTCTTCCTGTTCACGGGGCAGCGGAGCATCCAGGCGCCGGGGCCGGTGCTCCAGGGATGGATCACCGAGTTCGACGGCATCACCGAGGCCCAGGGCGTGACCAACTTCACCTTCCACCCGCAGATCATCGGCCGACCCTCGCGGCTGGCCTGCCTGCGGGAGCTGGTGGACCATGTCCGCCACACCCCGCGCATCTGGGTGGCCACGCTCGGCGAGATCAGCGCCCACTGGCGGCAGCGTGCCGGCAAGCCGTGAGCCCCACCATGATCTACGCTGCCGCCCTGAACCGCGGCCCCGCCGGCGTCTGCAGCCCCGCCGTGGGCAGGCCAGCCGTGCGGACCACGATGGTGATAGCCCGGGAGTGATGGCGAATGATGCCGAGGGTCACCAGCGTCACCGCTATCCTGGCCATGCTGCTACTTGCCGCGCCGCTCCCCGTGGAGGCGCAACCGGCGAAGATGCTGCCCCGCGTTGCCGTGCTCGATCCGGGATCACCGGTACAGCACGACAAGCTGGCAGCAGCGTTCGTGCAGGGAAGCCGTCGCTGAAGGCGGCTTGATGAGTTTTGCGAATAGCAGTGAGGCGATGTTCCGAAGGGCGGCGATGTTCGTTGCCCGCATTCTGAAAGGTGCGAGGCCGTCGGATCTTCCGGTTGAGCAGGCGACCAGGTTCGAGCTGGTCATCAACCTGAAGACCGCCAAGGCGCTCGGCCTCGCGATCCCCCCGTCACTGCTGCTCCGAGCGGATCAGGTCGTTGAATGACCGACGGCTGCCCAACTTCACGCTTCAGCGGACCGGGGACTCGCGTTGCTCGCCCCGGCCGCTGAGCGATGCGATGGCGCGGACTCTTCGCGCCGCACCATCGGGGGCGTCTTGTTACGCGTAACGTTCTAGGTTACACTGGCTTAAGTGATCCGCCGGTTCAGGCACAAGGGGTTAGCGAGCTTCTTCGAGACCGGCTCAAAGGCCGGCGTCCAGGCACAACATGCTGAACGGCTGCGTCTGATCTTGGGCCGGGTGAGTGCCGCCACTTCGCCACGAGACATGGCGCTTCCGGGGCTGAAACTTCATCGGCTCGGGGGCGACCGCAAGGGCACGTGGGCCGTGTCGGTGAGCGGCAGCTGGCGGGTGACGTTCCAGTTCGTTGGCAAGGAAGCGGACGCCGTCGATTACGAGGACTATCACTGAGGGAGTAGCGGCGATGCGTATGCACAACCCGCCCCATCCGGGCGAGATCATCAAGAGCCTTTGTCTGGAGCCACTTGGCGTCACCATCACGCAGGCTGCAGAAGCGCTTGGAGTCAGCCGTAAGACCCTGTCCGCCATTCTGAATGGCCGGGCCGGGATCAGCCCAGAGATGGCGGTCCGTCTTTCGATTGCCTTTGGGACGTCCGCCGAGAGCTGGCTCAACCAGCAAACGCAGTACGATCTCTGGCACGCCGAGCAGCGTCGGAAGCAACTTCGAGTTGCGAAGCTGGCGCCGGCGTAGAAGACGCCCAACAACGCGCTCCACCGGACCGGGGCTCGCGTCGCTCGAGATCGGGAAGCTGTACCGAGTCATCCGCGATCAAGGGGCCGAAGGGCGCCGCTATCTGCGAATCGTCGACGAGAGTGGCGAGGACTACGGCATGCCGCAGATCGCTTCTTCTCGATCGACGTGCGCAAGCCCCTTGAGAGGATTCTTCAGCGGGGGGTGTCGCCCACCGCGCGGAAGGCCGGGGCCACTTCCGACATGAAGCGGTCCAGCGCGGGGCGCCGGTCGCGGGGCAGGAACATGGTGGGGACGAAGAGCATGCCCACGCCCGCCTCGGCGAGGCGGCCGAGGGTGTCGCGGATCTGGCCGACGCTACCGCCGAGCACGGTGTCGCGCGCCTTGGCCTCGTCGGCACCGAGGCGGGCCATGTAGAGGCGCTGCGCCTTCTCGATCTCCACGGGATCCTCGGTCATGGCCAGCACCATGTTCGCCGAGCGTAGGAGGGTGGTGGGATCGCGGCCCACGGCGCCGCAGTGTTCCTCGAGGACCTTCCCCTTCTGCGCGAGGGTCACGGGCCCGCCCCAGGCATTCCAGTGGTCGGCCCACCGCGCCGCGATGCGGAGCGTGACCTTCTCGCCGCCGCCACCGATCATGAGCTCGGGATGCGGGCGCTGCACGGGCTTGGGCATGAGCGGCGCGTCCTCCAGGCTGTAGTACTTGCCCGTGAAGTTCGCCCTGGGCTGTGTCCAGAGCGCCGTGAGCACCTGGCAGGCCTCCTCCAGCCGCCCGAGCCGCTCGCCGACGGTGTAGAAGGGGATGCCGTAGGCCTGGTGCTCGTTCTCCTGCCACCCCGCCCCGAGGCCGCAGATGAGCCGGCCCCCGGAGATGATGTCCACGGTCGTGGCCGTCTTCGCCAGCACGGCCGGATGGCGATAGGTGTTGCCCGAGACGATGGTGCCCACGCGCATGCGCGAGGTGAGCGCGGCCAGCCCGGACAGCGTGGACCAGCACTCGAGCACGTCCCCCTGGCGGTCCGGCGTGTTCGGCATGAAGTGGTCGGTGACGCAGGCGGCATCCCACCCCGTCGCCTCCGCGTGGCGCCAGAGGGCCGCGACGTCCTCCCACGTGGTGCCGGTGAGCCCGGTGAAGATCCCGAATCGCATGGACGGCCTCCTCGATGAGATGCGTGAGGGTAGCATAGGGGAGGCCCACCCATGGCGCATGAGACCGAGCGCGAGATCCTCGTCATCCACCCCGGGGCCCTGGGCGATGTGCTCCAGGCCGTGCCGGCGCTCCGAGCGCTGAGGCGCCTCGACGGCGGCTGCCGCCTCGCGCTGGCCGCTCAGCCCCGGATCGGCCGGCTGCTGGCCGGAGCAGGCGAGGTGGACGAGGCGCTCTCCTTCGACGGCCTCGGCCTCGAGGCGCTCTTCGCCGGCGAGCCTCCGCCGCCCGCCCTGGCGGCCCGTCTCTCGCGCGTCGCCCGCGTCGTCTCCTGGTTCGCCGCGAGCGATGCCCGCTATCCAGACGGGCTCCGGGCTCTCGCCCCCTCCATGGTCATCGCCGCTCCGGTGCCCGACGACTCCTTCGCCGGCGCCGTGTGGGAGCACCTGCTGGCGACGCTCGGAGCCTGGCATGCGGCGGCGGCGCCCCCGCTCTCTCCCATCACGCTCCCCGACGCGTGGCGGGTGCAGGCGCGAGAGGCGCTCGCCGAACTCGGTGCCCGGCCGGGGCGCCCGATCCTCGCCGTGCACCCGGGAGCGGGTGGGGCGTGGAAGCGGTGGCCGGCGGGAGACCTGGCGCGGGTGGTCCGGGACGTGGTCCGGGACACGGGCTGCCACACCGTCGTCCACGAGGGCCCCGGCGACAGCGAGGCGGCCGCCGCGCTCCACGGGGCGCTCCACCGAGCCCGGGGCGAGGCTCCGGTCCTCAGGCTGGTGGAGCCCGACCTGCCGCTCCTCGCGGGCGTCCTCCAGGCCTCCGCCGCCTTCCTCGGCGCCGACTCCGGCGTGAGCCACGTCGCGGCCGCGGTGGGAGCCCCGGCGGTGATCCTCTTCCCAGCGGCCACCCGGCAGCGCTGGGCGCCGTGGAGCTCCACGGCGCTCCCGCTCCTCGCGGGCGCCCCCGAGGGCAAGCCGGACCGCGTCGCCGAGGCCGTCCTAGCTCGGATTGACTCCTCCCGCAGGCGCGCCTAGACTCCAGTCACGGGAGGTCGCGATGGAAGGGCAGATGAGCGAGTTCATGGACGAGTACTCCGAATCGCTCGAGCAGGACTTCCGCAAGATCGACGGAGCCCTCCTCAACGACACGGTCAATCTGCTGGCGCCCAGCGAACCCATTCGCTTCCTTCCGGATGCCTCCGTCCAGGAGGCCATCGACCGCATGGTCGAGAACCACCGGGCAGCGGTGGTCGTCGTGGACACCGACGGGCGCCTCATCGGGATCTTCACCGAGCGCGATGTCCTGATCCGGGTGCTGGGTCAGGGGCGCGACGTGCGCAGGACGAGGCTCGGCGAGGTCATGACGCCGGATCCCGAGGCGCTCTCCGCCCAGGACCGCATCTGCTACGCGGTGAACCGGATGAGCACGGCGGGCCACCGCACGATCCCGCTGGTGGACGGGGAGCGCCGGCCCATCGGGATCGTGACGGTCAACGACATCGTGAAGTGGCTGGCCGACATCTTCCCCGAGGCCGTCCTCAATCTTCGCCCCGGCGACACGCTGAAGCGCCCCCTGCAGGTCGACTCGGGATAGCGGCAGCGGCCGGCCGCGCCACGGCTAGGACTCGGGCGCGGACTCCTCGGCGGTCTCGGTGAGCAGGATCCAGTCGTCGGGCTCCTCCGGGGCGGGGCGGCTCCCCGTCGAGGTGGTGACGGTGCGGCTGCGGCTGGGAGAGAACCACTCCCAGACGCCCTGCGGCGCGGCGCTCGCGGGCGCCTCGCCCATCTCGGGCCCCGCCACCCCCGCCTCCGTGCGCTCGGTCTTGCGCAGCCGCTTCTCTTCCTGCTTGGCCCGCCGCAGCTGATCCCGCCGCCTTCGCTCGAATCCGTAGTTCTGGCGGGCGGTCATGAACGCGGCGTCGAAGCCGTCCGGCGAGGTGCAGGCAGGTGCATCGTCCACTCCTGGCGCTGATGCTGTCGCGTGAAGGCCAATACGCCCGACCGGCTCCGACCGGACAGGACACGGCGGAGTGTACACGAAGGCTGCGCGGATTGCGAGGGCCTGGCCCCGATCAGATGAAGCCGGGGCGCGGCTTCGGCGCCTGGGTCGGGTCCAGCTCGCGCGTTCCGGGCAAGGGGCCCGTCGCGGTCCAGTACCGCGTCCCCGCCACGATCAGGGTCTCGGCGGGGAAGCGCGTCAGCACCTCGTGCCCCGTCTCCGTCACCAGGATCTCCTCCTCGATGCGCGCCGCCGACCAGCCGTCGGAGGCGGGCCAGAAGTTCTCCAGCGCGAAGACCATGCCGGCCTCGAGCGCCACCGGGTGGTCGAGGGAGACGAGGCGGCTCATGACGGGCTGCTCCCAGATGGAGAGCCCGACGCCGTGCCCGTACTGCAGGCCGAAGCACGCCTCCTCGTCCGGGAAGCCGAACTCCTGGGCGCGGGGCCACGTGGCGGCGATGTCCGCCGTGGTGATGCCGGGCTTGACCATGGCGATGGCCTGGTCCAGCATGTCGCGGCAGCGCTTGTAGGCGTCCACCATGGCCGGCGAGGCACTCCCCACGGCGAACGTCCGGTAGTAGCACGTGCGGTAGCCCATGTGGGAATGCAGGATGTCGAAGTACGCGGGGTCGCCCGGCCGCAGCACGCGGTCCGAGAACACATGCGGGTGCGGGTTGCAGCGCTCCCCGGCGATGGCGTTGACCGCCTCGACATCCTCGGACCCGAGGTCGTAGAGCGTCTTGGCGGCGATGCCCACCAGCTCGTTCTCGCGGATCCCCGGCTTGAGGGCGCGGTAGAGCTCCTCGTAGGCGGCGTCCACCATCATGGCCGACGTGTTGAGCAGGATGATCTCGTCCCGCGTCTTGATCCGCCGCGCCGTCTGCATGAGCTGCTGGCCGTCCACGACGCGGATCCCTTCCTTCTGCAGCGCCTCCAGGATCGGCAGCTCGATCACGTCCACGCCGAGCGGCTCGCGGTGGAGCCCCCGCGCCTCCAGCTCCCGCTTGATCTTCCGCGCCAGGTCCTCGGCTCGTCCCATCTCGGGCGTCATGGCGCCACGCAGGAGCGAGATGCCCGCGCGCGAGCGGTCGCCGAGCCACGGGCAGTAGAGCTGATGGTGGCGGGCCGCCGACCCGAAGTCCCACATGATCGGGTCGTCCCCCCGCGGCAGGAGCGTGAAGCGCGAGAGCTTGTCGCGCGCCCACTCCCCGATGGTCGTGTTCGTGATGTAGCGGATGTTGTACATGTCGAAGCAGAGGAGGCCGGCCAGCTCCGAGCGGTCGAGCGCCCCCCGCACGCGGGCCAGGCGCTCGCGCCGCAGCCGGTCGAAGTTGACGCGCTCTTCCCAGTCCACGCCCATGGTCCCGTAGGTCGGCAGCGCCATGTCTAGTCTCCTGTCATCGGCTTCGGGCTAGGGTTCGAGCCACTCAGGTGCGCCAGCACGTCGAAGACCACCGCGAAGTCGTGGCGGCCCAGGCCGAGGCCCTGGGCGGCGGCGAGCAGCTCCCCGGTGAGCGCGGTGGTGGGCAGCGGCACGCCCAGCCGCCGCCCGAGCTCCAGCGCCAGCCCCAGGTCCTTCTGCATCATCCCCACATCGAACCACGCCTCGGCGGGCATGCCGAGGACGAACGGGCCGCGGTACTTGACCATGGGCGAGGCGATGACGCTCCGGAGCAGCACCTCCACGGCCCGCTCGCGCGCGATCCCGGCCTTCTCGGCCAGCAGCACGGCCTCGCTGAACGCCGCCATCTGCACCGCGAGCCCCAGGTTGGTGGCGATCTTCATCGTGACGGCCA
>Ga0154441_1042_pt1 | contig 35501 bp, 31 predicted proteins | sample RifGroC2_FD_115945 | JGI IMG/M metagenome (GOLD analysis project Ga0154441, IMG submission 115945) | Candidatus Rokubacteria bacterium GWC2_70_16 | reverse complement strand
AGCCCCCAGTACCGGGCGGGAAGGTCCCCGTCGAAGCGGATCAGGTTGGCCACCAGATAGGCCACGAGGCTCAGGAAGAGGTCACCGAGGACCACCCAGCTCCGCCGCTTCCGCTGCCAGAGGTGCCTCATGACATGCATCAGCCTCGCATCAGGAATTCCCCGCCATATCGGCCCTGCCGCTCATGTCCGAGAGGGTCATTCACGACACGCCCCTTCCAGTCGAGGGGAAGCACCTATCGTGCCACTCCGGGCGGACAACGATAGCGGGGACATAGCACGCGGTCACGCGGTTAGCAAGCGGGGATGTAAACTTCGGCGACATGAGCCGTTCGACCTAGGGAAAACCCCCACATGGCCAGCCGCCTGGACCTCGCCCCCGCCTCACCGCCCTCACCCCCAGTATCTGGCGGTGTGCCAAGGCCGTGGCACCACCGCTGCGGCGCCCGAGGCAGTCGAACGTGACGTCGGCGGGCCTCCTGTGCGAGTCTGTGTGCATGCCCAGGATCCTCATCGTGGACGACGACGACCAGGTGCGTGCCCTCCTCGCCGAGTTCTTCGGGAGCCAGGGCTTCGAGGTGGTCACCGCCGAGGACGGCCAGGTGGCGCTGGAGCGGATGCGGCTGGACCGTCCGCCGGTGGTGCTGCTGGACCTCAACATGCCGAGGCTCGGCGGCCTGGAGGCGCTCCCGGAGCTCAAGCGCATCACCCCCCAGGCCTGCGTCATCATCCTCACGTCCCATTCCGACGTCCCCACCGCAGTCCAGGCCATGCGCCTGGGGGCCTACGACTACCTCGTCAAGCCCTTCGACCTCGACGACTTGGCCCTGCGCGTTCAGCGGGCGCTGGAGCATACCGGCCTGCTGGCGCGCGTCGAGGAGCTGAGCGCCGAGGCGGGCGCGGGGGGGGCGCTCCGCCGGCAGATGGGGCCGAGCGATGCCGTCGCGGGCGTCATCCGTCAGGTGCTGCAGGTCGCCGAGTCGAATTTCAGCGTCCTCATCCTGGGCGAGACCGGGACGGGCAAGGAGCTGGTCGCGCGGGCGATCCATGGGCAGAGCCCCCGGCGCGAGCGCCCCTTCGTGGCCCTCGACTGCGGAGCCGTTCCCGAGACGCTCATCGAGTCGGAGCTCTTCGGCTTCGAGCGCGGCGCCTTCACCGGGGCCGACAGGCGGAAGGACGGCTACTTCCAGGCTGCCGAGGGGGGCAGCCTGTTCCTGGACGAGATCGGCAACCTGCCGCTGGCGACCCAGGCCAAGCTCCTGCGAGCCCTCCAGGAGCGGCAGGTGCAGGCCCTCGGCGCCACGCGTCCAGTCCCTGTGGACGTGAGGATCCTCGCCGCCTCCAACGCTCCTCTGGAGAGCCAGGCGCGGGCGGGCCGGTTCCGCCAGGACCTCTACTATCGGCTGAACGAGTTCACGATCCCCCTGCCGCCGCTGCGCGGGCGCCGGGAGGACATCGTCTTCCTCGCCCGGCGGTTTCTCGACGAGGCGTCCATGGAGCTTCGCCGGCCCGTGCACCGCATCTCGGAGGCCGCGAGCGAGCTCCTGCTGCGCCACCCCTGGCCGGGCAATGCCCGGGAGCTCCGGAACGCGATTCGCCAGGCCGTGCTCCTGAGCGACGGCCTGCTCCTGCCCGAGCACCTCCGGCTGGGTGTGGCCGAGGGCGGCCGCGACGAGGCCGTCCCCGGGCCCTCCAGCGATCTCGGGAGCCGCTCGCTCCGAGATCTCGGCGCCTTGGGCGCCGCCGAGGCCGAGCGGCGGGCCATCCGCCTGGCCCTGGGCGTCACCCGCGGGAACAAGAGTGAGGCCGCCCGGCTCCTCAAGACCGACTACAAGACCCTGCACCTCAAGATGCGGCGGTACGGGATCTCGGGCGCCGACTTCAAGGCGTCGTAGGTCGCCCGGCTTCTGACCTCAGGCCTCCCGATTCGCTCTGGCGCGGACACCATAGCGTGCGTGCCTGGCTCTGGCGTCCCCGCCAGAGGGCCGCCCCTCGGGCTGGCGCCGCCCTGGGGCCTTCGCCCGCCACCTGTCTTCCAACTCATTGAGATAGCGGACGTTCGTCGATCCATCTCCTCACCGGCCTTCCAGGCACTGCGCTTGCTAGCTACCCCTCTGGAGGCGTTGACAGATGGCGAGAGGGGATGGCAAGGAGCGAGGGCGACGGGCGGGCCAGACGGTCCTGCTCGCGCTTTCCGCTCTCCTCGTCGGGGGATGCGCCACGACTGGACCTGGCGCTGGCCATGGGACCGCGTTCCTCGTCCCCCCCGACGAGCGCCTCACCCCGGCCGCCGCGGGGCTCAAGGGCGAGCCGTACCAGATCGGCCCCCTCCGGGTCATCATCCGCCCTCAGCCCGAGGTGGACTTTCTCTGTCGTCTGCGGTCGAGCCAGGGGCTCGAGCGGAGGCCGACCGGCCGCATCCACGGCTGCTACCTCCCCGGCGAGCACGTGATCGTCTCCACGCCGGATCCTTACGCCCTCCTGCACGAGCTCAAGCATCACTTCGAGGGCCGCTGGCACGACTGACTCACGCGGCGCGCCGCCCGGGACCACTCGACGTCCGCAGGCCCGGGCTCTACTCGAGCCGGGCGATGTAGGGGAGGTGCCGGTAACGCTCCTGGGCGTCGAGGCCGTAGCCGACCACGAAGGTGTCCGGGATCTCGCGCCCGACGTAGTCGAGGACGACGTCCGGGGGGCGCGGGCGCCGCTTGGCGGCGAAGGCGCAGACCCGGAGCGAGGCCGGGTGGCGCGTCTCGAAGTTGCGGAGGAGGTAGGAGAGGGAGAGTCCGCTGGCGCAGATGCCTTCCACCACGATGACGTCCTTGCCCTCGATGGGGTCGTCCAGGTCCTTGCGGATGCGGACCACCCCAGACGCGGTGACCTCGCCGTAGGGCACGATGGAGATGAAGTCCAGGGTGGCGGGCACCGTGAGCGCCCGCACGAGGTCGGCGATGAAGACGGCCGCGCCCTTGAGGACGCCGATCAGGTGGGGCTGGCGGCCGGCGTAGTCGGCGGAGATCCGCGCGCCCAGCCGGGCCACCTCCGCGCGGATGGTGGCCTCGTCCACGAGGATCTCTCCCACCTCCTCCGCCGGGCGGAGCATCAGGCGAACCGGGTGGCGCGGACGAACTCCCGGGCCACCCCGACCTGCCCGGGGGCCACCAGTCCCGCGCGCTCCAGCTCGTCCAGGCACCGGGTGATGGTCAGCACCGCGTGGAGCGTGTACCCCTTGGCGGCCAGCCGCTCGCGGCCGCCCTGCTCGCGGTCGATGAGGATCACGAGGTCCTTGACCACGAGCCCCGCCTCCTCCAGCGGCCGGATCGCCTCGAACTTGCTCGCCCCATCCGTGATGATGTCGTCGATGACGACGATCTGCTCGCCAGGCTCGTGGAGCCCCTCGATCCGCTTCCTCGTGCCATAGGCCTTCTCCTCCCGCCGCGGGTAGATGAGCGGGACGTTGCCGGCCAGGCTCGTGGCCACGGCCAGCGGCAGCCCGGCGTAGGGGATGCCGGCGATGCGATCGGCGCGGCAGCGCGAGACGGCCTGCGCCATGAGGGCGCCGATTCGCGCCAGCACGTCAGGATGGGAGATGACCACGCGGAGGTCGATGTAGAAGGGCGACGTGATCCCGGACTTCAGCGTGAACTCGCCGAAGCGCAGGGCCCCGATCTCGAAGAGCCGCCGGATCAGGACAGCATGGGTCTGACCATCTCGCTTGAACGTGGAGGACTTCGCCTCGCGGTTCGGCCTCTTCGCGCCTGCGGCGCTCTGACCATCTCGCTTGAACGTGGAGGACTTCGCCTCGCGGTTCGGCCTCTTCGCGCCTGCGGCGCTCTGACCATCTCGCTTGAACGTGGAGGACTTCGCCTCGCGGTTCGGCCTCTTCGCGCCTGCGGCGCTCATCGGGGTGGCGGTGTTAGGGGGAGATGTCGTGGAGGATGGCGCGGGCGGCTGCGGCCGGGTCGGGGGCGGCGGTGATGGGCCGGCCCACGACCAGGTAGTGGGCGCCCGCGCGGGCGGCCGCCGCGGGAGTGGCCACGCGCGACTGATCGTGCGGATCGCTGCCCGCCGGGCGCACCCCCGGCGTCACGATCACCCAGCCCGCGCCCAGGTGGTTCCTGAGCGGAGCGATCTCGCCGGGCGAGGCCACGCAGCCGTCGAGTCCGGCAGCGCGGGCGAGCCCGGCCAGGTGGAGCACATGCCCTTCCACCGACGAGGCCACGCGGAGCTCCCGCTGGAGCGCCGCCCGGTCCAGGCTCGTGAGCACGGTGACCGCGATCGCGAGCGGGCGCCGCGCCCCGGGCGGAGTCGCCGCCGCCGCGGCCTCGGCCGCCGCCTGCATCATCGCCCGGCCGCCGCAGGCGTGGACGTCGAACATGAAGACGCCCAGGCGCGCGGCTTCCCGCGCGGCCCCGGCCACGGTGCTGGGGATGTCGTGGAACTTGAGGTCGAGGAAGACCGCGGCGCCGCGCTTGTGCACGGCCTCCACCGCCGCCGGGCCGCAGGCGGTGAAGAGCTGGGAGCCGATCTTGTAGCGGCGGACGAGCCCGTCGAGCCGGTCCATGAGGGCCAGGGCGGCGTCGAGCGCGTCCACGTCGAGGGCCACGATCAGCCGGTCGGCGGGCTCACGGGGCGGCATGGTATTCCTGGAGCGACTGCACGGAGATCTCCCCCTTGAGCAGGGCCTCGATGCCGCCGATGGCCGCCTGGGCTCCGTCCACCGTCGTGTAGTAGGGGATGCTCTGGGTCACCGCCGTCCGCCGGATGATGGAGGAGTCCTTGCGGGCGCGCCCGTCCTCGGGCGTGTTGAAGACCAGCGCGATCTCGCCGCGCTTCATCAGGTCCACGATGTTGGGCCGGTAGCCCTCGGCCACCTTGTGGATCGTCTCCACGGTCATGCCCTGCAGCGCCAGGAGCTTGGCCGTCCCGGTGGTCGCCACGAGAGTGAAGCCCATCTCGCTGAGCCGCTTGGCGATGCCCAGGGCCGCGCGCTTGTCGCGGTTCTTCACCGAGATGAAGACCTTGCCCGAGGTGGGCAGCGGCGAGTGCGCCGAGAGCTGCGACTTCACGTAGGCCTTCCGGAAGTCCCGGTCGATCCCCATCACCTCGCCGGTGGACTTCATCTCGGGCCCGAGGACGGCGTCCACGCCGGGGAACTTGACGAAGGGGAACACCGCCTCCTTGATGGCGATGTGGGCCACCTCGCGCTCCTCGCCGAAGCCCAGGTCGGCCAGCCGCGCCCCCAGCATCACCTTGGTGGCGAGCTTCGCCAGGGGGACGCCGATGGCCTTGGAGACGAAGGGCACGGTCCGGGAGGCGCGCGGGTTCACCTCGAGGACGAAGATCGTCTCGTTCTTGATGGCGAACTGGATGTTCAGGAGGCCGATCACCCCCAGCTCCCGGGCCAGCGCGCGCGTCTGCGCCTTGATGCGCTCGATCTGGTCGTCGCCCAGCGAGTAGGGGGGGAGCGCGCAGGCCGAGTCGCCGGAGTGGATGCCCGCCTTCTCCACGTGCTCCATGACGCCGCCCACGACCACGCGCTCGCCGTCGGCGATGGCGTCCACGTCGATCTCGATGGCGTCCTCCAGGAACTTGTCCACGAGGATCGGGTGCTCGGGGCTCGCGCGCACGGCCTCGCGCATGTAGCCGCGCAGGTCCTCCTCGTCGTAGACGATCTGCATGGCGCGCCCGCCCAGCACGTAGGAGGGGCGGACCAGCACCGGATAGCCGATGGCGGTCGCGATGCGCGCCGCCTCGTCGAAGGAGCGGGCCGTGTCCCCCGGGGCCTGGGCGAGGTGGAGCCCCTCCAGCAGCCGGGCGAAGCGCCGGCGATCCTCCGCGCGGTCGATGGCGTCCGACGGGGTGCCCAGGATCGGGACGCCGGCGGCCTGGAGCGCGACCACCAGCTTGAGCGGGGTCTGGCCGCCGAACTGGACGATGACGCCCCGCGGCTGCTCCCGCTCCACGATGTTCATCACGTCCTCGAACGTGAGCGGCTCGAAGTAGAGGCGGTCGGAGGTGTCGTAGTCGGTGGACACCGTCTCCGGGTTGCAGTTGACCATGATCGCCTCGACGCCGATCTCCTTCAGCGCGAAGGCGGCGTGCACGCAGGCGTAGTCGAACTCGATGCCCTGGCCGATCCGGTTCGGCCCCGAGCCGAGGATGACGACCTTGGGCCGCGGGGTGGGCGGCGCCTCGTCTTCCTCCTCGTAGGTCGAGTAGAGGTAGGGGGTGTAGGCGACGAACTCGGCGGCGCAGGTGTCCACCATCTTGAAGGTGGCGCGGATCCCCGCGGCGAGCCGCGCGGCCCGCACCTCGGGCTCGGTCGTGCCGGCCAGCTCGGCGATGCGGCGGTCGGCGAAGCCCATCTGCTTGGCCCGGCGGAGGAGGCGGGCCTCCCCGAGCCCGGCGGCCCGGATGCGCGGCTCCAGCTCGACGATCTCGCGCACGTTGTCGAGGAACCACGGGTCGACGGCCGACAGCTCGGCGATCTCCACCGTCGTGAGCCCGCGCCGGTAGCCCTCGGCGATGGCGAAGCAGCGGTCGGGGTTCGGCACGCGGATCCGCTGGCGCAGCGTCTCGAGGTCCTCGAGCGGCGGGTCCGGCGTGAGCCCCCAGCGGTCCTGCTCCAGCGAGCGCACCGCCTTCTGCAGCGCCTCCTTGAAGGTGCGCCCGATGGCCATGACCTCGCCCACGGACTTCATCTGGGTGTTGAGGGTCGGCTCGGCCTCGGGGAACTTCTCGAAGGCCCAGCGCGGGAACTTGACCACGCAGTAGTCGATGGCGGGCTCGAAGGAGGCCGGCGTCTCCCGCGTGATGTCGTTGCGCAGCTCGTCCAGCGTGTAGCCGACGGCCAGCTTCGCCGCGATCTTGGCGATGGGGAAGCCCGTGGCCTTGGAGGCCAGCGCCGAGGAGCGCGAGACGCGCGGGTTCATCTCGATGACGACCATGCGCCCGTCCCGCGGGTTGACGGCGAACTGGATGTTCGACCCGCCGGTCTCGACGCCGATCTCGCGGATGATCGCGAGGGAGGCGTCCCGCATGAGCTGGTACTCCTTGTCCGTCAGCGTCTGGGCGGGCGCCACGGTGATGGAGTCGCCCGTGTGGACGCCCATCGGGTCGAAGTTCTCGATGGAGCAGATGATGACGACGTTGTCCTTGAGGTCGCGCATCACCTCCAGCTCGAACTCCTTCCAGCCGATGACGGACTCCTCCACGAGCACCTGGCCCACGGGGCTCTGCTGGAGCCCCCACTTGATGGCGGCCTCGAGCTCCTCCGGGTTGTAGGCGATGGAGCCGCCGGTGCCGCCCAGCGTGAACGAGGGCCGGAGGATCAGGGGGAACTGCATCCGGCGCTGGCGCATGCCCTCCAGCGCCTCCGGCGGACTCCCGGCGTAGAAGCCCTTGGGCATCTCGAGCCCGATCCGCGCCATGGCCGCGCCGAAGAGGTTGCGGTCCTCGGCGGTCTTGATGGCCGGCAGCTTGGCGCCGATGAGCTCCACGCCGTAGCGGTCCAGCGTGCCGTCCTCCGACAGCGCCACCGCCAGGTTGAGCCCGGTCTGCCCGCCCACGGTGGGGAGCATGGCGTCGGGGCGCTCGCGGGCGATCACCTTGGCGACGAACTCCGGCGTGAGCGGCTCCACGTAGGTCCGGTGGGCCATCTCGGGGTCGGTCATGATGGTGGCCGGGTTCGAGTTCACCAGCACCACCTCGAAGCCCTCCTCGCGCAGCGCCTTGCAGGCCTGGGTGCCGGAGTAGTCGAACTCGCAGGCCTGCCCGATCACGATGGGCCCGGAGCCGATGAGGAGGATCTTCTTCAGATCAGTGCGCTTGGGCACGGTTCTCTATCCGCCTCCCTCGACGAGCCCATAGATGATCGAGACCTCCGGGGCCGCTTCCTCCCGCTTGTAGAGCACGTCGTCCAGGCGGCCCGACCCCACCCACACGACCTCGCCCTGGCCCCAGAGCGTCTCGCCCAGCACGCCCATGCGCTTCTCGACGCGCTCCTTGACGGCATGCGCCTCCAGCGCCAGCTCGCTCTCGGTGGTGAAGCTGGCCCACTCGGGCTTCTGTCCGGCCTCCTCGGTCTTGCGGTACGAGATCAGGTACTTCGGCATGGAGAGGTCAACCTCCTTGCTCGCCTTCCATCAGCGCGATGAAGTGCTGGAACAGATAGTCGGCGTCGTGCGGACCGGGGGAGGCCTCGGGGTGGTACTGCACGGAGAAGACGGGCAGCTCCCGGTGGCGCATCCCCTCGGAGGTGCCGTCGTTGAGGCTCACGTGGGTCTGCTCGACCCCGAAGCCCTCCACCGAGCCCGGGTCCACGGCGAAGCCGTGGTTCTGCGAGGTGATCTCCACGCCGCCGGTCAGCAGGTTCTGCACCGGGTGGTTGGCGCCGTGGTGACCGAACTTGAGCTTGTAGGTCGTCCCGCCGAAGGCCAGCCCCAGGATCTGATGGCCGAGGCAGATCCCGAAGATCGGCAGCCGGCCGATGAGGGGCCGCACCGTCCTGATCAGGTACTCCACGGGCTCCGGGTCGCCCGGGCCGTTGGACAGGAAGAGACCGTGGGGCCGCATCTCGAGGACCTGCTCGGCGGGGGTCCAGGCCGGCACCACCTGGAGCGCGCAGCCCAGCGAGGCCAGCCGGCGCAGGATATTGCTCTTGATGCCCGCGTCGAAGGCGACGACGCGGAACCGGGGCGGCGGCGGCTCCGTGTAGCCGCGGCGGAGATCCCATGTCCCCTCCCCCCAGCCCCGGGGCCTCTCTGCCGTCACCTCCCGCACTAGGTCTCGGCCGACCAGGCCCGGCAGCGCTCGCGCCCGCTCCACCAGCCGGGCGTGGTCGCCCTCCGCGGAGGAGATGATGCCCTCCTGGGCGCCCCGGTCGCGGAGGTGGCGGGTCAGCGCGCGGGTGTCGATGCCTTGGATGCCGACGATCCCGTGCTCCTTCATGTACCCGTCGAGCGACATCCGCCCGCGCCACGAGGAGGGGTAGGGGCACGCTTCCTTGACGATGAGCCCGCCGAGCCAGGGCCGTCGCGACTCCACGTCTTCCGGGTTGACGCCGTAGTTGCCGATGAGCGGATAGGTCATGCAGACCAGCTGCCCCCGGTACGAGGGATCGGTCATGATCTCCTGGTAGCCCGTCATGGCGGTGTTGAACACCACTTCCCCGTGGGCCTCGCCGACGGCCCCGCAGGGCTCGCCCCGGAAGAGGCGCCCGTCGGCCAGCGCCAGCAGCGCCTCGGTCATGGCGTGACCACGCTTCCCCCCACGACGGTCATGACCGGCGCCCCCGTCCCTGTCCAGCCCCGGAAGGGCGTGTTGCGGCTCCGCGAGCGGAAGGCGGTGGGGTCCACGGCGAAGGGCCGCTGGAGGTCGAGGATGGTGATGTCCGCGGCGGCCCCGGGCGCGAGGCTGCCGCCCGGCAGGCCGAGGACGCGGGCGGGGCCCGAGGACAGGCGCGCCACGAAGGTGGCCAGCTCGAGGCGCCCGGGCCGCACGAGCCGGTCCAGCAGCAGCGGGACGGCCGTCTCAAGCCCCACGATGCCGTTGGCGGCCGCCGCGAACTCGCCCTCCTTCTCGGACAGGGCATGCGGGGCGTGGTCGGTGGCCACGCAGTCGATGGTGCCGTCCAGGAGCCCCTCCAGCACGGCCTCCACGTCTCGCTTGCTGCGCAGCGGCGGCTGCATCTTCGTGTTGGGGTCGTAGTCGCGCACCGCCTCGTCCGTGAGCAGGAGGTGGTGGGGGGTCACTTCGGCCGTCACGCGGATGCCGCGGGCCTTGCCCTCCCGCACGAGCCGCACGGCGCCGGCCGTGGAGAGGTGGGCGATGTGGACGTGGGCCCCCGTGAGCTCCGCCAGGAGGATGTCCCGGGCGACCATCACGTCCTCGGCCGCGGCGGGCTGCCCCGTCAGGCCCAGCTCGGTGGAGACGAGCCCCTCGTGCATGACGCCGCCGTGCGCCAGGTGGCCGTCCTCGGCGTGGCTGATGAGCGGGGTCCCGAAGGGGAGCGCATACTCCATGGCGCGCCGGTACAGCGCGGTGTTCATGACGCACTTGCCGTCGTCGGAGAAGGCCACGCAGCCGGCCTCGGCCTGCTCCGCCAGCTCCGCGAGCTGCTCGCCCCGGAGCCCGCGCGTGACGGCGCCGATGGGGTAGACGCGCACCACGCCCTCCACGCGGGCCTTGGCGAGGATGTAGTCGGTGACGGCCCGGTTGTCATTGACCGGGAAGGTGTTGGCCATGCAGGCCACCGCGGTGAAGCCGCCGGCCGCCGCCGCGCGGGTGCCGCTCGACACCGTCTCCTTGTACTCGAAGCCGGGCTCGCGCAGGTGGACGTGGATGTCGATGAAGCCGGGGCAGACGACCTTGCCCGCCGCGTCGATGACCTGGGCGCCCGGGGGCGCCGTGAGGCCCGGGCCGACCTTGACGATGCGCCCGTCCGCCACGAGCACGTCCTGGATGCCGTCGATCCCGCTGGCGGGATCCACGACGCGTCCCTGCCCGATGAAGAGGCTCATGCCGCCTGGCTCCCCGCCAGCAGGTAGAGCACGGCCATGCGCACCGCCACGCCGTTGGACACCTGGTCCAGGATCACCGAGTACTGGCTGTCGGCCACCTCGGGGGACAGCTCGACACCGCGGTTCACCGGCCCCGGGTGCATGAGCAGCACGTCCGGCCGGCAATGCTTGAGCTTGTCCAGCGACAGCCCCCAGATCCGCGAGTACTCGCGCAGCGAGGGGATGAGGCCGCTCTCCATCCGCTCGTGCTGGAGTCTCAGCATCATGATCACGTCGGCGTGCGCGATGGCCTCTTCCAGCCGGTGGCTCACCTTGACGCCGAGCTCCTGGCAGGCGGGCGGGATGAGCGTGGGCGGCCCCGCCACCGTCACCGTCATGCCCATTTTCCGCATCCCGTGGATGTCCGAGCGCGCCACGCGGCTGTGGGCGATGTCCCCGACGATGGCGACGCTGAGGCCCTCGAGGTGTCCCTTCTTCTGCCGGATGGTGAGGAGATCCAGGAGCCCCTGCGTGGGATGCTCGTGGGCGCCGTCGCCGGCGTTCACCACGGCGCAGCGCAGGTGCCGGGCGAGGAGCGCCGGCGCCCCCGAGGCCTTGTGGCGCACTACCACCACGTCGGGGCTCATGGCCTCGATGTTCTTCGCGGTGTCCAGCAGGCTCTCGCCCTTCTCGGCGCTGGAGCTCGAGGCGGAGAAGTTGACGACGTCGGCCGAGAGCCACTTGCCCGCGATCTCGAAGGAGGTGCGCGTGCGCGTCGAGGCCTCGTAGAAGAGGTTCACCACGGTCTTGCCCCGGAGCGTCGGCACCTTCTTGATGTCGCGGGTCGCGATCTCCCTCATCGAGTCCGCCGTGTCCAGCACGTCCTGGATCTCCGCGGTCTCGAGGTCCTGCAGGCTCAGGAGGTCTTTTCGCTTCCAGCCCATGTCTCGGCTCCTCCGGTCCGCGAGCTAGGGGTCGGTCGGCTCTTGAATGACGACGCGGTCCACGCCGTCGTGCTCGCGGAGCATCACCGCCACCGTCTCGCGCCGGCTGGTCGGAAGGTTCTTGCCGATATAGTCGGGGCGGATCGGCAGCTCGCGGTGACCGCGGTCGATGAGGACGGCCAGGCGGATGATGCGCGGGCGGCCGAGGTCCATCACCGCGTCCATGGCGGCGCGGATCGTCCGGCCCGTGAAGAGCACGTCGTCCACCAGGACCACCGTGCGCCCCTTGAGCGGGAAGGGGATCTCGGTGCCGCGGACCACCGGCTGCTCGGCCTTGAGCCGCAAGTCGTCCCGGTAGAGCGTGATGTCGAGCGCGCCCACCGGGGGCCTGGCCCCCTCGATGGCGGCGATCTTCTCGGCGATGCGCTCGGCCAGGGTGACCCCGCGGGTCTTGATCCCGACCAGCGCGACGCCCTCGCCCCCCGCCTGCTCGACGATCTCGTGCGCGATGCGGGTGAGCGCCCGGTCCAGCGCGGTGTCGTCGAGCACCTGGGCCTTCTCGCGGACGGTCATCGGGTGGGGGAGCGCCGGGGCCAAAAAAAATGCTCCGTCCGGGGCCGGGGACTGCGCCGCAGGGGAGCCGGGGACCACATCAATTGCTCCTTGCCGGCCTCGCTGGGCCCGCTTAAAGGAGTCAGTCAGGGTGTTGACTCACCCTACCCTCGGAGCTCCATCGTGTCAAGGGCACGGCGGATATGTATGATCAGGTGATGGAAGAGCGTGAGCCGAGCCGGCCCGCTGCCCTCGCCCGGGCCGCGGTGGAGCCAGCCCGGCCAGTCGGCGGGCGCTGACGCGGACGCCGTGACATGGGACCTGACGAGACGCCGTCTCCACGCCCCGGCTCACGCCGGGCGATCCGCGTGCTCTGGGTCGGGCTCGTCCTCGTCGCCGTCACCGCGGCCGTCGCCGTGGAGGGCACGCTGACGTTCATCGGGGCGACCCGCCGGGTCGAGCAGACACTGGTCAACATCGAGCGGCTGAACGCGCTCCTGTCCCTCCTGAAGGACGCCGAGACGGGGCAGCGCGGCTACCTCCTCACGGGGGCCGAGCGCTATCTCGAGCCCTACCAGGACGCCCTCGCCGCCCTCTGGGAGCGGCAGCGGGAGCTGCGGGTCGGGCTCGCCGACCGTCCGCGGCAGCGGGAGCGGCTCGACGCCCTCCAGCCGCTCATCGCCGCCAAGCTGGCCGAGCTCCACCGCACCATCGAGCTGCGCCGCAGCGAGGGCGCGGCGGCGGCGGTCCGGGTGGTCCTCACGGACGAGGGGAGGACGCTGATGGACCGGATCCGCGAGGGGATCGGGGAGATGGCGGCCCGCGAGCGGGCCAGGCACGACTCGCGGCGCGAGGGGGGCGGCGCGCTGTGGGTGCTGGCCGCGGTGGGGGTCGGGAGCGCCGCCAGCCTCGCCATGGTGGTGGCCGCGCTCCGCGCGATGACGCGCGAGGCCCGCAGTCGCCGCCGGGACGACTAGCCCCGGGCTCCGCTCAGCCCTCCTCGACAGACCTCCGGTGCGAGCGAGGCCAATTCAGTAGTTCGTGCCTCGCACGATGTGGCTGACGCCCAGCCAGAGGATCTTCACGTCGAGCCACAGGGACCAGCGCTCGATGTAGAGCAGATCGCACCGGACCCACTCCTCGAATCCCGGCGCCTTCCCGGTGACGTGCCAGAGTGAGACCGCGCCGGGCCTGACACTCAGCTTGCGGCGCTGCCACGGCTCGAAGTGCAGCCACTCGGAGGCGATGACCGGTCGCGGGCCCACCAGGCTCATGTCGCCCCTGAGGACGCTCCACAGCTGAGGCAGCTCGTCGAGGCTGAACTTCCGGAGGACGCGGCCGAGGGGCGTGACCCGCGGGTCATGCCGCATCTTGAAGCACGGCCCCCCGCGCTCGTTGTGCGCTGCCAGCTCCTGCCGCCGGACGTCCGCGCCCACCACCATCGTCCGGAACTTGTAGCCGGTGAAGGCTCGCCCGCCCGCGCCCACGACCTCCCACCGGTAGAGCACCGGGCGGCCGGCCGTCCATCGGATGAGGGTGGCGATGACGGCCATGAGGGGCGCGACCGCGACCAGCGCCACGGCGGACACGCCGACGTCCATGGCCCGCTTCGCGTAGCGATAGCTCCAGCGATCGACCACTCGCGGGTCGAGGGGCACGAGGAGGGCGTCGCCCGAGACCGTCGCCATGGTCACGACGCCGGCCGCCCGGCGCCGGCCGCGGTGCGGCTCAGTCGTCCCCGGAACTTGACGAGCATGCGGACGGCATTGATCGCCTTCGCGCGGCCCATGCGGCCGAACGGTCGCCGCCTCCCCGCCTGCTGGTGCTCGTGGACGGCCCGGGCCGCGGGAACGTAGCAGACCCTCCACCCGCCCCGCCACATCGCGCAGCACCAGTCCTCGTCCTCCCAGTGCGTCACCCGGTAGCGCTCATCCATGCCGCCCACCGCCGCAACGGCCTCGCGCCGCGCGATCATCATGGCGCCGAACACCCAGTCCACGTCCAGGCTGCGGCCGTGATCCACGTCCTTCATCAGGAAGCGATCCACCGAGGCGGCTCTGACCACGCGGTCGAGCTGCAGTCCGCGGAGAACGAGGGTCAGCGGAGTCGAGAAGCGGCGGCAGGAGAGCTGGACCGAGCCATCCGGCTCCAGGAGCTGGGGCCCGACGAGCCCCACATCCGGGTGGCGGTCCAGGAACCCAACGGACTCGCTCAGCAGTCCCGGGAGACACTTCACGTCGGGATTCATCACGGCCACGTAGCGTCCGCGCCGGAGGCGGCGGATGCCCTGGTTGACATTGGCGGCGTACGACCGCGGAACGGCGTTCCGGATTGTCCGCACCTCGGGGTACGTCCGCACCACCCAGTCGGCGGTGCCGTCGCGGCAGGCGTTGTCGACCACGCCGACTTCGAAGGTCGCCTCGCCGCGCAGGGCCAGCAGCGTCGGCAGGTACTGCTCCAGGAGATGCCGCTGATTGGTGCTCACGAGCACGATGGACAGCTCCGCCGGTCCGTCGCGCCCCTCCGGATCGGGCAGGGTCACGAGCTCGCCCGGCGAACGGACCGGCCGCGGCGGGCGCCGTGGGTCCGCCGGCGCGCTGCCCCCGCGCTGAGGATGGTCTCTTCGTGGCCCAGGCCGGCGAGCCGGTTGACGACCTCGATGCCCTGCATGCAGCTGTGATCCTGGTTGGAGACCTCGTAGAGCCAGGCGCCGAAGCGGCCCCGCGGGTAGACGCCGTGGCCCTCGAACCCGGTGCGCAGCGTCTCGAGGACCTCGTCGCGCCCGAGGAACGGCGTCGGATAGGCGTACTCCTCGCGCCGATGCCAGCAGCTCACGATCTCGGCGCCGGGCGGGATCAGGCCGTCCCTCCGCATGGCCGGGACCACGGCCCGGCGAAGCGCGGCCGCCGGGATGGGCGTCGGGCGGGTGTCCGTGACCTCCGCCATCAGCGACCACAGCCGTGCGCCGGGGGGCGTGTTGTACGGCGAGTAGTTGGAGAGGATCGTGACGCGGTGGTAGGGGCTCGCCGGCGACGGATAGTAGATCCAGCTCTTCGAGCGCAGCTCGCGGGGCATCGGTCCGCGCAGCCCGACCCCGAGGACATGACAGGCGCTGTGCCGGAGATCAGTGGCCGCGTTCTTCACCGCGGTCGGCAGGCCGCGCGCCATGCGCGCCAGCTCGTCGAGCGGCGCCGTGCTGATGAGCACGTCGTACGGGATGGCAGGCCCGCTGGCCGCCTGGACCGTCCGGTGGCGGAGGTCGACGCCGACGATGCGCGTGCCGAAGAGCCGTCGGGCCGCCGGAACGCGTGCGGCCAGGCTCGTCCAGATCGCGCCCGTGCCTCCCCGAAGCGGGTACCGGAAGGTGTGGTTCGGGCCCCACGTCCTGGAGTCGGCGCCTGTCCGGATCTGCTCCTTCAACGCCGCGACGGTGGGCACGGAAACCCGCTCGGCGATCCAGTCGGCCGAGAGCATTTCCGGCGGACAGCCCCAGACCTTGCGGTTGTACGGAAGCATGAACAGATCAGCGATGGTCCGGCCGAACGTCGCCAGGCACCAGTCGCGAAACGTGCGGGGCGAAGTCCGGCGCGGGCGCGCGCGGGCCTGCTCGAGATCCCGGATCGCGCGGTCGCGATCATCGCGCGACAGGCGGTGGATGTTGTGCTGGAACGGGTAGGGAATGTACCGGCCGTCGAACCGGATCCAGGCGTCGCGGCGTCGCTCGAGCCACGCGCCGCCCAGCGCCAGGTTCATCAGCCGGTGGTACTCCGCGTAGTGGCTGAAATGCACGTGGCCGCCGATGTCCCACGTGAAGCCGCGAGCATCCACATGGCTGGCGGCGAGGCCACCCGGCCGGGTCTTCGCGTCGATCAGGAGGAAGTCCCGGTGTCCCAGTTCCTGCAGCCGCAGCGCCGCGCCGATACCGGTCGGCCCCGCCCCGATGATCACCACCCGTCCCAGCCCGCCGCTCAGCTTCCGGTGGATGCTCAGCCCTTGGACGGCGTGATGCCGTAGCTCTTGAGCTTGCGGTACAGGTGGCTGCGCTCGATGCCGAGCTTCTCGGCGGTGCGCGTCACGTTGCCGTCGTGGGCGCGCAGCTCCGCCAGGACGTAGGCGCGCTCGAAGGCCTCGCGGGCCTCCTTGAGCGTCCTCTCCCGCTGGGCCTCCTCGGCGCCCACCGGGGTCTCCTTGGGACGCAGCGGCGGGGGCAGGTCCTCCGGGCCGATCACGTCGCGCGGCGCCATGATGACGAGCCGCTCCACCATGTTGCGGAGCTCCCGGACGTTGCCCGGCCAGTCGTAGGAGAGGAAGTAGGCGAGGGCCTCCACCGAGACGGTCTTCGGGCGCTTGCCGTTGTCGGCCGAGAAGAGCGCGATGAAGTGCTCCACCAGCGCCGGGATGTCCTCCTTGCGCCGGCGCAGCGGCGGCACCTCGATGGGGATGACGTTGAGGCGGTAGTAGAGGTCCTCGCGGAAGCGGCCCTGCGCGATCCGCTCCTTCAGGTCCTGGTTGGACGCGGCCAGCACGCGCACGTCCACGCGGAGGGTCTCTTTGCCGCCCACCCGCTCGAAGGCCTGCTCCTCGAGGACGCGCAGCACCTTGGCCTGCGTCTTGAGACTCATGTCCCCGATCTCGTCGAGGAAGAGGGTGCCGGCGTCGGCGACCTCGAACTTCCCGCGGCGGCGCGCCACCGCCCCGGTGAAGGCGCCGCGCTCGTGGCCGAACAGCTCGGACTCGATGAGCTCCTCGGGGATGGCGGCGCAGTTCACCTCGACGAAGGGCCCCTCGGCCCTCGTGGACAGCGCGTGGATGGCCCGGGCCACCAGCTCCTTCCCGGAGCCGTTCTCGCCGTGGATGAGCACCCGCCCGTTGGTGGGCGCCGCCGTGGCGATCTGCCGCCGCAGCTCCTCGATGAGCGGGCCCTTGCCGACGATCTCCTGGCGGCGCTCGACCTGCTCGCGGAGCGCGCGGTTCTCCCGCTCGAGCCGCGAGTGCTCCAGCGCCCGGGCCGCGGCCAGCAGCGTCTTCTCCAGCGAGAGCGGCTTCTCGACGAAGTCGTAGGCGCCCAGCTTGGTGGCCTTCACGGCCGTCTCGATGGTGGCATGACCGGAGATCATCACCACGGCGGCCTCCGGCCGGAGCCGCTTGATCTCCGCCAGGGCCTCGAGGCCGTCCATGCCCGGCATCCAGATGTCCAGGAAGATCAGCTCCGGGGACTCCTCCGCGAGCCGGATGATGGCGTCCTGTCCCGAGCCAACCGCCGAGACGCGGTAGCCCTCGTCCTCGAGCACGCCCCGCAGCGCCTTCTGGATGGCGCGCTCGTCGTCCACGATGAGGATGTGCTCGCCGGCCATGGGCTTCCGGGCGCTCCTGTCAGGCCTCGACCGCGGCCGGCGCGAGACGGCCCGCCGGCAGCTCGAGGACGAACCGGCTGCCCTGCGGCGCGTTGTCCTCGAGCCAGATGGTGCCGCCGTGGTCGGTCACGATCTGGTGGACGATGGGGAGCCCGAGCCCCATGCCCGTGGCCTTGGTGGAGAAGTACGGGAGGAAGAGCCGCTCGCGGTCCTCCTGGGCGATGCCGGGCCCGGTGTCGGCCACGACGATCCGCGCCCGCCGCGCCTCGGGGAGCCACACGGTCTCGACGGTCACCTCGCCGGCCTGGCCCACGGCCTCCACGGCGTTGTCCACCAGGTTCAGGACGGCGCGCTTGATCTGGTTGGGATCCACCTCGATCTGCGGCAGGTCGGGCGAGAACGCGGAGGTGATGGCGAGCGCCGGATGCGACTCGCGGTAGAGCACGATCACCCCGTCGAGGAGCCGGGCCAGGTCCGTCGGGCGGAGCGACAGGGCCGGCATGCGCGCGAAGCGCGAGAACTCGTCCACCAGCTGCTTGAGCCCGTCCACCTCCTGGATGATCGTGGCCGTGGCCTCCTCCAGCAGCCGCTTCTCCTCGGGGCTCCCGTCTCCCGCGAGCCGGCGCCTCAGCCGCTGGGCGGACAGCTGGATCGGCGTGAGCGGGTTCTTGATCTCGTGGGCGATGCGCTGGGCGACCTCCCGCCACGCGGCCAGCCGCTGCGCCTTCAGCAGCTCGGTCAGGTCGTCGAACACCAGCACCAGCCCCATGTCGGTCCCGTCGGGGCCCCGGAGGGCCGTGGCCGAGGACAGGAGCGTGATGGCCTGGCCGTCGCGCCGCAGGTGCACCTCGCGCTCGAGCGTGCCCTCCTTGAGCCGCGCCATGCGCTTGATCAGGGCCGCGATGTCGCCGAACTCGGGCCGGCGGAAGACGGCGGAGTCGGGCTGTCCGAGCGCCTCGCGCGCGGGGAGGCCCAGCATGCGCTCGGCGGCGCCGTTGATGGTGGTCACCCGTCCGGCGGGATCCAGGGAGACGACGCCCGTGGCGACGGCTTCCAGGACGGTCTCGGTGTAGCGGCGGCGCATCTCCATCTCGCCGTGCTTGGCCTGCAGGTCGAGGTAGGCCTCCTCGAGCTTGGCCTTCGAGGAGAAGAGGTCCCGCGTCATCCGGTTGAAGGAGTCCACGAGCATCCCGATCTCGTCGTCGGCGCGCACCTGCACCTGGTAGCCCAGGTTGCCGGCGGCGACCTCGCGCGTGCCCTCGGCCAGCATCTGGATCGGGTCCGTGATGCCCCGGGCGAGATAGAGGCCGAACCAGGTGGCCGAGAACACGATGATGAGGGTCATGAGCAGGAACAGGAGGATGTAGATGCCCTTGATGGGGTTCTTGAGCAGCTTGAGCTGCTTGTACTCCTGGAAGGCCTGGCTGATGCCCCGCAGGCGATTCTCGAGCCGCTGGCTCACGTGGCTGGAGACCACGAGAACGCCCTGCACCTGGCGGCTCGGGTCGCGAACGGGCACCACGGCCTGGATCATGTCCCCGCGGTCCAGCTCGTGGACCGTGGTGACCTCCTGCCCGCCCAGCCCCTGCGCGACCTTGTCCTTGTGCATGGAGCGCGTCGCGACGGCGGCGAGCCCTGGATCCTTGGCGTGGAACTGCTCCTGCCCGCTCCGGTCGAAGACCGTGATGGCCGATAGCCCGAGTCGCTCCCGCTGCTCGTCGAGAAACGCGGCGAGCGCCTCGCGCCGCTCGTCGGCCAGGAGCTCCTCGCGCTCCGCGACGCGCGCCATGTAGCGGGCGTGCCGGAGCGCCGTGCCCTCCAGCGTCTGGTAGTAGGTCTGCGCCACCTCCAGGGCCTGGTCCAGCGGCCGCTCCACCTGGGGCTTGAACCACCCCTCGATGGAGGTCGTGATGAAGTTGGAGGCGATGATGAAGATCAGGATGCCGGGGGTCAGCGCCAGGGAGAGGAACGCCAGCACGAGCTTCGCCTTGAAGCGCGCGCCGATGACCTTCTGGCGGCGCTCGAAGGAGAGCTTCACCAGGTTGCGGAAGAGGAGGACCAGCAGCAGCAGGAAGACGACCAGGTTGAGGTTGAGGAGCGCCAGCACCAGGAGGTTGGAGGCGAGCGGGATCTGTGGCGTCCGGATCCCCACCTCGAACACGGTGCCGACCACCAGCAGGACGAGGATCCCGCTGATGATCAGCAGGTTGCGCTTGCGCTTGCCCTGCTCGCCCGGCCGGCCCTGGAGCAGCGGCATCACTGGCTCCGGTTCACCGTGAGCAGGCTCGACTGCACCCACGGCGTCTCGGCGGCGTCCCCGGCCATGCGCGACACCCAGGAGTTCACGCCGCCGAGCGAGACATCCGCCCGCACGCGCACGTAGTAGAGCTCCTGGGCGTCGAGGGTCGAGGACGGCGCCAGCCGCGCGACCCTCAGATCGGACAGCACCCGCTGTGCCTCACGCAAGCTCTTGGTGAGATACGGCTCCCGCTGCTCCCCGGCCAGCGAGGCGACCTTGTACTCCTTGGTCAGCACGTTGTACGTGAGCTGCCGCTCCACGGCGCGGGTCTGGATCCGGCGCTCCACCCAGAACCGGCTGTACTGCCAGAGCTCCACGTTGAAGCGCACGTGGGTGGCGACACCGCTGTGCAGGCTCTCGTGCAGCGACGGGGGAACGGCGCCGAGCAGCACGACCTGGACCGTGACGTCGAGGTCGTTCAGGAAGACCGACAGGTTGCTGATCCTGATCTCGGCAACGGCTGCCCCGGGCAGGGCCAGCGCCGCCCCCGCCACGACGAGGAGGGCGCCGAGCCTCAACAGGCGTCGAGCTTGCGGCGACACGGCCCCATTATAGCGTCGGGCTTCCCGGGGGGCGGAGGAAGTGGGGGCCGCCCGGCGCGGCCCGGGAGGGCCCGCTACAGGGCCGCGACGCGGGGGATCGCGGGGTAGGCGCTCTCGAGGGTGCCCGTGGCCGCACCCGGGGCGAGCTCCGTCGCAGTCCGCCGCAGGGCCCGGCGGCGGCCCGCGGCCGTCGCCTCCTGGATCGCCACGAGCAGCCGGTAGTTGAGCGCATGACCGGCGTTGCGCGCCACCACGTGCCCCACGAGGGGGCGGCCGAGGAGGAAGAGGTCACCCACGAGGTCCAGGATCTTGTGGCGAACGAACTCGTCCGGGAAGCGCAGGTTGTCGTTGAGCACCGAGCGCTTGCCGACCACGACGGCGTTGTCGAGGGAGCCGCCCCGGGCCAGACCATTCCGCCGCATCGCCCCCACGTCGCGCAGGAACCCGTATGTGCGGGCCGGCGCCAGCTCGTCCACGAAGGCGGTCTCCGTGATCTCCACGGACGCCACCTGGAGCCCGATGACCGGATGATCGTGGTCGAGCGTGTAGCTGATGCGGAAGGTGTCCGAGGGTACCACCTGGATGAAGCGGTCCCCCTCCTCGACGCGGATGGCCGCGTCGATGGCGAGGGCCTGGCGAGGCACGGCCAGCGACACCCGCCCGGCCTGCTCGAGCATCTCCACGAAGCCGCTGGCGCTGCCGTCCATGGCGGGCAGCTCGCCGCCGCTCACGTCCACCAGCAGATTGTCGATCCCCAGGCCATGCGCGGCCGCCATCAGGTGTTCCACGGTCCGCACGCGCACGCCGAAGGCGCCGAGGGTCGTGGCGAAGTGGGAGTTCACCACGTGCTCGGTGTTCGCGGGAATCAGCGTGCCGTCTGCGGCGCGGAAGAGGATGCCGGTGTCGGAGGCGGCCGGGGAGAGGGTGAGCCGGACCGGCTCGCCCGTGTGGAGCCCGATGCCTTCTACGCTGACCCTCCTCCGGATCGTTCGCTGGGAATCCATAACCCGGGGACCGAAGTTGCAATCCGGCTGCCACGAGGCGTCATTCACGGGAAGGGGCTGATGTCATTGGCGATGTCGCCCTCACGCGGGGTCCGGTCGCGCCCCTGCTGTGGCGTCGAAGACACGCGCGATACCGCCGCCTGTCTCATTTCCGTGACACCGGATCGCCGGCCTCAGCCCGCCGGCTGCCGGCGAGCCTCCGAACCTGTCCGGGGCGCGGCGCCGAGGTCGCCGTAGCGCGCCTGCAGGAGCGCCAGCCCCACGGGCCCCGCCGTCTCGGTCCTGAGCACCCGGGGTCCCAGGCTCGCCACGACGGCCCCTGCCGCCCCGAGGCCTTCGACCTCGCTGGCGGCGAGCCCGCCCTCGGGTCCCACGACGAGCGTGGCGGCGGAGACGGGCGCGGGCGGGAGCCGGTCCGCCAGGAGCGCGCGCTCCTCCTCCCAGAGGCAGAGCAGGAGCCCGTCCGGGCGCCCGTCACGGAGCCATTCCGCGAGCGGGCGCGCCGCGGCGACCTCCGGGATCACCGTGCGCCCGCACTGCTTCGCCGCCTCGCGCGCCACGCGCTGCCAGCGGGCCAGGCGTCCCGCGCGGTGCGCCGCGTCCGTCCGCACCACGGTGCGCTCCGTCACCACGGGCACCACGCGCGTCACGCCCAGCTCCGTGGCCATGCGGATGATGGTCTCCAGCTTGTCCCCCTTCGGGAGCCCCTGCACGAGGGTGAGGTGGAGCGGCGACTCGCGCTGGCCTCCCTCGCGGGCCAGGATCAGGCCCTCCGCCGACCGCGTGTCCACGCGCGTGAGCCTCACGGTGAGCTCCTGTCCGCGCCCGTCCACGGCCTGGACCACGTCGCCCGGTCCGAGACGGAGCACGCGGGCGAGGTGGCGAGTCTCCTGCGCGTCGAAGGTGACGCGCGGACCGCTTCCCGCCTCCGCGCGAAGGTAGAATCTCGGCACGGGGAAGTCAGGGCTCCCGGCGCAGGAGCGCCGCGACCCAGCCGTCGATCTCGAGCGTGGTGTTCAGCACGAACCCTTCCGAGGAGAGCGCGACGGCCACCTGTGGTTCCTCGCCCGCGAGCATCCCGCCCAGGACGAGCGCTCCCCCGGCGGCCAGAAGGCGCGCGTAGTGGGGGGCCAGCGTGAGATGGGTCCGGGTCAGGAGATTGGCGAGCACGAGGTCGAAGGCCGCCGTCCCCGGCAGGGCTTCCGGGCCGCCGAGGTCCACGCGGATCTTCTCTGCGCAGCCGTTCCGCTGCGCGTTCTCGCGCGCGGCGCGGACGGCGTCGGGGTCCACGTCGATGGCCCAGGCCCTGGGGACGCCGAGCCTCACCGCCGCCACGGAGAGGATCCCCGTGCCCGTGCCGATGTCGAGCACGGCCTCGGGCACGCGGGCGCGGACGACCCTCTCGAGGAGGACGAGACAGCCTTCCGTGCTCCCGTGCTGTCCCGTCCCGAACGCCCGCCCCGGCTGGATGACCACGGGCAGCCGCGGCGTCTCCGCATGGGCGGAGGCCTCCCACGGGGGGAGGACGATGAGGCGCTCGCCGACCGCGCGCGGCGGGAAGGCCTGCTGCCAGGCGCTCGCCCAGGCTTCCTCGAGGCGCCGCTCGATCTCCACCGGCGCGGGCACGGGCAGCAGGCCCAGGGCCGCCAGGGACTCCTGGTAGTCGCCCACCGCCGCCGCCAGATCGGCGGAGGAGGCGGACTCGGGAAAGAAGGCGCGGAGGCGCGGGGGCTGGCCCGCCGGCTCCTCCTCCACGACGCCCAGCGCGCCCTGCTCCCAGAGGAAGTTGGTGAGCCCTTCGGAGGTCTCCGGCGCGGCGGGGACCCGGAGCTCCCAGAACCCCATCAGGAGCCGAAGAGCTTCTTCATCCGCTCGACGAAGGACGCCAGCAGCGGTCCCGACTCGTCCTGCGAGGCCTGCTTGAATTCCTCGAGCAGCTCCCGCTGTCGGGGAGTGAGGCGCGCGGGCACCTCGATGACCACCTGGTACACGGCATCGCCGCGCCCGCGCCCCCGCAGGTGCGGCATGCCCTTGCCCTTGAGGCGCAGCTGCTGGCCGGGCTGCGTGCCCGGAGGCACCGTGAGCCAAGCCTTGCCGCCGAGCACCGGGACCGCGACCTGGTCGCCGAGGGCCGCCTGCGGGAAGCCGAGGGGCAGCTCGCAGAGGAGATCGGCGCCGTGCCGGACGAAGATCTCGTGGGGCCTCACGTGGAGCACCACGAAGAGGTCGCCGGCCGGGCCCCCGAAGAGCCCGCTCTCGCCCTCGCCCGACAGGCGCAGCTGGTTGTCGTCCTCGACGCCGGCGGGAATCGTGATCTTGAGCAGCCGCTCCTTGCGCTGCCGGCCCTGGCCGCGGCACTCCCGGCACGGGGCCCGGTTGATGCGCCCCTCGCCGCCGCATTGCGGGCACGGGCGCGCCACGGTGAGGAAGCCCTGGGAGAAGCGCACCTGCCCCTGGCCCCGGCAGGCGCTGCACACCTCGGGCGAGGTGCCCGTCTGCTGGCCCGAGCCCCGGCAGGGCTCGCAGGTCTCGTGGCGGGGGATCTGGAGCTTGGTCTCGAGCCCCTCGGCGGCCTCCTCCAGCGAGACCTCGAGGTCGTAGCGCAGGTGCTCGCCGCGGCGCGCGCGGGTGCGGCGCCCACGCTCCTGCTGGCCGAAGAAGCCCTCGAAGAGGTCCTCGAAGATGCTGCCGAAACCCATGTCGCCGGGGCCGCCCTGGCTGGCGGGGCCGGCCACGGTGCCGAAGCGATCGTACTGGGCGCGCTTGTCCGCATCCGACAGGACGGCGTAGGCCTCGTTGATCTCCTTGAAGCGCTCCTCGGAGGCCTTGTCCCCGGGATTCTTGTCGGGGTGGTACATCCGGGCGAGCTTGCGGTAGGCCTTCTTCAGCTCGGCGTCGTCGGCCTGTCTCGGGACGCCGAGGACGGCGTAGAAGTTCTTGGCGGCCACCGGTTACGAGGCGTCGCCGGCCGGAGCGTCGGGCTCGGGCGTCATGGCCACCGTCACCATGGCTGGCCGCAGCACGCGGCCGTGCAGCAGGTAGCCGCGCGCCGTCTCGCCGACCACCGTCATCTCCGGCTCGCCCGAGGCCGGGACGCGGGCGATGGCCTCGTGGCGCTCGGGATCGAAGGCGGCTCCCAGGGAGGCGAAGGGCGTGACGCCGACCTTCTCCAGCACGCGCAGCAGCTCCCGCTGGATCAGCTCGACGCCAGCGGTGACCGCCGCCGCGCCGGCATCGCCCCTCGCGGCCTGGAGCGCCCGGTCGAAGTTGTCGAGCGCGGGCAGGAGCTCGCGGAGCAGCGCCTCGTTGGCGGTGCGGATGTACTCCTCGCGGTCGCGGGCGGCGCGCTTGCGCGCATTGTCGTACTCGGCCACCGTGCGGACGTAACGCTCCCAGTGGGCCTCGGCCTCCCGCGTCTTGGCCCCGAGCGCCTCGCGGAGCTGGCGGAGCTCGCTCCCGGGGTCGGACGCCGCCTCGGCGGGGAGATCGGGCGGGACGAGCTTGCTGTCGGGGTCGGTCTCGTGTTCGCTCATGGTGATTTCCGATTATAGCAGAGCGTTTCGGAGGCTGCGGGCCGCCCCGGCCGTCCCGAGGCTCAGAGCGGGAGGTAGAGCTCGCGGCGCACGCGCGACAGCGAGCTCGACACGAGCCGCGCCGTCTCGTCCACCAGCGAGATGACGTCCGAGTAGGGCATGCGGCGCGGCCCCACCACCCCCAGCACGCCGAGGACCCGATCGCGGTAGGTGTACGTGGAGGTGATGAGGCTGCACTCCCCCATTCCCTCCACCGGGTTCTCCCCGCCGATGACCACCTGGATGCCCCGCTCCTGGGCCATGCGGGAGAGGAGATCGATCAGGCGCGCCTTCTCCTCGAAGGCGCGCAGCAGGCCCCGCATGGTGGCCACGTCGGAGAGATCCGGGTGGTCCAGGATGTTGATGGCGCCGCTGATGTACAGCGTGCGGGCGCGCAGGAGGGAGACGATCTGGTCCAGGATCGGGCGGCCGCGCGTCCAGAGGGGGTCCAGCGGGTCGGCGGGCGCCGCCAGGTCGTCGACGATGTCCTGGAAGGTCTTCCCGCGGTAGCGGCGCGTCAGGGTGCGGCCGATCTCGCGCAGCTCGTCCGGCACCAGCGGCGAGTCCACCGTGATCGCCTGGGTCGTCACCCAGCCGGTGTCCGTGACCACCACCGCCAGCGCGCGGCCGTCGCCCAGCCGCACGACCTCGATGCGATCGAGCGCCGTCTGCTTGAGCGGAGGGGCCAGGAGGATCCCCGTCATGTGCGTCCCGATGGACAGCTGCGCAGGGGTCTCGGCCATGAGGCGCTCGGCGCCGCTGGGTGGCCCCGCGGGAGACTCCTCGCGCACGGGCGAGGGCGCGGCGCCCACCCAGGGCACGCGGTGCAGCGCGTCCACGTAGAAGCGGTAGGCCTGGTCGGTAGGGACCCGTCCCGCCGAGGTGTGCGGATGAGTGAGGTAGCCCATCTCCTCCAGGTCCGCCATCACGTTGCGGATCGTGGCCGGGGACAGGCCGCGCATGTGCCGCCGCGCCACGGAGCGGGAGCCCACGGGCTCGGCGCTCTCCACATACTCGGCGATCACGGCCAGGAGGACCTGACGGTGGCGCTCGTTCAGGCTGGGATCCAGCATGGCCGCTTGTATCCTACACGACTCCCTAGAGTAGCTCCACGAACAGCGCGTCGGAGAGCAGGAAGCCGGCCTCGGTGAGGCGCGCGCGCCCGCGGGCCCGCGCCAGAAGACCCCGCTCCCGCCAGGCCTCGAGCAGGGCGGGGAGGCGTCCCGGCTCGAGGGCCATGCGCTCCGCCAGCCACGCCTCGGGGATGCCGTCCCCGAGCCTCAGGCCCAGGATGAGCCGCTCGGCGAGGTGCTGGCGCGCCGTGAGCCGCTCCTGCGTCGCCACGGGGAGCGCCCCGGCCTCGAGCGTGGCGCAGTACCGCTCGGTCGCCTTGACGTTGCCGTAGCGGGTGTCGCCCAGGAAGCCGCAGGCCCCCGGGCCCAGCGCGAGGTACTCCTCGGCGCGCCAGTAGATCTGATTGTGCGCGGAGCGCCGTCCCGGACGGGCGTAGTTGGAGATCTCGTAGTGCTCGAAGTCGGCCTCCGCCGCCAGGCGGGCGAGCGTCCGGTACTGCTCGGCGACGGTCTCCTCGGCCGGGAGCCCGGTGCGCCCCGCCGCGTGCCAGCGGCTGCCCTCGTCCAGCGTGAGCGCGTAGGCCGAGAGGTGATCGGGCTCCCAGTCGAGCAGGCTCCGGACGGTCCTGTCCCACGTGGCCGCGTCGAGCCCCGGGAGCCCGTAGATCAGGTCCGCGCTGACGTTGGCGAACCCGGCCCGGCGCCCGGCGTCGAAGGCGGCGCGGGCCTCCGCGGCCGAGTGCGCGCGGTCCAGCGAGGCGAGCACCTGGTCGTCGAGGCTCTGGACTCCCAGGCTGATGCGGTTCACGCCCGTGTCGCGGTAGCCGGACAGCCGGTCCCGCGACACGCTCTCCGGATTGCACTCGACCGTGATCTCGGCGTCGGGGGCCACGGAGAACCGCGCGCGGAGACGCTCCAGGACGGCGCCGAGCTGCGCGGGCGTCAGGAGCGAGGGCGTGCCGCCGCCGAAGAAGACCGTGGAGACCGGCGCGGCCGCGCTCCAGGGGGCCGCGCCCGCCAGGTCGATCTCGCGGCCCAGCGCCGCGAGATACCGCGGCAGCGCCGCCTCCAGGTACACGGCGGTGTTGAAGGAGCAGTAGCCGCAGCGCTTCGCGCAGAAGGGGACGTGGACGTAGACGCCGAGCGCCGTGCCCCGCGGCGCCCACAGCGTGGCGGGACCGCTCCCCTCTAGCATGCGCACCCACTCCGCCGGCCGCCCCGCAGGCCGCGGGCCTGCTACGGGAGCCAGTTCCCCAGCCGGCGCCAGCGCAGCCAATGCCGGTCCCCGTTCCACGACCAGTAGATGAGAAAGGCCTTGCCGCGGATCTTCTCGCGCTTGACGAACCCCCAGTACCGGCTGTCCTGGGAGTTGTCGCGGTTGTCCCCCATGACGAAGTAGGAGCCCGGGGGCACGACAGTCGGCTCGCAGGCGTAGAGATAGCCGCAGTGACCGGACGGCGCGGCCGGGACCGAGCCGGGCCGCACGTAGGGCTCGTCCGTGGGCTGGCCGTTGACGTACACGCGGTTGTCCCTGACCTGCACGGTCTCGCCGCCCAGGGCCACGATGCGCTTGATGAAGTCCCGCGACTCGTCGTTGGGGTACTTGAAGACGACGATGTCGCCGCGCGCCGGGTCCCGGAGGCCGGGCAGGTGGGTGTCCGTGAACGGGATCTCGGGCCCGAAGAGGAACTTGTTCACCAGGATGTAGTCGCCCACCAGGAGCGTCTCCATCATGGAGCCCGAGGGGATCGTGAACGCCTGGACCACGAAGGCGCGGATCACGAGCGCGAGCAGCACCGCGACGATGATGGCCTCGCTGTACTCGCGGACCTGGGACTTGCGGCGGGGTCTCGCCGCCTGCTCGGCGACCGCTGCCTGCGCCTCGGGGCGACTCTCGCTGTCCCGCATGGGCATCAGCTCTTCAGCACCGACAGGAAGGCCTCCTGCGGGACCTCGACCTTGCCGACCTGTTTCATCCGCTTCTTCCCTTCCTTCTGCTTCTCCAGGAGCTTGCGCTTCCGCGTGATGTCGCCGCCGTAGCACTTGGCGGTGACGTTCTTGCCCATGGCCTTGACCGTCTCCCGGGCGATGACCCGGCTGCCGATGGCGGCCTGGATCGCCACCTCGTAGAGCTGGCGCGGGATGACCTCGCGCAGCTTCTCGGTGAGCGCCTTGCCCTTCTCGTAGGCCTTCTCCCGGTGCACGATGACGCTGAGCGCGTCCACCGGGTCGCCGTTGAGCAGGATGTCGAGCTTCGCCAGCTCCGAGGGCCGGAACTCCAGGAACTCGTAGTCGAAGGAGGCGTAGCCCTTGGACACGGACTTGAGCTTGTCGTAGAAGTCCACCACGATCTCGCTCAGCGGGAAGTCGAACAGGATGTGCACCCGCTTCCCCAGGTACTCCAGCGACCGGTGCTCGCCGCGCTTGTCCTGCGCGAGCTTGTAGATGACCGTCATGAACTCCGTCGGGACGAAAATGGAGCCGCGGACGTACGGCTCCTCCATGCGCTCGATCTTGTCCGGCGGCGGGAGCTTCGCCGGGTTGTCCACCTCCAGCACCTCGCCCTGGGTGGTGACCACCTTGAAGCGCACGCTGGGGGCCGTGACGATCAGCGAGAGGTTGAACTCGCGCTCGAGCCGCTCCTGCACGATCTCGAGATGGAGCAGGCCGAGGAAGCCGCAGCGGAAGCCGTAGCCGAGCGCCAGCGAGGTCTCCGGCTCGAAGCTCAGGGCGGAGTCGTTGAGCCTGAGCTTCTCCAGCGCGTCCCGGAGGCCTTCGTAGTCCGTGTCCTCGATGGGGTAGAGGCCGGCGAAGACCATGGCCTTGGCGTCGCGGTAGCCGGGACACGGCGCAGCCGTCGGCCTGAGCGCGTCGGTGATGGTCTCGCCCATCTTGGCGTCGGCCACGCGCTTGATGGAGGCCGTGAGGTAGCCCACCTGCCCGGCAGACAGCTCCTCGACCGGCCGCATGTCGGGCGCGAAGACCCCCGCCTGCTGGACCTCGTAGACCTTGCCGTTGGACATGAGGAGGACGCGCTGCCCGGCGCGCACCCGACCGTCCAGGAGCCGCACGTACACCACCACGCCCTGGTAGGAGTCGTAGAAGGAGTCGAAGACCAGCGCCTTGAGCGGCGCCTCCGGGTCGCCCGTGGGCGGCGGGATGCGCGCGACGATGGCCTCCAGGACATCCGCCACGTTGGTGCCGTGCTTGGCGGAGATGGGGATCGCCTCGTCCCCGTCCAGCCCCAGGATCTCGGTGATCTGCCGCCGTGTCCCCTCCACATCGGCCGCCGGGAGGTCGATCTTGTTGATCACCGGGACGATCTCGAGGCCGCCGTCCACGGCGAGGTAGAAGTTGGCCAGGGTCTGGGCCTCGACCCCCTGGGCGGCGTCCACGATGAGGAGGGCGCCCTCGCAGGCCGCCAGCGAGCGCGAGACCTCGTAGGAGAAGTCCACGTGCCCCGGCGTGTCGATCAGGTTGAGCGTGTACTCCTTCCCGTCCCGGGCCGTGTAGAGGAGGCGGACCGTATGGGCCTTGATCGTGATGCCGCGCTCCTTCTCGAGATCCATGGAGTCCAGCACCTGTCCCACGGCCTTCTTGGCGTCCATGGTCCCCGTGAGCGAGAGCAGGCGGTCCGCCAGGGTAGACTTGCCGTGGTCGATGTGGGCGACGATGGAGAAGTTGCGGATCAGCTCGATGGCCATCCAGTGCAGGATAACACGCCCGCGGACGGGGCGGGGATCGAGGCTACCCGGCCAGGCGCGCGTGGTCGGCCACCACGGCCCCGGCTTCCAGCACCACACCCGCTCCGACCTGCGCGCCGGCGCCGATCCGGGCCCCGCTGGCGACGATGCAGTCCTGGAGCACCGCGCGGTCGCCGACGGAGACGCGGTCCCACAGGATGGCCCCCGTCACGGCGGCGCCGGCGCCCACGGCGCACCCGGGCCCGAGCACCGCGGAGGGCCCCACGCGGCAGCCCGCTCCGAGCCGGCTGCCGGCGCCGATCAGGGACGGGCGCGCGACGCTCGCCCCCGGGGCCATGGAGATGCCCTCGGCCGAGAGGCGTCCGTCCGCCAGCGCCCCCGCCGGGCTCACGGTGGTGGCGACGCGCCTGGCCAGGAGGTCCAGCTGGCCCTGCCGGTACTTGGCGGGGCTGCCGATGTCGAGCCAGTAGTGGTCCGCCACCCACCCGAAGAACGCGATGCGGTCGGCCAGGAGCCCCGGGAAGAACTCCCGCTCGATGGACACCATGCGCCCCCCCGGGATCCGGTCCAGGAGCCGCCGCTCCAGGATGTAGGCGCCCGCGTTGATCGTGTCCGTGGTGATCTGGGCGGGGTCCGGCTTCTCGATGAAGCGCAGGATGCGTCCCTCCGCGCCGAGCTCCACCAGGCCGTAGGCCGTGGGATCGGGCACGCGGGTGAGGTAGATCGTGGCCGCCGCGCGCCGGTCGGCGTGGAAGCGCAGCATCGCGCCGAGGTCGGCGTCGGTGAGGACGTCCCCGTTCAGCACCACGACGCGCCCGCCCAGGAGATCCACGGCGTTGCGCACGCCCCCGGCCGTGCCCAGCGGCTCGACCTCCACGGCGTAGCCGAGTCTCACGCCGTACCGGTCCCCGTCGCCCATCGTCTCGCGCACCTCGTCCACCATGTAGGAGCAGGACAGGACGACGTCCCGGATCCCGTGCTGGCGCAGGAGGGCGAGCTGGTAGGCGAGGAAGGGGACGTTGAGCAGGGGGACGATGGACTTGGGCCGGTGGTACGTGAGCGGGCGGAGCCGGGTGCCCTGGCCCCCGGCCAGGATGACGGCGGTTACGCTGGCGGTGTCCAGGGCTCCGCCTCGCCGATGAGCATCACCGGGATGCCGTCGCGGATGGGGTAGGCTTTCTTGCACGCCGGGCAGATGATCCGCGTCTCCTCGAAGAGGAGGTCGCCCTTGCAGGCCGGGCACGCCAGGATGGAGCGGAGCTCTTCGTCGATCATGGGCCGAACTCCTTCTTGAAGAATTCGTAGGTGCGGGCGAGGCCCTCGTCCAGGGACACCGTGGGCCGCCAGCCGAGTGCCTGCGCGGCCAGGCCCGGATCGAGACAGCTGCGGCGCTGCTCGCCGGGGCGCGCGGGCCCGCGCGCGGCCGGCGTCGTCACGCCCGCCGCGCGTGCCAGCCGCGCGTGGAGGTCGTTCACGGAGGTCTCGACACCGGTGCCGATGTTGACGCCGCCCGTGACGGTGGCGCGCTCCAGCGCGCGCAGGTTGGCGTCCGCCACGTCTTCCACGAAGACGTAGTCGCGGGTCTGCTCGCCGTCGCCGTTGATCACCGGCGTCTGTCCCGTGAGCAGGCGGTGGCTGAAGATCGCCACCACTCCCGCCTCGCCGGCGGGGTTCTGGCGCGGCCCGTAGACGTTGGCGTACCGGAGGGAGACGCCGCTGATGCCGTGGATGCTGCCCCAGGCGGCCAGGTAGTGCTCCATCGCCACCTTGGCGATGCCGTAGGGGGAGGCGGGCAGGAGGGGGTGCCCCTCCGGCGTCGGGATCGCGTCGGTGTCCCCGTAGCCTGCGCCTCCGCTGGACGAGTAGATGAGGCGCCGGACGCCGACCCAGCGGCAGCAGTCCAGCAGGTTGAGACCTCCCAGGATGTTCACGCTGGCGTCGAAGGCGGGGTCGGCGACGGAGCGGCTCACCGCCGCCTGGGCCGCCAGGTGGGCGACCACCTCGGGACGCTCGGCCTCGAAGAGATCGCCCAGCCGCGCGCTCCGCAGATCGAGGCGGTGGAACGCGGCCCCGGGGTTCACCCAGGCCAGGCTGCCCGTGGCGAGATTATCCACCACCGTCACCGTGTGCCCCGCCCGCACGAACGCATCCACCACATGCGAGCCGATGAACCCCGCGCCGCCGGTGACGAGGATCTTCAAACCGTTCGAGCCGCCGCAGGCACGGGCGGGCGACAGCCCGGGTGCCCGTGCCATGGTGACCCCGCGCCGCCCGTGACGAGGATCGTCATGGTTTCACGTCTGTTGCCCGTGGCGCCGGTACCACTCGATGGTCTCCCGGAGCCCGTCCTCCACCGAGACGGTCGGCTCCCAGCCCAGGAGCTGCCGCGCTCTCGTGATGTCCGGCTGCCGCACCTTCGGGTCGTCCACGGGCAGGGGCGTGAAGACGATCTCGCTCCTGGAGCTGGACAGCCGGAGGATGGTCTTGGCCAGCTCGAGGAGCGTCATCTCCCGCGGGTTGCCGATGTTGATCGGCTCGTTGACGGGCGCCCCCATGAGCCGCCAGATCCCTTCCACCAGGTCCGAGACGTAGGTGAACGACCGGGTCTGCGAGCCATCCCCGTTCACCGTGAGGGGCTCGTTCCGGAGCGCCTGGCGGATGAAGGTGGGAACGGCCCGGCCGTCGGTGAGCCGCATGCGGGGGCCGTAGGTGTTGAAGATGCGCACGATGCGTGTGTCCACACCGTGGAAGCGGTGGTAGGCCATGGTCATGGCCTCGGCGAAGCGCTTCGCCTCGTCGTACACGCCGCGCGGTCCCACCGGGTTCACGTTCCCCCAGTAGTCCTCGCGCTGCGGGTGCACGAGCGGGTCCCCGTAGACCTCCGAGGTGGACGCCAGGAGGAACTTCGCCTGTCGCGCCTTGGCCAGCCCGAGCGCCTTGTGGGTGCCCAGCGCCCCGACCTTGAGGGTCTGGATGGGCAGCTCGAGGTAGTCGATGGGCGAGGCGGGGCTCGCGACGTGGAGCACGTAGTCCAGCGGTCCGTCCACCACGATGTAGTTGGTCACGTCGTGCTTGATGAAGAGGAAGCGCCCGTCGCGGATGTGGGCGATGTTGTCCACGGTGCCCGTCAGGAGGTTGTCGACGCAGAGGACCTCGCACCCCCGGGCGAGCAGGAAATCGCAGAGGTGGGACCCGATGAACCCCGCGCCGCCGGTGACCAGGACCCTCAAGTCGTGAGACCCTCCGCAGGCACGGGCGGGCGACAGCCCGGGTGCCCGTGCCATGGTGACCCCGCGCCGCCGGTGACCGGGACGCGCACGGTGGCTCCCCTCAGGACGGCAGCACGGGCTTCCGCCCGACGGAGTGGTACTCGAAGCCCAGCCGGCGCATGCGCTCGGGCTCCCAGAGATTGCGCCCGTCGAAGATGACGGGACGGCGCAGGGCGGCGCGGAGGCGCTCCAGGTTCAGGAACCTGAACTCGTTCCACTCGGTGACGAGGACCACGGCGTCGGCCCCGTCGGCCGCCTCGTAGGGCGAGGCGCAGAAGGTGACGTCCGCCGGGAGAAGCGGCCGCGCGTTGTCCGTGGCCACGGGATCGTAGGCCCTGACGGCGGCACCGGCCGCCCGGAGCAGCCCGATGACCTCCACGCTCCGGGCCTCGCGCATGTCGTCCGTGTTGGGCTTGAAGGCCAGCCCGAGGACCGCGACGGCCTTGCCGTCGAGGGGGCCCAGGGCCTTGCGCATCGCCTCCAGGAGGAGCGTGGCCCGCTCCCGGTTGATCTCCAGCACCGACCGCAGCAGCTTGAAGTCGTAGCCGAGGCGGGCCGCGGTGTGGATCAGCGAGTCCACGTCCTTGGGGAAGCACGAGCCGCCGTAGCCCAGCCCCGCCTGGAGGAAGGCCGGGCCGATCCGCGAGTCGAGCCCCATGCCCTTCGTCACCTGGCCCACGTCCGCGCCCGCGGCCTCGCAGATGTTGGCGATGGCGTTGATGAAGGAGATCTTCGCCGCCAGGAAGGCGTTGGAGGCGTACTTGATCACCTCCGCCGAGGGCAGGTCGGTGATGATCATCGGGCGCTCGAGCGGGGCGTAGAGCTCCACGAGAGTCATGGCCACCTGCTGGTTCGGCGCCCCGATCACGATGCGGTCCGGGCGCAGGGTGTCCTCGATGGCCGAGCCCTCGCGCAGGAACTCCGGATTCGACACCACGTCGAAGTCCACGGGCCTCGGCTGATTGCGCGCGATGACCTCCCGCACGAGCTCGCCCGTGCCGACCGGCACGGTGGACTTGTTGACCACCACCTTGTAGCGGTCCATGGCCCGGCCGATCTCGGCCGCGACGGTTTCCACCTGGGAGAGATCCGTCTCGCCGTTGTCCCGGGACGGCGTGCCCACGGCGATGAAGACGACGTCGGCCTGGCGTACCGCCGCCGGCAGGTCCACGGTGAACGCGAGCCGGCCGTCGCCCACGTTGCGGGCGACCATCTCCTCGAGCCCGGGCTCGTAGATCGGCATGCGCCCGGCCTGGAGCCCCTGGATCTTCGCGGCGACCTTGTCCACGCAGACCACGTCATTCCCCAGGTCGGCGAACACGGCGCCCGTCACCAGTCCCACGTACCCCGTTCCCACGACGCAGATGTTCATGATTCCTCCCGCACAGGACTCTTAGGATACCAGAACATCCCGCCTGCTGGCCAATCGCGCCCCTTCCCAAGTCCTGGAATAGGCTCTGGCAGGCCGCTGAAAAAGGCCCATCTGCTTCGTTGGCGCCCTCAGCCGCACGCGAGGCGTACTCTCTGTACGTTGAGCGTGCGGCTGAGGGCGCCGCCTCGCATCTGGACCTTTTTGAGCAGCCTGCGGGTTTTTCAGCAACCTGCTAGACTCCCAGGGGGTCACAGCCCCCCCATCTTGACAGAGAGAGGGCGCGTCCCGCAGCCCGCCCTCCCCTCTGGGGGCCGACGGAGGAGGGACTTGCCATGAACCTGGCGCAGTATCTCGTGGACAATGCCCGGCGCCTGCCCGACAGGGCGGCGGTCTGCTTCGGCGAGGAGAGCCTCACCTGGCGCGAGCTGGACCGGCAGACCGACAACCTCGCCGCAGCCCTCCAGGCCCTCGGCGTGCGCCCCGGCGACCGGGTCAGCATCATGCTGCCGAACTCCATCGCCTTCCTGGTCAGCTACTGGGCGGCGATCAAGGCGGGTGGTGTCGCCTCGCCGCTGAACACCATGTACAGGCAGGACGAGATCTCCTACGTGCTGCGCAATGCGGCCGCCCGGGTGATCATCGCCGACCCCGAGTTCCTGCCCCTGCTGGATCTGGCCTGGCCCGATGCGCCCGGGCTCGAGCACCTCATCGTCGCGGCCGACACCGTCCCCTTCGGCAGCCATCGCCTCGCCGGCCTGGTCGCCCGGCCCGCCGCCCCGGTGCTGGTCGAGCGCGACCCGGACGATCTCTGCGCCCTGCACTACACCTCCGGCACCACCGGCCGGGCCAAGGGCGTGATGATCACGCACCGCAACTGGTGGGTCGGCATGATGCAGTGGCACGTCCAGGTCTGGCCGCTCCGCCAGGACGACCGCCACCTCGTGGCGCTGCCCATCTTCCACACCTTCGGCCTGATGATGACGCTGGTGGCCTGCGCCACCGGCGCGACCCTGCGCCTGCTGCCCCGGTGGGACGTGGAGGAGGTCGCCCGGCGCATCGAGGGCGAGCGCATCACGGTCTTCTCCGGCGTGCCGACCATGTACGTCTACCTCACCCGGGACATCGACCTGGAGCGGCGCGACCTCACCTCGCTCCGCCTGGCGGTGGTGGGCGGCGCCCCCATCCCCGTCGAGGTCCAGCGCGAGTTCATCGCCCGCACCGGAGTCGTCGTGGTCGACTGGTACGGCTGCACCGGCTGGGCCTCGACCACCTCTCCCCTCTGGGAGCCCGCGGCGCCACAGCGGTACGGCTCGCT
>Ga0154441_1029_pt1 | contig 35539 bp, 40 predicted proteins | sample RifGroC2_FD_115945 | JGI IMG/M metagenome (GOLD analysis project Ga0154441, IMG submission 115945) | Candidatus Rokubacteria bacterium GWC2_70_16 | reverse complement strand
CAACCCTCCGGAATCCTGATCCTGCTGCCGCCCGAGCCGCGCTTCGAGGCCATCGAGGCGGCGGGCGGGCGGGTGGTGAAGCACGGGGAGGCCCACGGGCTGTGCGGCGGCTTCTTCCTGGGGAGCGGGCAGATCGAGCGCGTGACGGCCTACGAGACGGGCCTGGTCGGACACCACAGCCTGCGCGGCGAGCGCCTGGAGCCGGATCCGCTGATCCTGGACGAACGGTTCGTCGCGGCCGAGGTGCGCGGTCGGGGCGTGTCCGTGCTCTCGGCCTGCTCCCACGCGGGGGTCGTCAACGCCTGTCTGGCCGCGCAGGAAGCGTTCCCCGATGCGCCCATCGATGTGGTGCTGGGGGGCTACCACCTCAGCGGCAAGGCCATGGAAGCGCGCATCGCCGCCACCGTGCGCGACCTGGAGGATCGCATCCGCCCCAGAGTCGTGGCGCCCGGCCACTGCACGGGCTGGCGCGCCCGCGCCGCCCTGACGGCCGTCTTCGCGCCGGGGCGCTACGGGCCCAGCGTGGTGGGCTCGCTCTACCACCTCAAGCCGCCCACCGCCTGACGAGGGGAGCTACCCATGGAGGCTGCCTGCCCATGACAACCCGGGTGATCGTGTCGACGCAGGATGGCGTGGCGGATGTGCGGCTCAACCGCCCCGACAAGATGAACGCGCTCGATCTGGCCATGTTCGAGGGGCTCGTGGAGACGGGGCGCGCGCTGGCAGACGACCGGTCGCTCCGCGTCGTGGTGCTGTCGGGGGAGGGGCGCGCCTTCTCGGCGGGGCTCGACTTCGCGAGCTTTGTGGCCCTGGCCGAGGGAAGCGAGGGGGCCGGCAGGCTTCTCCGGCGCGAGCCGGGGAACGCCGCCAACTACGCCCAGCAGGCCGCCTCGGTGTGGACGGACTTGCTGGTGCCGGTGATCGCCGCCGTGCACGGCGTGGCCTTCGGCGGGGGGCTCCAGATCGCGCTCGGCGCCGACATCCGCTTCGTCGCGCCGGAGGCACAGCTCTCGGTGATGGAGGTCAAGTGGGGGCTCATCCCAGACATGACGGGCAGCCAGACGCTGAGACGCCTCGTGCGCCTGGACGTCGCCAAGGAGCTCACCTTCACCGGGCGCATCGTCTCGGGCACCGAGGCGGTGGTGCTGGGCCTGGCCACCCATGTGAGCGACGATCCCCGCGGGGCGGCGCTCGGGCTGGCTCGGGAGATCGCGAGCCGCTCGCCGGATGCCGTGCGCGCCGCCAAGCGCCTCCTCAACCGCGCAGGCCTCGTGAGCCTCGAGGAGGGGCTGCGCCTCGAGGAAACGATCCAGCTCTCGCTGATCCACTCGCCAAACCAGATCGAAGCCGTCCGCGCCAACGTGGAGAAGCGGGCGCCGCGCTTCGCTGATCCCGCCTGACGGCGCCGGGCGCACGACTCCCAGTCAGCGCGGCGCGCCCTCCACCCCGACCCAGCCGCCGCCTCTCGCCGAGGCCGCCACCGCGTCGAGCACGGCCTGGGCGCGCATGCCGTCCTCGAACGAGGGAGATGCGCTCTGCCCCTTCCGGATCGCCGCGAGGAAGCGCTTCACGAGCGGGCCGATGGTGGCCTTGCCCGTGACCTCGATCTGATCGCCCTCGCCCGCCGAGCGCGGCAGCCCCGCCCTGACCTTCACGGGCTCGAACCCCGTCGTGGCCGAGGCGGCGAGCAGCTCGCCCCGGTACCAGCGCCCCACCCGGCCCCGCCCGATGCTGTAGCGGAGGGCGCCGAGGCTGCCGTAGGCCTCGAGGGTCTGGTCGTTGGCGGCGCGCGCCGCGCGGCTCACCTGCAAGGTGGCCTGCGCTCCGGAGGCGAGCTCCAGCATCGCCGTGCAGAAGTCTTCCGTGTCCGCCGCCCTCTCGCCACCCGGCACCGTGCGCGAGGGATAGGCGATGCCGGCGCTCGCCGACACGCGCACCGGCTCGCCGAAGTTCCACCGGATGAGGTCCACCAGGTGGACGCCGAGATCGCCCATGACCCCGTGCCCGGCCTGCGCCCTGTCCATGCGCCATGTGGGCTTGACCGACTCGTCCGCCCAGCGGGGGACCAGGTAGCGGGCGCTCACGTGGAAGAGCCGGCCGAGGAAGCCCTCGTCCGCCATGGCGTGCAGCCGCTGCATGGCGGCGGGGAAGCGCCAGTTGAAGCACGTCATGGCCACGCGCCCGGCCCGGCTGGCCGCCTCGGTCATGGCGCGCGCCTCGGCGGCGTTCATCGCCATGGGCTTCTCGCACAGCACATGCGCGCCGACTGAGAGCGCCTCGACGGCGATCACGTGATGGACCGCGGGCGGGGCGGCGATGACCACGATGTCGGGGCGCGCCTGCTCGAGCATGGCCTCCCAGCGCTCGAAGGTGCGCGGCACGCCGTAGCGCTGCGCGACCTCGCGCGCCTTGGCCTGATCGCGCTGGCAGACGGCGACCACCTCGCACCCCTGCGACTGGAAGGCCGGGATATGAGCGCGGCCGAAGCCGAGCCCGACGATGCCCACCGTGTACCGCCGCTTCGCCATGTCGTGTCTCTCCTCGCCGGTCCTACGCCGGCTGCGTGGTGAGGCCCTGGTGGAAGAGGTCCCATTGCTGCCCCGCGCGCTCCACCATCGCCTCCACGTCCTCGGCGAGGGCGTGGCGGGCCGCCACGAGCGCCTCGGCGGCCTCGCGCACGCGGCGCAGGTAGTCGTCGCGCGACGCGTACCGCTCGCCGATGGAGGGACGGGGATCGCCTGAGGCCGCGCGCTCCGCCGCCGTGCGCGCGAAGGGCAGCGTCGAGCCCATCATGCTCATGAGGTCCCCCGGCGCCCCCTGGGAGGGATGGCGGGGGTTCCATCCGGTGAAAGTGCCGAGCGGCACGCGGAGCTCCACGGGGATGATGCCTGCCATCTCGTTGCCGTCGCCATCCACCGCGCAGACGAAGGTCCTGAAGGGCGCGCCGGCCTTGGGAGGCAGCTCCGTCACCACGCCCTCCGCGAAGGAGACGCCGAAGTCCAGCCGCGCGGGCCGCGCGATCCGGTCGGGAAAGCGCAGGCCGGGGATGGCGGCGAAGGTCGCCCGCGTGGACTCGCCGGCCACGGCCGTGCCGTCGGCGAGGCGCGGGAAGGCGCTGGGCGGCGGCTCCACGCTTGCCGACACCCACCGGTCGAGGTTGACCAGGGCCGCGCGTAGGAGCGGCGCGTAGTCCACGACGTTGAAGGCGTGGAGCCCCCGCCCGCCCGTGTTGGGATCGGCCGGGGGCGGCGGCAGCGTGCCCGGCGTGTGCTGTGTCCCGGCGAGGAGGTAGATGCGCACCTCCGCCGGCGGCTCCACCTCCCGGCCCCCCTCGACATCGGTGTGGATCAGCGAGGCATCCCCCCGCCAGTACTCCGCCGAGGTGTTGATGGTGAAGATCCTCGGCACCTTTCCCCGGGCCCTGAGCCGCAGCAGGAGGCCGTCGCGCTCGCCGGTCACGGGATCGGTCGCCTCGTCGTCCGTGAATGGGAAGAGGCTGCCCACGCTCTCCGTGGCATTGAGCGAGGGCTGGCCGAAGCGCATGTTGAACTCGCCGCGCCGGGCGCCGGCCACATGCGGGATCACGGCGTCGAAGACCTGTCCGCCCGCCTCGTCCTCGTTGAGCCCGAGGTGGAGGAGATGGCGCAGGAAGCGCCCGCTCTGCGAGACCCCGAATCCGTAGGCGCGCTCGATGCGGCCCGCGCAAGGGTTGCCGGCGGCGGCACCGGCCCCGCGGAGGTACGCGGCGGCGTCGCGCAAGGCCAGCAGCCCCAGCCCCACGACGGCCGGATCCTGGGAGCGGTAGACCAGATCGTAGATCTTCCCCGGCTCGAAGCCGCCGCCCAGGTGGATATGCGAGGCATCGGTCACGAGGCGGTACTGCTCGCGGCGGCGGAAGCCCCAGGCGCTCCGGGGCACGACGGCGGCCGGAGCGTCCGCGTGCTCGCGCACCGTCAGCACCGCCTCCGGGTCGTGCAGATCCGCGCTCGGATACGGGATGTGGTAGCGGTCGGCGAGCGGCAGCACATCGGTGCGGGCATTGGGCCGCCACTGGCAGCGGAGCCGGCCCCCCGCGCCCGCGGCCCGGGGCGCCCCGAGGGCCATGAGCCCGTCCTGGCGCGGGACATCGGGCTGCCAGCCGCACCAGGCGACTGTCCAGCCATGGCGCATCAAGAAGCCATTGCCGAAGTCCTCGGGAGCGCTGGGGTCGGGCACGCGGACGGCGCTGTTGAACATGCCCAGCGCGACCTTGCGCCCCCGGTTCGGGACATCCAGGAGCAGCCGGCCGTTGCCCCGCGCGGGATCCAGCGGCTGGAGCAGGTAGAAGTCGGCCCAGCACTCGACGAGTCCCCGGGCGCTCCGCGGCGCCAGGTCGAGGTCGGTGATGCCGCGGTGGAGCGGATCGGCCGGGTCCACCGCGAAGCGGATGATCCCCGCGCACTTCTCGTAGGCGCCCGCCGCGCCGAAGCCACGGCCGCCGAGGACGGTCTCGCGCGTCGTGATCTCGAGGCCTGTCACCGCCATGCGCCGCCTCCCCTTGGCTCCGTTCCGCTCTCGCCTGCTGCGCCCTTGTCCTGCCTCGGCCCAGGCGGGTATGCTACCGGCGCGGCAGAGACCGGTCAAACGGAAAGGAGCCCGATGGAGCCCGAGCGCCCGCTGCCTCACCCGATCACGCCCGAGGCGACCCCCTTCTGGAACGGCCTCAGGGAGCAGCGGCTCATGCTGCCCCGCTGTCTCGACTGCGGCCGCTGCTTCTTCTACCCACGCATCGCCTGCCCGCACTGCCACTCGCGACAGATCGCCTGGATAGAGGCCAGCGGCCGCGGGCGGCTCCACGCCTTCGAGATCGCCCATCAGCCCATGAATCGCGCCTTCAAGGTGAAGCCGCCCTACGTCCTGGCCATGGTCGAGCTCGAGGAAGGGCCGCGGATGATGTCGAACCTGATCGACGTCGAGCCCGACCCGCGGGCGATCCGGTGCGACATGCCGGTGGAGGTGGTCTTCGAGCGGCTCACCGAGGAGATCACGCTGCCCCTCTTCCGGCCGGCGCGGCCGGCGGGAGCGGGGCCATGAGGGCGCTCTCCGGCGCCGCCTGCATCGTGGGCGTGGACGAGAGCGACGAGATCGGCACGCTGCCGCACAAGAGCCAGCTCTCGCTGCACCTGGAGGCCGTCAGCAACGCCGTGCGCGACGCGGGGCTCCGCATCGCGGATGTGGACGGGCTCTTCACGGCCGGCCAGCACTCCCCCGCGCTGCTCGGCGAGGCGCTGGGCATCACCCCGCGCTACGTGGACGGCACCAGCGTGGGCGGCTGCTCTTTCATCATCATGGTGGAGCACGCGGTGGCGGCGCTCCACCACGGCCTCTGCGACGTGGCGGTGATCTCCCACGGCGAGAGCGGCCGGTCAGGTGTGGGCGTGAGCCCGCGCCGCGATCTGAGCCTCCAGGGCCAGTACGAGGCGCCCTTCGGCTTCGGCGGGGCGCCCACCTACTTCGGCATGATCACCACGCGCCACATGCACGAGTACGGCACCACGCTCGAGCAGTGGGCGCAGGTGGCCGTCTCCACGCGGGCCTGGGCCTGCCTCAACCCCAAGGCGGCGCGCCGCGAGCCCATCACCGTGGCCGATGTCCTCGCTTCGCGGCCCGTGTGCTACCCCTTCAACGTGCTCAACATCTGCCTCGTGACGGATGCCGGCGGCGCCGTGGTCCTCACCCGGGCCGACCGCGCCCGGGACTGCCCGAAGGCCCCCGTCTACGTGCTCGGCACCGGGGAGGCCACCGAGCACGTGATGCTCACGCAGATGAAGCGGCTCACCCGCAGCGAGGCCACTCGGCTGTCGGGCGCGCGGGCCTTCGCCATGGCGGGCGTCACCCACGACGACATCGACCACATCATGCTCTACGACGCCTTCACCTCGGGGCCGCCCATCATGCTCGAGTCGCTGGGCTTCGCGCGCCCGGGCGAGGGCGTCTCCTTCTTCGCGGAGGGCCGCTCCACGCCGGGCGGGTCGCTGCCCATCAACACCAATGGCGGCGGCCTCTCCTACACGCATAGCGGCATGTACGGCATCTTCCCCATCATCGAGGCCACGCGCCAGCTCCGCGGCGAGTGCGGGGCCCGCCAGGTCCCGGGCCTCCGGCTGTCGCTCGTCAACGGCATGGGCGGGATGCTCTCCGCCGCCGGCACCCTCATCCTGTCGAACGACCGGTAGAAAGGACATCCATGGAGACCCTGCTGCTCGATCGCATGCCCAACGGCGTCGTCACGCTCACGCTCAACCGGCCCGAGAAGAAGAACGCCATGAATGGCGCCATGTGGAACGAGCTGCTCGCCGTGTTCCGGGAGGTGGCGGCGAGCCCCACCGACCGCGTGCTCGTCATCACCGGGGCTGGCGATGCCTTCTGCTCGGGCGCCGATCTCTCGGCGGGCCCACCCGTGCAGGGGCCGCCGATGACCGCCATGCGGCATGTGGCCGAGGTCGCGCTGGCGCTGCACCGCATTCCCAAGCCTGTCATCGCCAAGGTCAACGGCGTGGCCGCGGGCGGCGGCTGCAACCTGGCGCTGGGCTGCGACCTGATCGTCGCCGCCGACACCGCGCGCTTCTCGGAGATCTTCTCCCGGCGCGGCCTCAGCGTGGATGTGGGCGGCACCTGGCTCCTCCCGCGACTCATCGGCATGCACCGGGCGAAGGAGTTGGCCTTCTTCGCGGAGGTGATCTCCGCCAGGCAGGCCGCCGAGATCGGCCTCGTGAACCGCGTCGTGCCGGCCGCCGAGCTGGACGCCTTCGTGAGCGGCTGGGCCGACCGGCTGGCCGCCGGCCCCCCCATCGCGCTGGGGCTGACCAAGCGGCTGCTCACCAATGCCTTCTCGGTGACGCTCGACGAGGCGCTGGAGCACGAGGGCATGGCCCAGAGCGTGAACATCACCACCGAGGACACGGGCGAGGCCATCAGGGCCTTCCTCGAGAAGCGCGAGCCTCGCTTCAGGGGGCGGTGACGGCGCGGCGCCTCCGGAGCCGCCTGCTGGGGGCGGGGCTCGCGCTGGCCCTGGCGGCGGGAGGCTGCGCGTCGGCGGCGGCGCCTGTCCCTGCGCCGGCGCCCACCGCCAGGGCCGCCCCGGCCGCCGCGGGGGCCCGGATCACGGCTCCCGCCCCGCCGCCCCGCGAGGAGGGGCGCTTCGGTCTGCGCCCCACCGATGCCCTCGCGGCCATCCAGCACGGCGCGGGGCGCGAGGCCCTGGCCTTCTACGAGCGCGAGGCCGAGCGCCTCGAGCGCGCGGGACAGCCGCTGGAGGCCGGCCACGCGCACACCGCCGCCTCCTTCTCGGCCCCGCGGCTGGGCGAGTACCAGCGCGGCATCCGCGCGGGGACGCGGGCGCTGGAGCTGCTCCGGGACGCGCCCCGGACGGTGGAGGTCACCGCGGCCCTCGTCAGCGCCTCCAACTCGCTGGGCACCTCGTACCGCCGGGTGGGCGATCTCCCGCGCGCGCGGCAGACCTTCGAATCCGCCCTCGAGCTGGTCCAGGCCTCGCCCTTCAAGCGGCGCGCCGGGGCCTGGAGTGGCAGCCTGTCGCGGGGGCTCGCCGGCGTCGCGGCCTCCCAGGGAGACCACGCCACCGCGGCGGAGCAGGGCGCTCGCGCCGTGGCGCTCCTCGAGCAGCGGGTCCGGAGCGAGAAGGCCGCGCGCCCGAGACAGACCGCGCGGCTCCACCTGGCCCAGGCGCTCCTCCTCGTCGGCAATGCCCAGCGCCATCTGGGGCATTACCCCGAGGCCGAGGCCACGCTCCGGAAAGCGCTGGAGGTTTCCGGCGAGCCCGAGGTGAAGGCGCAGGTGGTGAGCGCCCTCGGCCAGCTGGCCCGGGCGCGGGGAGACAGCGCGGGCGCGCTCGAGCATTTCGCCCGGGCGCTGCCCGAGGCGCAACGGCTCGGCCGGGTGGGGCTGCTGATCTCGCTCCACTCCGAGATGGGACGGATCCACCTGGCGGACCGGCGCTGGGAGGAGGCGCTGCGGGAGTACAGCGAGGCGATGCGCCTGGTGGAGGACGTGAGGAGCGAGCTGGAGGAGGCCGCCTACAGGAGCGGGTATCTCGAGGACAAGCTCGGGATCTATCACGGGGCGGCGCGCGCGGCGCTGGCGCTGGGCCGGAGCGAGGAGGCCTTCGGCTTCGCCGAGCGCGCCAGGGCGCGCGCCTTCCTCGATCTCCTGGGCACCCACACCACCCTCTCCAAGGGGAAGACGCGGGCCCTGGTGGAGGAGGAGCTGCGCCTCCGGGCCCAGCTCGCCGAGGCGCGCGCGGCCGCGGCCGAGAGCGAGGCGGGGACGGAGGACGAGGCGGCCGCGGACCCGGCGTGGCGGCGCGGGCGCCTCCAGGCCGCCGAGGCGGCCTACCGCGCCTTCCTCGAGCGGGTGCGCGGGGAGAGCCGCGAGCAGGCCTCGCTCATGAGCGTGGAGCCGGTGCACCTGGCGGAGCTCCAGCGCCTCCTGCCCGAGGGGACGGCGCTCCTCGAGTACCTGGTCACCGAGCCCGAGACGCTGCTCTGGATCGTCACGCGGACGGCAGTGGAGTCGCTGCGGCTCCCGGTGAGCCGGCGCTTCCTGGTCGGGGCCGTGCGCGAGCTCCGCGCCGCCATCGCCGACAACGCCGCGCTGGCCGAGGTCCAGGCCCGCAGCCGGCGGCTCCACGACGCGCTGCTGTCGGCCGCGCGCCCTCGCCTCGCCGGGGATCGGCTCCTCATCGTCCCGCACGACGTGCTCCACTACCTGCCGTTCGCGGCGCTCAGGAGTCCTCGGGGGCGCTGGCTGGTCGAGGACTACACGCTGGCCACCCTGCCCAGCGCCAGCGTGCTCAAGTACCTCGAGGGCAAGGGCGGAGGCAGGGACGCGCGCGCGGTGGCCGTGGGCAACCCCGATCTCGGCCCCGCCCTCGAGCTGCGCTACGCGGAGCGGGAGGCGCGCAATGTGGGCACCCACTTCCCCGGGGCGAGCATCCTGGTCCGCGCTGAGGCCACCGAGGCGCGCGTGAAGACGCTCGCGGGCGGAAGCGCGCTCCTGCACTTCGCCACCCACGGCGCCCTGGACGAGCAGGATCCGCTGGCCTCGGCCCTGCTCCTGGCGCCCGAGGGCGCCGAGGACGGCCGGCTCGAGGTGCGGGAGATCTTCGGGCTCGACCTCGGGGCGCGGCTCGTGGTGCTCTCGGCCTGCGAGACCGGACTCGGACGGCTCTCGCGCGGCGACGAGCTGGTGGGACTGCAGCGCGCCTTCCTCTACGCGGGCACCCCCGCGGTGATCACGACCCTGTGGAAGGTGGACGACCGGGCGAGCTTCGCGCTGATGGAGCACTTCTACGACGCCCTCGAGCGGCTCGGGCCCGCGCAGGCCCTCCGTCAGGCCGGGCGCGCCACGCTGGCGCAGCATCCGCACCCCTTCGCCTGGGCCGCCTTCGTCCTCACCGGCGTCCCCGACTGACGCCCAGGCCCGCATGGCCCCTTGTGCGACATCTGGCCCACGGAGTAGGGTGCTCACCATCATGGGTATGGATCTCCTCGCCGTCCGGTCGAAGACGCGCTCCCCGAGGTCGTTCGCGGTGAATCGGCCCACCTGGCGCATCCTCCGCTCCCTCTTGCTCCGTCTCGGCTGTGACATCCGGGAGATGAGCGACTGGAACGACGGAGCGCGAATACGGGCCGCGACGTGTCGTCAGTGGGCACGGGCCCTCCGGAGCGCCATGCCGGCCCTGCACATCGTGAAAGTGCCGCGGGCCGATGTGAAGAGACCCGAGGAGCACCTGTGCCTGTGCGCCACCGACGCCGGACCCTTCACGATCCGCCTGCCGACGGGCGAGAGCATCAAGGGCGTGCGGCGGAAGGCCCGCGACCCTCAGTCGCTGCCCCCCGAGAATCAGCGTTGGCTCCAGCGCTTCTCTCGGTTTCTCGAGACGTGCGGCGGGTGCCGTCAGTTCTGAGGGGCTCGCAGCCTCATGATGGGCTGCTGTTCACACCATCGGCGCCGGCCTCCGTTCCAGAGCTGCCGCCGGGCGATCCCGAGGGGGTTCGGGAGGCCGGCGAGGGCGCACTGGTCGCGGAGGGTCTGGGCCTCGCCCTCGGTGGCACGACCAAGCCGCGCGACGGGCGTCCGAGCGGCGCCGGCGGAGCATGAAGAGGGGCAGCGCCCGGTCCTCGAGCGTGTCCTCGAGGCCCATGATGCCGGCCAGGACCCGCGGGGGCATGGACCTCGTCCGGCTCCTCCACGAAGCGCTCGCCCCGCTTCTCGAGCCGCGTCACCACCCCGCCCAGCTCGACGCCGACGTTGAGGCCGCTGATCAGGGCGTCGAGGCGGTCCTTGTCGCCCCGGAGCGTCTCCACCTCGTCGAGGAGCTGGGCGCCCCCGGTCCGGGCGGCTGAGCGGTAGAGCTGGGCCTCGGTCGGATGGGCGGTGACCGGCGAGGCGTTGAAGCAGACCCGGGCCAGGAGCCCGCAGAGGCGGCTCTTGCTGCTTGAGCGCGAGATATGCCGCAACGGCGGGGCACCGGGCGGCTGACGGGGAGGCGACGGGAGCAGGCCTGCCTGGCACCCGGCAACGCTTGGCGGCAGCCCCACGCCGCCCGTCTCCATAAGTGCCTGATGTCTTGCTCACCGATCGCGGCGCTATCCCTGCGCAGGGGGATTCGGGCATCGCAGCAGCCGCACCGGAGTTGACGCTCGTGGCGTCGAGAGGGTCTAGTATGGTCGCCGTGGCAAGCAACCTGAAAGACATCGAGGATCAGCTCCGCTTCGATCTCGGCCCCCTCACCGACGTGGTGGCTGCGTATCTGACCATCCGGATGGATCCCCCCGAGCTCCAGCTCTGGACCCTGGTGGACACTCAGGATGAGCCAACCGCGGCGGGGCTGGCCACTGCCGAATGCCGGCTCATGGAGGCATTCCGCGGTATCGGGTTCGACTTCACCACCGTGCACCTGCGTGGCCGCGATCCGCGCCAGTTCATCCCGGAGGGCGCTTACCCCGTCAAGGTCACGCACCCCGTTGCGCTCCGCTTCTTCCAGGACGCCATCGCCGCCCAGGCTCATGCCCGGGCGTGACGAGCACCTTCTCTCCGCGGGACGCTTCGAGGCCTTCGCCGCCCACATCAACACGCCCGGGCAGCCATACCGGGAGTAGGTCGTCATCGTCTGGTTTCACATCGCGCTGCACTATGTCGACGCCTTCCTCGCCGGCCAGGGCCACGCCCAGATCGCCGGCCACAGCGACCGCTGGGCCAAGATGAGCGCCCAGGCTGAGACGCGGGAGATCACCGAGCCCTTCGAGCGCCTCTACAAGGAGGCGAAGGAAGCCCGCTACGAAGGGGGCCAGTACACTCCGGCGGACCTCGATGCCGTGCGCCCCGTGTACGAGCTCGTCCGCGGGAGGATGCGCGCCGCGCTCGGGCTCGCGTGACGGGCGCGACCCCGGCGCCCGTCACCTCTCCGCTCAGCGCTCGATCGCCACGTCGGCGCGACGGGATCACGCCCAGATCGCGCGCCTCGCGAGGTCGGCAATTGTTCACGGGACGACGACGCCCGTGTCGGTGGTCTGGGTGTCGAAGAGGCGGTAGGCCTCGGCGGCCTGCTCGAGCGCGATGTCGAGGCCGCTCGTCAGCGGGTCCCGCTGTCCGGCACTTCAGGGCTGGCGCATGAGCTCCCAGAAGGCTCGCGGGTCCACGATCTTCACGGGCGCATCCGCGGCGACGTCCAGGAGGTCCCGGTCGCCGGTCACGAGAAGATCCGCGCGAGCATCGACGGCGGACGCGAGCACCCAGCGGTCGTCGGCGTCCCGGATTCGAAGGGGCGAGGGTGCGCTCGGTTGCGGGACCACCTCGTGCTCGCGCAAGAAGCGTTCGACCTCGTCAACCGCCCGGGCGGGCAGTCTGATGCGGGTTCGAAGCGCCCGGGTCAGCTCTCGAAGCACGACCTCGCTCGTGACGAGGGTGTGCTCGGCCAGGACGACCCTGAGCACATCGGCACACACGCCTCGCGTCGCCAGGGCGCTGACGAGCACGTTCGTGTCGAGAAACACCCTCACGAGATGTCCCGGAAGACATCCTCATCGGTCAGGTAGCCCCGCGCCTCGGCGAATGGCAGCGTCTTTCGACGGAGCGCCTCGAAACGGAGCAGGCTCAGCTGGCGTCGCAGCGCATCACGAACGACGTCGCTACGGCTCCGGCCGGTCTGTTTGCAGAGCCGGTCGAGGCGCTTCTCCAGTTCCGGCTCCAGGCGGATCGTGATGGTGTTTCCCATGTCGCACAATGTACTACGGGCCTGGCCCGGGACCAACGAGCCTCTGCCAGGACGCCATCGCCGCCCGGGCACGAGCCCGGGCGTGACTCGCGCCCCCGGGCAAGGGATGGTTTACGGGAGGAAGACGCCCTTGCCGGTGGTCTGCGTGTCGAAGAGGCGGTACGCCTCGGCGGCCTGCTCGAGCGAGAAGCGATGCGTCAGCAGGCGATGCAGCGGGATCTTCCGGCTGGCGACGAAGCGGGCGCACTCCTCCTGCCCCACGGTCGAGAATGTCCACGAGGCGTGCAGCGTCACCTGGCGCCGCAGGAGGTGCGGGCTCACCTCCAGCGTCACCGTCCCCCCCTCGCCCACGAAGCAGGCCTGGCCCCAGGTGCGCACGCTCCTGACCGTCGCGACCCGCGCCTCGGGGCTGCCCGCGCACTCCATGGCGCCGTCCACGCCCTCGCCGTGGGTCAGGTCGTGCAGCGCGGCCACCGGGTCCACGGCCCCCGGGTCGATCACCGCCGCCGCGCCCAGCTCCTCGGCGAGCCGCCGGCGCTCCGCCACGGGATCCACGGCGATCATCCGCGCGCCCATGGCCGCGCCCAGCATGGTGGCGCTGAGGCCCACGGGCCCCTGGCCGAAGACGGCCACCGTGTCCCGCCCCGAGACGCCGAGGCGCTTGAGCGCGCCATAGGCGGTGCCGGTGCCGCAGGAGATCGCCGCGCCCTCCTCGAAGGTGAGCGCGTCGGGCAGCGGGACCAGCGTGCTCGCCGGCACCTTCATGAAGTGAGCGTGTCCCCCATGCCCCGTGACGCCGTACACGACGATGCCCTGCGGGCAGAGCTGGGACCAGCCGCTGCGGCAGTGCCGGCAGCGCCCACAGCCGCGGTAGTGATGGATCATGACCCGCATCCCCGTGGGCGCCTCCTCCGCGCTGACGCCGGGGCCTCTCGCGGCGACGACGCCGCAGGGCTCATGCCCGGCGATCACGGGCTCGCCCTTGCCGCCCAGCCCGAGCGCGGCGGCGGCGCCGCCCTGGCGGGAGGCACGATAGGGGTGGAGATCGCTCCCGCACATGCCCGAGGCCTTCATGGCAATGACCACCTCCCCCGGCCCCGGCGTGGGATCGGGGAAGTCCCTCAGCGCCAGCTCCCGCTCCCCGAGGAACACGACTCCCCGCATGGATCCTCCTCGTCAGCTCCGGCTCAGACCGGGAGCCGCTCGGCCACGGGCCCCGGCGTCACGTCGAAGGCGTTGAGGGTGCAGGCGATCATCCCATAGTAGCCGGCCGTGGCGGTGAGCTCGACGAGGGCGCGAACGCCGAGGCGCGCCTCGAGGGCGCGGAACGTCTCCTCGTCCACCCGGTGGGCAGCGAGGAGCTGGGTCACGTAGCCCACGATCTGCGCCTCGTCGTCGGTGAGGCCGGCCGGCGCCCGCCAGTCGCGGATGGCGGCGATGGCATCGTCACGGACGCCCGCTTTCCGCGCCAGCGGCGCGTGCATCGCCCACTCGTAGCGGCAGTCGAGCTGGCGGGCCACGGTGAGGATGGCGAGCTCGCAGATCTGCCCCGGCAGCGCCGACTCGAAGCGGATGTGGGCGCCGAGCTGCGCCGTGCGGCTCGCCAGCTCGGGGCTGTGCAGAAGCGCGGCGAAGGGCCCGGCCACCTTGCCGCGGCTCTCGGCGATGAGGTCGAAGGCGGCCTCGCCGCCGCGCTCGACCTGGGCCCGCTGCTCGATCATGGGGATGCGCGCCATTGCGTCCTCCTCAGGGTGACTCGCGGCTGCCCGGCCCCGCCCCCGCGGCGGGGGCCGCGTGGGAGCGTATCACGAGGACGCTGGCCGGCGCCGGGAAGAGGCGGCGGGCCCAGGGGGCCGCCGGCCCGTCACTCCAGGCCGAGGTTCCAGCGCCGGGTCCTGGCGAACTCCGGGGGAGCGGGCGGCAGGTCGGCCAGGACGAAGCGGACAAACTCGGCCCGGGAGCGGTACTGGAGGGCGGGATTCTCGCGGCGCTCACGGCCGATGGTCGAGCCCATCGGCGCGACCAGGCCTGGGCTCGTTGCGCTGCCGCTCACGTGAGCCGGATAGATCTCCACGGAGTCCGGCAGCTTGAGCAGCGTGCCGTGGAGGCTGTCGTACAGACGCTCGGCCAGGGCGGCCGCCGCGCCGGCCTCCTCGACCTCGGGTGCTCCCACCCGGCCCGGCATGAGGGTGTCGCCCGTGAGCACGCTCCAGGGTTCCGTCGCTCGCCTCCGATCCGCCACCAGGAGGGACAGCCCCTCGGGGGTGTGGCCCGGGGTGTGCAGCGCGGTCAGGCGGACATTGCCCAGCTCGTGCTCCTCCTCATCGGCGAGGTCCGCGTGAGGGAAGCCCACCTCGGCCGACTCGTGGAAGAAGACCGGGGCCCGCGTCACCGAGGTGAGGAGGCGCGCGCCGGAGCGGTGATCACCCTGCGCGTGGGTCTCGACGATGTGGGTGATGCGCAGCGAGGCCTGCGCGGCCGCCTCGAGATACGGGGCGATGTCCTGCTGTGGATCCACCACAGCGCAGCTGGCTGCGCGCGGTCAGCCGAGCAGATAGCTGGCGCAGCCGGTGCCGGGCGCGAGAAACTGCCGGAAGATCATCGCGGGGCCCCCCTTTCCTGGGCGTCGGATCGGTCACCCACGAGCGTAGGGGGCCGCCGGGGCGGCTGGCAAATCGAATGATCAGAACCGAGCGATCACCGGCGCTTATCGGGGAGGCTCGTCCCGGCCCGCGCGGTAGCCCCCGCAGGCCCGGTGGGCCGGGGTGGCGCACACCGAGGCCAGGGTCGCCGGCGCCGGGACGCGCACCCCGCCCCCCGGCCGGCGGCAGTACGCGCCCACCGGGTACATCCACAGGCGATCGGCCGTCACGGGCACGAGGAACGGGCACATCTCGGGCGGCGCCGGCTTGGCGCTCCGCTCCATGGCTATGTCCGGTAGGCCACGCCGTCGGCGATCAGCGAGAAGCGCGGAACGACGGGCGTGCCGACGGAAGCCGTGTGCGCCATCGCGAGGCAGGCCTTCTTGCAGCGGATGCGCTGGGGTTCCGCGAAGGCCGAGCACGAGACGACATCGTCCGGATGATCGGCCCCCGGCCAGGACAGGAACGCCGCGTTCACCCGCCGGCGGGAGAACGGGCAGTCGAACGACGTCCGAGCCACCGAGGGGCTGGCCGGCAGGAACTGGGCGAAGACCGACAGCAGCAGCGCCCCGGCCACCATCACAGCCAGGGGACCCAGCAGGAGCAGGACCACGAGGCTCGCCATCACTGCGCCACCCCATTCCATGATCGCCACCTCCCTGAACGGTTTGGACCCCCGACCCTCTCGCGCCGCTCCCGGCCTACCCCGCGCCCGTGTGCCTCAGGGGCGAGGCGGTGTTCCACCGGCGCCTGTAGCTCGCCTCCAGGCAGAGCCGGCGGCATCGCACGGCGGTGGGAGGATCGAACACGCTGCACCACCTCACAGCGACGGGCCGCCCGAATCCCGGGAGGCCCCCCAGCGCGAACTCCACCTCCACGTCACGCCGGCTCTGGGCGCACCAGAAGCGCCGGTGACGGGTCATGGGGGAAAAGAGCACGGCGAGGGGGAGCAGGATCACGAAGGCGACCAGCATGGCCCAGCCAAGCGCATTCATGATGCTCTGGATCAGCGCGTCGGAGACGCCCGGGCCCGACCAGTCGATGGGCCAGTCCATGTCACGCCCTCCCCCAGGGGCACCTGCCTGCAGCTAACTATAGCAGTTTCCGGCGCAAGCGGGGTGCCGCAGTGCTCCGGCCCAGAACGATTCAATCTCGGCGGCTTGGCCCGGGGGGGCGCGGGAGCGGCCCGCTCGGGGGTGGTCAGCGGCTGTCTCACGTGTGGCCCGCGCGCCCCAACCTGGGCCCCCGTCACGTCCTCGTGCCGCGTCGCGGCGACAGGGGCGTCAGAAGATGGGCCTGGCAGCATGCGGAAAGAACGCCGCAGGCACTCAAGAAGGTCCAGATGCAAGCCGGCGCCCGACGGCCGCACGCGAGGCGTACTCCGCCTGGCGGGCCGAGCCGGAGGCGAGGGGAGCGGATCCGGAGACCCGGGCGAGCGTGAGCGAGCCACGGTGAGCGTGCGGCCGAGGGCGCCGTACCTCCGCAGATGGGCCTTTTTCAGCGCCTGCTAGTGCGTTGCACTTATTGACGCGGGCCCCGTCCGCCACTAGAGTGAAATTGACGGGAGATGAGATCGATCTCCTTGTCGCGGCGACCACCGTCGGGGAGGGTAAATGGAAGATACTCCACCCGGCTACGAAGAGCGCCGCCAGGGCTCTGTCGTCTGACGGCGTCGCGCAGCAGCGGTACGGCAGTACCGAGATCCCGGCGCATGCCGGGAGGCGCGCAGGCATAGTCCTGCCGCAACCCCACCGCCCGGTGGACGGCGCACCGGTCCCGCCCACCGGGCACCTTCATCCCCGGCTCCCGCCGGGCTCAGCCGCTCCCGGCCGACTCACCCTCGCCTCTCCCGCCCTGCGGCTGCCGCTCCAGGAGCCCGCGCGCGATCACCAGCCGCAGCGCCTCCGTCGTGCCCTCTCCGATGCGCCAGCCGCGGATCAGGCGGTAGAGCCGCGCCAGCGGATGGCCCTCGACCACGGCCGCGCCTCCCGTGAGCTGCATCGCGCGGTCCACGATGCGCGCCACGGCCTCGGTGGCGAGCACCTTGGCCATGGCCGTCTCGGTCTCGACAGCTCCTCCGCCCTCGGCGAGGCGGGCGCAGGCCCCGAGCGCCGAGCGCGCGGCGAAGAGGTCCATCGCGCTGTCGGCGATCATGGCCTGCACCTGCTCCCGCGCGGCGAGGGCTGTCCCGCTCCGGTGGGGGCGCGCCGTCTGGCTCAGGGTGTAGCCGAGCACCCAGCGCCCCGTCCCGCAGGCCTGAGCGGACGCCCGCAGCCTCAGCGCCGTGATGCTCTCCAGCGCGCGCGGCAGCCCCTGGCCGATCTCCCCCAGCACGTCCTCGGGCGGCACGGCGGCCTCCCGCAGCTCGAACTCGCCGTGCAGCCCCCCGTCCAGCGTCCGCAGCTCGCGGCGCAGCACCACTCCCGGGTCCGCGCGCCGGAGCACGAAGAGCGCCGTCCCGGTGGGCCCGCCCTGGTTCTCGGTGACGCGGGCCACGGTGAGGAGGAGGTCGGCCTGCGGCCCGTCGGTGACAAAGGCCTTGACGCCCGTGAGGAGGAAGGCCTCGCCGCGCCGCACCGCGGTCGTCCGCGGTCCCTCGGGAGCGTCGGTGAAGGCGAAGGCGGCGCCGAGCTCCCCCGAGAGCACAGGCGCAAGGAAGCGCCGGCGCTGATCGGCCGTGCCGTGGCGCAGGAGCCCGCCGTCGCCGCCCAGCACGAGGCGGCCCAGCACGCAGTTGGAGGCGGCGATCTCCTCGTGCAGCGCGGCCTGGCCTACAGGGCCGAGGCCGCCCCCGCCGGCCTCCGCAGGCTGGAGCAGGCGGAAGAGGCCGCGGGCCTCCGAGCGGGCGCGCACCCACCGCCTGAGGGCCGGCGGCGCATCCGCCTCCTCCCGGACGCCCTGGGCGCGCTCGGCGGGCAGGAGCTCATCACGGAGGAAAGCGCCCGTCCGCTGGCGGAGGGCTTCCAGTTCGGCGGGCAGCGCCTCGAGGGGAAACGGGGTCACGGTCGGCCCCGGGGCGCGCCGTTGCCGATCAGCTTCTCGAGCCGCTCCAGCTGATCGCTCGTGCCGAGGGCCAGGAGGCGATCGCCCGAGGCCAGCACCAGGTCGCTCCCCGGGTTCACCAGGGGGGTGCCCTCGCGCAGGATGGCCAGCACCGTGGCGCCGGTGGCCTGACGGATGTCAATGTCGCCCAGCGTGCGCCCGAGGATGCGGCTGTCGGCGGAGACCGCCAGGTCCTCGATGTTGAGCGCCTCGTTCCCCTTGCGGAGCGCGGTCTCGAAGAAGTCCACGACGGTGGGGCTCAGGATGAGGTGGGCCAGGCGGTGGCCGCCGATGGCGTAGGGGCTGATGGCGCGGTTGGCGCCGGCGCGGATGAGCTTGGCCACGCTCGTGTCGTCCACGGCCCGCGAGACGATGTAGAGAGTCGGGTTGAGGACGCGCGCCGAGAGCACGATGTACATGTTGGTGGCGTCATTGGCCGTCGTGGCGATGAGGCCGCGCGCCCGGCGGACGCCGGCGCTCTCGAGGACCTCGTCCTCCGTCGCATCCCCCTGGACCCAGAGGTAGCCGCGCTCCTCGGTCCTCCGCGAGGCCGCCGGACTGGGATCCATGACGACGAACGGAACGCCCGCCTCCTTGAGCTCCAGCGCCGCCTGGCCCCCGACGCGCCCCAGCCCCGCCAGGATCACGTGCCCCGAAAGCTTCGCGATCTGCTTCTCCATCCTGCGCCTCCCCCCGGGATCGGCCAGCCTGACCGTGACGAGGTACTCCATGAGGACGCCGAGGGCGTAGAAGAGGCTCCCCACGCCGATGACGGCGACGAACATGGTGAAGATGCGCCCCGTCCCGTCGAGCGGCCTGACCTCGCCGTAGCCCACGGTCGTGATGGTGATGATGGTCATGAACAGGGCGTCGAGCCAGGTGCCTCCGATGCCCCGCCAGAGCCAGGCGTAGCCCACGGTCCCCGCCCCCACGACCCCGGTCACGAGCGAGAGGGAGAGGAGGACCCGGGGCCTCAGGTAGCGCGTCTCCCGGCGGGCCAGCGGCTTCCACATGAGGGCAGCATGATAGCAGCGCGGGCTCGGGGTTGACGAGGGCCGTCTCCTCGCCCATGATGCGGGGAACGCGCGCGCGGCGCGCCCCGACCCATGCCCGAGGACCTCCTGACCGCCGTCCGCCTGCGAGCCCAGGCCAACTCCTTCTGGCGCCACCTCGGCATCGAGGTGGACGACGCCCGGGAAGGCTGGGTGCGCCTGCGCGTCCCCATCCGCGACGCGCTCCGGAACGCCCCCGGCGCCCCCGTCCACGGCGGCGTCCTGAGCTCGCTGGTGGACGCGGCCGTGGGCGGGGCGCTGGGCACGCTGCACGACGCCTCCGCGGGAGGGGTGGGGCAGACGACGCTGGACCTCAACGTGAGCTTCCTCGGCGCCGCCAGCGAGGGCGAGGTCTTCGCCGAGGGGCGCATCCTGCGCCGGGGCCGGACCATCGCCGTCGGCGAGGCGACCATCACCGACCCGGCCGGCCGGCTCGTGGCCGTCGGCCGCGCCACCTACATGATCATCGCGCCGCGCCCCTGAGCGGCGCCCCGAGGAGGACCCCGTGGCCATCAAGATCGTCTTCTCGCCGGTGCTCCCCGCCCCCGTCATGAACATCGCCCGCGCCATGGTGCCCGCGGGCTTCGAGCTCCACGTGGTGGAGCAGACCTCGCCGGAGTTCCTGCCCTCGCTCCAGGACGCCGAGTTCTTCCTGGGCTTCGCGCGGGAGGCGCTCGACCGGGACTTCTACCGCGCGGCGCCCCGCCTCAGGCTGGTGCAGCTCATCAGCGCCGGCTACGACCGCCTCGACCTCGAGGCCGCGCGCCGGGCGCAGGTGCCCGTCGCCAATAACGGCGGCGCCAACTCGGTGGCCGTGGCCGAGCACACGCTCATGCTGATCCTGGCCGTCTACAAGCAGCTCGTCTGGCAGCATCAGAACGTGGTGGCCGGGAAGTGGCGGGTCGGCGACTTCTCGCAGACGCGGCTCTACGAGCTCGAGGGCAAGCGGCTCGGCATCGTGGGGCTCGGGCGCATCGGCAAGCGGGTGGCGCGGCGGGCGCGCGCCTTCGACATGGACGTGCAGTACCACGACATCGTGCGGCTCAGCGAGGACCAGGAGGACGCCCTCGGCGTGCGCTTCGTGCTCTTCCCGGAGCTGCTCCGCACCTCGGACGTGGTGAGCCTGCACGTGCCGCTGAACGCCGAGACGCGCAACCTGATGAGCACGGCGGAGTTCAACGCCATGAAGGACACGGCCCTGCTGATCAACACCTGCCGGGGCCCGGTGGTGGACGAGGCGGCGCTCCACAAGGCGCTGACCTCGGGGCAGATCGCCGGCGCGGGGCTCGACGTCATGGTGCAGGAGCCGCCGGGGGCGGATCACCCGCTCTTCGCGCTGGACAACGTGATCATCACGCCGCACACCGCCGGCCCCACCTGGGAGAACTGGGCCAAGGCCTTCCGCAACGGCTTCGACAATATCCAGCGCGTCGCGGCCGGCCGGCCCCCCGAGTGGGTGATCCCCGAGCTGCGGTAGTCCGCGCCCCCCGCGGCCTCGCGCGGTCAGATGACGCCGTCGGCGCGCAAGCGGGCGATGTCGGCCTCGGGGTAGCCGGCCTCGCGCAGGATCTCGTCCGAGTGCTGGCCGGACAGGGGCGGCGGCCGGCGCACGCCGGCCCGTCCCGTGGACAGCTCCACCGGGAAGCGCAGGAACTTGACCGGCCCCGCCACGGGGTGCGGCGCCTCCTCGACCGCATCGGCCGCCCGCACGGCGGGGTCGGCGAAGGTCTCGGCATAGGTCAGGACGGCGGCGGCCCACACCCCGCGCTCGGCGAAGAAGGTCAGCCACTCGGCCGTGGTCCGCGTCCTGAGCACGGGCACGAGCGCCCGCGCGATCTCTTCCCTGGCGTGGAAGAGGCGGGGCGCGCCGGCATGGCGGGCGAGCTCGGGCAGCGCCAGCGCATCGGCCAGCGCCTGGAAGGGCGAGATGGAGACGATGACGTGGCCGTCCTGCGTCTCGTACACCCCGTACGGCGCCGGGTGGAACATTCCGGCCAGCGGCGTGTCGCTCTTCTCGAGTCGCGCCCCGTTGAGGAAGTAGGAGACGGGCTCGAGCTGCAGGTTCAGCGCCGCGCGCAGCATGCTCACCTCGACGTGGACTCCCCGCCCCGTCCGTCCCCGCTCGATGATCGCCGCCAGGGCGCCGAGAGCCAGGAGCGTCGCGCCGTGCTGGTCGATGACGGGCGTGCCCACCGGGGTCGGCGGTTGGCCGGCTCGCCCGGAGAGCCAGGCGAGCCCCGAGAGGCCCTGCATGAGGAGGTCCTGGCCGGGGCGGTCGCGGTACGGGCTCGCCTCGCCGTAGCCCGAGGCCGACACGTAGATGAGCCGCGGGTTCAGGGCTCGCGCCTCCTCCCAGCCGAGGCCCCAGCGGGAGAGCACGCCCGGCCTGAAGTTCTGGACCAGCACATCCGCGCCCTCGATGAGCCGGCGCGCCACGGCGCGCCCCTCCTCCCGCTTGAGGTCCAGCGTGAGGCTGCGCTGGTTCCGGTGGGCCAGGAGGTAGAAGGCGCTCACGCCGTTGAGGTAGAGATCGCAACCGGCCCAGTTGCGCTCCCAGAGCTTGCCTCCTGGAGGCTCGATCTTCACCACGTCCGCCCCGAGGTCGGCGAGGAACTGCACGGCCGAGGGCCCGAGGAGGAACTGGGTGAAGGAGAGCACGCGGACGCCCGCCAGGACGGACAGCGGCGGGCGCGGGTCGGCGCTCACTCGACGATCTTGAGGATGTGGGTGGCCGCGGCCACCACGTCGCCCCTTTGCGTGGTGCAGGTCACGCGGGCGAAGGTCTTGAGCGCCGCCTCATCGCGCTCGACGATCTCGTAGGTCACGGTGACCGTGTCGCCGAAGAACAGCGGCGCCGGGAAGCGCACGCGGTCGTAGCCGTAGGAGACGATGGTGCCCGGCAGCCCGTCGATGATCTTGGTGGAGGCCGTGGACATGAGGCCGATGCAGAGCGCCCCGTGGGCGATGCGCCGGCCGTAGCGCGTCGCCCGCATGTACTCCTCGTCCGTGTGGTTCGGCGAGTGATCCCCGGTGAGACCGGCGAAGAGGTAGACGTCGGACTCGGAGACGGTGCGGCGCACCGTCACCGTCCGCCCCACGGGGAGGGCCGCGAAGGCCGCGCTCTCTGCCATGACCTCTCCCCTTACCAGACTCGGGGGTCGGAATGCAAGCGGACAGACGGGGGCGCTTGACGGACACGCTCCGGGCGGCTACGCTCGGCGCGAACCCCAACCAGACCCCCCCGGGAGGAACCCATGCATATCGGCCTCTGCATCTTCGCCACGGACTACTCGATCCGCGCGGACGAGCTGGCGCGCGCCGCGGAGGAGCGCGGCTTCGAGTCGCTCTTCCTCACCGAGCACACCCATATCCCCGCGAGCCGCCGCACCCCCTTCCCCAGCGGCGGCGAGCTGCCCCGCGAGTACTCCCATACGCTGGATCCCTTCGTGGCGCTCATGGCCGCCGCGGCGGCGACCCGGACGCTCCTCGTCGGCACGGGCATCTGCCTCCTCATCGAGCGGGACACCATCACGACAGCCAAGGAGGTGGCGACCCTCGATCTCCTCTCGGGCGGGCGCTTCCTCTTCGGGGTCGGCGGCGGCTGGAACGCCGAGGAGATGGAGAACCACGGCACCGTCTTCACGACGCGCTTCAAGCGGCTCACCGAGCAGGTGCTCGCCATGAAGGAGATCTGGACCAAGGACGAGGCCGAGTTTCACGGCGAGATCGTGCGCTTCGACCCCATCTGGGCATGGCCGAAGCCCGCGCAGAAGCCGCACCCCCCCATCCTGATGGGCGGCGAGAGCGGCCACACGCTGCAGCGCGTGGTGGATTTCTGCGACGGATGGTTCCCGCGGGCGCGCGCCGCCGCGCGCGTGCTGGAGGGGCTCGCGGACCTGCGCGCGCGGGCGGCGCGCGCCGGGCGCGACATGCAGACGATCTCGGTGTCGGTGTTCGGCACAGCGCCCGACGAGGCGCTGCTCGACCGCTACGCCGCGGCCGGCATCACCCGCTCGATCCTCCGCCTGCCGTCGGAGGGGCCCGACACGGTGCTCGCGCTGCTGGACCGCTGGGCCCCCCTGGCCGCCCGCTTCGGGGGTCAGGTCTTGCAATCCAACACGTGAGGGGGGTCAGGTCTTGCAATCCAACATGTGGTCCCGGCGTCACGGCTGTCGCGCTCGGAACGGTACTCGACGACAGGTGCCCTGACCCGCATCCCGACCCGGCACCGCACCCGGCTGATGTTGGAATGCAAGACCTGACCCCGGCTAGAGGTCGGGGGGGATCTGGAGGGCGTCGTTGAACCGGTTGGTGAAGTTGGCCGCGCAGATCACGAGCGTGAGCTCGACGATCTGGTCCTCGCTGAAGTGCTCCCGCAGCGCCTGGAGGGCGCCCTCGCGGAGGGCCGCCGCGCCGCGCGTCACGCGCTCGGCGTAGAGCAGCGTCGCCTTGTCCTTCGCGTCGAAGAGCGGACTGCGCTGGAAGAACCCGAGCGCCCGGATGTGCTCGTCGGTGATCCCGACCCGCTTCGACGAAGCGGTGTGGGCGCGGGTTCAGTACTCGCACCCGTTGAGCGTCGAGGCCTTGAGGTAGGCCAGCTCCTTGTAGCGAGGCTCCACCGTCCCCTCGCGCATGACGGCGGCATAGAAGGGCATGAAGTGCCTGAGCACGGAGGGCCGATGGGCCATCACGGCGAACATGTTCGGGATCTTGCCGTAGGCCTTCGTGAGACCGTCGTAGACCGACTTCACGTCCTCCGCCGCCTGCTCCCTGGGAAGCGGGTTCACGGTCGCCATGGAAAACCTCCTTCCCACTAACGGGGGGTGTGCGGGATGCGGCCCGCGACGGCGCGCACCTTGCGAGGCGCCGCCAGCCAGATCGCGACGATGGAGACGAGGCTGGCGCCCATGGCCAGCCAGAACGCGGGCGCGTAGGAACCGGTGCGGTCGTAGATGAAGCCCGCCACCCAGGGGCCTGTCCCGGAGCCCGCCCCCGCGCCGAGGCCGAGAGTGCCGAACACCGTGCCATAGTGCTTGCCCTGGAACAGCTCGGCCGGGATGGCGCCGAAGACCGAGGCCAGGCCATAGCCGAGCATGCCCTGGGAGGCCACCATGAGGTAGAGCAGGGCCGGCGTGGGATGCTGCCGCATCAGGAGCAGCAGGACGTAGCAGAGGATGAAGCCCGCGCTGGCGAGCGTCCAGACCCATTCCCGCCCCACGCGATCCGAGAGATGGCCGAGGCCGATCTGGCCCACGACGCCGCCCAGCCCCACGAAGCCGAGAGCGTAGGCCGCCACCGCGGGCGTGAAGCCGATCTCGATCAGGTACTTCGTCTGATGCACCTGGACGGCATACCAGGCGAAGAGCCCGGAGAAGAAGCCGAGGAAGACCCACCAGAACCTCGCCGTCCCCAGGGCGCGGCCGAGCGTCCAATCCACCGAGGCCCAGGCCTGATCCACGACGTTGTCCGGATGCGAGCGGCCGGCGGCGATGGAGGTGGGAGCCGGATCGCCGTCGGCGACGAGATGCAGGTCCTCCGGGTGGCGCCGCTGGAAGATGGCGTTGAGCGGCACGAGCGTCACGGCGAGGAGTGCGGCCATCGCCCAGCACGCCTGGCGCCAGCCGGAGCGGAGAATGAGCGCCTGCAGCCACGGGAAGAGGATGATGGAGCCGATCCCCACCCCCGCGAAGGCCAGCCCCATGGCCACCCCGCGCCGCCGGATGAACCAGTGGGGCAGGAAGAGGGCATGCCCCGTGTAGCCCACGCAGACGCTGCCGCCCACCACCAGCACGCCGAGCGTGAGGTACAGGTGCCAGGGCTCCCGGGCCAGCGTGCCCAGGACGAGACCGGCGCAGATGAGCCCCACACCCAGGGGGATCACGCGGCGCGGGCCCCACCGGTCCATGAGCCGGCCGAGGAACGGCGTGAAGAGCATGGAGAGCATGAAGCCCACGGAGAAGGTCGCCGCGGTGACGCCGCGCTCCCAGCCGAACTCGTCCAGGATGGGCGGGAAGAGCAGGGAGAAGGCCGTGCGCGAGTTGACGCCGATGGCCATGGTGACGAAGGCCACGGCCACCACCACCCAGCCGTAGAAGAAGGGCACGCGCATGTCGGCTCCCGCGGTATCCTGCCACGGGCCGGCACGCAGGGAAAGCCCGCATCACGCGCAGGCCAGCCCTCGCCGCTCCTGCGCGCGGATCAGAGGATCGAGGAGGGGCGCGTGAGGACGGCGGCGCCGTAGCCGACCACCTCGTCGAGGTCGCCTGTCACATCCCCCGACGTCGAGTGGCGCAGGACGCGGGCGCGATCTGCGCCGAGGTCGCGCGCCGCCCAGAGCACCGCGGCGAGGGCACCCGCGCCGCAGGCCTCGCCCCTGCCCTCCGCCTCGGCGCCGAGCACGGCATCCGGATCGAGGGCCTCCACCCGCCTGAGCATCTCCCCATCCAGCGTCTTCGCCACGGCCTGCGAATGGAAGTGGGAGAGATCGGTGCTCGCCACGAGCAGCGCCCGCCGCCCCTCGAGCGCTCGCGCCAGCGCCCGCCCCACCGCGCGGAGCATCTCGGGGCGGCGCTCGCGCACCATGACCGGCAGGAGGCGGAAAGGCCCGGCGAGCGCGCGCTGGAGGAAGGGCAGCTCGATCTCGAGCGAGTGCTCGTGATCGTTCCTGATCCGCGCCAGCCCCGTGTCCCCCTCCCCGCCGAGATGCGTCTCCAGGCGCTCGACAGCGTCCCGGTCCACGGGGATCGTGCCGAGCGGCGTCTCGTAGGCGGCGTGCCCGGAGGTGAGGAGCGGTCGGGGGTGGAGGTCGTGCAGAGGACCGACCACGGCCACCAGCTCGGGCGCCAGTCCGCGCAGCGCGGCGAAGGCATACCCCGCCACGGCACCCGAATACCTGTGCCCGGCATGAGGCGCCACCACGGCCACCACGGCGCCCGTCACCTCCGGCAGCCGGGCGGCGGCAAGATAGCCGTCCACGCTCCAGGCAAGCCGCCTCGGGTCGCCGGGGTACCACGAGCCGGCAATCGGCGATGGACGGACATCCGCCGGGACCTCCATGGCGCCAGGGCTCCTCTGACTTCGACTCTAGCGCAAGACGCTCAGCCGGGGGGAGGGCCCGCCGCGCCCGGGGAGCGGATATGGGATAGTGTGACGGAGAGGAGCGCATGAGCCCCGAAGCCCCGCCCGCCACCCCGCCCGAGGCGCTGCTCTGGAACAGCCGGCCCGACGGGAGCGTCGTGTGTCACCTCTGCGCACACCGCTGCCGCATCCGCCCGGGGCTCAGCGGGATCTGCGGCGTGAGGGAGAACCGGGACGGCACGTTGGTCACCCTCGTGGCAGATCGCAGCGTCAGCGCCGAGGTGGACCCCATCGAGAAGAAGCCGTTCTTCCACTTCCTGCCCGGCAGCCTGGCCTACTCCATCGCCACCGTCGGCTGCAACTTCCACTGCCTCTTCTGCCAGAACTGGTCCATCTCCCAGTGGCCCCGCGAGCATCGCGGGCGGATCCCGGGCGAGCGGACATCCCCGGCCGAGCTGGTGCAGGCCGCGCGCGCGGCCCGCTGCGCCTCCATCGCCTACACCTACACCGAGCCCACCGTCTTCTTCGAGCGGGCGCTCACGACGAGCCGGCTCGCTGCGGCGGCGGGCCTCGGGAATGTGTTCGTGACCAATGGCTACATGACGGCGGAGGCCCTCGCCCTCGTCGCCCCGGTGCTCCACGGCGCCAACGTGGACCTCAAGAGCTTCTCCGACCGCTATTACCGGAAGGTCTGCGGCGCCACCCTCACGCCCGTCCTCGACACCATCCGCGGCCTGCGCGAGCGCGGCATCTGGGTCGAGGTGACGACGCTCCTGGTGCCCGGGCACAACGACGGGGACGAGGAGCTGCGGGCGCTCGCCGCCTGGCTCGCCTCCGTGGACCGCGACATGCCCTGGCACCTCTCGGCCTTCTCCTCCGCCTACAGGATGCGGGACGTGCCGCCCACCGCCCCCGCCGCGCTCCATCGGGCGGCGGGGATCGGCCGGGACGCGGGCCTGCGCCATGTCTACACGGGCAATGTCCCGGGCGATCCCTTCGAGAGCACCCGCTGCCCGGGCTGCGGGCGGGAGCTCATCCGCCGGCGCGGCTTCCAGGTGCTCGCCACCGCGCTGGCGGATGGCCGGTGTCCGGGCTGCGCCACCGCCATCGCGGGGGTGTGGGAGGCACGCTTTGACTTGCGCTGAGCCCGCCGGCGTGGTTTCCTTGACCGGCATATGGGCTCAGCGAGGCAGGCCACAGAGGAGCGCCGGCGTCACCCCCGCGTCCCCGCAGCCTGGCCCGTCCGCGTGCAGGTGGACGAGGAGACCCTCGTCGGCCGCACGGTGGACGTGAGCCCGTACGGCCTCCTCGTGGTCACGGCGCCCACGGCAACGCTCAAGGTCGGCCACTCCTACTGGGTGGAGCTCGTGGCCGACAAGGGCAACACCCTCGTGGCCCTCGCCGAGGTCCGCCACGTCAGCGGCAAGGGTGCGGGCCTGAAGATGACGGTCCGCCTGCCGGTCTGAGATCCTCCCCTCCGGGAAAGGAGCCTGGCTCATGCGCGAGACCCTGACCCTCACCGCCGAGGACGCCCACCCCCTCTCCGCCTACCGCGCGGCCCCCGGGGGCCAGCCCCGCGGCGGCCTCGTCATCGTCCAGGAGATCTTCGGCGTCAACCCTCACATCCAGAAGACCTGCGACGGCTTCGCCGCCGACGGCTACGTGGCGCTGGCCCCGGCGCTCTTCGACCGCGTGGAGCGCGGCATCATGCTGGGCTACACGCAGGACGACCTCGAGCGCGGGCGCAGCATCCGCGGCAAGGTCGACATGGACGACATGGTCAAGGACGTGCGCGCCGCCGTGCGCGCCCTGGCAGCGGCCGGCCTCCAGGTGGGTGTGGTGGGCTACTGCATGGGCGGGACGCTCGCGTGGCTGGCCGCCACGCGCGTCGAGGGCGTGGCCGCGGCGGTGGGCTACTACGGGGGTGGCATCGCCGCGGCGGTGGAGGAGCAGCCGCGCTGTCCGGTGCTCCTGCACTTCGGCGAAACCGACGCCTCCATCCCGCCGGAGCAGTACCAGCGCGTGATGGCCGCGCACCCGGCCATCCCCGTGCACCTCTATCCCGCGGGGCACGGCTTCAACTGCGACGAGCGCGCCTCCTACCACGCGCCCAGCGCGACGCTCGCCCGCACACGCACGCTGGAGTTCTTGCGCCGCCACATCGGGTAGCGCCGGGCCGCCGGGCGGGAGCCGGCCGCTAGGCCCAGGGCACAGGCGCGCCCCAGCGGTCGAGCGACGTGGTCTCCGAGGTGGGCCGCCGGGTGTTGGGCCCGAACTGCCCCCGCGGATAGCCGAGGGGGATGCAGAAGTGGAACGCGACCTGCTCCGGGATGCCGAACATGGCGCGGAAGCGGTCCATGACCTTGGCGTGCAGTGTGGTGGGGACCGAGCCGATGCCGAGCACGCGGGCGGCCAGCATGAGGTTCTGGCAGGCCGGGAGCACCGAGTTGGCCGCCCCGGGCGGCTCCGCCAGCGCGAAGACGACGCAGGGGACGTCCTTCATCTCCTCCGCGAGGCCCATGGCCGAGCGGTGGGTGCGGTCCTCGACGGGGATGTCCGCGGGCCCCGTCCAGCGGTGATCGTCCCAGCGCTTGGCCCACCACGCCTCGCGGTAGAGCGCGCCGAACTCCCGGATGAGCGCGCGGTCCGTGACGACCAGGAACCGGGCGATCTGGTTGTTGCCGCCATTGGGCGCCTTGGAGGCCGCCTCCAGGATGAGCCGGAGATCCTCCACCGGGATGGGGTCCGGGCGGAAGCGCCGGATGGCGCGCTGGGTGAACATCGCCTCGCCGACGGGCATCGCAAGCCGCTGATGGTCCATGACCTCTCCTCCTCGCGATGGGATGGGAGCACCCTATCACACGCCCTAGTCCGGCCGGGGTCAGGTCTTGCAATCCAACATCGGCAGGGGTGTGGGCTTGCATTGTGAGAGGGGTCAGCGCACTGTTCATCGTGTACCGCCGCTGGCACAGCAGCGGCGGGGACGGGGCTACGTGTTGGATTGCAAGACCTGACCCCATCGAGGAGGAGCAATGAGCACGGGACCGCTGGCAGGGATCAAGGTCGTCGAGATCGCCGGCATCGGGCCGGGACCGTTCTGCGCGATGATGCTGTCGGACATGGGGGCCGAGGTGCTCCGCGTGGACCGCACCGCCAAGGCCGACATCGGCTTCGCCGGCGACCCCCGGAAGAGCCTCCTCAACCGCGGCCGCCGCTCGGTGGCCATCGACCTCAAGCACCCGGCGGCGATCGCCGCCGTCAAGCGCCTCGTCGCGGGCGCTGATGCGCTGATCGAGGGCTTCCGCCCCGGCGTGATGGAGCGGCTCGGGCTGGGACCCGACGAGTGCCTGGCCGTGAACCCGCGGCTCGTCTACGGCCGCATGACGGGCTGGGGGCAGGACGGGCCCATGGCGCATGCCGCCGGCCACGACATCAACTACATCGCGCTGTCGGGGGTGCTGCACGCCATCGGCCGCCGCGGCGGGCCGCCCGTGCCGCCGCTCAACCTGGTGGGCGATTTCGGCGGCGGCGGCATGTACCTCGCCTTCGGCCTCCTCTGCGCGCTCCTCGAGGCGGCGCGCTCGGGCCGCGGCCAGGTGGTGGATGCCGCCATGGTGGATGGCTCGGCCTCGCTGGCCACGGCCATCTTCGGGCTCCGCGCGCTCGGGGCCTGGAGCGAGGAGCGCGGCGACAACGTCCTCGACTCGGGCGCGCCCTGGTACGACGTCTACGAGACGAAGGACGGCAAGTACGTGGCCATCGGCTCACTGGAGAAACGTTTCTATGGCGAGCTGATGCGCCTCACCGGGCTCGCCGACGACAACCTGCCCAAGCAGTGGGACAGGACGCAATGGCCCGAGCTGCGCTCGCGGCTGGCGGCGACGTTCAAGAGCAAGACGCGAGAGGAGTGGCGCGCCATCATGGAAGGCAGCGACGTCTGCTTCGCCCCGGTGCTCTCCTACTCCGAGGCGCTCCAGCACCCGCACAACCGCGCGCGCGGCACCTTCGTGGAGGTGGACGGCATCGAGCAGCCGGCGCCGGCGCCGCGCTTCTCGCGCACGCCGGCGGCCATCCAGCGGCCGCCCGCCCGCCCCGGCGAGCACACGGAGGAGGCGCTCGGCGACTGGGGCTTCTCGGCGGCCGACATCGCGGCGCTCAGGACGGCAGGCGCGCTCGGCTGAGTCAGGCCGCGCCCGCGGCGCCAGGCGCTGGCCCGCGCCGCTCGCGAGCATAGGCCGCGCGGGCAGCCGGCCAGTGCCTGATCACCGAAGGGCAGAGCGGGAGCAGTCGCCGGACGACTACCGCCGAGAGGCGGAGCGCCCGGTCGCGGCGAGCGTCCCAGGGGAAGCCGTAGGCGGCGCGGATCGCCGGCGGGAGAAGCCCCACCGTGGGCAACCGGAGCAGCGGCAGGAGCGGGCGCGCGATCAGCGGCACCGGCGGCGTCACGATGGCCGCAGCCAGCGCCCGCGCCGTCGGCGTCACGGCGATGGCACCGCTCGCGAGCATCTCCTCCGTGGACGTCCGGAGCGCCGCGATGCTCCTTGGCAGGACGCCTGGGGGGATGCCCAGCAGCGGCTCGATGCCGGCGGCCTCCACGCAGTAGCGGTCTCTCTCGGCGGGCTCGAGGGAGCCGACGTACAGCTCGTGGGTGAGCAGGAAGGAGTCCACCAGCGTGGCGTGCACCCAGCCGAGCAGCGCCGGGTCCTCGGCCGTGTAGACGGTGCCGGCGGCGAAGGAACCGGCAGACTCGGGCAGCCGCCCGTGCACCCGCCCATGGATGTGACGGATCCCCGCCGCGGCCTGCTGCCGCTCCTCCTCGGTGCCGAAGGTGAGCGCCAGCATGGCGCGGAGGGTGCGATGGAGCCTGTGCCACCGCCCCCGCGGCTCCCGCAGGAAGTCGCTATGCTCGGCCACGCCGCACGCCACCAGGGGATGGGCGATCTGGAGCAGGATGGCGCGCCCCCAGCCGGCGAGGAGCACGACCTCGCGGTGAAGCCGCCACGACACGCTCTCCGGCCCGCGTCCCTCGGTCACGCCCGCCTCCCTGGCCGTCATTATCCCTCGGGCGGCGAGGCTTGACAGGGCGGCCCCCATCTGGCGCTATCAGGGCGTATGGTGACGGCCGCCTCGCGGGAGTTCCAGGTGATGGTCAAGCCCATCGGCGCCCTCTGCAACCTGGGCTGCGACTACTGCTACTACCTCGACAAGCAGCGCCTCTACCCCGACGCCGCCGCGCCGCGGATGCCCGACGACCTGCTGGAAGCCTACATCGTCCAGCACATCGCCGCCGCGCCGCGCCCGCTCATCAACTTCCAGTGGCATGGCGGCGAGCCGACGCTCCTGGGGCTCGACTACTTCCGGAAGATCGTGGCGCTCCAGCGCAAGCATCAGCCGGCGGGACGGCAGATCACCAACGGGCTCCAGACCAACGGGACCACGCTGGACGAGGAGTGGTGCCGCTTCCTCGCCGCCGAGGGCTTCTTCGTGGGGCTCTCCCTCGACGGCCCGCAGGCGCTCCACGACCGGCACCGCGTGACCAAGGGGCAGAAGCCCACCCACAAGGCCGTCATGCGCGCCTTCCGCCTCCTCCAGCAGCACCGGGTGCGCCTCGACATCCTCTGCGTGGTCCATGCCGACAACGCGGGCTCGCCCATGGCGGTGTACCGCTTCTTCAAGGAGATCGGCGCCCGGCATCTGCAGTTCCTCCCCTTCGTGGAGCCGCTGCGCGACGGCTCGGGCGGGGTGACCTTGCACTCGGTCCCGCCGCTGGCCTACGGGGAGTTCCTCTGCGCGATCTTCGACGAGTGGGTGCGCCAGGACGTGGGGCGCGTCACGGTGCAGCTCTTCGACGAGGCGGCGCGTCCGGCCTGCGGGCTGCCGCATGCGCTCTGCCACTTCCGCGAGGAGTGCGGCGATGTCCCGGTGGTGGAGCACAACGGCGACTTCTACGCGTGCGACCACTTCGTGGACCCGGCCCACCGCCTCGGCAACATCAGGGAGACGCCCCTGGCGGCGCTCCTGGACAGCGAGCCCCAGATCCGGTTCGGCCAAGCCAAGCGGGAAACCCTGCCCCGCTACTGCCGGGAGTGCGACGTGCTGGCCCTGTGCAATGGCGGCTGCCCCAAGGACCGCTTCATCAAGACGCCCGACGGCGAGCCCGGCCTCAACTACCTCTGCGCCGGCTTCAAGCGCTTCTTCGCGCACAGCCGGCCGGCCCTCGAACGCCTCGCCGCCGTCTGGCGGGCCGGTCAGCCCATGGAGCGCCTCATGCAGGAGGTGCGGGCCGCAGATCAGAGCGCCACCCGGCAGGCGGGGCGCAACGACCTCTGCCCCTGCGGCAGCGGGAAGAAGTACAAGCGCTGCTGCCTCGGCAAGCCGGCGCGCTGACGGATCAGCGCCGGGCTCCCGTCGCGGCTCCCGGATCGGGAGCCCGAGGGCTCCACGCGGCCGGCCGGGGCCGCTGAGGGTTCGGCCTACCTCCGGGAGCGCCTCCGGACAGCGCCCGCGAGCAGGAGCAAGCCCGCGCTGAGCAGGAGAACCGAGGCGGGCTCCGGGACGCCGGTGGGGGGCGGCGGGGGCGGAGATGTCTGGAGCGTCAGCGCGATGTTGTCGATCTTGGCCTCGTAGTCGGAGCCGTTCCGCTCCCCCGCCAGGCCGATCGTGTGGCTCGTGCTCGTCGCCGTGAAGGTCGTCGAGAAGGGCATGAAGGTGTCGGTCGGCGCGCCAGTCAGCTCCAGGATGGCCGCTCCGTCGAGCAAGACCCCGAAGGAGAGATGCGTGATGCTGCCGCAGCAGCCGTACTCGTTCGCGTAGTCCCCCGCGATGAGATAGACGGCGCCGACGGTGAGCCCCGACACCAGCTGGCTGATGGTCGGGTCCGTCGCGGACGCCCCGCCGTCGTTGAGGATGAACATGGCATCGGGGTTCCCGCCAGTGGTCCGGTGCCCGCCGGCGCCGTCGATATGCAGCGACGTCCAGCCGCCGCCGGTGCCATTGCTGGGGACAGGGGTGTCGAAGGTCCCGTTGGTGATGAGGCTCGCGGGGGCTGCCGTCACGCTCCCGAGCAGGATCGCGGCCATCCCCAGCACGAGCACCCCTCGGCGTCCGTACATGATCGACCCTCCCTCGAAGAAGCGTCCCAAAGCTTGGGAATTGCTCCACACGAAACCAAATGACTACTAGCAAGACAAATGCCCGGCCGGCCGCCGGCCGCCCAAATCCCTGTCACAGCGGAACTCCCCGCGGGCCGCGTCGATTCGACGGCGGGCCCCCATTCGAAGATCGTAAAGATCCCGGACACCCTCTCCGAAGCGTCGGAAGCCCCGAGAGGCGGAGCGAGCCCGCCGGCGGCTCCGCTGATGTCCTCAGGTCCGCCGTGGGGACCTCCCCGCGGCCCGCGGGAAGGGCGCGCTGGCCAATGAGAGGTCGGGTGATAGGCCAAAGGACCCAGGAGGTGCGCCCCGGGGAGCCGTGTCAGGGGCCGGCAGGAGCCCATCGTCATGGCCGGGCTCCTCGACGCGGCGCTCGATCGTAAGCATCCCCGACACCTCGCGGCATCTGGGGGCAGCCGACGCACTGACGCAACGGTGCCGGCCGCCCAACGCGCCTACTGGCTCAGAAACTGCCGGATCACTTCGCCGGCCTTCGTGATGAGGATGGCACCGTCCAGGTGCCCGCCGTCCCCCTCGATCTCGAAGTACTCGACGGGCTTCCCTTGTTTCTTGAGGATCTCCATGACGCGCTCGGCGTGGGCGGGGAAGAGCCGCAGGCCGGACCGGGCCCGGATGAGGAGGACCGTGGCCTTGACGTCCGCGAGCCCCGCCTCGAGCGATCCCGAGTGGCCGGTCACGAAGAGCTGGTTGGCCCTATTGTGCTCTCCCCCGCTCGCCGTTGTCCCGCAATCTACCGGCTGCGCTAACCAGCGCGCGCGGCCTTTGCGCGCGTCCGTGCTGGGCGCGCCGTGAGAGATCGCGAGTGGTGTTCAGCGTGGGCATCGAGCAGCCGGCGGATCATCCGTTGGTACTGCGTAGTGAGAGGTCCCGGGGGGAGCGCTGCGGGAAGGATCGAGCGCGCCACCGGGGCTCCGCCCCTCAGCGGGCCCGGATGTAGTCGATGACCGCGGTCGCCACGGCCTCCGGCTGCTCGGGCAGCAGCGCGTGGCCCGCCCCGGGGATCTCGACCACGGTCACCCGCGGGCCGATGTCCTCCTGCAGCATCCTCGCGTTGACCGGCGGCGCGACCGTGTCCGCCATGGGCTGGACGACGAGGATCGGCGCGCGTCCCCCCGCCCACCAGGCCTCGAGCGGCGTGGCCTGCGTCGCCGCGGCCTGCGCCAGCGCCACCGCCCGGTGCCACCCGCCCCGCCAGACGGCCGGGTCGCGGCCCGGGGCGAAGAAGGCGCGGCGCACGTGCTCGAGCCGCTCGGCCTCCGGCAGCCCCAGGTCGAAGCTCTTCGTGAGGGAGTCGCGGATGGACGGGTCCATGGGCGCCTTGCCGCCGGCCGCCAGGAGCACCACCGCGCGAACCAGCTCGGGGCGGTCGCTGGCCAGCATGCGCGCCACGCGGTTGCCGAAGGCGTGGCCGACCACGACGGCGGGCCCCGCCCCGAAGGCCTCGATCACGGCCGCCGCGTCGGCGGCGAAATCGCGGAGGGTGAGGCCCTGGAGCGGCCCGCGGCTTTCCCCGATGCCCCGTGGCTCCGGCCGCGCCGCCGTGAAGCCGGCGGCGGCGAGGCGCCGGGCCAGGTCGGCGAAGTCCTCGGCTCCGCGCCCGAGGGAGGGAAGCAGGATGACCAGGGGCCCGCGACCCTCCGCGAAGACCTCGCGGGTCACGCCCGGGCGCTCCACGAGCTGACGCGCCGGCTGGGCCCGGGCGGGACCGACCAGCGGCAGGATGAGCAGGGCCACCAGGGCCGCGAGGACCGGCGGGGCGGGGCGGAGACGCATGCGATTGTCCTCCGTCGAGGCTACTGGCTCAGGAACTTCCGGATCACTTCCCCGCGGGCAGTGTCTGCTCAATACGACTTGGGCATGCCGAGCAGATGCTCGCCGATGTAGTTGAGAATCATCTCGCGCGACACGGGCGCCGTGCGCTGGAGCCTGAGGAAGGAGTAGATGTCCAGCAGGTCGTAGTCGCTGGTGAAGCCGTTGCCGCCATGGGCCTGGAGCGAGATGTCGAAGGCCTCGAGCGCCGCATCGGCGGCGGCCAGCTTGGCGATATTGGCCGCGGGGCCGGCGGCCTGGCCGCCGTCGAAGAGGCGGGCGGCGCGGCGGTTCATCAGGAGCGCCAGCTCGAGATGCGCCTTGGCCAGCGCCATCGGGTGCTGGATGGCCTGGTAGGCGGCGATGGGTCCCTCGAAGACCTGGCGGCCCTTCGCGTACTCCACGCCCTTGTCCAGCACGTACTCGCCCAGCCCGACGCACATGGAGGCCACCAGGATGCGCTCCGGGTTG
>Ga0154441_1050_pt1 | contig 35594 bp, 37 predicted proteins | sample RifGroC2_FD_115945 | JGI IMG/M metagenome (GOLD analysis project Ga0154441, IMG submission 115945) | Candidatus Rokubacteria bacterium GWC2_70_16 | reverse complement strand
TGTTGTTGGCGAAGGAGAACACGTTCTCCTGGTATCCGTCGTTGTACTGGAGCGCCACCTCCACCTCGATGGCGTCCTTCTTCCCCTCGAAGAAGAGCACCTTTGGGTGAATTGGGGTCTTGTTGTGGTTAATGTGCTTGACGAACTCGATGATCCCGCCGTTGTACTGGAAGACGTGCTTCCGCTCGTCGCGCTCGTCCTCGATGGTGATCTTGAGCCCCTTGTTCAGGAACGCGAGCTCGCGCAGCCGATTCGACAGGGTGTCGAAGGAGAAGGATGTCTCCTCGAAGATCTTGGTGTCCGGCTTAAAGCGGATGATGGTCCCGTGCTTCTGCGTCTTCTCCCCCGGCGTGAGATCTCCCTGCGGGACACCGTACTCGTACCGCTGGGTCCACACGCGCCCGGAGCGCCGGATCTCCAGATCGAGCCCCTCGCTGAGCGCGTTCACCACCGAGACGCCGACGCCGTGGAGGCCGCCGGAGACCTTGTACGCCGAGTGCTCGAACTTCCCTCCCGCATGCAGGACGGTCAGCACGACCTCGGCGGCGGACTTCCCGCTCTCCTTGTGCAGGTCCACGGGGATGCCGCGCCCGTTGTCTCCCACCGAGCACGAGCCGTCCGAGTGCAGGATGACCTTGATGCTGTCGCAGTAGCCGCCCAGCGCCTCGTCCACCGAGTTGTCCACGACCTCGTAGACGAGGTGGTGGAGCCCGTAGGCGCTCGTATCGCCGATGTACATAGCCGGGCGCTTGCGAACGGCCTCGAGCCCCTCGAGGACCTTGATGTCCCTGGCCGTGTAGGTCTCGGTCGTCATGCCGCTCCCTGCCCCAGCTGCGGGCGAAGGTCCCGCACATGCCCCCCCCTCACCACCCACCACGCGCTCTGCCGCGCCGGCAGTCTTCTCTCGGCCGTGGTGAGGAAGACCTGCCCCGAGCCCTCCACATGCCTCAGCACGTTGCCCTGCACCTCCGGATCGAGTTCCGAAAGCGCGTCGTCCAGCAGGAGCACCGGCTGACTCCCCACGGCGCGCTCCACGGGTCCGACCTCGGCCAGCCGCAGCGCCAGCGCCATGAGCCGCTGCTGCCCGCGGGACCCGAAACTCCGCATGTCGCGCCCGTCCATCTCGATGAGCACATCGTCGCGATGGGGCCCGACCAGAGTCTGCCCCCGGCGCACCTCATCCTGTCGCCGCGCCCGGAGCTCCTCCACGAAGCGCTCCGCGGATATCCCCGCGTCCAGCGAACTCTCGTACTCGAGCCGCACCGCGCCGCTCCCGGCCAGCGCGGGATACAGCCGGGCCACCTCGGCCGCCAGCTCCGCCACCGCCCGCCGCCGGCGATCCAGCACGTCCAGGCCCTCGCTGGCCATCTGCTGATCCCACGGCTCAATCCGCGCCTGGAGCGCCGCCTGATCGAGCCCCGACTGCAAGAGGTGGTTCCGCCGCGCGAGGAGTTTCCGGTACCGCGCGAGTCCGGGCAGATGCGCCGGGAAGATCTTCCCGGCGAACCCGTCGAGGAAGTTCCGTCGCGCCTGCGGTCCCCCCGCCACCACGCCCACATCCTGCCAGCTGAAGGGAATTGCCCGGGCCCACGCGCACCCCTCCCCCAGGACCGCCCAGCCGCCGTCCTGGCGCCTGCCGACACGCCGCCGCATCTCCCGGGTGACATCCCCGCGGCACAGCTGCCCGGCCAGAGTCGCGCCTTCGGTGCCCCACCGCGGCAAATCCACAGGCTTCCCGGCGCGGAACGAGCGGCCGACGAGAAGGAGAGCGAGGGCTTCGAGGAGGTTCGTCTTACCCTGCGCGTTGGGTCCGGTAACTACGTTGAGGGCTGCTGCCGGCGAGTAGGAGAGGGTGCGAAAATTGCGAAAATCTGAGAGATGAATCCATTGGATGTGCACCCGCGGCCCGCTCCTCCCTCGCTCCTAGATTCGCATCGGCATTATAACACAGAGCGCACCCTCCTCCTCGAAGCTCTTGATCACGCCGGGGCTCAGCGAGTCCTTCAGCTCCAGCACCACCTGCTCGGCCGCCTGCGCCCCGAGCGCATCCAGGACATAGCGCGAGTTGAAGCCGATGCTGACTTCCTCCCCTGCGTACTCCACCTCGATGCTCTCCTCGGCCTCGCCGAAGTCCGGGTGGTACGCGGAGAGCTTGAGGGCCCCGGGGGTGAGCGCGAACTTCACCGGCCGCGTCCGCTCCTCGGAGAGCACCGATACGCGACGGAGTGCCGCCGCCAGCGCCCCGCGCGAGATCGTGATCCGCTTCGGGTGCGCCCTCGGTACCACCTGCTCGTAGTTGGGGAACGTCCCCTCGATGAGTCGCGCGATCAGGAGGAAGTTCGGCATCTGCAGCACGAACTGGTTCTCGCTGATGGCAACCTGGACCTCCTCCCCCGACCCCACGACCCGGCCAATTTCCTGGACGGCCTTCCGCGGCACGATGCCTGACACCGGCTGGGGGCTGTCCACCAGGGGACGCACGGCGAGCGCCAGCCGGTGCCCGTCCGTCGCCACCAGCCGGAGATCCTTGCCCTGGACGGTGAAGAGGATCCCGTTCAGCGCGTAGCGGCTCTCGTCATGGGAGATCGCGAAGCTCGTCTGCGTGAGCATGTCACGCAGCACCTTTCCGTCCAGGCTGATCCTCGAGGCCGCCTCCGAGGGGGTGACGGCCGGGAAGTCCTCGGGCGTCAACCCCACGAGCTTGTAGGCGGCCCCCCCGCAGCGCAGCGCGACCCAGGCGTTCTCCTGGACCCTGATCCCGAGAGGCGCCGGGGGAAGCTCCTTCACGATCTCCAGCAGCTTCCGCGCCGAGATCGTGATCCCGCCGCCCTGAACGACCTTGCCCGGGACCGACACCCGCGCGCCGACCTCCAGGTCGGTGGCCGTCAATCTCACGGTTTCGCCCTCGGCCTCGACGAGCACATTGGCCAGGATGGGAAGCGTCTGGCGCGGTTCGACGATGTTGTGGACCATCTGCAGGCCCCGGAGAAACGCATCGCGATCCACATGGACTTCCATAGAGCCTCCCTTGATTCACCTAGAAGAAAGAGAAAAGATCGTCGTCGTCGGAGTCGTCGGGGGTGTGGATTGTGTGGATTGCGGGCAACGAGGCGAAAAAGGAGGCGTGACCAGGGGGCGGTGGGTGTGCATGGAGCGGTGGATAGCGCGGGGGGCGGTGGGGATCACAGGGAGATGCCCTGGGTGAGCGTGTCGATGGTCTTCCTGAATTTGGGGTCGTCCTGGAGCAGCAACTGGATCTTTTCGACGGCGTGCAGGACGGTGGTGTGGTCCTTGCCGCCGAAGGAGCGGCCGATCTCGGCGAGGGAGGCGTGGGTGAGTTGGCGCGCGAGGTACATGGCGATCTGCCGGGGGAAGGCGATGCTGCGCGTGCGGTTCTGGGCGCGGAGGTCGGAGAGCTTGATGCCGAAGAAGTCAGCCACCTTCCGCTGGATGTGGTCCACGGAGATGACGCGCTCGTCCTCGCCCCAGAGATCGGCCAGGACTTCCTGCGCCAGGTCGATGGACATCTCCCGCCCGCTCAGGGCGCAGAAGGCGATCATGCGCGTGAGCGAGCCCTCGATCTCGCGGATGTTGGCCTTGATGCGGCTGGCGATGAGATAGGCGACGTCGTCGGGCAGACGGACGCGCTCGACTTCGGCCTTCTTCTTGAGGATCGCGACGCGGGTCTCGAAGTCGGGCGGCTGGATGTCGGCGATGAGGCCCCACTCGAAGCGGGAGCGGAGACGCTCCTCGATCTCGGGAATCTCCTTGGGGGCGGCATCCGAGGAGAGGACGATCTGCTTGCGGGCCTCGTAGAGGTCGTTGAAGGTGTGGAAGAACTCTTCCTGCGTGCGCTCCTTGCCGGAGATGAACTGGACATCGTCGATGAGCAGGAGGTCGATGTTCCGGTACTTGCCGCGGAACTCGGCAGTGCGATCGTAGCGGATGGCGTTGATGAGCTCGTTCGTGAAGCGCTCGGAGGAGAGGTAGAGGACGTGCATCTGGGGGTAGGCGCGGGAGACCTGATGGCCGACGGCGTGCAGCAGATGGGTCTTGCCGAGGCCCACGCCGCCGTACAGGAAAAGCGGGTTGTAGGCCTTCGAGGGGAGGTCGGCGACGGCCTGGCAGGCAGCCTGGGCGAACTGGTTGGAGTTGCCCACCACGAAGGACGCGAAGGTGTAGCGGGCGGAGAGGCCGGAGACGGGAGGGCCCGGGGCCGCGCCCGCCCGGGGCTCGGCCAGCGCCTCGGCGCGCTGCGGCTCGCGGTCGACCTCGAAAGAGACGCGCGGGTTGCCCCCCAGAACCTCGCGCGCGGCGATTTGCAGGGCGTCGGCATAGCGCTGGGCGAGCCAGTCGCGGGCGAACTTGCCCGGGGCGGCGACGCGGAGCTGATCACCGTGGACAGCGGCGAGCCGGCACGGGCGGACCCACGTCTCGAGCGTGGTCGCGGGAATGCGGCTTTCCAGGGCCACGAGGAGCCGTTCCCACAGGGCGTCAAGCATGGAAGACCTCCGCGGGCATGGGCGCCCGGTGACTTACACACAAGGTTATCCACCGGCGTGGATAACTCAAATGTCCTTGTCCGACGAGGGGTTGCTCAGCAGAAGCACGGCCAGCCCGGTTCAACGGCGTCCCATCAGTTTGATCGTTAAGGAACCAGCACCATCCCGCCGCGCGAACCCTTCCGGGGCCGTCCGCCGCCCGGGCCGAGCACGACAGGACGGGATGAGGCAGCGCAAGTTACCACAGGCAGAAAACGGGTCGCAAGGGGGTTGGGCGGCTTGACTTGGTGAGAGGCGCCGAGTAGGGTGTGGAGGTTGTACCAGTGAAAGGGACCCCCATGAAGAGGACGTATCAGCCGAATCGCCGCCGTCGCAAGAAGACGCATGGATTTCGGGCGCGCATGAAGACGAAGGGGGGCCGGAGGGTGCTGAAGGCCCGCCGCGCGAAGGGGCGGAAGCGCCTGACGGTTTGACGGAGGCGAGATGACGGGAGCCAGACGGCCCCGCGCGCTTCCCGCCAGCGAGCGCCTTCGGCGAGCCACGGAATTCCAGGCGGTTTTCCACCAGGGCAAGCGAATCGAGCGGCCGGCGTTCATCGCGCTCTGGCATGCCACGCCGGGAGCGCGCAAGGTCGGCTTCACCGTGACTCGCAGGGTCAGGGGGGCGGTGCACCGCAACCGGGTGCGCCGGCGGCTTCGCGAGGTCTACCGTCTCCAGGAAGGGGCCTTGCCGGAAGGGCTGTCGGTGGTGTTCGTGGGGCGCGAGAGCGCGGAGGCCGCCCCGCTCGCCGCGCTGGCGACGGAGATGGGCGCCGCGATCGCGACCATCAGCCAGCGGGCAGAAGCCGGGCGATGAGCCCAGGAGCCCGCCTGGCCGTGCTCGGGGTGCGCGGCTATCAGTTCGTGCTTGGCCCGTTCCTGCCGCCGGCCTGTCGGTTTGCGCCGAGCTGCTCTGAGTACGCGACAGCCGCCCTGGCGGAGCACGGGTTGGTGCGGGGCGCGTGGCTGACGCTCCGGCGGGTCGCGCGGTGCCACCCGTTCCATCCCGGCGGTTACGATCCCCCCCCGCCCCGCCCAGGGGCAGCCGACAAGCAAGGAGCGTGATGGAGAAGCGAGCGATCCTGGCCGCCGTCCTCATGGCCGGCGTGCTGCTCTTGTACCAGACCTTGTTCGTGGGCCAGCAGGAGCCGACGCCGCCGCAGACGGCCGAGAAGGCAGCGCCGGGGGCCGCCGCGCCTGCGGCATCGGCGCCGGCGCCGGCCGCCGGAGCGCCGGTCCCGCCCATGCCCATCACGCCGGTGCCTGCCGCGGCGGCGCCGCCGGAGCGGGCGGCGGTGGTCCAGGGGCCTCTTTACCGGGGCGTCGTGAGCAGCTCGGGTGGGGCCTTGCAGGAATGGCGGCTCGACTACCGCGGCCACAAGCCGATGGTCGTGGCCAAGCTCCTGGGGCCGCGGGGGCTTCAGATCGAGCGCGCCGGAGCGGCCGCCGCGCCCATCGCCTTCCGGCTCTCCGCCGAGGCGCTCACGCTCGGCGCGGGCACGCCGCAGGGGGAGCTGGTCCTCATCGGCGAGGACGGGTTCGGGCTGCGGATCACGAACGCGTTACGGTTCAGGGCCGACACCTACGCGATCGAGCAGGTGCTCCGGGTCGAGAACCGCCACAGCGTGGCCCAGAGTGCGGATGTGGTGCTCCAGTGGACAGGGCCCGTTGAGTGGCCGAAGGAGCAACCGGAGAAGTTCCAGGGGCAGCATGCGACGCGCGCGGTGGGGCTGGTCGGCGGCGCCGTGCATCGTGACGAGGTGGCGAAGCTCAGCGGGTTCGGCGGGGACGGGACATGGGTCGGCCTCGAGAGCGAGTGGTATCTGGCGGCGCTCGTCGCCAAGAGCCCGGGCTTCAAGGTGACGACGCAGAAGAACGGGACCACGGTGTCCGTGGGCCTGCGGGCGACCTTGCCCCGGCTCGAGCCGGGGCAGGCCTGGGAGGGGCGGGTCGTGACCTACGCCGGGCCGAAGGAGTACGATCGGCTCAAGGCGCTCGGCGTTGGACTTGAAAAGACTATATTTTTCGGTGGGTTCCCGATGCCCCAGTCCTATGGTGGCCTGCCCATGGAGTGGGTGGCCGTCCCCATTCTGTGGCTGATGCACTGGTTCTACGGCTTCACCGGGAACTACGGCGTCGCGATCATCCTGCTCACGGTCGTCTTCAAGGCGCTCTTCTTCCCGCTGACGGTCAAGAGCATGAAATCCATGAAGGGGATGCAGGCGATACAGCCGCAGGTCAATGCGCTCAGGGCCAAGTACAAGAACGACGCCCAGCGGGTGCAGCAGGAAACCATGAAGCTGTACAGGGAGCACAAGGTGAACCCGCTGGGTGGCTGTCTGCCCATGGTGATCCAGATTCCGATCTTCTATGCGCTCTATATCGCGCTGTCCGTGTCGGTGGAGATCCAGAACGCGCCGTTCATCTGCTTCGGGCGCCTCTTCGGGATGGATCTCTGGATCTGCGACCTCTCGGCCCAGGATCCGACCTATGTGCTGCCCATCCTCATGGGCATATCGATGTTCGTCCAGCAGAAGATGACGCCCGTGATGGGGGATCCGCGGCAGGCGAAGATGATGCTCATGATGCCGGTGGTCTTCACATTCATGTTCCTGAACCTGCCGTCCGGGCTCGTGCTCTACTGGACGCTCTCGAATGTCCTGCAGATCCTCCAGCAGCATTACATGGACCGCAGCGGGAAAGTCGAGAAGGCTCCCGCCCGCGTCCCGAAGAAGGCGTGACGAGGGCGTCGAGCCCGGAGTATCCCCTGCCTGCCAGCCCCGGAGACCGAGGGTCCGCTCCCCCCGGCAGCAACTGATCGTGTCCCGAAAGGCGCGGGAGCCGGTGGAGGAATTGGCCTCTGCCATCGCCGCTCTGACGGGCCATCCGGCATCGACGGGGCAGCGCCAGAGATTTTCCCGGTACCTCGAGCTCTTGATCGTCTGGAACAAGGCCCTTGATCTGACCGCCCTCCGGACTCCGACGGCGATGGTCAAGGGCCTGTTCCAGGACGCCTTGCTGTTCCTCCCCCTCCTGCCTGGCAGGCGGCCGATCAGGGTTGCCGATATAGGGACGGGAGCCGGAATCCCCGGGTTGCCGTTGAGGATCGCGGATGAAGGAATCCGCCTGACGCTTGTCGAGGCGCGGCGCAAGCGCGTTTCCTTCCTCTCGACTGTCAAGCGAGAGCTGGGGCTCGCGGACGTCGAGATCTTCCACGGCAGGGCCGAGGCGGTTCTGTCAGAGCATCCCGACCTCGCTGGGGCATTCGATGCGGTCGTCTCGAGAGCCATGGCTCCGCCGACTGAGCTCATCGGCCTGGCGGCCCCATACCTCATGCCTGGAGGGCTCCTGATTGCTTCGGGCCCGCCTCCAGGAATTCAGCGGAAGGCCCTGCCTGTGGGAGTGGCGGCGGAGTTTCGGGTTATCCCCTACCCGGCGCTGGGGCTGAAACGGACCTTCCTCGTGTCTGTCAGGCCAGGTTGATTTCAACCCCCGTTCTGTCGTAGTGTTCCACGTGGAACGAGGCAGTTGGCGTTCCACGTGGAACGCCAAGGGGGGGCAGTGAGCCGGGCCATCGCGGTTGTGAACCAGAAGGGTGGCGTGGGCAAGACCACGACAGCTGTCAACCTCGCCGCTGGTCTCGCGCTGGCGAACAAGGCCACTCTCCTCGTCGACCTCGACCCGCAGGGTAATGCCACGACTGGCCTCGGCGTTGATAAATCCGGCCTCGAGCACACTATCTACGACGTTCTGCTCGACGGCTGGCCCATCGAGAAGGCGGTGCTCGCCACCGAGTTGCCTTTCCTCTCCCTCATTCCCTCGGACATCGACCTCGTCGGCGCCGAGCTGGAGCTGGTCGCGAGCGCGGACAGGGAGAGGCGGCTCAAGGCCGCCGTCGATCGAATCAAGGCCTCGTTCAGCTATGTGATGATCGACTGCCCGCCGTCGCTGGGGCTCCTCACGCTCAATGCGCTCACCGCCGCGGACTCGGTGCTGATCCCACTGCAGTGCGAGTATTACGCCATGGAGGGGCTGGCCCATCTGCTCCGGACCATCAAGGTGATCCGCGAAAGGCTCAATCCCGGCCTCAGGGTCGAGGGGATCGTCTTCACGATGTTCGACGGGAGGACGAGCCTGTCCGCCCAGGTGAGGGACGAGGTGAAGCAGCATCTCGGGGGGGAGACGATGGCCACCGTGATCCCCCGGAATGTGCGGCTGACGGAGGCGCCGAGTCACGGGCGGCCTGTTTTCCTCCACGACATGAGGTCAGCGGGGTCGGTAGCCTATCTCGAGTTGACGAGGGAGGTGCTCTCACATGGCTAGCAAGCATGGGCTTGGCCGCGGTCTGGGCGCTCTCCTGGCTCCATCTGACCCTAATCCGCTACCGGCAACGGCGCCGGCTGGAGGGGGCATACAGGAGATCCCGATAGACGCCATAGCCCCAAACCCCCAACAACCCAGAAAAACCTTTGAAATCAGCACGTTGAACGAGCTGGCCTCCTCAATGCGCCAGTCGGGAGTCATACAGCCAATAGTCGTCCGAGCCACGGGCCAGGGATATCAGCTGATCGTGGGAGAGCGGCGCTGGCGGGCAGCCAAGCTGGCGGGGCTGCAGAGTATCCCCGCGGTGTTGCGCGAGGCCACGGACTCCCAGAGCCTCGAGCTGGCCCTGATCGAGAACCTCCTGCGCGAGGACCTGAACCCGATGGAGGAGGCGGAGGCCTATCAGAGGCTCCTGGCACAGTTCGCCTGGACGCAGGAGGAGCTGGCCGAGCGAGTCGGCAAGGATCGGAGCAGCATCGCCAACTGCCTGAGGCTGCTCAGGCTCCCGGAGTCCATCCAGGCCGATCTCCGCGCCGGGCGGCTGACCATGGGCCATGCCCGCGCGCTCCTCTCGCTCGAGTCGGCAGCGGATCAGCTCAGGCTGAGGGAAGAGATCCTGGCCCATTCCTGGTCCGTGAGGGCCACGGAAGAGGACGTCCAGCGCAAGCGCCGCCTCCTCCCGCGGCGACCGGTGAGGCGCTCGGCCGAGCTGGGCGCCCTCGAGGACGCGCTGCGCGAGGCGCTGGTGACGCGCGTGCGCTTGATCGGCACCGAGCGTCGCGGACGCATCGAGATCGCCTACGCGTCCAGAGAGGACCTCGATCGGCTCAGCGAGCGGCTCACGGCGCGCCGGAGCTGACGGCGCGCGAGCCGGGCATGGCCGAACGCATCGTCGTGGGGATGAGCGGAGGCGTCGACTCCTCCGTCGCCGCCGCGCTCCTGGTGGAGCAGGGGCACGAGGTCGTGGGCGTCACGCTCCGGGTCTGGCCGTGGCGGGAGCCGGCCGAGGCGGCGCAGCGATTCGGCAGCTGCTGCTCTCCCGAGGCGGTGCACGACGCGCGCGAGGTGGCGCGCCGCCTCGGCATCGCGCACTATCTGCTCAACAGCGAGCGCGAGTTCGACGAGACCGTCGTGGAGCAGTTCGCGCGCGAGTACGCGGCGGGGCGGACGCCCGTCCCGTGCGTGGTCTGCAATCAGAAGGTGAAGTTCGGCTCGCTCCTCCACCGCGCGCGCGCCTGGGATGCGGCGGCCGTCGCCACCGGCCACTACGCGCGGATCAGCCGGCAGGAGCGCACGGGGCGAATGCTCCTGTGGCGCGGGCGGGATGAGCGGAAGGACCAGTCGGATTTCCTCTGGCCACTGACCCAGTCACAGCTCGCGGCGGCACGGTTCCCCGTGGGCGAGATGAGCAAGGCGGCCGTCCGCGACAAGGCCCGGGCGCTGGGGCTCGTCTCCGCCGACACGCCCGACAGCCAGGAGATCTGCTTCGTCCCGGATGGCGACTACCGCGGCTTCCTGCGGCGCCGAGACCCCGCCGCCTTCCGACCCGGGCCCATCCTCGACGGTCGGGGGACTGTCGTGGGCCGCCACGCCGGACTGGCGAACTTCACCGTGGGGCAGCGCCGGGGGCTCGGCCTCTCCGGCGCCCGCCCCCTGTATGTGACGGCGCTCGATCCGGCGCGGAACGCGGTGGTGGTGGGCCCGACCGAGGAGGTGGAAACCGATTGGCTCCGGGCCGAGCAGGTGAACCTCATCGCCGTCGAGTCGCTGGACGGGCCGCTGCCGGTGACCGCGAAGATCCGCCACAGCCACCGGCCGGTTCCTGCTAGGCTTCACCCGGCGCCGCCCCGGGAGGGGAGCGAGCGGTCAGTCGAGGTGCGCTTCGCCACCCCGCAGCGCGCGGTGAGCCCGGGGCAGTCGGTGGTCTTCTACCAGGGGGATCTCGTGGTCGGGGGCGGGGTCATCGCCCGGGTATCTCCGGGTTCGGCTTGACAGTTTTCGCGGCGGCGTGTTACTAAGTTAGCGTTTGTCCCAAAATTCACAACGCCTCACAGCCGGAGAATTCACGATGCGCCGAGTCTTTGGGATTGCTGTGCTCCTCGTGGCTCTGCTGCCCCGCATCGCCGCCGCTGCCGGCGGGGAGGGGGGGCTCATCAACCTGGACAAGTCCCTCATCATCCAGGCCATCAACTTCCTTCTCCTCCTGTTCATCCTGAGCAAGATCCTGTACCGTCCCCTCCTCGCCAAGATGGAGGAGCGATCACAGGCCATCAAGAAGTCGCTCGACGAGGCCCAGGCCGCGCGCGCCGAGGCGCAGGCGCAGCGGGCGGAGCATGCGGCGAGGGTCCAGGCGGCGCATGCCGAGGCCCAGGCCATCCGGGCCACGGCGCTTCACGAGGCGGCCGAAGAGCAGCGCAGGCTCGTGGAGGCGGCGCGCGCCGAGGCCGCCAGGCTCGTGGAGGGCGCCCGCGCCGAGACGGAACAGGACATCCGCCGCGCCCGTCAAGAGCTGCGCCAGGAGGTGGGTGACCTGGCGGTCGCCGTCGCCGAGCGGCTGATCAAGAGGACCCTCCGCGACGAGGACCACAGGAAGATCATCGAGGAGGCGCTGGCCAAGATGGAGCGCGTGGGATGAGGCGGGAGGCCCGATGAAGGGGCGTCAAGCCACGGCGGGACGCTACGCCAAGGCCCTGTTCATGCTGACAAGCGAGGCGGGGACGGCGGAGGCCGCGGCCAGCGAGCTCGAGCAGTTCCAGGACGCCGTCCGGCAGAGCCCCGAGCTCGCGGCCGCGCTCCAGCGCCCCTGGGTCAAGCCCAGCGAGCGCCGGGCCGTGGCCGTCGCCGTCGCCGAGCGGGCCGGATGCGGCAAGTCGGTGCAGGACCTGGCGGGCCTGGTGGCGGCCCGGGGACGCATGGACCACCTGGGGGAGATCGTGGAGGCCTACCGCGCGCTCGTGGACGAGGCGGCGGGGCGCGTCCGCGCCACGGTGCGCAGCGCCCTGGCCCTCACGGACGACGAGCGGCGGCGGCTCGCGGGGGGGCTCCAGCGCGCGCTGGGCAAGCACGTCATGCTCGAGGAGCGCGTGGATGCCTCGCTCCTGGGTGGCTTCGTGGCCCAGGTGGGCAGTCTCATTCTCGACGGCACTCTCGACGGGCAGCTCGAGCGGATGCGCGAGCGCCTGGCAAGGGGATAGCACATGATCAAGGCGGAGGAGATCAGCGAGATCATCAAGCGCCAGCTCCAGGGGTACGAGGCGGAGATCGACCTCAAGGAAACCGGGCGTGTCATCGAGGTGGGCGACGGGATCGCGCGCATCTACGGCCTCGAGAAGGCGCTCGCGGGCGAGCTCCTGGAGTTCCCGGGCGGGGTCTTCGGGCTGGTGTTGAATCTCGAGTCCGACAACGTCGGCGCGGTGCTCCTCGGCGCCGACACGCTGATCAAGGAGGGCGACCCCGTCAGCCGGACCAAGCGCATCGCGCAAGTGCCCGTGGGCGAGGCGCTGATCGGGCGGGTGGTCAACGCGCTCGGCCAGCCGGTGGACGGCAAGGGCCCCATCGACGCCACGGAGTTCCGCTCCATCGAGCGGTACGCCCCGGGCGTGGTGGACCGGCGCTCCGTGAAGGAGCCGCTGCAGACCGGGCTCAAGGCCATCGACGCCATGATCCCCATCGGCCGCGGCCAGCGGGAGCTGATCATCGGCGACCGCCAGACCGGGAAGACGGCCATCGGCGTGGACACGATCATCAACCAGAAGGGGCAGGGGGTGTCCTGCTTCTACGTGGCCATCGGGCAGAAGCGCTCGACGGTGGCCCAGGTGGTCAAGGTGCTCGAGGACAGGGGCGCCATGGCCTACACCACCGTGGTCATCGCCTCGGCCTCCGAGTCGGCGCCGCTGCAGTACCTGGCGCCCTACACCGGCTGCGCCATGGGCGAGTACTTCCGCGACTCCGGTCGGCATGCGCTGTGCGTCTACGATGACCTCTCCAAGCACGCCCAGGCGTACCGCCAGCTCTCGCTGCTGCTGCGCCGGCCGCCGGGGCGCGAGGCCTACCCCGGGGATGTGTTCTACCTGCACTCCCGGCTCCTGGAGCGCGCGGCCAAGCTCAACGACGAGCTGGGCGGCGGCTCACTCACGGCGCTGCCCATCATCGAGACCCAGCTGGGCGATGTCGCCGCGTACATCCCGACCAACGTCATCTCCATCACCGACGGCCAGATCTACCTCGAGTCGGATCTGTTCTTCTCCGGCATCCGGCCCGCGGTGAACGTCGGGCTGTCGGTGTCCCGCGTGGGCGGCTCCGCGCAGATCAAGGCCATGCGCCAGATCGCCGGCAAGCTCCGGCTGGACCTGGCCCAGTACCGCGAGCTGGCGGCCTTCGCGCAATTCGGCTCGGACCTGGACCGCGCCACGCAGCTGCAGCTCGCGCGCGGCCAGCGGATGGTGGAGCTCCTCAAGCAGGGCCAGTACGCGCCGCTGACCGTGGAGCGCCAGATCGCCATCATCTTCGCGGGGACCCAGGGTGTGCTCGACGACATGGCGGTGGACCAGGTGCGGCCCTTCGAGGAGTTCCTGTACCCGTTCCTCGATCGGACGCATGCCCCGCTGCTGGCGGAGATCGCCAGCAAGCGGGAGGTCACCGACGAGATCCGCGAGCGGCTGACCCGGGCCCTCGAGGACGCCAAGGCGGAGTTCGCGGCCGCGCGGGGCATCAAGGCCGCCTGAGGCGCCGCGACTGCCATGGCGACGCTCAGGGACATCCAGCGCAGGATCCGGTCGGTGCAGTCCACCCAGAAGATCACCCGCGCCATGAAGCTCGTGGCCGCGGCCAAGCTCCGGCGCGCCCAGGAGCGGATCACGGAGGCGCGCCCCTACGCCAACAGGATGCGGGAGCTCCTCGGCAGCCTCGTCTCGCGCGCTGGCGGCGAGGGGCATCCGCTGCTGGCCCGGCGGACGACGGGGCGCACGCGGCTGGTCATCATCACGGCCGACAAGGGACTGTGCGGCGCCTTCAACTCCAATGTCCTCCGGGCCTCGCTCCAGTTCCTGCGCGAGGCGGGAGAGGTGGACGTGACGCTGGTGGTGGTGGGCAAGAAGTCGCGCGACTTCTACCGCCGGCGGCAGTGGGCCGTCAAGTCCGAGATGCTGGGCGTCTTCGACCGGCTGGCCTTCTCCCACGCCCAGGAGCTGGCGGGGGAGCTGATCCAGGCCTACCTCGCCGAGCAGGTGGACGCCGTCCACCTGATCTACAACGAGTTCCGGTCGGTGGCCGTCCAGCGCGTCAGGCGGGAGCAGCTCCTGCCCATCCAGGCCGACGGGGCGGGGACGGGGGACGGCGCGGCGACGGACTACCTCTACGAGCCGAGCGCTGGAGCCATCCTCGCCTCGCTCCTGCCGCGGCATGTGACCACGCAGGTCTACCGCGCGCTGATGGAGTCGGTGGCGGGCGAGCACGGCGCCCGGATGACCGCCATGGAGGCGGCCACCAAGAACGCCAAGGAGATGATCGGCGTGCTCACGATCCAGTACAACAAGGCGCGCCAGGAGCGGATCACCAAGGAGCTTCTCGACATCGTCGGCGGGGCCGAAGCCCTCCGCCAGTCCGCGGAGAACTGACTGGGGCCAGAGTTGAGCCGGCGCAGAGGGGAGCCCGGGGCGGGCCCCGGGGGCGGCCCCGACCATGTGGCCCACGGTCAACATGCCGCAGGCATGTTGAGGATGAAGAGGAGTCACGGATGAACCAGGGCAGGATCGTTCAGGTGATCGGACCGGTGGTGGACGTGGAGTTCGAGCCCGGCCAGCTGCCGGCGATCTACAATGCGCTGGAGGTGCCGGGGGCCGGCAGCACGGACATCTTCGCGTACTCCTCCAAGCTCGTGCTCGAGGTGGCCCAGCACCTCGGCGAGAGCCAGGTGCGCGCCGTGGCCATGGCGTCCACCGACGGCCTCAGCCGCGGGACGCCCGTGGTGGACACGGGCCAGCCCATCTCCATCCCCGTGGGCAAGGAGACGCTGGGGCGCATCCTGAACATCACCGGCGAGGCCGTGGACAAGGGCGGCCCCGTGAAGGCCACCAAGTTCTACCCGATCCACCGGCCCGCGCCGGCCTTCGACCAGCAGTCCACCAAGGTCGAGATGTTCGAGACCGGCATCAAGGTCGTCGACCTGCTCGAGCCGTACACGAAAGGTGGCAAGACGGGGCTCTTCGGCGGCGCGGGGGTGGGCAAGACCGTCCTCATCATGGAGCTGATCAACAACATCGCCAAGCAGCATGGCGGCATCTCGGTGTTCGCCGGGGTGGGGGAGCGGACGCGCGAGGGCAATGACCTCTGGCACGAGATGAAGGAGTCGGGGGTCATCGAGAAGACGGCCCTCATCTTCGGCCAGATGACCGAGCCCCCCGGCTCGCGTCTCCGCGTGGGCCTCACGGGCGTCACCTCGGCCGAGTACTTCCGGGACGAGGAAGGCCAGGACGTGCTCCTCTTCATCGACAACATCTTCCGCTTCACCCAGGCGGGCAGCGAGGTCTCGGCGCTGCTGGGCCGCATGCCCTCGGCCGTGGGCTACCAGCCGACGCTGGGGACAGAGATGGGCGCGCTCCAGGAGCGCATCACCTCCACCAAGCGGGGCTCCATCACCTCGGTGCAGGCGATCTACGTCCCCGCCGACGACATCACGGACCCGGCGCCGGCCACCGCCTTCGCCCATCTGGATGCCACCACCGTGCTCTCCCGCCAGATCGCCGAGCTCGGCATCTACCCCGCCGTGGACCCGCTGGCCTCCACCTCGCGCATCCTGGACCCGGTGATCCTCGGGACCGAGCACTACGGGACGGCCCGCGCTGTGCAGTCCACGCTCCAGCGCTACAAGGACCTCCAGGACATCATCGCCATCCTCGGCATGGAGGAGCTCTCCGACGAGGACAAGCTCATCGTGGCCCGCGCGCGCAAGATCCAGCGCTTCCTCTCCCAGCCCTTCTTCGTGGCCGAGGCCTTCACCGGCCAGCCCGGCCGGTACGTGAAGCTGCCCGACACGATCCGCGGCTTCAAGGAGATCGTCGCGGGCGCGCACGACGACATCCCGGAGCAGGCCTTCTACATGGTGGGCGGCATCGACGAGGCCGTCGAGAAGGCCCGCCGGATGCGGGACGGCACGTAGTGCGCCTCGAGCTGGCCACACCCGCGCGCCAGCTCGTCTCCACCGAGGTGGACGAGGTGGTGGCCCCGGGGAGCGAGGGGTATTTCGGCGTGCTCCCGGGGCATGCCCCCTTCCTCACCACGCTGGGCGCCGGCGAGGTGAGCTACCGCCACGGCCGGGAGGACGCCTACCTGACCGTGATCGGCGGCTTCGCTGAAGTCCAGGGCGACCGCGTGATGATCCTCGCCGAGGCTGCGGAGCGGCCCGAGGAGATCGACCGCGAGCGCGCCGAGCGGGCGCGCCAGCGGGCCGAGCAGCGGCTGGCGGGGAAGCCCCCGTCCGGGCGGTCGCAGGCGGCCGAGAGCGAGATCGACTATGCCCGCGCCGTGGCGGCCCTGGCGCGCGCCCTGGCGCGGCTGCAGGTCGCCGGCCGCGCCGGCCGCGGGTAGCAGGCGGCTGGGGGCGGAGCCAGCCCCTCGGGGCCCGGCCCTGCCCAGCCGGCAGTGCAGCCCGGGCGATGCACTGCACAGCCCACCAGGCAGTCCGCGGCCGTCCCTTGCTGTAATCCACTGATTTCCCTGCGCCACGGGACTGGCATGCTCTTCGCTCTCTCGGCTCCGCATGACCACCATCCTCGTGGCGGACGACGAGCCCCCGATCCTCGAGCTGATCCGCTTCACCCTGGAAGATGACCAGGTGCGCGTGGTGGAGGCCAGGGGCGGCCTCGAGGCCCTGCGTCTGGCCCAGGCCGTCAGGCCTGAGCTCTGCTTCCTGGACGTGCGGATGCCCGACCTCGACGGCCTCGCCCTCTGCCGGCTCCTGCGACAGGATCCGGCGCTGGCCGGCAGCCGCATCGTCATGCTCACCGCGGCCAGCCAGGAGGCCGATCGCGCCCTGGGACTGGCGGCAGGGGCCGATGGATACCTGACCAAGCCCTTCTCCCCGCTGGCGCTCTTCTCCCTGGTTCGATCGCTCCTGCCGGAGGCGGTGGCATGGCCGGACATGTAGCGCTGGCCCAGGCGCTGTCCTATGCCCGGGACCTCAAGGCCCTGCACCAGGCCTCGCGGGCCCGCGAGCGCGAGCTGGGCCAGGCCAACGCGCGACTGCGGGCGGCGCATCGCCAGACGCTCAGGTACGCGGAGGACCTCAAGCGGACGCATGGGCGGGTCGAGCGCGTCTTCCTTCACAGCCTCCAGGCCCTGGCCCATGCGCTGGAAGCGAGAGACCCGTACACGCGGGGCCACTCCGAGCGCGTGGCGGCGCTGGGCCGCTCGCTGGCGCTGTCGGCGGGGCTCCCCGCGCCCGTGGCCGAGCTGGTGGCCCAGGCCGCGCGGCTCCACGATCTGGGGAAGATCGGCATTCCTGAAGTGGTGCTGAGAAAGCCGGGCCCCCTCACGGCGGCGGAGTGGGAGATCATGCGCGAGCACCCGCTGACCGGCGCGCGCATCCTCGCCCCGCTCGAGTTCTTCGTGGAGGGGACGAGCATCGTCCGCCACCATCACGAGCGGCAGGACGGCTCGGGGTACCCCGACGGGCTCTCGGGAGCCGGCATTCCACTGGGCGCCCGGATCGTCGCCGTGGCGGATGTGTACGACGCCCTCACCTCGGACCGGCCGTACCGGCCGGGCCTCGCTCATGAGGCTGCGCTGGGGCGGCTCCGGCGCGAATCCAGCCGCACGCTGGACGCAGATCTCGTCACGCTCTTCGTGGATCTCGTGGGCGATGCGCCTCCTGCACGCCCCGTTTGAGGCCGAGGCCCACACGGTGCGCCGGCCGCTCTTGCGGCCCCTTCTCGCGGTCGCGGTGGCGATGCTCGTGCTGGTGGCCCTGGGCCGCTGGCTGGAGCTCAGGAGCGAAGCGCTGGGAGCCCTCGGGCGCCCCCTGCAGGGCGCGGCGGTGCACGGCGGGCTCATCGCCCTGGGCTGGATCATCGCACTCGGCGGCCAGCCGGGATGGCAGGGCCCCGCGCTGCGTCTGGCGGCAGCGCTGCTGGGGGCCTTCGCGTTGAGCCGCCTCGGCGCCTGGGGGAGCGCCAGCCATGCCCTGCTGCCCCTCATGCTGGTCTGGGAGGGCAGTCATCATCCCGCGCTCCGGCGGATCGGGCTCCTGGTCCCGGAGAACCCCCGCAGCCTCCTCCTGGGGCTGGCCTCCGGGGCCTTCCTCGGCGGCCATCTCCTGGTCTCCACCTCTCAGACCCTCGGGTATGCGGTGCGCCTGCCGGGTGGCGGCGCCTACCTCGGCGCCGTGGCCTATGACGTGGGAGCCAATGCGCTCTCGGCCGAGTGGCTCTTCCGGGGAGCACTCTTCTCCCACTGGTGGCATCGCTGGGGATTCTGGGGGGCGGCCGTGGCCTCGACATCCCTGGGGCTCATGCGCTACCTGCTGGATCCCTGGCTGCCGCGCACGGTGGAGGTCGGGGCGGGCGCCGTGTTCTACCTGGCGGCGCTGGGCCTCTGCGCCTCGGCGCTGCGCGCATGGAGCGGGAGCCTCTTGCCCGGCTACCTGGCCAGCCTCGCCTTCTTTGCCGCCTACCGGATGCTCGTGGCGTGGTGACGGCGCAGCTCTCGCTGCTGCTCGCGCTCACCGGCGTCATCGTCTGGGCGGGGGACGGCGCCATGGTGTCGCTGCGCCATCTCTACCTCCTCCCCACGCTCTGGGCGGCCTTCGCCTCGGGGGCGCCCGGCGGCTGCCTCGCGGGGCTTCTGGCCGGATTCCTCCAGGCCCCGCTGGTGCTGCCATGGATCGAGGGCACCGGGCTCACCGCCAGCGCCGTCGACGGCCTGGTCGCGCTGGCCACGCCCCTGGCCTCGGGCTGGGTCGTGGGGCATCTGCGCGATCAGTCCCGCGCCCGGGCCCGGAGACTGGGGGCGCTCCTCGAGATCCAGCAGGGGCTGGCGCGCGATGGGCCCCTCGACTTGCGACTGGAGGAGGTGGCCGAGCGCATGCGGGTGGCCCTGGGGGCCGAGCGCGCGGGGCTCGTCGTCGGCACGGGAGGCCGCCCGGCCGTGGTGAGCGCGCCTCCGGGCGCCCGCCTCGATGCGCGCTCGGCCATGGCATGGACCCTGCGCGGCGGCGGGCCCGTGACCAGCCGCGACCTCGCCGGGGATGAGCGCTTCGGCGAGGCCGAGCCGCCGGGGCCCGCGCCACGGCGTGGCCTGGTCCTCCCCCTCGACTCGGGAGCAGGAAGGGTGGGGGCGCTGGCGCTCGAGTGGAGGGGCGAGCTGACCCCGGGCATGCGCGTGGCCGCCCATGAGATGGCGATGCACCTGGCGCTTGGCATCGAGAATGCGCGGCTGCTGCTGCTCCAGCGCCGCTTCGCGCTCGAGCTCGAGGACAAGGTCCTGGCCGCGACCGAGCGGCTGCGCGAGCTGGATCGGGCGAAGTCCGACTTCCTCTCGGTGGTGTCTCACGAGCTCCGCACCCCGCTCACGGCGCTGCAGGGCTTCAGCGAGCTACTCCTGTCCCGGAGCGTGCCGCCGGAGCAGGCCCGCCGCTTCATCGGCCACCTCCACAGCGAGGCCGAGCGGCTCGGGCGGATCGTGACCGAGCTGCTGGACCTCTCGCGGATCGAGGCGGGGCGCCCCGAGGCGCTGCGGCGCGAGGCTGTGGATCTCGGCGAGATGGTGGAGCGGAACCTGGAGCTCTTCGCCGAGAGCCACCCGCGTCACCGCTTCCGCTGGGGGCCGGCCGGCGGCCTGGCCCCGGTGGCGGCGGACCGCGACGCGCTGGATCGGGTGCTGAAGAATCTCCTCTCCAACGCCGTCAAGTACTCCCCCAGAGGGGGCGCGGTCACGGTCACGGCCGGGCCCGCTCCGGGTCTCGACCGGATGATCGAGCTGGCAGTGGAGGACGAGGGGGTGGGGATTCCCGCGGCGGCGCTGCCGCGGATCTTCGACAAGTACGTCCGCGTCCCGGACCCGGACACGGCCACCGCCCGGGGCCTCGGTCTGGGCCTGGCCCTGGTGAAGGCCCTGGCCGAAGCCCATGGCGGCAGCGTCGCCGTCGAGAGCCGGCCGGGCCAGGGCTCTCGATTCCGGGTGCTGTTGCCTGGCTGGCCATCCGAGTTTTAGCCGATTTTCCGCACAGTTCGGCTTGACACCCCTTGCCGCGCCCATGTAGTCTGGACGTCGGCATGGGGCGCAAGGACGAGCTGGCGGGACGGATGGCAGAGGCGGTGCTCAAGCGCCTCGTGGGGCGGAGACTCATCGAGACCAGGGATGAGACGCGCGCCCGGGACGCCGTCCGCCGGATCCTGTCCGAGAACCTCCTGGCCGAGGAGAAGCTGGAGGCCGATGCCCGGGCCCTCATGCAGGACCACGCCAAGGAGATCCGGGACTCGGCCTACGACTACAAGCGGCTCTTCACCCTGGTGAAGGGGAAGCTGGCCAGGGAGCGGGGGTTCACGCTGTGATGCGCATGAGCCGCGAGCGCCTCTTTGCCCTGGCCGACCGCATCGTGGCCGAGCTGGCAACCACCGAGGGCGTGGTCATCAAGGCCCTGGCCGACGAGAGGACGCGCGGCCACCTCCGCACCGAGGTCTTCCGCGTGCTGGAGGACGAGGGGAAGCTCGAGGAGTCCATCGACCAGGAGGTGCGCCGCACGCTGTCCAGCTACGCGCGCCCGGCCCCCGAGGGGAGCGCCGAGTGGGAGGTGCTCTACCACAAGACGCGCGACGAGGTGTTCCGGCGCAGGTTCCGGCTGTGAGACGCATCGTCGTCGGCCTCAGCGGAGCTTCCGGCGCCATCTACGGCATCCGCCTCCTCGACCTGCTCCGGGGCATGGCCGGGGTCGAGACCCACCTCGTCATCTCGGAGGCCGCCAGGCGCACCATCGCCCAGGAGACCGACTGGAGCCTGCGCGACGTCGAGGCGCTGGCCGCGCGGCGCTACAGCGACAGGGACATCGGCGCGGCCATCGCCTCGGGCTCCTTCGCCACCGACGGGATGGTCATCGTCCCGTGCAGCATCAAGTCGGCCTCCGCGGTGGCGCACTGCGCGGCGAACACCCTCCTGGCTCGGGCGGCGGACGTCACCCTCAAGGAAGGCAGGCCGCTGATCCTCGTGGTGCGCGAGACCCCGCTGCATCTCGGGCATCTCCGCGTGCTCACGGCCTGCTGCGAGCTGGGGGCGGTGATCCTGCCGCCCATGCCCGCCTTCTACAACCGGCCCAAGCACATCGACGATCTCATCGATCACACCCTGGCCCGGGTGCTCGACCGCCTGCGCCTGCCCCACCGGCTGGTGCCGGAATGGCAGGGTAGCGCTCCCTCGGCTGAGCCTCCGGGCGGCTTGCCCGCGCGCGGGTGAGCGCGCGGGCTCGCCCCGGGATCCGCCCATGACGAGCGCGCCCGAGCTGTCCATCGTCGTCCCCGTGTACAACGAGGAGGACAACCTCCCGCTCCTGTGGCCCGAGCTGCGCGAGGTCATGGCCGGCACCGGTCTCGGCTACGAGGTGGTGTTCGTGGACGATGGCAGCCAGGACCGGAGCGCCGAGATCGTCCGCGAGTTCCGCGAAGAGGACCCGCGCGTGCGGCTCGTCCGGCTCAAGGCCAATGCGGGGGAGACGGCCGCCACCGATGCGGGCCTGAAGACGGCGCGGGGCCGCTGGGTGGTCGTGATGGACGCCGATCTCCAGAACGACCCCCATGACATCCCGGCGATGCTCGGCCATCTCGAGCAGTGGGACGCGGTGACGGGCTGGCGGGTGAACCGCGGGGCGGGGGACTCCCTCGTGCGGCGCCTCTCCTCGCGCATCGCCAACCGGGTGCGCAACGCGCTCAGCGACGAGACGATCCAGGACAGCGGCTGCACCTTCCGCGCCTTCCGGCGCGAGTGCCTCGCCGACCTCGTGCTCTACAAGGGCTTCCACCGCTTCATCCCCACGCTCCTCAAGATGCGGGGCTTCCGCGTGCTCGAGATCCCGGTCAACCACCGCCCGCGCCGCTTCGGCCAGTCCAAGTACGGCATCGGCAACCGCGCCTTCCGCGCCTTCTACGACCTCCTGGTGGTGCGCTGGATGAAGGACCGGCTCCTGCGCTACGAAGTCGCCGAAGACCTCGCCGGGGAGGAGCCATGAAGCTGCTCCTGGTCGGGCTGGGGCGCTGGGGCGAGAAGCACCTGCGCGTGCTCCAGGAGCTCGGCGTCGAGCTGTGGGTGGCCGATCTCTCGGCCGAGCGGCGGGCCTTCGCGGTGAAGGCCGGCGTGGAGCCGGCGCGAGCGGTGGAGGACTTCAGCCAGGCGCTGCCCCATGTGGACGCCGTGGATCTGGTCACGCCCGCCGACACCCACCTCGCGCTGGCCCGGGCCTGCCTCGAGGCCGGGCGGCACTGTTTTGTCGAGAAGCCGCTCACCCTCACCCTCGCCGACGGGCGGGAGCTGGCGCGGGTCGTGCGCGCCGCGGGGCGCATCCTCCAGGTGGGGCACATCTTCCGCTTCCACCCGGTCACCGCCGTCCTCCAGGCGGAGCTTGCCGGCGGCGCCGTCGGGCCGGTGCGCTACGCGACCGGGCGCTTCGCCGGCTTCAAGCGGCCGCGCACGGATGTCGGCGTCACGCAAACCGACGCCATCCATTACTTCGACCTCTTCGCCCATCTGCTGGGCCGGCGGCCCACCGCGGTCACGGCCACGCTCTCCGACCACCTCGGGCGGGGCCTGGACGACTGCTCCTTCGCCACCGTCGAGTACGACGGCGTCCGGGTCTTCGTCGAGGCGGGCTACTTCGCCCCCGGAACGTATCGCGACTGCGTCATCGTCGGGGCGCGGGCGACGCTCAGCGCGGATTTCGGCTCGTCGGAGATCACCGTCCACGAGAACCGCCACGTCCAGGGGCCCGGCGGCTGGCAGGCGCCCGAGGGCCCGCGGCGGACCGTCAAGGCCGCGGGGCCCGAGCCCCTGCGTCGCGAGCTCGAGCTCTTCCTGGACGCCGTGGCGCGTGGCGGGCCGCCGGCGGTCGGCGTGGACGCCGGGCTCGTGGCGCTCGAGACGGTGGAAGCGGCGCGGCTGTCCTCACGCCTCGGCCGGCGCGTGGCGCTCGCCGAGCTCGACTAGGCGCGGGCCGGGACCGCACACGTGGAGCTCATCGGGGGGATCCTCGACGGCAGCATGTCGCTGGCCGACCTCATCCGCTGGGGCGGCTACACCGTGCTGGTCGCCATCGTCTTCTGCGAGACGGGGCTCCTCGTGGGCTTTTTCCTGCCGGGGGACTCGCTCCTGATCACGGCGGGGCTCGTGGCCGCGGCCGGCACGCTCGACATCTGGTGGCTCAACCTCCTCCTCATGGCGGCCGCCATCGTCGGGGACAGCGTGGGCTATGCCATCGGCTATCGGACGGGCCCGCGGATCTTCACGCGCGAGGACTCGCTGCTCTTCAACCGGCGCCACCTGATCCGCACCCGCGAGTTCTACGAGCGCTACGGCGGCAAGACCATCGTGATCGCCCGCTTCGTGCCCATCATCCGCACCTTCGCGCCGGTGGTGGCCGGGGTCGGGCAGATGCGCTACCGGCGCTTCGTCTTCTACAATGTCTTCGGCGGGATCGGCTGGGTGGCGAGCATGACCTGGGCGGGGTATCTCCTCGGCAGCCTCATCCCGAACATCTCGCGGTACATCCACGTCGTCGTCGCCATCGTCATCGTCCTCTCGGTGATCCCCATCGGCGTGGAGCTTCTCCGGGCGCGGCGGCGCGGCGCGGCCTCCGGCGCGCCGGGAGCCTGAACCGCGAGGATGCGCCCGGTGCCGCCGCTGGTTCGCGGAGGGCGACCATGCCGGAGGGCTCCGGCTCCCCTCGGAGGAGGCGCCATGGGCCAGATCGGACGCAGGACGTTCCTCGTGTCCGGGGCCGCGCTCCTCCTTGCGCCGCGCGCCGCCCGGGCGCAGCCCGCGGACAAGATGCATCGCATCGGGTTCGTGGTATCGACCTCACCCGGCGCGCGTCGCGATGCGTTCCTCGGGGGGCTCCGGGACCTGGGATACATCGAGGGGCGCAACATCCATATCGAGACGCGATTCGCCGAGGGACGGCCCGACCGCTTTCCCGGACTGATTCAGGAAGTGATCCGCCTGCGGATCGACGTGCTCGTGGTCGGCTCGACGATCGGCGCGCGCGCCGCCCGGCAGGCCACGACGACGATCCCCATCGTGTTCGCGGGGTCGAGCGATCCGGTCGCCGCGGGCCTCGTGGCGACCCTCGCCCGCCCGGGGGGCAACATCACCGGGTTCTCGCTGGCGTATGGCGATGGCTTCGCCGGGAAGTGGCTCGAGCTGCTCCAGCAGGCCGTCCCGGACATCGCGCACGTGGCGGCGCTCTGGAGCTCGAGCAATGCGGCCGCTGCCGGATTCGTCAGGGAGATCCAGGCGGCGGCGCGGGTGCTGGATGTCAGGCTCGACATGCACCATGCGGCGACTCCCCCCGAGCTCGACGGGGCGCTCACGGCGATCGGCGGCAGCGGCGCGCGTGGCCTGATCGTGATGCCGAGCCCGTTCGCGGCGACCCGTCAGGGCAGGCTCATCGAGTTCGCCGCGAGCAAGCGGTTGCCGGCGATGTATTTCGCCGAGGACTTCGCCGATGCGGGGGGCCTGATGTCCTACGGGCCGAGCATCGTCGAGGCGTACCGGCGGGCCGCGACGCACGTGGACAAGATCCTGAAGGGTGCCAGGCCCGGCGACATCCCCGTCGAGCAGCCGACCAGGTTCGAGCTGACGATCAACCTCAGGACCGCGCACGCGCTCGGCCTCAGGATCCCCGAATCGGTCCTGCTGCGCGCCGGCCGGACCCTCGAGTGAAGGCGGGCCGGCCGCGCCGCGGTCTCCGCTGACTGCCGTCGCACTCGGCCCCTCCGGAGTCGGCGGGATCGCCATTGTCCGCGCGGGGCGCGGGGGCTAATGAGGCCGGGCCGCCCTCGAACGGCGCCGGCCGGCTCTCGGTCGCTCAGCCGCCGGCCTCCTGAACCTCGTCGGTCCCGAGCAGCAGGGCAAGGCCCTTGAGCACCTCGCGCATCTTGCCCGCCCCCAGAACCCCGACGCGGTCGACGAGCCGGGTCCGATCGATGGTGCGGATCTGGGAGACGTTGACGACACTGGCCCGTGGAAGTCCTGCCTCACCGCGCCGCAGCGGCACGTTCCCCGGCATGGCTCCGAGCCGGAGGTTCGACGTGACGGCCGCGACGACCGTGGTGGAGAGGGCGCTCCGGTTGAAGCGGTCATGCTGCACGACGAGGGCGGGCCGGCGCCCGGCGGGTGCCGAGCCCTCCGCCGGTCCGAAATGCAGCCAGTAGACCTCGCCCTGCCGGATCACCATCGCTCGTCCGACCAGTCGCTTCCCAGGCGATCCAGGCCGGACGCCTCCCGGCTCTGTTCCTGCGCGAGATCGGGCGCGGCGAAGAGCTCGTCGAGCCGCCGTGTGATCTCCGCGTCGCGCCGCGCACGAACCGCGTGCTGCAGGACGCGTGTCACGAACCGGTTTCGCGATTCGCGTCGGGCGCGGGCGACGCGGTCCACCGCAGCGAGCAGGTCATCGGGGATGGCGATCGCGGTCTTGCGAAGCGGCATTGGTATTCCTCCTGGTAGCGACCAACAGCATACCACGGCCCCTCGTTCTCCGCCGTCCGGAACTGAGCGGCCGAATGAGCCGGCCAGCAGCAGGTTCGAGCGGTGCGTCTCGACGCCGGCGGCCCAGCCCGCACGTTCGGCGCGTCAAGGGGGCGGCGCGTGTGGACCAAGGCCCGCACGGGGCGCCCTGCGGCCGGAGCCATCGCTGGCCGGGGGCCCGATGCGGCATGCACCGGACCCCGCGACGGTGGAGGGGACAACGATGACGCGCCTCGTCGGACTCGTGCTTGCGCTGCTCTTCGTCGCTGCACCGGTCGCCGCCGGGGCGCAGCAGGCGGGGAAGGCGCACCGGATCGGCTATGTGTGGCCTGGCGACCGGGCGTCGAGCGCGCCGCTCACCGAGGCATTCCTGGAAGGACTCCGCGAACATGGGCACGTCGAGGGCCGGAACCTCACCATCGAATGGCGATTCGCTGACGGGAAGGCAGATCGCCTCCCCGAGCTGGCGGCCGAGCTGATTCGCCTGAAGGTGGATCTCATCGTGGCGGTGTCGCCCGAGCCGGTGCAGGCGGCCAGGGACGCGACGACGACCGTCTCCATCGGCATGGTGGCCGTGGCAGATCCCGTGACCTACGGGTTCGTGACCAGCCTCGCGCGCCCGGGCGGGAACGTGACGGGCATGGCCTTTCTTCTGCCGGAGATCAGCACGAAGCGGTTGGAGCTGCTCCGGGAGACCGTGCCCGACCTCTCCCGTGTGGCGGTGCTGTGGAACGCGGCCAACCGATTCAGGGCGCTCGACCTGAAGGTCCTGCAGGCCCTCCTGCTGCGCGCGGATCAGCTCATCGAGTGACAGCGAGCAGGGAGCGATTCCGGGGCATCGCCCGGAACGCCGGAAGCGCGCGTTCTGGGCGGGGTCGCCTGCGCCCCCTGCGCCTGGTCATCCGCTACGCCGCGCGGTGGCCTCCGCGGAGGAGCTGGGCCTCGGGCAGGCGGTGGAGGAGGACGGCCGAGGCGGCCGCCAGGACGCCGGCCCCGCCGAGGGTGACGAAGGCCCAGCCCCAGCCGGCCGCGCCGGCGCTGGCGCCGCCGTGGAGATCGAGCACCCAGCCGAAGACGAGTGGGGCCGCCGCGCCCGCGCCATAGCCCGCCAGTGAGCGGAGCGCCAGCGCGGCGCCGCGATAGGCCGGCTCCACGACCTCCGTGATGGCCGTGGAGTAGATCGGCGAGTCCCCGAGGGCGGCGAAGCCGTAGACGAGCCCCACCGCGACCACGATCCACACCGGCCCCCCGATCAGCCAGCCGAAGCCGAGCGAGCAGAGAGCGCTCACGGCGGCCATGGCGAAGATGACCTGGGTCCGGCCAAAGCGATCGGCGAGCACGCCGGCGGCCAGGGAGGCCACCATGCCGGTCAGGTGGAAGAGCCCGCTCACGGAGGAGCCGAGTCCTGCCGCCTGGGCCGAGGCCATGCCGGCGGCGGCCAGACAGGCGGCGAGGAAGGCCGGCGTCCATGCCCACATCCCCAGGAGCTCCCAGGCATGCCAGGTGTAGCCGGCGATCACGAGCATGGCCGGGCGATTGCGCAGCACCGCTCCGGTGATGCGCTGGTCGGCGCTCCGCTGCGCGACGCGGTTGGGCGTCTGGCGCGTCACCGCCCAGACCATGAGGGCGCCCACCACCGGGCCGAGGCCCGTGAGGAGAAAGGCCAGCCTGTAGCCGCCTCGCGGGATGGCCACGCCGGTCAGAAGGAGGGCCAGCGCGAGGGCCAGGGAGTGGCCGCCCAGCAGATATCCCATGGCGCGGCCGCGCCTGGCCACGGCGATGTTCTCGGCCACAAGGAGGATGCTCGTCGTATAGGTGCCGCCCAGCGCCAGGGCCAGGAGCGTGAAGGAGAGGATCCCCGACCAGTAATCCCGCGCGACGAGGGCGAAGAGGAGAGCCGCACCCGCCGAGGCCCAGGAGCCCGCGACGAAGACCCGCCGGGCGCCGATCCGATCGGCCAGCTCGGAGCAGCCGAGGAGCGAGATCGCGTAGGCGATCTGGAAGGCGGAGGCGATGCTGCCGGCCGCCGTGGCCGAGAGCTGCCACTCCCGCTGGAGCGCCGGGAGCGCGGCGGCATAGCTGATATAGACCATGAAGGCCGCGACGCGCGACAGGCAGAGTCCGAAGAGCCAGGAAGCGCTGCCGGGGGAGAAGGCGGCCGGCATCAGCCGGCGACTGGCCGGGCGGGGGCTCAGCATGCCGAGTACCCGCCGTCCACGAACATGATCTGGCCGGTCATGAAGTCGGCCGCGTCCGAGGCCAGGTAGACCACGGCGGAGGCGATGTCCTGCACCCGGCCGAGACGGCCCAGGGGATAGGACTTGGCCAGGAGCCGCTTGCCCGCCTCGCGGTCGCCCGGCGCCCCCGCCTGCTCGGCCATGTAGTCGTAGAGGACGTCGTTGAGCGGCGTGACGACATTGCCCGGGGCCACGGCATTGACATTGATGCGATGGGGCGCCAGCTCGATGGCCAGCGCGCGGGTGAGGCCGTGGATCGCCATCTTGGTCACGCAGTAGGCGACGGCGCTCGGGACGCCGTAGGCCCCGAAGATGGAGCCCGTGTGGATGAGCTTGCCCTTGCCGCGCTTCTTCATCTCGGGCACGACCCGGCGCGCGCAGAGGAAGGCGCCCGTCACGTTGGTGGCGAGATGGCGGTTCCACATCTCGTCGGTGGTCTCCTCCAGTCGGGCCATCTGCATGAGCCCCGCGTTGTTGAAGGCGATGTCCACCCCGCCCAGCTCGTCCACCGCCGTCTGAACCATGCGGTCCACGTCCGCGGTGCTGGTCACGTCCGCCCTGACCGGGACGGCCCGCCGCCCCAGCCTGACGATCCTGTCGGCCAGCGCCTCGAGCTCGGCCATGTGGGAATGCCCCTGGATGACCAGGTGGGCGCCGGCCTCGGCCAGCGCCAGGGCGGCGGCCTGGCCGATGCCCGAGGAGGCCCCGGTGACCAGCGCCACCCGATCGTCGAGTCGAATGTCCATGCTCACTCCTCCTCGGCCAGCATGCGGGTCAGAGGCACGACCTCGATCCCCTCGGCCGCGAGCCGCGCCCGGACGGCCCGGGCCACGTCGAGCGCGTTCGGGGCATCTCCATGCACGCAGATCGTCGGCACCTCCACGCTCAGCACGGAGCCGTCCACGGCCGGCAGCCTGCCCTCCCGCGCGATCCGCACGGCGCGGTCCGCCACCTCGGCTGGGTCCCAGGCCCGCTTGGCCCGCTCGAGCACCGGGAAGCCGTTGGGCTGATACGCGAGGTCCACATACCCTTCCGGCACGGCCCGCGTCCCTGTGGCCGCCGCGGCGGCTGGCACCGCCGGCCCGCCGACGATGGCGACGAGCGCAGGATCGAGATCCCGCATGGCGCCGAGCAGCGCCAGCGCGTACTCCTCGCTCTCCCCGCACATGGCGAAGAGCGCCCCGTGGGGCTTGACATGGCCGAGGCGAAGCCCGGCGGACTCCACGAAGGCGCGGAGGGCCCCGACCTGATAGAGGACGTAGTCGCCGAGCTCGTCGGGCGTGATCGCCATCCGTCTCCTGCCGAAGCCGAGCACGTCAGGGAGCGCGACATGCGCCCCGATCTCCACCCCGGCCCTGGCCGCCAGCTCCACGCTGCGGCGCATCACGTGGGGATCGCCGGCATGGAAGCCGCAGGCGATATTGATGGTCGGGACGAGTTCCATGAGCGGGCCGTCGTGGCCCAGCGTCCAGCGCCCGTAGCTCTCGCCCATGTCGCAGTTGAGATTGATCTGCCTCCGCATCCTGTCTCCCTCGCCGGCTCGCGCCTCAGGGGGTGATGATGCTCGTCTCGGCGATGGAGCCCTCCAGCGCTCGCAGGGCCTCGACGGCCTCGTCAGTCGACACCGCCGCGAAGTTGGTGATCTGGCCGGGACGCGTCTGGCCCACCTGGCCGAGGTCGGCGCTGATAACCGTCGCGATCTTCGCGTACCCGCCGAGACTCGGGCCGTCCACGTGGAGCACGATGGGCTCGACCCCGCCCGGCACCTGGATGCCGCCCACCGGGATCGTGTCGTCCACGATGTTGGAGGGATCGGCCCCCGCCTGCTCGACGAGATAGGCCGGGCGGGGCCTGAATGCGAGCGGCGGCCCGATGTAGCGGCAGCCCATGCGGTCAGACGTCGGGGAGAGCCTCCAGTCGTGGGTCAGGAATGTCTCGATGCTCTCCGGGAGGAAGAGGTCGTCCTGCGGGCCCAGGACCACCCGCACCCGCCACCTCGCGCCGAAGGCGGGGAGGAGATCGGGGCGCAGCCGTCGCCCCTCCACCTCGCGGGCCGGGCGGCTCGGCGGAAAGCTCCCGAGCCTGTCGCCCGGCTTGAGCGCCCGTCCCTCCACGCCGCCGACGAAGGCGCGCACATTGGTGGCGCGGCTGCCGGCGAAGAGCGGGACGTCGATGCCGCCGGCCACAGCCAGATACGCCCGCGCCCCGCTCCGCGCCTGGCCGAAGGCCACCTCGTCGCCGGGGCCAACCCGCAGGCTCTGCCACATCGGCAGCGGCTGGCCATTGAGGGCCGGGGAGAGATCGGCGCCCGTGACGGCGATAGCCGTCTCGGCCAGCACCCGGAGTCTGAGCCCGGAGAGGAGCACCTCGATGCCGGCGGCGCCGGGGCGGCGCCCCACCAGGTAGGGCCCGCCGGGATCGTTGGCGACCAGGAGATTGGCGATGCCCAGCGCGAAGCGGTCGGCCGGTCCCGAGGGGGGCATGCCCGTCGCCAGATACCCGGGCCGCCCGACGTCCTGGATGGTGGCCTGAATCCCGCCGGCCAGCACCTCAAGCACGGCGGCCTCGCCCCAGGTAGTCCCGCAGGCTGAACCTCTCCTCGCGGATCTGGTAGCGGTACACCCCGGCTTCCACCTCGCGCCGGATCCCCCAGTACGTCGCCTCGTCGATGGGGACATAGCGGTGGCGATCGCCCACGCGTGGGAGCACCGGGCCGTCGGCGAAGGCCGGGTTGCGCTGCTTGGGATCGTAGAGCTCCACGGGCGTCCGCCCCAGCAGCTGATAGCCTCCGGGGCTCGCGATGGGATAGAAGGAGGTGAGCTGGCCGGCGATGCAGAGGATCCGCTCCGGGGTCCAGCGACGGGGGCGCTGGTACTTCGGGGCGGTGAGGGCCTTCGAAGGATCGAGCGGCATGGCCTGGTAGCAGGCCGGGGTGAAGCCCACGGCCGAGACCCAGTGGTCAGTCCCCGAATGGGTGCGGATCACCTCCGCGGCCGTCATGGAGTTGATCCCGGCCAGGAACTCGACATTGTTCGGCGCGCCATGGGCCGCGGCGCATTCCCGCGACCAGGGGTCGTCGTACCAGATCGGGATGGTGACATGCCGAGAGGGCAGCGTTTCGATCTCCTGCACCTCCCGCTCGAGGTCCTGGAGCCGGGCGATCAGCTCTTGCCGGCTCACGGCGAAGGGGTCGTAGACGATGCCCAGCGAGCGGTTGGTCGGGATGGTCTCGGTCACCCCCGGAAGCCGGCGGGCCTTCAAGGCGCTGTCGAGGGCGATCACCCGGAAGTTGAGCGGCAGGCTCAGCTCATCGCCAAACTCCACGCTCAGGTACAGATCGCCCAGCGGCCGGTACCGCGCCTCGGCGTAGATCATCAGCTGCGCCTCCTCGGCAAGGACGATGCAGTCGCACGGGACCCCGCAAGAAGGGCCCCCCCTCCAGCCGACGCCCGAGCCTACCCCGGGTTCCCCCCAGCGCACCAGGATGGGATGTCGGCCGCTCGCCCGACGCCGTGAAAAGGGGGCGCCACGACATCTTCTCCGCCAATGCGCCATTGCAATCGTGAAATGGACCGTGTTAGAAGTGAAACCCCAGCTCATGGGCCCAAGGCGCCAGAGCCGGGCGGCGAGCCGGCGGAGGGCACAGCATGGCACGCGAGGCGATACGGGAGATCCGTCACCAGGGGGCCGAGCCAAGCCCCCGCCTGCCCGTCACCAGCACCGGGATCAACCCCTGCGAGCACTTCGACGCACTCCTCAACGCCTCCTTCGACGGCTTCGTGGTGGTGGATGCCCACGGCACGGTGCTCAAGGTCAACAAGGCCTATGTGCGCATCTCCGGGCTCCGCGAGGAGGACATCGTCAACCAGAACATGGTGGACGTGGTCAAGAAGGGCGTGCTCAAGCACTCGGTGAGCCTGGAGGTCATCAAGCGGCGTATCCCCATCACGATGATGCACATCTACCCGACGGGGAGCACGGCCCTGGTGACGGGAACGCCGGTCTTCGACGAGGACGGCCAGCTGGTCCTGGTCATCGTCAATGTCCGCGACATCACCCAGCTGAACAAGCTGCGCGAGCGCCTGGGGCAGCCGGCCGTGGCCGGCGAGCCCAACGAGTCCATCTTCCTCAGCCCCGAGTACGCCGACCTGCCCACCTTCAACCTCGTGATCCACAGCGACAAGATGAAGGCCTGCCTCTGGTCGGCCCTCAAGGTCGCGAAGTACGACTCCCCCGTCCTGATCCTCGGGGAGTCGGGGGTGGGCAAGGGGCGCTTCGCCAGGCTCATCCACGACGCCAGTCCCCAGCGCGGAGGGCCGTTCGTCCACCTCAACTGCGGCGCGATTCCCGAGCCCCTCGTGGAGTCGGAGCTGTTCGGGTACGAGCGGGGCGCCTTCACGGGCGCGCTGACGAGCGGGAAAGCGGGCCAGTTCGAGCTGGCCCAGAACGGGACGATCTTCCTGGACGAGATCGGAGAGCTGAGCCTGAACCTGCAGGTCAAGCTGTTGAACGTGATCGACGAGAAGCGGGTCCAGCGCCTCGGCGGACGCCATTCGATCGCCATCAACGCGCGGCTGATCGCGGCGACCAACCGCGACCTCAAGGCGATGGTCGCCGAGGGGCGGTTCCGGGAGGATCTCTACTTCCGCCTCAACGTGGTGCCCCTCCGGATCCCCGCCCTGCGCGAGCGCCCGGAGGACATCCCGGTGATGGTCACCACGTTCCTCGAATCGCTGAGCCGGAAACACGGAGTGCGCAAGCGGGTGGTGCCCGAGGTCCTCCAGGTCCTCAGGGACTATCACTACCCGGGCAATGTCCGGGAGCTCGAGAACATCCTGGAGCGCCTGGCGATCCTCTCCGACGGCGAAGAGATTCAGGTGGCGCATCTCAGCCTCTGCGCCTTCGAGGCGGCGCGCCGGGAGTTGCCCGTGGACACGAGCCTCGTGTCCGGGCTCAGTGACATGACGGACCTGTTCGAGGCCCGCGTCCTGCGCCAGGCCCTCGATCAGTGCCGCACCATGCGGGCGGCCGCGGCGAAGCTCGGGATCAGCATCCCGACGCTCTGGCGCAAGCTTCGCAAGCACCATCTGCAGGTGGCCAGGGCGGTCAAGAACTAGCCGCTGGCCCCGGCGACCTGTTCGCCGCCGAGGCCGGGGCCAGTGCGGGGCCTCAGACCAGCGGAACCTCGAGAATCTCGTCGACGGGGAACTTCGTCATCACTTCCACGCCGCTCTTGGTGACCCGGACCATCTCCTCGATGCGCACGCCGTGCTTGCCCGGCCGGCCGTGCTGGGTCTCGATGGCGAACGTCATGTTCTCTTCCAGCGGGATGTCGGGCGGGTTGAGCGACACCGCGCGCCAGATGATCGGCGGCTCGTACAGGGTGAGCCCGATGCCGTGGGCCCAGTTGCTGCCCGCCGTCTGATCCTCGCTGATCACGTGGATGTCCTTCCACACTTCCGGTCCCGACGGCCACTTCTCGGCGATCTCCCGGGTCGTCACGCCGGCCCGGATGATGTTGATCGCGTCGTACAGCCAGTCCAGCGCGAGCTTGTAGTCGTCCTTGGCCTCCTGGGAGGCCTTCCCGCAGCTGTAGGTCCGGTACACGCAGGTCTTGTAGCCCATGTACGCGGTGTTGTAGGTGTCCATGTAGAGGATATCGCCGGGCCGGATGATGCGGTCGCTCTCGTCGCGCGGGTTCGGCCAGGCGAATGGTCCGGACGTCACAAACACGCCGGAATAGATGCGGGCGCCGAGATCATAGGCGGTCTTGTGGGCGATCCCGCAGAGCTCGCTCTCCTTGACGCCCGGACGGATCGCCCGAGCGACGGCGCCGAACATGGCATCCGAGATGGTGGCGGCGGTGCGGAGGCACTCGATCTCGTCCCGGTTCTTGATCCGGCGCGCCTCGAGCATCGCGGCGGCCCCGTCCGCGCTCACCTTGATGCCCAGCCGCTGGAACTCGGCGACGATGCCCGGGTCCCAGACGTCCATGGCCAGCGTCTCCTTCTCGACGCCGGCCTGCTTGAGGTCGTCCACGATCTGCTGGCAGAACTTCTTGAGCTGCTGCTCGTGGCCGGCCGGCCCCATCACGCGCCCGATCCAGCCCGCGCCGGTCATGGCCACCTTGACCTTGTGGAGCCACGGGGCCATCTGCCGCGCGTGGTAGCCGATCTCGCCCTGCTCGTACAGGATCGGGCTGTCCTTGGTCACCGGGAACATCGAGTAGCGAAGCCCTGAAGCCGGCGTCGTCCAGTAGGCGTTCCAGGTGGACGTCATGTAGCGCATGTTCCACTCATTGATGGAGAGAATGGCGCCGAGCTTCATCCGCTCCATCTGCTGCTTGACGCGACCCATGCGGTAGCGCCGCATCCGGTCCATGTTGATCCGCTCTTCCCAGTCCACCGACTGGGTGCCGAACGGGACCCGGCCTTCATATTCCTCGAGGACGGGCCACTCGAACTTGAGACTCGGATCGTCCAGTGCCGCCTTGCTGACTGGTGTCATGCCCTTCCCTCCCGCGGTATGTTGTTGACCTCCGCCGCCGTCGACGCAGAAGCTGGCGGCGTCACTCGCCGCCACCCCCAGGGGAGCAATCGACATGCCACGCCTTGGCCGGGACCGGCAACGCGCGACTCTGACGGGAATCCGCGGCCTTTGCGTGAGCCCCGGCCTGGTTGCCATCGGCTCCGGCCATCACGCGAGATTTCAGAAGTGAAAAGGATCGAATGACCGCGTAACGGGAACCGGGCCGGATGTCCGCGTGTTCGGCCAGGAAGAGACATGGAACGGTTCGTGCTAGAGTCGGGTATCCCGGGGACCCATGCTCGCCATCCATTCGAAGCGCCCTGAGCCTGCGGTGGTCGCCGTGAGCACGCTGGACACCAAGGGGCCCGAGACCGCGTACCTGGCGGAGCGGATCCGCCAGGGAGGCCTCGAGGTCCTGGTGGTAGACTGCGGCGTGCTCGGCGAGCCCCTGGGCATCACCCCCGATATCTCGCACGAGAGCGTCGCGGAGGCCGCGGGCAGCACGCTCGGGGCGGTGCGGAGCATCGGCACGCGCGGCGCGGCCGTGGAGATCATGGCTCGGGGCCTCTCCCGCATCCTGGTCGATCTCCATGCGGACGGACGCTGCGGCGGGGTCGTCGCGCTGGGCGGAGCCGAGGGCGCCGTCATGGCCGCCCAGGCCATGCAGGCCCTGCCGCTGGGTGTGCCGAAGCTCATCGTGACCCCGGTGGCGGCCGGGCGGCGGACCTTTGGCCCCTTCGTCGGGCTCAGGGACGTGATGCTCATGCACTCCGTGGTGGACATCCTGGGACTCAACTCGGTGAGCCGCGCGATCTTCGACAATGCCGCCGGAGCCATCAGCGGGATGGCGCGGGCGCGCGCCGCGCGACCCGCGGAGCCGGGGCGCGAGCGCCTGGTCGGGATCACCATGCTGGGGAACACCACCCCGGCGGTGATGCGGATCGCCGCGGGGCTGAAGGCAGCGGGCCTGACGCCGCTGATCTTCCACTCCAACGGCGTCGGGGGGCCGTGCATGGAGGAGATGATCGCCCAGGGCAGGCTCGTCGGCGTCATCGACTTCACCACCAACGAGCTCACCGACGAGCTGGTGGGCGGGATCTACGCCGCGGGCCCGGATCGGCTCGATGCGGCGGCGCGCCACGGCGTCCCCCAGGTCGTCGTCCCGGGCTGCGCGGACTTCTTCGTGGCCGGACCCCGGGAGTCCGTCCCGCCCCAGTGGCGCGGGCGGCCCCAGTACCACCACAACC
>Ga0154441_1099_pt7 | contig 36865 bp, 42 predicted proteins | sample RifGroC2_FD_115945 | JGI IMG/M metagenome (GOLD analysis project Ga0154441, IMG submission 115945) | Candidatus Rokubacteria bacterium GWC2_70_16 | reverse complement strand
GAGCTCGATGAGGGTGAAGCCGCGCTGTCCCCCCAGGACTTTCCGTCTCTTGTGCCAGAAGCTCAACATGGTGTCGTGTGTCCCCCTTTATGTCGTTGTCTGGGCCGGCCCGAGCGCTTGAGAAGAGAGGCCGACCGGTCAAGACCGATGCAGGGAAGGTGCCACGTCGCGGTAGCCGCGGAAGCGTCGGCCCGCCGACAGTTGTGCCTCATTTCTCAAGCCACAGACAGGTACGAGGCCACCCAAGACCGTGACTTTTCAGGCGCGCCGGGCCGAGTCGGTAAGCGGTGACCGGACCATGCGAGCGGCTTCCGGGTGACGCGCGCTGTAACCTCGGAGCCGAAGAATGTCACTCCTCCGGGGCTGTCCCCCGGCGGGTCATCGTGTGTTTCTGCAGCTTGTACCGGAACTGGCGGAAGGTCATCCGCAGCAGCTCGGCCGCCCTGGTCTGCACCCCCCCACTCCGATCCAGGGCTCGCTGCAGGTACCGGCGCTCGAGGGCGTCGAGCGTGGCCTCGAGGTCCATGCCGTCCTCCGGGAGCTCCACCTCGAGGGCCTTCACGGGGCGCTCCCGCCGGACGGCCTCAGGCAGGGCATCGGCGCCGAGCGCCTCGCCCGAGCCGAGCACGATGGCCCGCTCCAGCACGTTCTCCAGCTCCCGGATATTGCCCGGCCAGTGGTAGCGCTCGAGGATGGCCAGGGCCTCCGGGGTCACCCCCCGCACCTCCCGGCTCAGCTGGCGCCCGAACTTCTGGAGGCAGTGGGCGACCAGGAGCGGGATGTCCTCGCGCCGCTCGCGCAGGGGCGGGAGGTGGATCGGGATGACGTTCAGCCGGTAGAAGAGGTCCTCCCGGAGCACTCCCTCGCTCACGGCCTGCTCCAGCTCCCGGTTCGAGGCGGCGATGAGGCGCACGTCCACCTTGACGTCGCGGGTATCCCCGACGCGCCGGATCTCCCGCTCCTGGATCGCGCGCAGGAGCTTGACCTGCAGCAGCGCCGGGATCTCGGTGATCTCGTCGAGGAACAGCGTGCCGCCCTCGGCCGCGGAGAAGAGCCCCACCTTGTTGGCGACGGCGCCGGTGAAGGCGCCCTTGACGTGGCCGAACAGCTCGGACTCCATCAGGGCTTCCGGGATCGCCCCGCAGTTCACCGACACGAAGGGCTTGCTGCGCCGCTGGCTGTTGAAGTGGATGGCACGCGCCACCAGCTCCTTGCCCGTCCCGCTCTCGCCCGAGACCATGACCGTCGAGGGGCTGTCGGCGATCTTCCGGATGGTGTCGAAGACCTCCGCCATGCCGGCGCTCTTGCCGACGATGTTGTCGAAGCGGTGCTGGGTCTCGAGCTGCTTGCGGAGGTAGAGGTTCTCGTCGCGGAGGCGCTTGCGCTCCAGCGCCCGCCGGATGATCAGGTGGATCTCGTCCAGCTTGAACGGCTTGGTGATGTAGTCGTAGGCCCCGAGCTTCATGGCCTCGACGGCGGTCTCCGTGGACCCGACGGCGGTGATCACGATCACGACGGTCTCGGGAGAGTGCTCCTTGGCCGCGCGGAGCACCTGCAGGCCGTCGGCGTTGGGCATCCGCAGGTCGGTGACGACCACGTCGAAGCCGTCTCGCCGCACCGCCCCGATGGCCGTCTCGCCGTCCTCGGCCACGCTGACGTCGTAGCCCTGCCGCTCCAGGGTGATGGCGAGCAGCTCACGCATGCTCTTCTCGTCGTCCACCACCAGCACTCGCGCTTCGCTCATGGGATCGCCCTCGGTCCGGGGCGGCGGCGGGGGCTGCCGACGCGCTCTCCCCGGCTGGGGCCATAGCCTAGCACGGGGCAGCCCGCAGGCACGCGCTTCCCCTACCCCTGTCCCTCGATGGCCGGCAGGCTCAGCGTGAAGGTCGTGCCCGTGCCCGGCCAGCTGCGCACGTCGACGTCCCCACCGTGATCCTGCACGATGCGGTAGACCAGCGCCAGCCCGAGGCCGCTGCCCTCCGCCTTCGTCGAGTAGAAGGGCTCGAAGATGTGGGGCAGGTCCTTCTCGGAGATTCCCTGCCCGCTGTCGGTCACCCAGATGGACAGCGCCGGCGCCTCCCGGGCCTCCTGTCGCCGCCGGCCCCCGACCCGGAGCTCGCCGCCGTCGGGCATGGACTGCACGGCGTTGATGCAGAGGTTCCAGAGGGCCTGGCGGAGCTGCTGCGGGTCGGCCCGGATCCACAGGCTCTTGCCGTACTCCCGGATCACCTTGACCCCGGCGGGGAGGGGCCGGTGCTCGAGGAGCAGCAGCACCTCGTCGAGCACCTTCGCCGCGTCGACGTCGACCAGGGTGAGGGGCGCCGGCCGCGCGTACTCGAGGAAGTCGGAGATCAGCCGGTTGAGCCGCTCCGACTCCCGCAGCACGATCTCCACGAGCCGGCTGCGCGTCGTGTCCGGCGGGAGCTCGCGGGCCAGCACCTCGATGGCGCCCGACACCGAGGCCAGGGGGTTGCGGATCTCGTGGGCGATGTTCGCCGACAGCCGCCCCACCGTGGCCAGCCGATCGGCCTGGCGCACCCGCTCCTCCATCTGCTTGATGGAGGAGAGGTCCTGGCAGACGCCGATGACCCCTGCCGCGCCGCCCTCGCCCGACTTGAGCAGCCAGAAGGAGATGCCCACCGGGACGACGCGCCCGTCGCGCCGCCGGAGCTGGATCTCGTGGCGCTGCGACTGGCCGCCGCCCGCCACGGCCGCCCGCACCGCTTCCAGATCCACGGCGCCGCCGAAGATCGACGCCCACGGCTGGCCGAGGGCCTGGGCCGCCGCGACGCCGGTGATGGCCTCGGCGGCCCGGTTGAACGCCGTGACGCGGTGCTCGGGGTCCACGCCGATGAGCCCCGTGCCCACGGACTCGAAGATCAGGTCCCGGAAGGCCTGGACGTCCGACAGGTGCCGCTGCTGCACCTCCAGGTCCCGCCGGGCCAGCTGGTAGCGCTCGGCGAGTGAGCCGGCCACGATGGCACTGATCATGAGCACACCCGCGTTCACGAACACGGTCAGGATCTCCAGCGCCGTGGTCTCGGTGGGCTCCATGAGGTCGACGAGCGGGAGGATCGTCTTGCCGAGCACGAGGCCGATGTAGAGGAGGCTCGACAGTCCGGCCACGACCATGCCCCCGACCCGCGAGAGGAGGAAGGAGCCCTCCATGACCAGGAGCACGTAGACGAAGGTGAAGAGCGACCGCGGGCCGCCGCTGGTGGCCACGATGGCCGTGACCAGGACCACGTCCAGCGAGAGCTGGAGCCAGGCGAAGCGGCGGGGGTCCGGGATCCGCAGCGGGCCCAGCAGCAGGGGCAGCGAGGTGAGCGCGCTGCCCCCCGCGGCCAGGAGGAAGAGCGGGAACTGGAAGGGCAGGGCGTCGGCGTACCAGAGGGCGGTGCCTGCGCCGAACACGAGCGCGGCCATCGCGAGCCGCGCCCAGCCGAGCCCCTGGAGGGAAGGCCGGAGCAGCCCTGCCGGGTGAGCCACGATGGCCGCGCTACTTGATCAGCGTGACCAGGCGGAAGATCGGCAGGTACATGGCCACGACCAGACCGCCGATGATCACGCCCAGGATGACGATCATGAGCGGCTCCAGCAACGCGGTCAGGGCGCCGACCGCCGTGTCCACCTCGTCATCGTAGAAGTCGGCGATCTTGTTCAGCATCGCGTCCAGCGCGCCGGTCTGCTCTCCCACGGCGATCATCTGCGTCACCATGGGCGGGAAGACGCCGGAGGTCTTGAGCGGCTCGGCCAGGGTCTTCCCGGCGGTCACCGCGGCGCGGCACTGCATGACCGCCTTCTCCACCACCTTGTTGCCGGCGGTCCGGGCGGTGATGCGCAGGCCCTCGAGGATGGGGACGCCCGAGGACACCAGGGTCCCGAAGGTCCGGGTGAAGCGCGCGACCGCGACCTTGCGGATCAGGACACCGAAGACCGGCAGCTTGAGCAGCAGCGCGTCGACGGTCGCCCTGCCGGTCTCGGTCCTGTAGTACCGTCGCAGCAGGTACACCGCGCCCATCACCCCGAGGATGATGAAGATGATGTAGCCGCGCACGAAGTCCGACAGCCAGAGGACGATCTGCGTGGGCAGCGGCAGGTCCGCCCCGAGGTTCTTGAACATCGTGGCGAAGGTCGGGATCACGAAGGTGAGCATGAAGATGACGATCAGGAAGGCCACGCCGATGATCGTCGAGGGATAGACCATGGCCGCCTTCACCTTCCGCTTGAGCGCGGCGGCCTTCTCGATGTACACGGCGAGGCGCTGGAGCACCACGTCGAGGATACCGCCCGCCTCGCCCACTTGGACCAGGTTGGTGAAGAGATCGTCGAAGGTCCGCGGGTGGCGCCGCAGTGCCTCGGCCAGGGTCGAGCCGGCCTCCACGTGTCGGGCCACGTTGGCGGTGACGCCGCGCAGCGTCTTGGAATCGCTCTGCTCGGCCAGGATGTTCAGGCACTGCACCAGCGGCAGCCCGGCGTCGATCATCGTGGAGAACTGCCGGGTGAAGATCGCCATCTCGCGGTCCTTGACCTTGCCGCCGAACTTGACGACCGTCTTGCCGCCCGCCTTCTCCTCGATCTTCGTGACCAGGATGGCGCGGCTCCGCAGCTCTCCCACCGCCGCCGTCCGGTCCGGGGCCTCGATCTCCCCGGTGCTGAGTCCCCGCGCTCCCCGCCCCGTGTAGGTGAAGACCGGCATGGTGGGTTCTCCTCAGCGCCGCCCGAAGGGCGAGCCGCCGCCGGTGGCCGCGGCCGCGGATGGCCCCAGGCCTCCGGCCTTGAGCAGCTGGTCCAGCTCCTCGGGCATCGTGCTCCGGTTCAGGCCCTCCTCGCGGCTGATGCGCCGCTTCTGCACCAGCTCCGCCAGGGACTGGTTCATCGTCTGCATCCCGAACTTCTGCCCCGCCTGCATCGCGGAGTAGATCTGGTGGATCTTCTCCTCCCGGATCAGGTTGCGGACGGCGGGGGTCGTGACCATGATCTCCAGCGCCATGGCCCGCCCCCGCCCGTCGGCCGTGGGGATGAGCTGCTGGGAGAGCACCCCCTCGAGCACCAGGGAGAGCTGGGCGCGGACCTGGCCCTGCTGGCTCGTGGGGAACACGTCGATGACGCGGTTCATGGTCTGGGCGCAAGAGTTGGTGTGCAGCGTGCCGAGGGTCAGGTGGCCCGTCTCGGCGATCGTGAGCGCCGCGGCGATGGTCTCGAGGTCGCGCATCTCGCCGACGAGGACGACGTCCGGGTCCTGGCGCAGGATCGACTTCAGGGCGTTCTTGAACGACTGCGTGTCCGAGAACACCTCCCGCTGGTTCACCAGACACTTCTTGTGCTGGTGGACGAACTCGATGGGGTCCTCGATCGTCATGATGTGCTCGCTGCGCTCGGAGTTGATCTTGTCGACCATGGCCGCCAGCGTCGTGGACTTGCCGGAGCCCGTGGGGCCCGTGACCAGGATCAGGCCCTTGGGCCGGTCCGCCAGCTGCTCGACGATGGGCGGCAGCGCGAGCTCCGCGAACGTCCGGATCTTGAACGGGATGACGCGGATGGCCGCGGCGACGGCGCCACGCTGCCGGTAGACGTTGCACCGGAAGCGCGCGAGCCCCTGGATCCCGAACGAGAGGTCCAGCTCGTTCTCCTCCTCGAACTTCTGCTTCTGCCCCTCGTTGAGGACGCTGTAGGCCAACCGCTGGGTGTCCTGGGGCATCAGCACCTCGAACTGGTTGAGCGGCGTGAGCTTGCCGTGCAGGCGGATCTGCGGATAGGTGCCCGTCGTGATGTGCACGTCGGAGGCGCCCCGCTCGATCATGATGCTCAGGAGGTCGTGCATCGTGGCGGCCATGGGCTACCTCGCGTTCGGCGTGGGGTCGGGCCCGGTCATGCCAGCGTCACCCGGAGCACTTCCTCCAGAGTGGTCACCCCGTCAAGGACCTTCTGCAGCGCGTTCTGGCGGAGCGTCTTCATGCCCTGGGAGAGGGCCAGCTCGCGGATCTCCGCGCTGGGCGCGTTGCGCAGGATCAGCTCCCGCAGCTCCTCGCTGACGGGCATCACCTCGTAGACGGCCACGCGCCCCTTCATGCCGGTGAAGCTGCAGGTGTGGCAGCCCTTGCCCTTGTGGAACTGCACCTTGCCGAGCCCCTGGGGCACATGCCCGTAGGGGGTCAGGCTCTCCTCGTCCGCCTCATAGGGCTGCTTGCAGTCCTTGCAGATCTTGCGCCCGAGGCGCTGCGCCAGGATGAGCGTCAGCGCCGAGGAGACGAGGAAAGGCGGGATGCCCATGTCCAGGAGCCGGGCGACGGTGGAGGGGCAGTCGTTGGTGTGCAGCGTGGAGAGGACGAGATGGCCCGTGAGGGCGGCGCGGATGCCGATCTGGGCCGTCTCCAGGTCGCGCGTTTCGCCGACGAGGATGATGTCCGGGTCCTGGCGCAGGAAGGAGCGCAGCGCCGCGGCGAACGTCCGCCCGACCCCCTCATTGACCTGGACCTGGTTGACGCCCTTGAGGTTGTACTCGACGGGGTCCTCCGCCGTCATGATGTTGACGTCGGGGGAGTTGATGTTGTGGATGGCCGAGTACAGCGTCGTCGTCTTGCCCGAGCCCGTCGGCCCCGTGATGAGGATCATGCCGTAGGGCTGGTGGATGGCCTTCGTGAACTGTTCGAGGCTCCAGGGATCGAAGCCGAGCATGGTCAGGTCCAGCTGGAGCGACTCCTTGTCCAGGATGCGCATGACGGTCTTCTCGCCGAAGATCGTCGGCAGGGTGGAGACCCGGAAGTCGATCTCGCGCTGGCTGTACCGGAGCTTGATCCGCCCGTCCTGGGGCAGCCGCCGCTCGGCGATGTCCAGGTTCGACATGATCTTCACGCGGGAGGTGAGCGCTGCCTCGAGCCGCTTGGGCGGCGTCATGATCTCGTGGAGCACCCCGTCCACGCGGAAGCGGACGCGGAAGACCTTCTCGTAGGGCTCCAGGTGGATGTCCGACGCCCCGCGCCGGATGGCGTCCACCAGGATCATGTTCACGAGGCGCACCACCGGGGCCTCGTCCGCCGACTCCTTCAGCTCGAAGATGTCGGCCTTCGCCCATGACTCCTCGTCGCCCTCGACGACCTCGACGTCGCCGGCGCTCCCCTCCATCTCCGAGATGACCTCGGCCATCCCCGAGCCCTGCGCCTCGTAGAGTCGGTCGATGGCCTTGCGGATGGCCCCCTGCGAGGCGACCACCGGGACGACCTGGAGGTTGGTCATGAACCCCACGTCGTCCACCGCGAAGACGTTGGTGGGGTCGGCCATGGCCAGCGTCAGGGAGTTGCCCGCCCGCTTGATGGGGAGGACCTCGTATTTCTTGGCGATCGGGGCCGGAACGAGCTTGAGGACGTCGGCGTCGATGTCGAGCTGGGACAGCGTGATGGAGGGGATGCCGTACTGCTTGGAGAGGAAGGCGATCAGCTGGTCGTCGGTGATGACGTTGTGGCGGACCAGGATGGAGCCGAGCTTCTCGTTGCTCCCCTTCTGCTCGGCGAGGGCGCGCTGGAGCTGCTCCTGGTTGATGAGCCCTTCGCGAACCAGGAGGTCCCCGAGACGTCGGCTAACCGGTTGCCCTAGTTTCGGTTCCGCCATCGCGTCCGGGCCCGTTCTCGGGGTCCGGTCCGGTCATTGTACTCCACCCGCCTTTTTCAGCACATCCGTAAATGCCTTGTGGGCCTCGTCCTGGTAGAGGACGAACAGGACCTTCTGCAGACTCGACTTGCCCCCCTTGAGATGCTCCACGAGAACTGCCACCATCGCCTGGGCCGACTTCTCGGGCGGGACCCCGCCGACCCCGCTCCCGAGGGCCGGGAAGGCGATGGACGACAGCCGGTGCTTCTCGGCGATGGCGAGGCTCGCCCTGGTCGCCGCGGCGATCTTCTCCGGGTCGGTCCTGAGATCGCCCCCCATGGTCGCCGCGTGAATGACGTGCGTGGCCGCCAGGTTGCCGGCGACGGTGAGGACAGCCTCCCCCACCTCGATGGGGCCCTGCCTCACGGCATCCTCCTCGATCACCGTGCCGCCCTTGCGCTTGATGGCCCCCGCGACGCCGGCGCCCATCCAGAGCTGGGAATTGGCCGCGTTGACGATGGCGTCGACCTCGGCGTCGGTGATGTCGCCGCGCGCGACCGAGACGGTGGCGGATCCGAGCTTGACCTTCATGGCGCGCCCCCGGACCCCGTCCCGCGCCCGAGCTCGCGGGACTTCACCGCTTCCCACGTCAGGTCCAGCTGCTCCGGTGACGCCTCGCCCACCGTGCGGTCCGTGGCCCTCATCGCAGCCTCCACCTCCTTGAAGCGACGGGTGAACTTCTCGGCGGCCTGCCTCAGGCAGTCCTCGGCGTCGACGCCGAGGAGCCGGGCCGCGTTGACCATGGAAAAGAGCAGGTCGCCCAGCTCCTCACGCACCTGCTGGGCGTTGCCCTCGGCCGCGGCGCGATCGAGTTCCCCCACTTCCTCGCGCACCTTGGCCCACGCCTCCTCCCAGCTCGGCCAGTCGAAGCCGAGGCGCCCGGCCTTGCTCTGCAGCCGCTGGGCTCTGAGCAGCGCGGGGAGATTCCGCGGGACGCCCTCCAGGGCTGACCGGGGCCCGCCCTCGCTGCCGCCCTCGCCCCGCTTGATGCGCTCCCACTGGCTCAGCGCCTCCTGGGCGTTCGCCACGGCGCCATCGCCGAAGACGTGCGGGTGGCGGCGGACCATCTTGTCGTGGAGCCGTGCCAGCAGATGGGCCATGGTGAACTCGCCCTGCTCGCTCGCCACCTGGCAGTGGAACACCACCTGGAAGAGAACGTCGCCGAGCTCCTCCATGATGTGCTCGGGGGAGCCCTCGTCGATGGCCTCGAGGGCCTCGTAGGCCTCCTCGATCAGGTACGGCTTGAGGGACTCCCGCGTCTGCTCGCGGTCCCAGGGACAGCCGCCTTCCGCCCTGAGGCGGGTCATGACGGAGAGCAGGGATTCGAAGAGGGCACCGGCGGCGTCAGCCATGGACGATCCTGGAGGTGATCGGCATTATACACAAGGGCGCCGCTCCTTGTAAGGAGTTCGACGGACGTGTTAGGTTCGGGCGGACGGCGCTGCGCGCGCGCCTCGCCCTCCGGGAGAGCGCGGCTGGGGGCAGGTCAGGCCAAAGCACGGGCGCAGGCCCGGGAGAGCCATCGAAATGACCGCCGAGGAAGAGGGCTTCAAGGTCACGGACCGGCGAGGCCTCGAACGCGAGTTCACGGAGGGGCGCGGGCCGGCCCCGACGCCACCTCCGCCTCCAGGCCCGACCCCCTCCGCGTCGGCTCCGCCCCCGCGCCCCGGCCCGCGCGAGGAGCCGCCCGGGGAGGCCGATCTGAGCGGGCTCTTCGTCATGTTTGCCAGCTCTGCCCTCATCGGTCTCGGCGCCGCCCCGGACCCGGTGACGGGAGCGCAGCGCGTGGACTTCGAGCAGGCGCAGGAGGCCATCGAAACCCTGCTGCTGCTGCGAGCCAAGACCGAGGGCAACCGGACCGAGCAGGAAAGCCGCTTCCTGGAGGATGTCCTCTACGACCTGCAGATGCGCTATGTCCAGGCCACGAGGAGGGCCGGCCGCCCCGGGTGAGGCCGCGCCAGCCTCAGCGGGTGTGGATGACGACTCGGCCTTCCTCGATCCTCACCCCCTGGACCACGGCCGGCACCTGCCATCGCAGCAGGCGGCCGCCCGTGGGCCCGAGCATCACTGAGAGCAGCCACGTTCCCACGGGCTGCTGTCCCAGGTCGAACTCGGTGAGGTGCACCCGTCCATAGCTCCGGGTGGCGCCGGCGGGCCCCGGCTCGATCACGATCCGCCCCTTGATCGTCACCCAGATGGGACGCTCGATCCTCTCCGTCGGCAGATACGGGAGGAGCTGCGCCAACGGGGGTCCCTGGAGCAGGTTCCTGAGCGCTGTCTGGCCCCTCACCTCCATGAGCCCTCCAGTGAACTTCACGCTCAGCGGATTGAAGGGCAGATCGGCGGCCTCTGCGAGATGGATTGCCAGGAAGGCGTTGACTTCCTGCTGCGTCAAGACCACGTCGTCCTGGCGGGTGGATCGGCCGGACTGTCTGAGGACGATCTCGTAGAGCTTCTGCTGCGCCGAGAAGCCGTCGCCCCTGGTGAAGCGGGTGGGCGAGAACTCCGGCGCTGCCGCGATGTTTCCCGAGAGGAACAGGAAGCCAGCCGCGGCGACGACCACGACCAGAATCGTCACGACCAGGGTGAGGCAACCGAAGCAGCCTATCCTCATCAGGAAGACCTTAGCACCAGCCCTCCCAATGCGTCAAAGATTCGAGCACTTCCGTAGTGTTAGGGATTTCTTGCCACGAGATCTTGACACGAACGCACTCAGGGAATATATATGAAACAGGCTTAGATATTGGATTGCCGGAGTTGAGGATACCCGGCGAAGGAGGCTTGTGTATAGCCACCTTGAGGTGGCATCCGATGAATGAGGGGGTCGAGCGGTGGGAGGTGAATCGTCTCTTCGACGGCGTCTTCGGCCGGCCAAGCCCCCTGGGCGGCGTCGACAGAGCCTGGGCCCCGGCTGTGGACATGTACCAGACGAAGGACGATCTCGTGGTGACGGCAGAGCTGCCCCGCCGGCTCCGTCCCGGGAGAGACCAGCGCAGCAACCCGAACAGGAGACATGACTCATGGCGAAGGTGATCGGCATCGACCTGGGAACGACCAACTCGGTGGTCTCCGTCGTGGAGGGCGGCGACCCGACCGTCATCCCCAACCAGGAGGGGAGCCGCCTGACGCCCTCGGTGGCGGCATTCACGAAGGAGGGGGAGACGCTCGTCGGTCAGGTGGCCAAGCGTCAGGCCATCACCAACCCCGAGAACACCGTGTTCTCCATCAAGCGCTTCATGGGGCGTCACCACGACGAGGTGCTCCAGGAGATCAAGCTGGTGCCGTACAAGGTCATGAAGGCCCAGAACGGGGACGCCCGCGTCGAGATCCGGGGGAAGGTGTACTCGCCGCCGGAGATCTCGGCGCTGGTGCTCCGGAAGCTCAAGGAGGCCGCCGAGGCCTACCTGGGCGAGAAGGTGACCAGGGCCGTCATCACCGTCCCCGCCTACTTCAATGACAGCCAGCGGCAGGCCACGAAGGACGCCGGCGCCATCGCCGGGCTGGAGGTCTTGCGGATCGTGAACGAGCCCACGGCGGCGGCGCTGGCCTACGGCCTGGACAAGAAGAAGGACGAGACCATTGCCGTGTACGACCTGGGGGGCGGCACCTTCGACATCTCCATCCTGGAGATCGGCGAGGGCGTCGTCGAGGTCAAGGCGACCAACGGTGACACCCATCTGGGCGGCGACGACTTCGACCAGCGGATCATCGACTGGATCGCGGACGAGTTCAAGCGGGACAACGGCATCGATCTCCGGAAGGACCGCATGGCGCTCCAGCGGCTCAAGGAGGCGGCGGAGAAGGCCAAGTGCGAGCTCAGCACGACGCTGCAGACCGAGGTCAACCTGCCGTTCGTCACGGCCGACGCCACGGGGCCGAAGCACCTCGTGCTCACGCTCACCCGGGCCAAGCTCGAGTCGCTGGTGGCCGACCTCGTCGAGCGGAGCCTGGCGCCCTGCCGCGAGGCGATGCGTCAGGCGGGGGTGACGCCGGCCGACATCGACGAGGTGATCCTGGTGGGCGGCCAGACCCGGATGCCCAAGGTGCAGGAGGAGGTCCGGGCGCTCTTCGGCAAGGAGCCCAACAGGTCGGTGAACCCCGACGAGGTGGTGGCGGTGGGCGCCGCCATCCAGGCGGCGGTGCTCACGGGTGAGGTGAAGGACCTGCTGCTGCTGGACGTCACGCCGCTGTCGCTGGGCATCGAGACGCTGGGGGGCGTGATGACGAGGCTCATCGAGGCCAACACGACGATCCCCACGAAGAAGAGCGAGGTGTTCACCACGGCCTCGGACAGCCAGCCGTCCGTGGAGGTGCACGTCCTCCAGGGCGAGCGACCCATGGCACGGGACAACCGGACGCTCGGGCGCTTCCACCTTGACGGGATCCCCCCGGCGCCGCGCGGCGTGCCGCAGATCGAGGTGGCCTTCGACGTCGACGCCAACGGCATCGTGAACGTCTCGGCGAGGGACAAGGCGACGGGGAAGCAGCAGAACATCACCATCACGGCCTCGTCCACGCTCACCAAGGACGAGATCGAGCGGATGAAGAAGGAGGCCGAGGCGAACGCGGCCGAGGACGCTCGGCGCCGCGAGGAGATCGAGCTCAGGAACCAGGCCGACTCGCTCGTCTACGGGACCGAGCGCACCCTGCGCGAGCATGCGGAGAAGATTCCGGCCGAGGACAAGCAGGCCATCGAGGGAGCGCTGGGGGAGGCCCGCGAGGCCCTCAAGGGCGACGACCTCCAGCGGATCAAGCGCGCGCAGGAGGTGCTGACCCGCGCCTCGCACAAGCTCGCGGAGATCATGTACCGCGAGGCCCAGGCGGCGGCCCCGGGCGCCTCCGGCGGCAGCGCACCCGGCGGTGGCCAGGAGGGCGGCGCGGCCAAGGGCGATGTCATCGACGCCGAGTTCAAGGACCTCGGCGAGAAGAAGTAGCGGGCCGCGAGCGACTCGCGAAGCGTGAGTGAAGAAGCGAGCCCGCGAATCCGTCGGGCACGGGCGGGCGCCAGCCCGGGTGCCCGTGCCGGGTGAGGAACCATGAGGGACTACTACGCGGTGCTGGGCGTCAGCCTCGACGCCTCGCAGGCGCAGATCCGCCGGGCGTATCAGGGACTGGCTCGGCGCTACTCGCCGGACGTCAACCTGTGGGACCGCGAGGCCCAGGCGCTGTTCGAGGAAATCTCCGCGGCCTACCGGGTCCTGAGCGATCCCTCGGCGAGGATGCTCTATGACCGTCATGGATCGGGGGCCGGACAGGCCGCGCGGGAGGCAGGCGCGGGGCAGTCGCACCGGGACGGACGCCGAGGGGAGGACCTGCATGTTCCCGTGGAACTCGCCTTCCACCAGGCAGTGACGGGGATCGCGGCTGACCTGGCCGTGGACCGGCTGTCGGCCTGCGAGGGCTGCGGTGCCACGGGGGCGAGGCCCGGGGCGCCGGCCTTGCGCTGCGGGCACTGCGGCGGCGCCGGCCTGGTATGGGTCGGCGAGACGGCCGCGCACGCCGAGCGCTGCCCGGCCTGCGACGGGCTCGGGGAGCGAGTGACGGAGGCATGTCCGGCCTGCCGGGGACGCGGCGCCAGCCGTCAGCGCGCGGTGGTCCGGGTCCCCATACCGCCCGGCATGGACACGGGCGCCCAGTTGCGCGTCCCGGGCGAGGGCCACGCGGGTCCCTTCGGCGGCCCCCGCGGCGACCTCATCGTCATCACGCGGGTGCACGACGATCCCGTCTTCACCCGCAAGGGGGACAACCTCTACTGCGAGCTCCCGCTGACCATCGTCGAGGCCGTCCTGGGCGCCCGGATTCCCGTCGGCACGCTGCACGGCCACGTGGACCTCGTGATCCCGCCGGGCACGACGAGCGGCCAGGTCTTCCGCATCCGGGGCCGGGGCATGCCGAGGCTGGCGGCGGACGGACGGGGCGACCTCTATGTCACGGTGCGGCTGGAGATCCCCCGCGGGCTCGACGCGCGCACCCAGGAGCTGTTCCGCGAGATCGGCCGGCTCCTGCCGCAGGCGCCCCGCGGGGAGCCCCGGGCGGCGGCGCGGGCATGAGCGACAAGAGCAAGCCCCTCTACATGATCGGCGTGGTGGCAGAGATGCTCAAGCTCCACCCCCAGACGCTCCGCATGTACGAGAAGAAGGGACTCATCCGGCCGAGCCGCACCGTGGGCAAGACGCGGATGTACTCCGCCGAGGACGTGGAGGACGTCGCCCGGCTGGTCCGGCTCACGCGGGACCTGGGGGTGAATCTGGCGGGGGTGGAGATCATCCTAAAGATGCGGCGCCGGATGACCGCCATGCAGCAGCAGCTCGAGGAGCTGTCGCGGTACGTGCGGACGGACCTGGCGCAGGCGCGCGATCCGGCCGCGCGCGGGACGGGCGAGGCTCTCGTGCGAGCCGCCGCGAGCCACCTCTCGCCGCTGGAGCCGTTCTAGGACGGGCTCCCGGAAAGGAAAGGATTGAGGCGCATGGCTGAGACGACGGTCGGCAGTGGAGCCGCTGGAGAGCTGGGAGCGGGCGGCAGCGTCCCCGAGGTGCTGTCCATCCTGCCGCTCCGCGACACGGTCCTCTTCCCGCAGGCGGTGACCCCCCTGGCCGCGGGGCGAGAGGCCTCCGTGCGCCTGATCGAGGACGCCGCCCGCGGTGGTCGGCTCATCGGCGTGTTCGGGCAGCGGGATCCATCCGTGGAAGACCCCCAGCAGGCCGACCTCCACCGCGTCGGCACCGTGGCCACGATCCTCAAGGTCGGCAAGCAGCCCGACGGCATCGTCCGCCTGCTCGTCCAGGGGATCGCCCGGGTCCGCATCGTGGAGCTGGTGCAGACGCGCCCCTTCCTCAAGGCCCGCGTCGAGGCGGTGGAGGAAACGCTGCCGCCTGCCGGGGATCTCGAGACCGAGGCCCTCATGCGGAACGCGGTCACGCTCTTCCGCCAGACGGTCGAGCTGTCGCCCTTCCTGCCCGACGAGCTGGCGGGGGCGGTGCAGCATGTCGCCGAGCCCGGGCATGTGGCGGACGTCATCGCGGCCGCGCTGCCCGGGCTCAGCACGCAGGTCAAGCAGGAGCTGCTGGAGACGGCGGCCGTCAAGGCGCGGCTCCAGCGGCTGGTGGCCTCCCTGACGAAGGAGGTCGAGATCCTGACGCTCGGCTCCAAGATCCAGTCCCAGGTGGAGTCCGAGGTGGGCAAGACCCAGCGCGAGTACTACCTGCGCGAGCAGCTCAAGGCCATCCAGAAGGAGCTGGGCGAGAGCGACGAGCGCAGCCAGGAGATCGGCGAGCTGCGCCAGAAGATCGAGGCCGCCGGCATGACCGAGGAGGCCAGGAAGGAGGCGCTCCGCGAGCTGGACCGCCTGGCGAAGATGCCCCCGGCCGCCGCCGAGTACACCGTGGCGCGGACCTACCTCGAGTGGCTGGTCGCGCTGCCCTGGGCGAAGGAGACCCAGGACAACCTGGATCTGGCCGCGGCCCGCGCCATCCTCGACGAGGACCACTCGGGGCTCCACAAGGTCAAGGAGCGCATCCTCGAGTATCTGGCGGTCAAGGGGATGCGCCCCGCGGGCAAGGACCCCATCCTCTGCTTCGTGGGCCCCCCAGGCGTGGGCAAGACCTCGCTGGGGCGTTCCATCGCGCGGGCGCTCGGCCGGAAGTTCCACCGCATCTCGCTGGGCGGGATGCGCGACGAGGCGGAGATCCGCGGCCACCGGCGCACCTACATCGGCGCGCTGCCCGGCCAGATCATCCAGGGGCTGCGCCGCGCCGAGTCGCGGAACCCGGTGTTCATGCTCGACGAGATCGACAAGCTCGGGATGGACTTCCGGGGCGATCCGGCCTCGGCGCTCCTCGAGGTGCTCGACCCCGAGCAGAACATGGCCTTCCGGGACCATTACGTCGACGTGGCCTTCGACCTGTCCCGGGCGCTGTTCATCACCACGGCGAACCTCCTGGACACGGTGCCGCCCGCGCTGCGCGACCGGATGGAGGTCATCGAGATCGCCGGCTACACGGAGGAGGAGAAGGTCCACATCGCCCGGCGGCACCTGATCCCCAAGCAGACGGCCGACCACGGGCTGGCCGCGGGCGAGCACATCCGGTGGACGGACGAGGCGCTGCGCCTGCTGATCCGCGGCTACACGCGCGAGGCGGGCCTGCGCAATCTGGAGCGCGAGATCGCGGCCATCACCCGCAAGGTCGCCAAGCGGCGGGTCGAGGGGCACGCCGAGGCCGTGGAGGTGACGGAGGCGCTCGTGGGTGAGCTGCTGGGCGCCCCCAGGTTCCTCTTCGAGGAGCTGGAGGAGCGCACGCGGGTGCCCGGCGTGGCCGTGGGCCTGGCCTGGACGGCGGCCGGCGGCGACATCCTCTTCATCGAGGCGACGCGCATGCGGGGCGGCAAGACGCTGGCGCTCACGGGGCAGCTGGGGGAGGTGATGAAGGAGTCCGCGCAGGCCGCGCTCTCCTGGGTCCGCTCCCACGCCACCGAGGTCGGCATCCGGCCGGACTTCTGGGAGCACTCGGACCTGCACGTCCACATCCCGGCGGGGGCGATCCCCAAGGACGGACCCTCGGCCGGCGTGACCATGCTCACCGCGCTGGTGTCGCTGCTCACGCGGCGTCCGCTGCGGCCGAACCTGGCCATGACCGGCGAGGTGACGCTGTCGGGGCGCGTGCTGCCGGTGGGGGGCATCAAGGAGAAGGTGCTGGCGGCGCGACGGGCGGGGGTCAAGACCGTGATCCTGCCCGGTCGCAACGAGAAGAACCTCGTGGAGGACGTGCCGCAGGAGGCGCGGGAGGGGATGACCTTCCACCTGGTGGACTCCGTGGACCAGGTGCTGGCCCTGGCGCTGGAATCGGCTCAGGTCCCGGCCGAGCCCGCGCACACGGGGCTGCTCGCCTCCAGCAACTGACCGGCAACCCGCAGCAGCACAAGGCGAAATCGCTCGCCGGCGACGAGCGCCTCTTTTTTTCGTTGCCTGGGGGCCGGCGGGTTCGCTATCTATAGAGGCGCGGTGATCTTCTCACTCCTGGTACCCCTGCTCATCGGCCTCGCGGCAGTCACGCTGCCGTCTGTCTCCGCGGCCGGGTCCTACCGGCTCACCGATCCGGACGGCGTCACTCACTTCACCAATGCGCCCACGGACCCGCGCTACCGCCGCATCCCCGGCATGTCCGGGACCCTGGCCGGCTGGCTCAGGCTCCCCGAGGGGGCGGCGGGGAAGTATGCGCAGGACATCCGCGAGATCGCGGCGCGCTACGGTCTGAGCCCGGGACTGGTGGAATCGGTGATTCGCGTGGAGTCGGCCTTCAATCCGTGGGCGATGTCACGCAAGGGGGCGCAGGGGCTCATGCAGCTCATGCCGCAAACCGCCTCGTCGCTGGGCGTGCGTGACGCCTTCGACCCCCGGCAGAACATCGAGGGCGGCGTGCGTCATCTCCGCTCCCTCGTGGACCGATACCCGGGGAACCTGCCGCTGGCCCTGGCGGCCTACAACGCGGGGGAGAACGCGGTGACCCACTACCGCGGCATCCCGCCCTACCCCGAGACGCAGCAGTACGTGCGGAAGATCCTCGAGACCCACGGCGGCGGCGAGCCCGTCCAGGTCATCTACCGCTACGAGGATCCCGACGGGACCGTCACCTACACAAATATCCGCCCGCCCGCAGGTCTCAGGCTGCGCTGAGCCCGCGGGCTCCACGCCCCGCATCCCACCCCACTCGACGCGTCGAGGAGGCGAGCATGCGTGCACTCATCTGGGTGTTACTCACGGGAACATCTCTTCTCGCCGGCTCGGCGGCGGCGCAGACGCACGGCAGCAGCCCGGCCCACGGCGGAGCCGCGCCGGGGCACACGGCGGGGCACCCGCAGGGGCACATCGAGGCGCTGCGCTGCGAGGAGCGCTTCGAAGAGGTGGTCCGACAGGGGCTGGGGTTCGGGATGGCCTTCACCGCAGATCGGAACGGCTACCCCGGGCCCACCCACGTCCTCGAGCTGCGGGAGCGGCTCCGGCTGACCTCCGAACAGGAGGGACGGGTCCGGGCGCTGGTCGCGGCCATGCATGCCGAGTCGCGGCCGGCCGGCGCGGCGCTGCTCGAGGCCGAGGCGCGGCTGCGTGCGCTCTTCGAGACGAAGCGGGCCGCGGAGGAGAGCCTGCAGGCCCAGGTGGCCGAGAGCGAGCGCCTGCGCGCCGGGTTGCGGCTCGTCCACCTGCGCTATCACCTGAGGACCCGGGAGATCCTCACCGAGGCGCAGCGGGCGGTCTATCACGCCGCGCGCTGGGACGCCTCTCGATAGGCGCGGCCCCGGGGGGCTCAGCGGTCGCGGTGCCAGACCAGGTCCAGGAGGCGGTCGAGGAGCCCATCCTTGATGAACAGCTCCACGGCCTCCCGGGTGGCTGACTGGTCCATCCCCCAGAGCGCCACCCGCTTGCCCGCGTCCTGGTTCATCTGGACGAAGAGCCGCTGATCGCGCGCGACGGCCACGGGCAGCTCCTCGTAGATCTGGGCCGTGAAGGCGTTGACGCCGGGGCCGCCGACGGCGATGGCCGGGAAGAGATCGGCCATCTCCTGGTTCAGCACCCACATGTCGGTGACCACCACGGCGCTGCGGCTCTCCGTGCCCTCGCCGCGCGAGTCGATCATCCGCTTGAGCTCGTAGGCCGTCGGCCGGTCCTCCGCCTCGGCGAGGATGCCGTAGCCCACCACGATCAGCACGGTGGAGCCGATGTCGAAGTAGCGCGGCATCTCAGCGGATGAGTCTGGCCAACTCGCGGAACTCCTCGGTGTCGCCCTGCCCCAGCAGCTGGAAGAGCACGGTCTCGGTGCTCGTGACGACGGCCCCGGCCTGGCGGAGCTGATCCATGGCCAGCCGCCAGCTGGCCTGGGTGCGGGAGGTGACGGCGTCGGCCGCCACGTGGACCCCGTATCCCTCGGCGAGCAGATCGAGGGCTGTCAGCAGCACGCAGACATGCGCCTCGATGCCCGCGAGAACGACCTGGCGGGTGCCCGCCGCACGCAGGTGGGCGCGCACGCCCTCGGCGGCGGCGCAGGAGAAGGCGACCTTCGGAAATACCTCCACGCCGGGCCCCAGCGTCTCCCTGAGCTCCGGCAGCGTGTGCCCGAGGCCCTTCGGGTACTGCTCGGTCACGACCACCGGCAGCCCGAGCCGCCGCGCCGCCGTGGCCAGCACCTTGATGTTGCGCATGACCTCCTCGCGGTGGTCGGCGTCCATGGCTGGGAAGAGGCGCTCCTGGACGTCCACGACGAGGAGGGTCGTTCCCTCGCGGCCGATCCGCATCGGATGGGGGCTCTGCGCGCTGGTCATTGAACGGCCTCCCGGAGAGAGGATCGGTGGCGGCCGTCGAGCCCCCGGACCTGCGGGGCCTCGGCCACGCGCTCCAGCGCCATGGTCTCATATTCCGGCGGGTCCGCAACCGTCATGGGCTCAGGGTCCCGTCGGCTCGCGCGCCGGCGAGCGCGGGGCGCGCCGTCCGAGGCGGCTGGTCAGGTGGCCAGCGCGGGGAGGGGGATGGCCCCGGCGGCGGCCTCGAACCACTGGAGCCGGTGGCCGAGCGCGACGACCTCACCGACGACGACGACGACGGGAGGCGCAAGCCCTGTCGCCCGTGGGAGGATGTCTCCGAGGGTGCCGGTGATCGTCTGCTGGGCCGCCGTGGTTCCCCACCGGATGAGGGCGACGGGGGTCTCCGGTGACAGGCCGCCGGCGAGGAGATCGGCCACGATTCCGGGCAGGGCCGTCACGCCCATGAGGATGACGAGCGTGTCCACGGCCGTCGCGAGCCGCTTCCAGTCCACGGCGGGCTGGCCCTTGCCGGTGTCCTCATGGCCGGTGATCACGGCGAAGGAGCAGGCCAGGCCCCGATGGGTGACCGGGATGCCGGCGTAGGCGGGAACCGCGACGGCGGAGCTGACGCCGGGCACGACCTCGAAGGAGATCCCTGCCGCCAGGAGGGCCTCGGCCTCCTCGCCGCCCCGGCCGAAGACGAAGGGATCCCCGCCCTTGAGCCTGACCACGCGCCGGCCGCGGCGGGCATGCGCGATGAGGAGGGCGTTGATCTCCTCCTGAGGCAGGCTGTGGATGGCCGTGAGCTTGCCGGCGAAGATCCGGATCGCCTCGCTGGGGGCTTCCTCCAGGAGGGCCGGATTGACCAGGCGGTCGTAGACCACCACCTCCGCCTGGCGCAGGAGCTCCAGGCCTCGCACCGTGAGGAGCCCTGGATCGCCGGGACCTGCGCCGACCAGATACACGGGGCCTACGGGCATGGGGCGAGCCTCGCCAGGAGCCTGGCCTTCGCCTCCGCCCGTCGTCCCTCCGCGACCAGCCGGCGGAGATCGGCGTCGAGAGCCTGGCGCCACGCCTCTCCGCCGGGGGAGCAGGCGCGCTGCCTCAGCTCCCGCCTGACCTCGGCGACGATGTCGGCGAGCGCGGCATACGCTTCGGGGAGGTGGCCCTCGAGCTCCTCCCTGACCGCTCGCGCCAGCGCGGGGCTCGCCCCCCCGGTGGACACGGCCACCACGAGGTCACCGCGACGGAGCACCGCCGGGAGGGTGAAGTCGCAAAGATCGGGAGCATCCGCGGCATTGACCCAGACGCCGCGCTCGCGGCCCTCGCGGCTGGCTGCCGCATCGACCTCGCGCTTCCCGGTGGCGGCAAGGGTGAGCCGGTTTCCGGCCACATCCCCGGGCCCGTACTCGCGCGGCAGGTGGCGGATCCGCCCCCCGCGGGCCAGGGCCGCCAGGCCGGCCGTCAGCGAAGGGCTCACGACGGTCACCGCCGCCCCCGCGGCCAGGAGGCCCTCGACCTTCCGCTCCGCGACGGGCCCGCCGCCGATGACGAGACAGGGCTGGCCCGCAAGCTCGAGGCACACCGGATAGCTGCCCATCCGTCAGGGGCTCCCTGAGGCCTGCTCACCGATCCGGGCCGGCGCGGCGGGGCTGTCAGCGGGCCCTCGCTCCTTGCCCGTGACCTCGTTCACCATCAACTGCTTGAGGATCAGCTCCTGCAGCGTGGTCCGCTCGAGGATGTCGGTGATCCAGGGCCGGATCTCTCTCCACCGGCAATGCACGGGGCAGGGGTTGGTCACGTCGCACTCGCTGCCCCAGAAGAAGCACTGGTTGGTCACCTCGGGCCCCTCGATGGCCTCGAGAATTTCGCGGAGCTTGATGTGCTCCGGGGCCCGCGCCAGGGCATACCCTCGCGTGGCGCCGCGGTAGGCCCTCACCAGCCGGTAGCGGACGAATTTCGGGAAGATCTTGGCCAGGAAGTGCTCGGGCAGCCCCTGGCGCGCCGCGATCTCCTTGAGCCCGACCACGCGGCCGGGCGCCTGCTGGGCCAGGAAGATCAGGCCGAGGAGGCCGTACTTGCTCTCGCGCCTGACCTTCATGGCTCGACGGGGGCCCGGGCCCAGCGGGAGTGGGGGTCGGGGCCACTCGGCTCCCCCCTCACGGCGGCGACGACCTTGAAGAGCACGGTGGCCAGCAGCGAGCCCACGGCCCAGATGGCGAGCGCGATGGCGACCTCCGGCAGCGTCGGGGCGTAGCCCGTCACCTCTCCCAGGGGCGAGGGCACGAAGCCGCCGACGATGAGGCCGAGGCCCTTGTCCATCCACAGCGAGGCGAACACCATGGCGCAGGCGGCGGCCAGGAGCCGCATGTCCTGGCGGCAGCGCGGCGTGAGGAGCAGGCCCAGCGACATCATGGCCAGGACCACCGAGGCCCACATCCACGGGACCAGCCCCGCCTGGCCCTCGAGTCCGAGGAACAGGAACTCGAAGTGGTGCATCGCCTCGGGCGCCTGGCTGTAGAAGACCGTGAAGAGCTCCACCAGCACGAAGAACACGTTGACGGTCATCGTGTAGGCGACGATCAGCCCGAGCTTCTGGAGGGCCTCCCGGCCGACGTCGAAGCCCGTGAGTCGGCGGAGGAGCATGGCCAGGAGGATCAGCAGGGCGGGCCCCGAGGCGAAGGCCGAGGCGAGGAAGCGCGGCGCCAGGAGCGCGGTCAGCCACAGGTGCCGTCCGGGGAGCCCGCTGTACAGGAACGCCGTGACCGTGTGGATGCTGACGGCCCAGGGAATGGAGAGCACGATGACGGGCCGGAGCCACCGGGGCGGCGGCACGCCCCGGTGCTCGGCCGAGAGCGTGGCCCGGGCGATGACGGCGTTGAGCGCCAGGTAGCCGGCGAGCACGAGCATGTCCCAGAACATGATGGAGTTGGGCGTCGGGTACAGGAGCACGTTCAGCGCGCGCGCGGGCTGGCCCATGTCCACGAAGACGAAGAGCAGGCACATGGCCACGGCGGAGACGGCGAGGCATTCGCCGAGGATCGTGATCTTGCCGAAGACGCGGTAGTCGTGCAGGTAATAGGGCAGGACCACCACGACGGCCGAGGCCGCGACCCCGACCAGGAAGGTGAACTGGGCGATGTAGAGACCCCAGGTCACATCCCGGCTCAGCCCCGTGATCCCCAGCCCCAGCGTGAGCTGCCGCTGGTAGGCCAGCGCGCCCGCGACGATCAGCGCGGCCAGGGCGCCGAGCCAGGCCCAGTACCGCCCGCCCCCACTGAGCCCCTTGTCAAGCACGGCCGCCTCCCTGCCTCCTCATGCCAGGTAGTAGACGCTCGGCTCGGTGCCGAGCTCGGGCTTCCGCCTCATGGCGTGACGGCTCCGCAAGAGCCCGCGCACCTCCGAGCCGGGGTCCCGCAGGTCCCCGAAAGTCAGGGCCCGCTCCCGGCACGCCTCCACGCAGGCCGGCCCGCGCCCCTGGGCGAGCCGCTCCTCGCAGAAGTTGCATTTCTCGACGACCCCTCTGGTCCGCGTGGGGAAATCCGGGTTCACCTCCTTGACCCGGGGGCGCGGGTCGAGCCAGTTGAAGCTCCGCGCCCCGTAGGGACAGGCCGCCATGCAGTAGCGGCAGCCGATGCAGCGGTGCCAGTCCATCATGACGATGCCGTCTCCCCGCTTCCACGTGGCCTTGACGGGGCACACGCGCACGCACGGGGGATTGTCGCAGTGGTTGCAGAGCACGGGGACGCGCTTGCCCCTGAGGGCCTCGTCCCCGTACCCGCTCCCGCGCTGGGCGAAGGCCCGCTCGTAGGGCTCCCGCCAGATCCACTTCACCTCGTGGGCCCGCGACTCGAGCCGCGGCACGTTGTGCGCGCGTTCGCAGGCGGCGATGCAATCGGTGCAGCCCCGGTCCTCGAGGCATTTCCGCAGATCGATGACCATGCCCCAGCGCGGGGCGCGGCGCCCCTCGGGCGTTGTCTCCGGGCGGCCGGCGCCGGCCAGGGCCTCGAGGGACTGGGTCCCGGTCATGGCCAGCGCGGAGAGCCCGGCCGCGCCCAGGAAAGCCCGGCGATCCATGCTCATCGCTGAGCCTTCCGGAGTGAGGCGGGGTCGATGTGGCACTCCCAGCAGGTGAGCTTCACGGCGCCGTAGTCGTGGCAGCGGTCGCAGAACTCCGCCTTGCTGGTGTGACAGCCGAGACAGGTGCGCGTGAGGCTCTTGGCGTAGGTCTTCCCGTCGGGGCCCACGAAGTTGCGGTCCTGCCCTCGCACCACGTCGTCGCGCCACGCCATGAGCAGGCTCATGTGGGAAGCGCGCATGTACTCCGTGGGCCCAACGCAGCGCCCGGTCCCGGCGGGGCGCACGGGCTCGGGGCCCCGCGTGGGCGTCCCGGCGGCGACGTTGTACCAGACCGGGAAGGTGATCACGGCCACGAAGAGGGCCAGGCCGCCGACCAGCAAACCCCGGTCACGCACCGGCGGGTGCCTCCGGCGAGACCAGGGGCTGGCCGCGCAGGTCCTGGGTCCGCGCCTTCTCGCCGTCGACCACGAGGGCATTGCCCACGAGCTCGTGCACGCCGGCCACGTTCATCCCCGGCACCCAGTACTCCAGGAGCGGCGGGAGCGTGGCCTTGTCGATGGCGCAGATGCACGCCACCAGGTTCACGCCGAACCGGTCTTGCACATGCCTCACGGCATTGGCCCGGGGGAAGCCGCCCCGCATGCGCATCTCGAAATTCTCGTCCGTGCCGAGACCCGACCCGCTGCCGCAGCAGAAGGTCCGCTCCCGGATGGTGCTCTCGGGCATCTCGTGGAAGCGCTGGCACACGCTCCGGAGGATGTAGCGCGGCTCCTCGAGGAGCCCCATGGCCCGGGCCGGGTTGCAGGAGTCGTGGAAGGTCGCGACCCAGTGGTCGTTCCGCCGGGGGTCGAGCCGGAGCTTGCCCTCGCGGATGAGATCGGCCGTGAACTCGCAGATGTGCACCATCTTCGTGGACCGCGCCTGCTCGAACCGCGTGCCCGTCACCGGCGAGACGGGCTCCTCCAGGAAGTCCGCCGGGCCGTTCATGGTGTCCATGTACTGGTGCACGACGCGCCACATGTGGCCGCACTCGCCGCCGAGGATCCACTTGACCCCCAGCCGCCGGGCCTCGGCGTAGATCTTGGCGTTCAGCCGCTTCATCACCTCGTGGGAGGTGAAGAGGCCGAAGTTGCCGCCCTCGGAGGCATACGCGCTGAGCGTGTAGTCCAGACCGATGGCGTGGAAGAGGAGCAGCGTGCCCAGGAGCGTGTAGTAGTGGGGCGTCCCGAAGGTCTCCGCCGACGGGATCACGTACAGGATCTCGGCGCCCTTCTTGTTGATGGGAGCCTCCACGCGGATGCCGGTCATCTCCTCCAGCTCGTCCACGGCGAAGTCGACGCTGTCCTTGAAGGCATGGGGCTGGATCCCGAGGTGGTTGCCCGTCCGGTAGCAATTCGCCGCCGGCTCGAGGATCCAGTTGATGTTGCAGCCCACCAGGGTCAGCAGCTCGCGCCCCATCATGGTCACTTCCGCCGTGTCGATCCCGAAGGGGCAGAAGACCGAGCAGCGGCGGCACTCCGTGCACTGGTGGTAGTAGTAGAACCACTCCTTGAGCACGTCCTCGGTGAGCTCCCGCCCGCCCGCGAGCCCGCCCAGCAGCCGGCCGGGCAGGGTGAAGTAGCGCCGGTACACCGAGCGCATCAGCTCGGCCCTCAACACCGGCATGTTCTTGGGGTCGCCGGTGCCGAGGTAGAAGTGGCACTTGTCGGCGCAGGCCCCGCAGCGCACGCAGATGTCCATGAACAGGCGGAAGGACCGGAAGCGCTCGAGCCTGTCCTTCATGCCCGCGAGGATGGTCTGCTTCCAGTCGGGGGGGAGCTTCCAGTCCGCGTCGTGGGGCTGCCACGGTCGCGGATTGGGCAGCCCCAGGTACTGGAGGTTCTTGGGCGCGGCGCTGTAGCAGTAGGTCCCCTTGCGGAAGTCGACGGCGGCCTCCCGCCAGTCCCGCGCCGGCGGCCGGTAGTCGACCTGCGCGAGCTGCGCGGGGGCCGGGGCCTCTTCCGCCATGGCTATCCCTTCTCGAGCGGCAGGCCGGCCGCCCTGATCTTGTCCCGGAACTCGTCCTCCCACTCCTCGTAGCTGTGGGTGGCGACGGGCGCGTTCCAGGGGTTGACGTGGCGATGCGCCCGGCTCGTATTGGCCAGGTTCCGCGTCGGGCTCAGGAAGATGCCGCCCATGTGCATGAGCTTGCTGAAGGGGAAGTAGGCGGCGAGCGTGCTCAGGAGGACGAGGTGCAGGAGCGCCAGGGAGCCCACGCCCTCGGGGACAATGGGGGACAGGGTCACGAGGCCGAGGGCGAGCTGCTTCACCGCCACGACGTCCGTCCGGACCACATGCCGCATGAGCAGGCCGGAGGCGGCCAGCCCCAGCAGCAGGTAGAGCGCGAAGTAGTCGGCGGACAGCGACAGGTACCGGAGCTGCGGGTTTGCGAGCCTCCGCCAGAGGAGATAGCCCAGCGCGGCCACGAGGACGACATCCGTGGCGTAGAGCCCCGGGGCGCCCAGCTGGAAGAACCCGTCCACCGCGGCCAGCGTGCGGATCGCCGCGGGCACTGGCTCCAGGACGAAGCGCAGGTGTCTCAGGACGACGACGAGAAGCGACCAGTGGAAGGCCAGCGCCGCCAGCCACAGGAGCCGGTCGTCGGCGTACACCAGCCGGGGCCCTTCCCGCAGCTCGGCCCGGCTGCCGCGGAGCAGCGACCGGAACAGACACACCTCCAGCGCCATGCGCGCCACGACGCCAGCTGTCGAGGACGGGTTCTCGATGCGGCTCTGCCTGATCCAGGGCAGGGAGCGCTGCTGGCCGCAGGTGGTGGGGATGCGGAAGGGGACAGGCGCTCGCACCCACACGAGGATGCGATGGCACACCCCGAGGAGGAAGGTGACGAAGGCCGCGTAGGGGAGGAGCACGCCGAGCACGGGGCGGAGCCCGGAGAACTGCCCGCCGGCCAGGGCCAGCCCGGCCAGGAGCAGGACGAGGGCCAGGGGGGCCAGCGCGCTCACGGCGCAGTTCCCGGGTCCGCCCCGGCGGGCTCGCTCCCGGGCCGGCCGGCCCGCTCGCGGATGCGGTCCAGGAGAGCCGTCCGGCGTCGGGCCTCGTCGGCCCGGATCGCGTGGATCTGCTCGCGGCAGCGCATGAACAGGTCGAAGGCCGAGAGCGCCATCTCGTCGACCCGCGCCTCCACGGCCGCCAGCCCGTCTCCGGCCGGCAGTCCCCCGCCGCTGTCGATCTCTTCGCGAAGGGCCTGCCTGGCCAGGAACACGAAGCTCACCGCCTCCTTCGCGCTCACGTCCTGGACGGCGCGGATCCTCACGACGCTGTCCAGGAGGGCGGCGACCCTGGCGGGGTCCATGGCCCCGACAAGCTCCTCCGCGAGGCCAGACAGCGCCTGCCTGAGGGTGTGCCCGACGGGGTTGCGGAAGGGGTCCGTCTCGCGCGCCAGCAGGCGCGCGGTGGGGGCCGGGTAGCCCTCGAGCGTCAGCGCCAGCCACCGGCCGGCAATGGCGCTCCGCCGTGCCGCCAGCGCCTCGAGACCTGGCCCGCCCGCCGCGCGGGCGCCCGCGGGCAGCGTCACCCGAGCCTCCGCCCGCCTACACGCAGCCCGTGGGCTTGGGGAGCCCGGCGACCTTGCAGGCCCCCTTGGCCGGCCCCGAGGGGAAGAGCTGGTAGATGTACTTGAGGTCGAAGCCGGTGTCCTTGACGACCTTGCGGATCATGGGGGCGACGCCGAACTGCAGGTAGTAGCCGCGGATCATCTTCACCACCTTCCAGTGCTCGTCCGTGAGCTGCCCCAGCCCCTCCTGGTCGGCGAAGTACTGGGCCACCGTCTCGGACCAGAGATCCGGATTCTGCAGGAACCCATCCTCGTCCAGCTCCATCGTCTTGCCTTCGAGCTCTACCGTCGCCATGGCCGTTCTCTCCTCTCGTGCGAGGGACCTGAGCTACCAGTGGAACCGCACCCCGGTACGGGCCGACATGGGCCAGAGGACGTAGCCGTCGAGGAGCTTGTCGCTCATCGGCAGCCCGGCCTTCTCGAAGAACTTGTCCCAGCCGATCCGCGCGATCCAGTCGCCGATCCGCTCGTCCCGCCGGGCTCCCTTCACCCACACCTCCACGATCTGCCTCACCGCCCGCGTGACCTCGGGCCAGCGCGGCGGGCTGTTCGGGAGGTAGGGGATCACGAACTTGGCGAAGGCCGGGCCGTTCCCCGAGTTGCCCGCCTTGCCGCCAACCACGACCGCGACGCCGTCGGTGTCGGGGTCGCCGATCTGCATCCCCTGGCACGGCGCGGCGCAGGCCACGCAGTGGATGCAGCGCTCGGGATCCACCTGGACGCTCTTCGGCGGCTTGGGCCTGATGGCGCCGGTGGGGCAGACCGAGACGATCAGCGGGATCTCGCAGCGGGCCACCTCCTCGTCGATGACCCGGGGCAGGTCCCGGTGGATGCCGACGATCCCGATGTCGGCGGTGGACCCCTCGCCGCACTGGTTCACGCAGCCGGAGATGGAGATCTTGAGCTTGGCCGGGTAGCGCTCGGTGAGGAAGTCCTCGTACAGCTCGTCGGAGATGGCCTTGGCCACCGCCGGGGCATCGGTGGCAGCGAACTGGCAGTGGATCCAGCCGGTGCAGGACACCGTGTTGCGGAATGTCCGGCCGGTGCCGCCCACGGGCAGCCCGAGACCCCGGAGCCGCTCGATCAGCTCGTCGATCCGGGCCGGGTCCACTCCGACCAGCTCCAGGCTGTGGCGCCGGGTCAGGCGCAGGTGCCCGCCGGCGAAGTCGTCCGCGAGGTCCGCGATCTTGCGGGCGAGCGTGGTGGAGACCCGCGCATTCGTCGGCATCCCGGCGCGCACGGTGTAGCATGCCTCGCCGCTCTCGGCCACATGCTTGAGGACGCCCGGTCTCGGCTCTTCGTGGTCCAGCCACTTGCCGTAGTTGCGGAGGACGATGGGCGGCAGGTTCCGTTCGAGCGGGGGGAGGCCGACGCCCGGCATCAGTCGGCCTCCTTCCGGGAGGCCTGCAGCTCTTCGGGCGTCCAGTGGTAGAAGGGATTGATGCGGGGAGAGACCATCTGCTGAGGGGCCGACGGCACGCCGACCAGGCGGCAGAACTGGTCGATCCCCGTGCGGTAGATGAAGTCCCCCAGCCGCTCCTTGCGGCGCGCGTGCTCGTCGTAGACATCGGTGATCTTGGCGCAGAGGTCGAAGACCTCCGTGAAGTCCGGCGGGACGGCGGGGACGAATGGCGCGATGACGAAGGGCTGGAGGGGCCCATACTTGCCCCGCATCTTGCCGCCGGCCAGGACGGCCACGCCGCGATCGCCCCCCGGGCGGACGGCCGGGCACTTGTTGATGCAGTACATGCAGCGGACGCAGCCGTCGGCGTCGATGGCCAGCCGCCGGCCGTCCCACTCCATGGCTCGCGTCGGGCACATCCTGACGATGTGGGCGATGTCCCCGCCCCCAGCGACCCAGCCCTCGAGCCGGGCCGCGTCGATCGTCGGCGGATCCCGGAACACCCCGACGATGGCGATGTCCCCCTTCTGCTGCGAGCGCGTGCAGTCGTTGGGGCACCCCGAGAGCTTGAACTTGATCTTGTGGGGGAAGCGCGGGTACTGGACGTCGTCCAGGAAGCGCGTGAAGTAGGCCTGGCGCATGGCCACCGAGTCCACCAGGACCATCTCGCAGCGCAAGGGGCCGATGCACTCCTGGCAGTTGCGGTAGGCATCCCCGGTGGAGCCCACGTCCAGGCCGGCCGCCACCAGCTCGTCCACCGTCGCCCGGAGCTCCTCCTTGGGCACCCCCAGGACCTCGATGTCGCAGGTCGTGGCATGGAGGTGCAGGATGCCGTAGCCGTGGCGGTCCGCCACGTCGCAGAGGGCCCGGAAGGTCTGCGTGGAGTAGAACGTCCCGCTGGGACAGAAGGCGCGGACCAGGTTGGCGCCCTTGGCGATGTCGGGCCGGGCCGAGGCCCGCATGAGGATCCCGGAGGCCACACCGGGAATCGAGGTGTAACCGCCGAACCCCCACTGGGTTCGCTTCTGGCGGAGGCCCTCCTCGTACATCTGCATGTGGTACCGCGTCTGCTTGAGCTCGGTCACGTGGCTGGGCCAGGGCCCGCGCTCCAGCTCGTCGCATAGCGGCGTCGGCGCGACGGCCTCGCCCGCAGGTACCGCCTCGGGCGGCGCCTCGGCCTCGGCCATGAGCTCGGCCTGGGGCCCAGCCTCCACCTCCACCCGGCGCTCCTCGAGCTTGGCGGTTTGGCTGAGGCAGCTCGGGCAGAGGGTCTGCTTCTTCCTGAGGTACTGGTAGCGCTTCTGCTTCTGGGTGTCCGCCTCCAGCTGGGCGGCCCCGTACTGCTCGATGACGAAGCCGCACCTGGGACAGGCCAGCTGCACCATCAGCATCGTCGCTCTCTCCTCACCGTGTCCCCTCCCGTCATGCGCGGGGTTGGCCTACCAGCGGAACCGCACCCCGGTGCGCGCCGCCATGGGCCAGAGGACATAGCCGTCCAGGTGCTTGTCGCTCACCGGCAGCCCTGTCTTGTCGAAGAAGCGCTCCCAGCCGATCCGGCTGATCCAGTCGCCGATGCGCTCGTCCCTCCGGGCCCCCTTCGTCCACACCCCGATGATGCCCGTCACGGCCTGGACGACCTCCGGCCAGCGCGGCGGGCGGTTGGGCAGATACGGGATCGCCAGCTTGCCGAAGGCGGGGCCGCTCCCCTGGTTGCCGGCCTTGCCGCCGACGTAGATCGCCACGCCGTCGGTCTCGGGGTCCCCGATGGGCATGCCGACGCATTGCCCCACGCAGGCCACGCAGTGGATGCAGCGCCTGGGGTCCACCTGCACGCTCTTGGGGGGCTTCGGACGGATGGCGCCGGTGGGGCAGATGGAGACGATCAGCGGCACCTCGCACTTCGCCACCTCCGCGTCGTTGACCCGCGGCAGGTCGCGATGGATGCCGATCACCCCGATGTCGGCAGTGGAGCCCTCGCCGCACTGGTTGACACAGGCGGCGATGGAGATCTTCAGCTTGGCCGGGTACCCCTCCGACTGGAAATCCTCCCAGAGCCCGTCCGAGATCGCCTTGGCGATGGCGGGCGCATCGGTGGCGGCGAACTGGCAATGGATCCAGCCCGTGCAGCAGACGATGTTGTGGAAGGTGCGATCGGCCCCCCCCACCGCCAGCCCGATCTCGCGGAGCGCCGCGATCGCCGCGCCGAGCTCGGCCTCGGCCACCCCCACCAGCTCCAGGCTGTGGCGCCGGGTGATGCGGAGGTAGCCGCCGCAGAACCGGTTGGCCACCTCGCAGATCCGGCGGGCGAGCGCGGTCGACACCCGGGCGTTGGGGGGCATCCCCGCTCGCACGGTGAAGCAGGCCTCCCCGCTCTTCGACACGTGCTTCAGGACGCCGGGCCGGATCACCTCGTGCCACACCCACGCGCCGTAATTGCGCCTCACGATGGGAGGGAGATTCGCTTCCATTGGCGCGACGCCGATTCCGGGCATGGCTACACCTCCGCCGCGTCGCTGCCGGGCGGGCCGGCGGCCCAGTGATAGAAGACATTGCTCCGGGGCTCGGCCATCTGATGGGCCGAGGGCTCGATCCCCACGAGCCGGGAGAACTGGTCCATCCCGATCCGGAAGAGGAAATCGCCCAGGCGCTCCTTCCGGCGGGCGTGCTCGTCGAAGACCTCGTCGATCCTGTGGAGGAGGTCGAACAGCTCGCGGTACTCGGGCGGCGCCAAGGGAACGAAGGGGACCAGCACCCGTCCCAGGAGCGGGCCGTACTTGCCGCGGAGCTTCCCGCCCACCAGCACGGCCACCCCGCGGTCGTCCCCCGGCCGGATGGCCGGGCACTTGTTGATGCAGTACATGCAGTGGGTGCAGGCCTCCTGGTCGATCGCAAGCCGCCGCCCGTCCCAGTCAAGGGCCCGGGGCGGGCACATCCGCGCGATGTGGGCCGCGTCGCCTCCCCCCTCGACCCAGGCGGCCAGCCGCTCGTGGTCGATCTTCGGGGCGTCGCGGAAGACGCCGATGAGCGCGATGCACGACTTCTGGACGGAGCGGGTGCAGTCGTTAGGGCAGCCGGAGATCTTGATCTTGAGCTTGTGGGGGAAGCGCGGGAACTGCACGTCGTCCAGGAAGCGCCGGTACCATGCGTCGCGGATCCCGAGCGTGTCGATCAGGGTCGCATCGCAGCGCGCCGGGCCGACGCATTCCACGGTGTTGCGGTAGGCATCGCCGGTGGACCCCACGTCCAGCCCCTGGGCGTTCAGGGCGGAGACCACCTCCTTGAGCTGCTCGGTGGGGATCCCCAGGATCTCGATGTTCCCGCCGGTGCTGTGCAGATGCAGGAGGCCATAGGCGTAGCGGTCGGCGATGTCGCAGACCTTGCCGAGGGTCTCGGTGGAGTAGAAGCTGCCGCCGGGAGGGAGGATCCGGAGGAAGTTGGCCCCCTTGGCGATCTCGGGGCGGGCCGAGGCGCGCACCGCAAGCCCGGCGGCCACCCCCGGCAGCGAGACGTAGCCGCCGAAGCCCCACTGGGTCTGGCGGAGCCTCAGGGCCTCCTCGTACATCTGCATGTGGTAGCGGGTTCGCCTGAGCTCCCTCACGTGGCTCGGCCAGGGCCCCCGCCCGAGCTCGTCGCAGAATGGCGTCGGCCCCTCGTCCGCCTCGGGGGCGCCGGCCTCGGCGGGCGCCTGGGCCGCCGCGAGCACGCTCGCCTCGGCCCCGGCCTGGGCCTCCACCCGGCGCTCCTCGAGCTTGGAGGTCTGGGTGAGGCAGCTCGGGCAGAGCGTCTGCTTCTTCCGGAGGTACTGGTAGCGCTTCTGCTTCTGGGAGTCCGTCTCGAGCTGCTCGGCCGGGTACTGCTCGATGACGAAGCCGCACTTGGGACACGCCAGCTGCACCACCAGCATGCTCGTTCTCCTCTTACGCCGCCCGCCCGGTCCCTGTCACAGCCAGGGCACCACGGGATGCTGCTCCACCAGCTCCACGAAGCCCGCGTAGTCGATCACCCGCACGCCCTCGATCAGGCGCCCGAGCCCGCGGGCCCTGAGGTCGGCTTCCAGCACATAGACGGGGTGCCGGGCCAGGGCCTGGCGCATCAGCTCTTCCACGCGCGTGCCCGCCGCCGCCGCGTACACCCCGTCCTCGTAGAGCACGAGCGGCGTCCCGGCCGGGGCCAGCCGCAGGCAGCCTTCCAGGTTGCCGTGCAGGTAAGGCGACTTGTTCACCGTGAAGAGCATCACTCGGCCTCCTCTAGAACGGCAGGACCGCGTCCTGCTCCTCCAAGAGCCGGGCCATCCCCGCCGCGTCGAGGATCTCGGGCTGGATCACCAGGTCATCCAGGGTCAGGCTCCGATCGGCCAGTGACTGCCCGTCGACGTAGAAGCGGTCCACCTCGAAGTCCGGGAGCGCCGGGTAGGTCTTCGCGATCGCCTTCATCCCCAGGCTGCTCGGGTCCTGCCCCTGGGTGATCGCGAAGACCCCGTCCTCCACGAAGGCCACGGCGATGTCCACCAGACCCTGCATCTTGTAGGCCCCCATGATGAGGAGCACCTGCAGGCCCTCCCAGTTGTAGAGGGTTCCATAAGGGGCCTTGCGCATCAGCACCAAAACCTTCTTCGGTGGAGCCCCGCGGGGCTCCACCTGGAGCTCACCGTGCCCCGACAGATCTTCCATACACCACCCCCAGCCGCTCTATTTGATGCTGACTTTCTTCGTCGTCTTATGCAGAACGAAACTGTCCTTTCCCGCTTCACCTGGCGCAGGATCAGGCTGGTACCGCAGCTCAACCGTCACGTCCATCTCCCTGGCCCGTATCTCTCTCACCCTGGGTTTGCCCTTTTCCTTCTCGACGTCTTCATACGGGAACTTGATTTCGTAGGTCTCCACCCTGGTCTGAAGCGGCTGAAGGCTCGTGTCGCGGGTATATCCCATCTTGAAGTGCGCCCCGTAGACCATCGCATCACCACGACTATTGGTGGCTTGCGGCATATAGATCTTTGAATCCCTGAAGATCTCTTTGCCATCGCTTGTCTTCGCGGTCACGTCCAGGACCGCTCTCTGGGGCGAGGGTCAGCCATCAGGGATTCGATGCCCTGCCTTATTCGTGATTTTCACCGTCACCACGGCTGTCGGGATTGAGTCCCCTGCCTTGAGCAGGAACTTGTATCCCCTCGCCTCCACGTCGACATCCACGGCCCTCTTCGCCATATCCGGGTCGCGGTAGGCGGGCATGAGGTGCCCCTTGCCGTCCTTCTTCATATGGCAGTCCTGACACGTCTCTGTGCCGCCCGCGGGAATATAGGCGTGGAGATAGCTCCCGTACGCGGTCGCGCACTGCGAAGGCTGCGGGAATTCGAAGTTCGGCCCCGTGCCGTGGCACTGGCCACACATCGCCGCCTCTTTCATGACCACGCTGTTTTTCATCGCCGGGTACTTGTCGGGATGCGGACCGTCCTTGGAGCCGTAGACGACGCCCTTCTCGGGCTCCCCATCCTGCCACTTGTGCAGAATCGCCTTCGTGTTGTGGCACACGAGACAGTTGACGTTGACCTTGCCGAGCGTGGCCCGATCAGCATCCAGGTATGCCTTGACGAGTTCCCGCGCGACCTCATCGGTGGCATCCGAAATCTGCGGAAGATGGCACTTGAAACACTGCGCGAGGTGCTCGACTTTGACGTCCCCTACATCCTTCACCCCCGATTTCGTGAATGCCCCCATGAGGCCGGCCCTGATCATTCCTTGGAATCCCCCGATGGTCCGGCCGGTTCCGATGAGGGAGCGCGCGTGCGTTGACTTCTCCCACTCCTCGTAGACCTTGGCGTGGCACTGCTTGCATGAGGCGACGTCGTACATCTTCGCGAGATCGTCCACCGTTCTTGCTTTCTGTTGAGCCAGTGCGACGTCGGGAAGGGAGAGAAGAGCGAGCATCAAGACGGTGAGTCCGCCGATCCAGGAGACACTGGCCCAGGCGGTCTTGCCGGAGGATTGCGGCGTCATGACTTCCTCCTTCGCAATGCGGAGCGTGTCATTTTCCATACCCAGGCGCGGGAGCCCGTCCGGTAGCTTCCTTCAGCACCTCCTTGGCCATGTTCTTCCCGTCCTTCGCGGTCATCTTCACGACGACCTTGTCACCCACCCGAAGGCCCGCCAAAGCCTTGACATCCTCCGCGTGCATCGTCACCTCCTTGCCCTTCTCGTCCTTGACGGCGAAGGTCTTCGCCTTCGTGTCGATCTTCGAGATTGTGCCTTTGTGTTCCATCGGCATCTGGGCCGAGACGCCCACCGACGCAAGGACAACCAGAAGCGTTACGCCAAGAACTCCGACCCCCCTCATTGTGCTCCCCCCTCTCAGTCGCCGAACGTCACGAAGCGGTCGGCTTGCTGGATGAACTCGGCCAGGCTGCCCAGCCCGGAGATCTTCACGTTGGCGACGGCGAGCTCCTGGGTGACGCCCCGGTACGTCGAGTCGGTGACGCACGCCACCAGCGGCACCCCCTGGGCCCCCAGCTCGGACCACCGCTTGCCGATCACCCGCTCGCCCGGCGGGTTCATGAACCGGTTCACGTTGTGCACGCCGTCGGTGTAGAAGAAGACGCCGACGACCTCGTGTCCCCGCGCGAGCGCCGCCTGGACGAACTCCCAGGCGCTGTCGGAGGCCTGGTGCTGATACGGGCCCTCCTGGACCATCACCCCGATCTTCATCGGGCCTCCCTGGCCGGCCGGCGGGCCTGGTGGGCGCGCGCCTGGGCCACGAGGCTCTCGGCCCACCCCGCGGTGCCGGCGGCGTGCAGGTGGGTATAGGCGGCGAGCACGTTGCCCACCACCAGGCCGTCCCGCCCGTCGGCCACGCCCTGTCCGCGCTCCAGGCGATAGGCGAAGCGCGCCGGCCCCAGGTTCACCACTCGGGAGTAGTGGAACTCGTGGCCGCGGAGCTCAGTCCCGACCGGGAAGCAGGGGTTCGCGCCCGTGACGCGCGCGCGCACGTAGCCGTGCCCCTGGGGCCTTTCCGTGACCTCCACGTCGCAGGGCAGCGCCCCCACCATGGCCGCCGAGCGGCCGCGCCAGGCGATGCGCCGAGCCAGGTACATGAGCCCCGCGCACTCGGCATAGACCGGCAGACCCTCGCCAACCGCTGCGCGGATGTCCGCGCGGAGCGCCTCGTTGGCCTCGAGCTCATCGAGGAACATCTCCGGGAAGCCCCCGCCGAGGTACAGGCCGTCGACGTCGGGAAGCGCCCCGTCCCCGAGCGTGTCCAGGCAGACCAGCTCGGCCCCGGCCGCCCGCAGGGCCTCGATGTTTTCCATGTAGTAGAAGGTGAAGGCCCGGTCTCTGGCGATGGCGAGCCTCACCTGGGCGGGAGGCATTCGCTCAGGGCAATGCGGACCCACCGGCAGGGCCGGCGCGCCGCGGGCCAGACCCAGCAGCGCCTCCACGTCCACCGAGGCCTCCACGGCGGCGCGGACCCGCTCCACCACGGGGAGGAGCCCATCGTCCTCGTCTCTCGGGACGAGCCCCAGGTGGCGGTCGGGGATCGACAGCGAGGGGTCCCGGGGCAGGGCGCCCAGGAGCGGGATGCCCGTGTGCCGGGCGAGGGCATCGGCCAGCTTGGCGCGGTGGCGAGGGCTGCTCACCTGGTTCGCGATGACGCCGGCGAGCTGGACGCCGGGGTCGAAGTCCCGGAATCCCAGGACCAGGGCGGCCACGCTCTGGGTCATCCGGGTCGCGTCCACGACGAGCACGACAGGCGCCTGGAGGAGCCTGGCCAGCCGGGCCGTGCTATTGGCTCCGTCCCCGTCGAGCCCGTCATAGAGGCCATGAGCGCCCTCGACGAGGGCCAGGTCTGCCGACTGGCAGGCGCAGGCCACTGTCTCCAGGGCCCTGTCGGCATCCATCAGGAAGAGATCCAGGTTCCGGCAGGGGCGGCCGGCGGCCTCGCCGAGCCAGCTCGGGTCGATGTAGTCCGGCCCCTTCTTGAAGGGCTGGACCCTCAGCCCCCGCCGGGCGAAGGCGGCTGCCAGCCCTATCGCCACGGTGGTCTTGCCCGACCGGCCATGGGGGGCTGAGATGACCAGGCGGGGGATATGCACTGCGCCTATACCTCGTCCACCTTGATGGCGCCGGTGGGGCACACCTCGACGCAGACCATGCAGCCGAGGCAATCCGCTATGGCCCCGCTCACGACGCATTTCTTCTCGTCGCCCTCGCCCTCTTCGGACAGGATGGCCACGGGGCATCCCTGGACGCATTCCCCGTTGCCGTTGCAGACTTCAGGATCGATGGCGACGATGTACACGCGTAGCTCCGCGGGGCGCCCTCAGGGCCCCTTCCTGACATAGAAGATGAAGGCGCCGCCCTCCTCCCGGGTGGAGACCAGCGCGTTGCCGGTGCGCTGGCAGAAGGCAGGAACGTCGTCCCGGGAGCCGCTGTCGGTGGCGCTGAGCTCGATGATCTGCCCCGCCTGAATCTGAGTGATGGCCTTGGACAGCTTCAGGATCGGCACAGGGCAGGCCAGCCCTCGGCAGTCCAGCATCAGGTCGGCGCTCAGCTGCGCCATTGCCACCCCCTCTCCGCGCCAGCCCCGTCGGCCGCGCGGGCAATCCCCGGCAGCGAGGACTTCCATCGGGCTGCGGGGCCGTTCACGTTCGTGTCAGGAGGGATAATGCCCTGCCGTCCACCTCCGGGGCCGGGCCTGGGTGACTTGATGGGCCCATTCACTCTGCTGGTATGTTGGCCCACATTCTTCCCCGCCCGGCACCTGGTCAATGGGCCTGACACATCAATTTCCTGAAGCGCCCGCCCCAGGTTCAAGGCGCCTGAGGGCCGCGGCCGGCGGGGAGC
>Ga0154441_1262_pt1 | contig 42115 bp, 37 predicted proteins | sample RifGroC2_FD_115945 | JGI IMG/M metagenome (GOLD analysis project Ga0154441, IMG submission 115945) | Candidatus Rokubacteria bacterium GWC2_70_16 | reverse complement strand
GGGCGGCGGCAGCCGGAGCAGCCAGTGGCTTGCCGGGAGTGTCTCGTCGGCGAGCAGCAGGAGCACGGTGGAGGGATTGGGTGCCTTGCAGTACGCGGCGAGCGGCTCCGCCTGCCGGGCGGGCAGGCCATCGGCCCCGCGGACCACCACGAGCCGCGACGGCGTGAGGCACGGGAGCGTGAGCGCCGAGCGGAGGATCTCTTCGACCCCCGCCTCCTTCGCCTCGAGAACCTCCCGCGAGAGGGCCGCCAGTGAGGGGTCGGGGAAGAGCGCAAGCGTGACAGCGGCGACGGCATCGTCCAGCAGGAGCGGCTCGGGGCCGTGCAGCAGGACCACGGGCGGCGTGCGCCCCGATCCCACCGCCCTCATGAACGCCGCGTAGTCCACTAGAAGCGGTCCACCACCAGGTTCACGATCTTCCGGCCGATGTCCACGGCCGCCTCCCGCACGGCGGCCTCCTCGCGGCTGATCGTCGCGGACACCTGTCCCGGGACGCGGAAGTCGGCCTTTTCCTGCAGCCCCTCCTGGCGCCAGAGCATCTCGCCCTTGCGGACGTCCCGGAACCGGATGTTCAGGGTCACCAGCAGCCGGTACTCGCGCACGTTGAGCGTCCGGTCCACGGCGATGGACTGGATCTGGTAGCCGACGATCTCCCCTTCCAGGATCGCATCCGCCTCCTCCGGCGAGACCACCCTGAGCTTGCCGCTGCTCGCGAAGGCGCTGACCACGGCCGCGGTGACCGTGTTCTCCACCCCGGACTCCTGCGTCGTGTTCTGGAAGGTGGGAACGGCAACCGTCCTGATGTGGGGCGGCAGGTTCCCGCGGAGGCTGTAGCCGCAGCCGCCCAGCAGGAGTCCTACCAGGAGGGCGCCCGCCACGGGAAGCCAGGGGCCACGCCCGGCGCGCCGCCGCGGCGGCCGGGGCATCAGCGCGTCACGACGTTCACGAGGCGCCCCGGGACCACCACGACCTTGGCGACCTCGCGACCGCTGAGCCACGAGCGCACCTTCGCGTCGGCCAGCGCCCGGTCCTGCACCTCCTGCTCCGGCGCCGAGACGTCCACCGTGACGCGGCCGCGCACCCGGCCGTCCACCTGGACGACGATCTCCACCTCCTCGCGCCTGAGCGCCGCCGCCTCCGGCGTGGGCCACGGCTGCCCGAACAGGCTCTCGGAGTGGCCCAGCGCCGCCCACAGCTCCTCGCTGATGTGGGGACACACGGGCCCCAGGAGGAGGAGCGTGGTCTCCACGGCCTCGCGCAGCAACCCCTGCCGCTCCTCCCGGCTCACCGTGTCCATGGACTCGCGCTCGAAGTCGCCGAGGGCGTTCACCAGCTCCATGATGGCGCTGATCGCCGTGTTGAAGTGGAAGTCCCTCTCGATGTCCTGGGTGACGCGCTGGATGGCCTCGTGGATGCTGCGCCGGAAGACGCGGCCCGCGGGCGACAGCCCCGCCTCGCCCCTCGGGAGCGCCGCGCGCAGCTCCTCCGCGTGCGCGTGGACGAAGCGCCAGAGGCGGTTGAGGAAGCGGGAGGCCCCCTCCACGCCGCGGTCGTTCCAGTCGAGGTCCTTCTCGGGCGGCGCCGCGAAGAGGGAGAAGAGCCGCGCCGTGTCCGCTCCGTAGCGACGGATCAGCCCGTCCGGGTCCACCACGTTGCCCCTGGCCTTCGACATCTTCGCGCCGTCCTTGATGACCATGCCCTGGGAGAGCAGCGCCCGAAAGGGCTCGTCCGCCGTCGTGAGGCCCAGGTCCCGCAGCACCTTGGTGTAGAAGCGGGCGTAGAGAAGATGGAGGACCGCGTGCTCGATGCCGCCGATGTACTGGTCCACGGGCATCCAGTACGCCGCGGCCTTCGGATCGAACATCCCCTCCGCGTAGTGCGGCGAGCAGTAGCGCAGGAAGTACCACGCGGACTCCACGAAGGTGTCCATGGTGTCGGTTTCGCGCCGGGCTCGACCGTCGCAGCGGGGACAGGCGGCGTTGACGAAGCTGGCCACCTCCGCCAACGGCGAGCCCCCCTTGCCGCTGATCTGGACGTCTTCCGGCAGGACCACGGGCAGCCGGTCCTCGCGCTCGGGGACCATGCCGCAGGACGCGCAGTGCAGGATCGGGATGGGCGCGCCCCAGTAACGCTGCCGGCTGATCCCCCAGTCCCGGAGCCGGTAATTCACCTTCGCCTCGCCCAGCCCGCGCTCCACGAGCCAGTCGATGGCCCGCCGCTTGGCCTGGGCGATGCCGAGCCCGTCGAGAAAGCCCGAGTTGATCTTCACGCCCTCCCCGGTGTAGGCCTGCGTCTCCTCCCAGCCCTGCGGCCGCTCCACCGTCGGGATGATGGGCAGCCCGTGCTGCTTGGCGAAGTCCCAGTCCCGCTGGTCCTCGCCCGGCACCGCCATGATGGCGCCGGTCCCATACCCCATGAGCACGTAGTCGGCCAGGAACAGCGGGATCTCCTGGCCATTGAACGGGTTCAGGGCCCTGGCGCTGAGCCTGAGGCCCCGCTTGGGCCGGTCCGCAGCCAGGCGCTCGATCTCCGACTCCCGCGCCACCTCCTGCCTGAAGGCCTGCACGCGGGCTCGCTCGACGCCGTCCGTCACCAGCGCGTCCACCAGCGGATGCTCGGGAGCCAGCACGGCATACGTCATGCCGAAGGAGGTGTCCGGGCGCGTGGTGAAGATGCGGATCTTGAGCTGGGGACGGCCCACCGCCGGCAGGTCGAACTCGGCCCCCTCGCTCTTGCCGATCCAGTTGCGCTGCATGGTCATGACCCGTTCGGGCCAGCCCGGTAGCCGGTCGCACCAGTCGAGGAGCTCGTCCGCATACTGCGTGATCTTGAAGAACCAGGCCTCGATGTCCCTGGTGCCGACCTCGGAGTCGCAGCGCCAGCAGCGCCCGGCCTCCACCTGCTCGTTGGCCAGGATGGTCTGGCACGCCGGGCACCAGTTCACGGTCGAGCGCTTCTTGTACGCCAGCCCCCGCTCGAACATGCGGATGAAGATGAGCTGCTCCCAGCGGTAGTAGGCGGGATCGCAGGTGGCCAGCTCGCGGTCCCAGTCATAGGAGATGCCCATACGCCGCAGCTGGCTGCGCATGTTGGCGATGTTCTCGTGCGTCCACACCGCAGGGTGCACGCCGTTGTTGATGGCGGCGTTCTCGGCGGGCAGCCCGAAGGCGTCCCAGCCCATGGGGTGGAGCACGTTGAAGCCGCGCATCCACTTGTAACGGGCCAGCAGGTCTCCGATGGCATAGACCCTGACATGCCCCATGTGGATGCGACCGGACGGGTACGGGAACATCTCGAGACAGTAGAACTTCGGGCGGCTCGGGTCCTCGCTGGCCTTGAACTGCCTGGACTCCTCCCACACCCGCTGCCACTTGGCCTCGATCTCGGCGAAGGGATAGCGATCGGACCGATCGTCGGTGGACATGTCAGGGCTGATGTTAAGCACACTCAGCAGGAGGACGCAAGAAACGGCTCCCCGGGGACCCTCACCGGGTCCCCGGGGGAGCGAACGGGCTACTTCTTCTTGAGGGCCAGCTTGATCGCCTTCGCCGCGTCCTCGGCCTTGGCGATCGACTCGGCGTGCTTGCCGGCGGCGTGCAGCGACTTGGCCTCGGCCGCGAGCTCCTTCGCCTTGGCGGAGTCGGCGTCGCTCTTGCCCGCCGTCGCGTCCTCGATCTGCTTGATCAGCAAGGGGCACTGGAACGCCAGCGCCGGTCCCGCCGTCACAGCGACCATGACGAGAGCCATGAGCACCTTCTTCATGCCGCGTCACCTCCTTTCGGGTACGGTCCGACAGGTCTAACTGCCAGAGCCGCTTCCCGGTTCCCCGGCCTGCGGGGTCGGGCGGAAGAAGTCGTGGATGCGCTGCGCCAGCCTGGGCGTGATTTTCGGCACCGCCGCCAGCTCGGCCACGGACGCCGCGCGCACCCCGCGGGCCGAGCCGAGGCTCCGGAGCAGGCTGGTCCGGAGCCTGGGGCCCACCCCGGGGATCCGGTCGAGCTCGGAGCTGATGGTGCGCCGGCGCCGGAGCGTCTTGTGATAGGTGATGGCGAAGCGGTGCGCCTCGTCCCGGATCTTCTGGAGCGTCTGGAGCGCCGGCGATCCCAGCTCCAGGAGGAGCGGGGCGAGCCGGTCCGGCACATAGACCTCCTCGGCGCGCTTGGCCAGGGCCGCGATGGCCAGATAGTCCAGGCCCAGATCCTCGAGCACCTTGCTGCCGACCGCCAGCTGTCCGCGCCCCCCGTCGAGGAGGATCAGGTCGGGCAGCGGGGCCGCGGTCTCGAGCGCCCTCGCATAGCGCCGCGTCAGCACCTCGCGCATCGACGCGAGATCGTCGGTGCCGGTCACGGTGCGGATCCTGTAGCGCTTGTACTCGTCCTTCTTCATGTCCCCGCTCTGCCAGACGACCATCGAGGCTACCGTCTCGCTGCCCTGGATCGTCGAGATGTCGAAGGCCTCGATGCGGTGGGGCGGCCCCGGCAGGCCCAGCGCCCGCTCGAGCCCCTCCAGCACCGCCTGCCCGCGGCTCCCCCGGGACAGGAGGTGGGTCCGGAGCGCCAGCGCCGCGTTCTCCTCGGCCATGGCCACCAGCTCTCGCCGGCGGCCCCGCTGCGGCGTCGACAGCTCCACCCGCCCGCCCCGGCTCTGGCCGAGCCAGGCCGCGGTGAGGGCCGCGTCGGGCAGCTCCGCCGAGAGCAGGATTTCCGGCGGGGGCATGACCTGACGGGCGTAGAACTGGTGGACGAAGGCCGACAGGATCTCCCCGTCCGTCCAGCCCGAGACCCGGTCGAAGAAGAACGACTCCCGTCCCAGGAGCCTCCCCTTCCGGACGAAGAAGATCTGGACGCAAGCCTCCGATCCCTGGCGCACCACCCCCACGATGTCCTGTTCCATGTCTTCCGTCGAGATGATCTTCTGGCGCTCCCGCACCGTGTTGAGCGCCTGGATCCGGTCGCGCAGGGCCGCGGCCTGCTCGAACCTGGTCGCCGCCGCGGCGGCTTCCATCTCGCGCGTCAGCTCCCTGGCCAGCTCCTCGTCCTTCCCCTCGAGGAAGCGCTGCACGGCGTCCACGGTCCGCCTGTACGCCTCCCGCGTCTCCAGGCCCGCGCACGGCGCGTGGCACCGGTGGATGAAGTACTGGATGCACGGCCGCGGCAGCTGGCCGTCGATCTTGATCCGGCACGTGCGCAGCGGGAAGAGCTGGCGCACCAGGCGCAGCGTCTCCCGCATGGCCGTGGCGGGGTAGAAGGGGCCGTAGTAGGCGCCGCCGTCCTTCTGCACCCGGCGGGCCACCACGAGCCGGGGGAAGTCCTCGCCGGTGGTGAGCTTGAGGAAGGGGTAGTGCTTGTCGTCGCGGAGGATGATGTTGTAGCGGGGCCGGTGCTTCTTGACCAGGTTGGACTCCAGGATCAGGGCTTCCAGCTCGTTGGCCGTGACGATGTACTCCACGTCGCGGACATGCGCCACGAGGGCGTCCGTCTTGGGATCTCGCGTGCGGGACTCCTGGAAGTAGGAGCGCACGCGATTCCGCAGGGAGGCGGCCTTGCCCACATAGAGGATCTGCCCCCTGGCGTCGGCGTAGAGGTAGACGCCGGGCCGGTCCGGGGCCTGCTCGACCTTTTCCCGAAGCGTCACGCGCGCCTACCTCAGCAACGTGGCGGCGAGGATGGCGAGCCCGAGGAGCGCGGGGAAGAGGACCGACCAGCGGAGCGCGCGGCGGGTCCGGGCCAGCAGGCGCGGCTCGGGCCGGCCCGGGCGCGGCGGGTTGAGGAAGCCGAGCACCTTCGACACCACCGCGAGCCCGAGCGTCAGGCTGCCGAAGAGTACCAGCGCCCACTTGAAGATGCCCACCGGCTCACCGGACCTCGAGGTCAAGCTTCCGGAGCGCCTTGACGCGGTCCCGGAGGTCGGCGGCCCGCTCGAAGTCCAGGCGCTTGGCCGCCTCTCGCATGGCCGCCTCCAGCTCGGCGATCTCGGCGGCCAGGGCCTGGGGGTTCTCCCACCCGGGCCCGGAGCCCTCCGGGATCTCCACCGTGTAGTAGTCCCGCTCGGGCACGGTCTGCAGCAGCTCGCGGATGGACTTCTTGATGGACTCCGGCGTGATGCCGTGGGCGCGGTTGTACTCGGCCTGGGCCGCGCGCCGCCGCTCGGTCTCGGCCAGGGCCTCCCGCATGGAGCCGGTGACGCGATCAGCGTACATGAGGACCTCGCCGTTGACGTGCCGCGCGGCCCGCCCCGCCGTCTGGATCAAGGAGGTGGCCGAGCGCAGGTAGCCCTCCTTGTCGGCATCCAGGATCCCCACCAGCGACACCTCCGGCAGGTCCAGACCCTCGCGCAGCAGGTTGATGCCGACCAGCGCGTCGAACTTGCCGAGCCGCAGGTCGCGGATCACCGCCACGCGGTCCAGCGTGTCGATGTCGGAATGCAGATAGCGCACGCGCAGGCCGTTCTGCTGGTAGTACTCGGTCAGGTCCTCGGCCATGCGCTTGGTGAGCGTGGTGATCAGCACCCGCTCGTCGTGCTCGGCCCGCCCCCGCACCTCGGCCATGAGGTCGTCCACCTGGACGGCAGCCGGGCGCACGGTGATCCTGGGGTCCATGAGCCCGGTGGGGCGGATGATCTGCTCCGCCACCGCGCCGCCCGCCCAGGCGCGCCCGCCAGGCTCGCGCACGGCGCCCGCCAGCTCCAGCTCGTAGGCCCCCGGCGTCGCTGAGACGTACAGCACCTGTGTCACGCCCGCCCGGAACTCGTCGAAGGTCAGCGGGCGGTTGTCGAAGGCCGAGGGAAGCCGGAAGCCGTATTCCACCAGCGCCTCCTTCCGCGAGCGGTCGCCGGGGTACATGCCGCGGATCTGGGGCACGGTGACATGCGACTCGTCGATGATGACGAGGGTGTCTCTCGGCAGGTAATCCATGAGGGTGGGCGGGTTCTGCCCCGGCTTGCGTCCGGAGAGGTGGCGGGAGTAGTTCTCGATCCCGTGGCAGTACCCGATCTCCCGCAGCATCTCCATGTCGAAGAGCGTGCGCTGCTCCAGCCGCTGGGCCTCCAAGAGGCGGCCGCGGGTCCGGAAGAAGGCCAGCCGCTCCCGAAGCTCCTCCTGGATGCCGCCGAGCGCCCGCTCCAGCTGCTCCGCGGGCGTCACGTAGTGGCTGGCCGGATAGATGCGCGCGTTCGGCACGACCCCCGCCGTCGTGCCGCGCAGCGGGTCGAGCGTGACCAGCCGCTCGATGGTGTCGCCCCAGAGCTCGACCCGCAGCGCCTGCGAGTCGGCGGCCGCCGGGAAGATCTCGATGACGTCCCCGCGCACCCGGAAGGTGCCCCGGCGGAAGTCGTAGTCGTTGCGCTCGTACTGGATGGCCACGAGGTCCCGGATCAGCGCCTCCCGGGCCACGCTCTGCCCCGCCTCGAGCCCCACGTGCATCCCGCGATAGGTCTCCGGCTCGCCGATGCCGTAGATGCACGAGACCGAGGCCACCACGACCACGTCGCGCCGCTCGAAGAGCGACGTCGTGGCCGAGTGGCGCATGCGGTCGATCTCGTCGTTCACCAGCGCGTCCTTCTCGATGTAGGTGTCGGACTGGGGGATGTAGGCCTCGGGCTGGTAGTAGTCGTAGTAGGAGACGAAGTACTCCACGGCGCTGTCGGGGAAGAACGACTTGAACTCGCCGTGGAGCTGGGCCGCCAGGGTCTTGTTGGGCGAGATCACCAGCGCCGGGCGCCGGAGCCGGCCCACCACGTTGGCCAGGGTGAAGGTCTTGCCGCTCCCCGTGATGCCCAGCAGCACGGCGTGCGGGCGGCCCTCCCCGAGCAGGCCTACGAGCCGCTCGATGGCGTGAGGCTGGTCGCCCGCCGGCAGGAAGTCGGAGGCGAGTCTGAACAACGGCGTTACAGGCTGGACGGGACGGCGACCAGGTACTTGCGCCAGGAATCCAGGAAGGAGGTGGCGTGCGGGTGACGCAGCAGGTGCGCGGAGAAGAGGAAATGCGGGTGGACCGGCTCCCGGATGAGTCTGAGCCGCGCCTCGTCCAGCGTGCGGTTGCCCTTCAGGAGGTTGCAGCGCAGGCACGCGGCGACCACGTTGGTCCAGGTGGTCTGCCCGCCCCGGGAGCGGGGCACCACGTGGTCCACCGTGAGCTTCTCGCCGCGACGGCTGCAGTACTGGCAGGTGTGCCCGTCCCGCCGCAGGATATTCTTCTTGTTGAACGCGACGCGCTCCAGGAAGGGCTTCCGGATATAGACGGCCAGCCGGATCACCGAGGGGAGCGGGAAGGCGCGCGACGGGGAGCGGATCACTCGCGGGGAGGCCTCGACGCCCTCGGCCTTGCCGCTCAGGAGGAGGGTGATGGCCCGTTTGGCGTGGGTGAAGTGCAGCGGCTCGTAGGTGTAGTTCAGCACCAGCACGGCTAAGTCATCCATATACCTCCGTTAGGATATTCAGGCCGCCCCGCCCTGTCAACTCGCTGGGCGGCCGGGCCGGCTAGACGAAGGCGCGCCACACGAGGTGAGCGCAGCCGGCCAGGAGGACGAACGCGGAGGCCGCGAGCAACGGGTTCCACACCGCGAGGCCCGCCAGGAAGCACAGGAGGATGAAGCAGGCGGTGTAGAAGCGCAGCTCTCGCCTGTCCACCCAGCCGCCCGTGCCCACCAGCGCCAGGCTCCGGGCTGCCAGATAGAGCGGCGAGTACAGCAGGAAGAAGGCCACCACGAGCCCGGACAGCGCGAGCACCCCGCTCATGGCTCCCGCGACCCCCCAGATCGCCCAGGGCATGATCCACTCGCTCAGGGTCTCCCCGCCCTCGGCGCGCGGCAGGTACTCGGGACGGAAGTAGGCGAAGAGCACCGCCACCGAGTACCCCGGCAGCGCCACTTCGAGCCATCGACGGTAGCGAGCCCTGAGCGCGATCTGCATGACTTGACCCTCCCATTCCGGCCTGTTCTTGCCCCTTGGAGAGGCATGCGCCGTGCCATTGCCGGGCAGGCTGTGGGATCTAGTCTTTCAGGTACTTGCGAGGAAACCGTCGGGGTCCGGTGTCAGCAGGCGAACAGCCGGGGCGCACAGCCTGTCACCCAGATCACATCTGCTCCCCTGGGGGCGGCCGAGAGCCAGGGGCGCCGTGGCCGCCCCCCTCATGACAGCGCCAGCATCTCGCACAGGATCCCCTCGCGGAGCCCGCGGTCGCTCACGAGCAGCGAGTCGAAGCCCAGGCGGTCCACCGCCGCCAGGCAGAGGGCGATGCCCGGGATCAGCACGTCCGCTCGTCCGGGCTCGAGGCAAGGCAGCCGCGACCGCTCCTCGAGCGTCAGCCCGCCCAGCCGCGCCAGGAGAGCCTCCACCGCCGCTCTCGTCAGCCGATGCCCGTGAACGCGATCGGCGTCATATGCTGCGAGCCCGAGATCCAGCGCCGCCAGCGCCGTCACGGTGCCCGCCGTTCCCACCAGCGTCCGGGCTCCGGCCGCGGCGATCGCCGCCGGGACTTCGCGGGCCAGCCGCTCCTGGATCCGCCGGCGCATCACCGCGAGGCGCGTCCAGTCCACGGCTCCGGCGTCCATGAACTCCTCGGTGAGCGGCACCACCCCCAGCGTCAGACTGACCGCCGCGGCCGGCCGGCCCTCGCTGCAGAGGACGAACTCGGTGCTCCCGCCGCCGATGTCGAGGAGCACGAACGGTTCCGGGATCCAGGGCAGGCTCCGGCGCACCGCGAGGAGCGTGAGCCGCGCCTCGTCCTCTCCCGAGAGGATCTCCACGGCATGGCCCGTCGCCGCCCGGACCCGCGCCGCGAAGTCGGCGCCGTTCGGGGCCTCCCTCACGGCGCTGGTGGCAACGATGCGGATCGGCGCGGCGCCGAGCCCTTCGGCGGCGGCCACGAAGTCCGTCAGCACGCCCAGGGTCCGGTCCATGGGCGCCTCGCAGAGCCGGCCGGCCGCGGCCTGCCCCTGGCCGAGCCGGGTGACCCGCTGGCTCTCCAGGAGCGGCCGCCAGGCCTGTCCCTGGGCCTCGGCCACCAGCAGTCGCACCGTGTTGGTGCCGAGGTCGATGGTCGCCAGACGCCTCACCCGGGCGCGATTACGCCGGGCGGCGCAGTCGCACCGCCTCGGCCACGACGGCGAGCACCCGCTCCAGTCGGAAGGGCTTCACCAGGGTCAGGTCCACGCCGCTCTCGCGCAGCCGCACGGGATCCAGCAGGTGCCCCCATCCCGTCACGAGCACTACGGGCGTCTCGGGACTCATGCGCTTGACGGCGCGGGCCACCTCGAGCCCCGAGCGCTCGGGGAGCGAGAGGTCCGTGAGCACCACGTCGCAGGGCTCCCGCTGGAAGCGCGCGAGCCCGGTGAGCCCGTCGCCGGCCGAGTCCACGCGGTACCCGGCCTGCGCCAGCGCCTCCACCACCATCTCGCGGATCTGCTCCTCGTCCTCGAGGACGAGCACCGAGGCCCCGCGGCCCCCCTCGTCCCCCGCCCGCTCTCGCCGTTCCGGCGGGTCCGCCGCAGGGGCCGGCGTCGCGGGCGCCGTGCCCGGGGACGGCCCCGCAGGCAGCCAGAGGGTGACCGTGGTGCCCCGCCCCTCCTCGCTGGTCACCTCGATCCGCCCGCGGTGACGGGAGACGGTTCCGTGCACGACGGAGAGTCCCAGCCCCGTCCGGAGCGGCGAGCGCGTGCTGAAGAACGGATCGAAGACGCGGCGCCGCACCTCGTCCGGCATGCCCTCTCCCGAGTCGCTCACGCTCAGCTCGACGCCCCCCTCCCGCGCCCGGGTCGAGAGCAGCAGCTGCCCGCCGCGCGGCATCGCGTCGATGGCGTTGAGGACCAGGTTGGTCACGGCCTCGCGCAGCTCCGCCGTGCTGCCGGAGACGGGCGGCGTCTCCTCCAGATCCGTCGTCACCTCGATGCGGGCGCCACGGGTCTCGGCCTCGTCCTTCCAGAGTCCTCGGGTGAGGGTCACCGCGTCGTGCACCAGCGTGTTCAGGTCCGTCATGGCCGTGGCGTCATCCAGCCTTGTGGAGGCGAAAGCCTGCAGCCGGCGCACGATGTCCGCCGCGCGCCAGGCCGCCTCCTCGACCTGGCCCAGGCCTTCGCGGAAGCTCTCCTCCGCCCCCCTGGCCAGCATGAGCTGGACCTTCCCCAGGATGATCGCCAGGATGTTGTTGAACTCGTGCGCGACGCCGCCCGCCATCTCGCCGAGCGCCCGCACCTTCTCGCTCTGGATCATCCGCTCCTGGGCCGAGCCGAGCGCCTGGAAGGCGCTCCGCACCTCCCCGTAGAGCCGCTCGTTCTCCAGGGCCAGCGCGATGAGAGAGGCCAGCACCTGCGCCGCCTCCACCTCGTCGGCGGAAAAGTCCCGCGCCCGCTCGTCGCCCAGGTAGAGGATCCCGACCATCCGGTCGTGGATCCGCAGCGGCACGAGCAGGCACCCGCGCAGGTGCAGGGCCTGGAGGAATGCCTCGGGGGCTGCCGCCCGCTCGCGGAGATCGCGGCTGGCCACCGGGCGAGCGGTCGCGAAGAGCTCGCGAAGCAGCCCCTCGTCGGGCCGCACCGGCCATGCCTCCGCCGCCGCCGCCGGCAGGCCCGAGGCGGCCGCGAGCCTGAGCCCGCCCTGGCCATCCGGGACGCCGAGCGCCGCCATGCTGGCGCGGAGCAGCCGGCAGGCCGTCTCGCAGGCGCGCGCCAGGGTCTCGCTCAAATCCTGCCCCACGAGGGCCTGGCCCGAGAACGCCTCGATCTCCCGGAGGCGGGCCACGTGGTCCACGGCACGATCGACGAGGCGCTGGTGGGCGCAGGCCGTGGCCACCCGATCGGCGATCACGAGCAGCAGCTGCATGTCCTCGGGGGTGAAGGGCACGCTGCGGCCCCGGCGCCCGGCGTAGAGCACGCCCAGCACCTCCCCGTCGGCGCGGACGGGGACGGCCACGGCATCGCGCACGGGGAAGCGGGCGACGAACGGGTCGCTGGGCGTCGCCTCGGCGGGCCGGCCGTAGCAGAGGGCGCGGCCTTCGAGGAAGCAGCGCCCCACGAGCCCCTCTCCGGGCGCGATGGAGACGCCGCCCAGATCGTCGCGCCGGAAGCCCCGCGCCGCCGCCGGCTGGAGCTGGCCGCGCTCGGGATCGAGCAGGAACAGCATGGAGCGATCCGCCTCGAGGAGCCGGGCCGTCCTGTCCATGGCGATCCCGAACATCTCTCCGGGAGCGTACCCGCTGGACGGCAGCGCGAGGGCGTCCTGCAGGCTGCCGAGCAGCGCCGGGTCCACGGCGCCGATCGTGTCGGTGCGAGGCTCGAGTGCCTGGGGGCGATCGGCCTCGAGTCCCCCGAGCCGCTGGAGGCGGTTCCGCAGACTCTCCAGCTCGCGGCTGATCTCCGAGAGCGACGCTCCCAGCTCCGGAGGCTCCGGGTCGTGGGGCGGCTCGGCGCTCATCGCCAGTGCCGAAGCCTAGAACGCGGAAGCAGCGATGGTCATGGCTGTCGTGGCAGTCCCGGTAATCAGAGCACCGGGCGTGCCAAGATCCAGGCGCGCCGGGCGCCTGATGCAACCTGCCGATTTCATGCGAGCTTCAGCCGAGCGCGAGAGGCCCCGGCGCCGCCGGCATTGGCGCTCGGGTCGAACCGTAAGATTTTCCGACGTCCGGCCTTCCGCAAGGGCCCTCTGCCACGCTCCTCAATAGCATAGGCCGGCTCACCGAGGAAGCCGCAGCCACAACAGAGAGAAAGCGCGGGGGGCGCGCCCCGGCTCGATCACCGGAAGAGGCGCGCCCCTCGAGCGTGACGAAATCGACAGAGACTACTTTCCCTTGACCGAGCGGATGAAGTGGACCACCGCCCAGCGCTCGTTCTCCGGCAGGTGCTTCCAGGGCGGCATGGCACCGCGCCCGTTCGAGATCTTCCAGAACAGCGAACCATCCGTCTCGTCCTGCACCTTCTTCGAGGTCCAGTCCGCGGGCTTGGGATTGAGGGCGGCAGCGGCGGCCCCATCACCCTTGCCCTTGGCGCCGTGACAGGAGACGCAGTTCACCTTGGCCACCTTCTCGCCCTGCTCCTCCGCCTTCTTTCCGTGGGCGACGGGGTTCTTCCTGGCCTTCTCGGCAGCGGGCGCCACCCAGGCCGCCTGGGCCCAGGCCCCCGTGCTGATGGCAAGGCCCGCGGCCAAGCCCACCGCGACGGCGCCACATAGCATGGATCTCCTCATCGGTTTCCTCCCTGAGTTTGAGCCCGTGGCTCGTGTGACTGGCTTCACAACCAGGCTATTAGACACCGCCCCGGCTCCGACGGTCAAGCCCCTTCAGGCGCGCCTCTCGCTCTGCACTGCACTCACGGGGTCTTGCCTTGCCAACTCGCGCCCCGCCGAGAGGTTCCCGGCCGCGGGCCGGCGCCCAGCGACGCGGATCCAGTGAGGCTCCGGGTCATCCGGGGCGGGGAGGCTCATCCTCTCCGACGGCCGCGGGACCCATGGCCCCGGCGCCGCGGAGGGCCAGCAGGAGGGTACCGGCCAGCCCGTAGGCGCCCGCAAGGGTGAGCGGCGTCCCGCTGGGCGGGGCCCACGGCCAGAAGAGCGCTCCACCCGGCAGCGGCGAGTGGATCACCCCGAAGAGCGTCGCCAGGCTCGCCATCCCGAAGACCATGGCGGCATGCGCAAGCTTGCGGTCGACGATGCACACCACGACCGACCCCCAGAAGAGGGCGGTCACGATGAAGCCGTTGCCCAGCACCAGCAGGGAGTCGAATGCGAGCCGCGCCTCCCCCGTCAGCTCCGCCGCGCTCTTGCCCACTCCCCCCAGAAGACTCTGGCCCTGGATCAGCAGAAGGGCAGCCACGGCGGGGATGAACGACACCGCCACGGCCGCCGCGTGACGGCGGGGCGAGGCCAGGAAGGCCTGCGCCGTGATCTCGAGACCGATGAAGATGAGGATGGGAGCCACCGCGGCCTCGGGCAGGAGGCTCACCAGGAGGGAGATCACTCCGACGGCGGCGCCGAGCCCGATGACGAGCCCCGTGGCCAGCGTGTACCCCGCGCGCGCCCCCATGGCCTTGTAGGCCGGGTGCCCGATATACGGCGTGTTCTGGATGACGCCCCCGCAGCAGCCGGCCGCCACGGTCGCGACGGCCTCGGTGAGCAGGATGTCGCGGGTCCGGTACTCGTCGCCCGCCGCCACCGCGGACTCGGTGTTGTCGACGCCTCCGATCACCGTGGCCAGCGCGAAGGGCAGTGCCAGCGGCAGATAGACGCTCAGGCTGTCGAGGGCATCCACCCAGGCCAGGGTCGGCCACGGGATGGCAAGCCGGAACGCGGACAGCGCTGCGCCCGGGTCGGCCGGCAGGCCTGCGCCGGCGCCCCCGGCAAGCCAGCGGCCCCAGAAGATCACGGCTCCCGCCAGCACGGCGGCGAAGGCACCGGGCAGGCCCCACGGCATCCGCACCCGCCCCACCAGCGCCACCAGGACGATGGTGAGCGACACGAGTCCCACCATCGGATCGCCGAACACCTTGAGCGCCGGCAGGAAGGCGATGAGGAGAATGGCCACGCCGGCGATGGACCCGAGGAGCGCCGCTCTGGGGATCGCGCGCCGGGCCCAGTCCCCGGCGAAGGCCAGGACGAGCTTCAGCGCCCCCATGGCCACGGTGACGCCCATGCCGATCTTCCACGCCAGGACGGGATCGCGAGTCACGAGCATCGCCGGCCCGAGCACTCCGAACACGACGCCGAAGAGGGACGGCGTGTCGATGCCGAAGGGCATGGCCGTCACGTCGGGCCGCCCGGTACGGCGCATGAGCCGGAGGGCGAGCCAGGTGTAGACGAGGTCGCCCACGAGCACGCCCGCCGCCGTGCCCGGGACCATGGTATAGAGCACGAGGTCCCTCGGGAACTTGAAGACGCCGATGAGCAGGCTCGACAGGATGACCAGCTGGGTCATGTTGTCGAGGGCCAGCCCGAAGAAGGCGTTCCAGTCGCCGGACGCGTACCAGCGGGCCGCCTTCGCCGACCGAGCCGTCACGCGGACTTGCGCTCCCCGCGCCCCCCTTCGCCGAGCTCCCGCGCCATGGCCCTCACCCGGGCGGCGAGCCCCTCGCACCAGGCCATGCGGCTCCGCCCCTCCGCGACCTCGGCGAAGGGTAGTTCCAAGGCCTCCTCCCCCGGGGACGGCGCCGAGCGCTCGCCGAGTCGGAGCCGGACCGCGTAGCACCGGCCGTCACGCGGGCCTTCCGCCGCGACCACCACCTCCACGCGCGGGCTCTCGCGCTTGGCGTGGGAGGTCACGAAGTTCCTGAGCCACCGCTCCACCTCCTCCCGCTCACCCTGCGAGAACATGCCTCACCTCCGCCGGCACCCCGCGGCGCACTAGTCCGGCTCCGGCGAGTTTCGCCGATCCCATGCCAGTGACCGCGCCGTGCCGGGCCAAGTGACGAGCCAGACGAGGCCCGAGGATTGGGGTGCGAGCCGCAGCCGAAGGCGAGGCGAGCGAAACCGGGAGGTGAGCGAAGCGGCGGGCGCGAGGCGTACGTGGGTGTACGTTGAGCGCCCACGCCGACCGAGAACGTGGTTCGGCGAGCCGCAGCCCCAGGCGAGGCGGGCGGATATGGAGATCAGGCGAGCGTGAGCGAGCCATGGCGAAGTCAATCGGCCCGGCACTAGCATTCGTTGAAGCCGCAGGACAGACACTTCCTGCAGCCTTCTTCGTAGATGACCGTGGCCTGGCCGCATTCCCGGCAGAGGTCGCCGACCTGGCGCAGCGGGGGCTGTCCGGCGCGCGCCGCGCCGCTCCCGTGACGGGCGCCGTAGCCAATGTGCTCGCCCAGGACGCGCGCGAGCGCGTCCGGCAGCGACAGCACCTTGGAGGCCCCGAAGCCCGTGGGCTGGCCGCCGCCGATCCGCGAGAGCTGGCTGATGACCTCCTCCAGCCGGCGCTGCGCCGAGAGCGGAGAGGGCAGCCGCAGGACGAGCGAGACCAGCCGTCCCAGCGCCTCGGCCACCGCCATGGTGTCGGAGCCCGCCTTCCCGACCTGGACGAAGACCTCGAAGGGCTCGCCGCTCTCCGTGTCGTTCACCGTGACGAAGGCGGTGCCGATGGGCGTCTCCATCCGGTACGTGTGTCCGGCCAGGCTGTGGGGGCGCGGCTTGACCACGCGCTCGCCGAGCACCGAAGGGTCCGTCTCGCCGCCCCGGCCCGGGCCCACCCCGACGTTGAGCACCTGCGTCCCCTTGCAGCCGTCGCGGAACACCGTGATGCCAAGGCAGCCCTCCTCCCGGGCCAGGAGATAGGCCTGCGCCACGTCGCCCTCCGTCGCCTCCTGGGGCAGGTTGATCGTCTTGGACACGCCGTTGTCGGTGTGACGCTGGAAGGCGGCCTGGTGGCGCACGTGCCAGCGGGCGTCGATCTCGTGGGCGGTCTTGAAGACGCCCCGCGTCGCCTCGTCCACTCCCGGGAGGCCCTGGATGGAGCCGCGGCGCGCCACCTCGGCCATGAGCGCCTCGGAGTGGAATCCCCGCGCCCGCGCCAGGCGCCCGAAGGTCTCGCTCACGAAGGGCAGGACCCGATCGCCGTCGGCGCCCTTCACGCGGTGCTCGAAGGCCAGCGCGAACACCGGCTCGATGCCGGAGGAGCAGCCGGCGATCATGGAGATCGTGCCTGTGGGGGCGATGGCCGTCACCGTGGCGTTGCGCAGCGGACGACCGGCGCGATAGATGGAGTGGCTCCAGTTGGGGAAGGGGCCGCGCTCCTCGGCCAACCGCGCCGACTGATCGTGCCCCCTGTCGTTCACGAAGGCCATGAGCCGCTCGGCGAGGTCCAGCGCCTCCTGGCTGTCGTAGGGGATGCCGAGCGTGAACAGCAGGTCGGCCCAGCCCATGATCCCCAGCCCGATGCGCCGGTTGGCCTTCACCATGGCGTCGATCTGCGGCAGCGGGTAGGGGTTCACCTCGATCACGTCGTCGAGGAAGCGCACGGCCAGGCGCACCACGCGCTCCAGCTCCTCCCAGTCGATGCTCCACCCCTCCGGCGCCGTCTCGCGGACCAGCCGCGAGACGTTCACGGAGCCGAGGTTGCAGGCGTCGTTGGGCCCGAGAGCTTGCTCGCCGCATGGATTCGTCGCCTCGATGAGGCCCAGCTCCGGCGTGGGGTTGGCCGCGCTGGCGTTGATGCGGTCGAGGAAGATCATGCCCGGGTCGCCCGAGCGCCACGCGGCCCGCACGATGCGATCGAAGGCCTCGCGCGCCGACAGCCGCCCCGTCGGCAAGCCCGTGCGCGGGTTGACCAGCTCGTAGTCCCCGCCGCGCGCCAGCGCGTCCATGAAGGCATCGGTGGCCGCCACCGAGATGTTGAAGTTGGTGATGCCCCCGTCGAGCTTGCACTCGACGAACTCCAGGATGTCGGGGTGGTCCACGCGCAGGATGCCCATGTTCGCCCCGCGACGCATCCCCCCCTGCTTCACCGCATCGGTGGCGCTGTTGAACACGCGCAGGAAGGACACGGGTCCCGAGGCCCGTCCGCCCGTGGAGCGCACGAAGTCGTTCTTCGGCCTGAGGCGCGAGAAGGCGAAGCCCGTGCCCCCGCCGGATTGGTGGATGATGGCAGCGGCCTTCACGGACTCGAAGATCTCCTCCATGGAGTCGCCCACGGGCAGCACGTAGCAGGCGGAGTACTGGAGCTGGTTGTCCTTGCCCGCGTTCATCAGCGTCGGGGAGTTGGGCAGGAAGTGGCCTTCCACCATCACGTCGTAGAAGGCCGCGGCCACCTCGCGGATCGCCGCAGGGCTCCGGCCGAAGCGCTCCTCGGCGGCGGCGATGGCGTGGGCGACCCGCCAGCACATCTCCTCCGGCGTCTCCACGACCTCGCCCTTCTCGCGGGAGAGGTAGCGCTCGCGCAGCACCCGGAGGGCGGCCTCGCTCCAGCGGCCGGTCTTGGCCGGCCTGTCCTCGGACATCAGGGGGCGGTCCATGGAAGGGCTCCTGCCCCCACGGTGAGGAGCATGAGATCAGCCTAGCACACGGCCGCCGGGCTTCCCGCCGTTTTCCTCCGGGAACTTCGACGTTTGCGTGCGGCCGCGGAATGGCTAGAATGTGGAGCCATGGTCGTCAGAGTCCCATGAGCTCTCCCCTGTCCCCGCCCCGGCGCTCGAGGCGGTCCGCCGCAACCTGCATCCGGGCGTCCAGCCCAGGGAGACGCCTGTGGGCGGGCTGAGACGCTTCCGGGTCGGCCTGGCCCTGCTGGGCCTGGCGATCATCCTCGGGGTTCTCGTCGCCTACCGGCTGCAGGACCAGCAGGCGCGCGCCGTGCAGCGACCCCGGGGCGACGCCCTGGTGGGCGTGATCGTGCCGGCGCGCCGCGACCTCGAGGTGAAGCTCGCCTCGACGGCCGACATCCTTCCGGCCAAGCAGGCGGCCATCTTCTCGAAGGTGTCGGGCTATATCCGGCGCATCCACGCGGACCGGGGCGAGCTCGTCCGCGAGGGCCAGCTCCTCGTCGAGATCGACGATCAGGAGCTTCAGGCGCAGGTCCAGCAGGCGCGGGCCGGCCTGCTGAGCGGCCAGGCATCGCACCAGATGGCGCGCTCGACGCTCGACGGGAACAAGGCGAGCCTCGAGAATCAGCGCGCCAACCTGAGCCGAGCGCGGGCCGTGGCCGCCAACGACGCCCGCCAGGCGGAGCGGATGAAGACGCTGTTCGAGCGCGGCCTCGTGGCCGCCACGGACTGGGACAATGCCCGGACCGTGGCCGAGTCCTCGCGCGCGGGCGTGCAGTCGGCCGAGGCCCAGCTGCTCGTCGCCGAGACGCAGATCGCGACCTCCGAGAGCCAGGTGCGTCTGGCGCAGGCCCAGGTGGAGACCTACCGGGCCACGCTCCACCTGGCGGAGACCAATCTCTCCAATACCAGGCTCCTGGCTCCCTTCACCGGCTACATCTCCCAGCGGAATCTCGATCCGGGCGCCTCCGTGAGTGCCGGGTCGTCGGGCACCAACACCTCCTCCCTGGGGATCCTCATGCTCCAGGACATCGCCAGCGTGAAGGTGCAGGTGGAGGTCCCGGAGCGCCAGATCGCGCGCATCAGCCCCGGGCTCACGGTCCGCCTCGGCGTGGACCCCTACCGGGGCGAGGTCTTCAAGGGAACCGTCGCCCGGGTCGTCCAGAACCTCGACCCCCGCAGCCGCACCATGGGGATCGAGGTGGACATCCCCAATCCGGACGGCCGGCTCAAGCCCGGGATGTTCGCGCGTGTGGACCTGGTCGTGGACAGGCGCCCGGCCGCGCTGGTCATCCCCGTGGAGGCCCTCCGCCTCGGCGAGGGCAAGCCCTCCGTGATGGCCGTCCGCGGCGGGGTGGCGCAGTCCGTGGCCGTGGACGTCGGCGTGGCCGACGGGGGCTGGGTCGAGGTGGTCGGGGGTCTCACCGAGGGCGACCAGGTCATCGTCCAGGGCAAGGATCTCGTGAAGCCGGGGCAGAAGGTGCGGGCCGTACCCGCGACGGGGGGGTAGCCGCCCCATGTGGCTCACCCTCCTCGCCCTCCGCAACGGCATCGCGGTGCTCATGGCCTCGCTGGCCATCGTGCTGCTGGGGGCCACCTCGCTCAGCCGGATGCCCATCGACCTCTTCCCCAACATCAACTTCCCCTCCATCCGCATCGGCACCATCTACAAGGGGGCCAATGTCCAGGACGTGGAGCGGACGGTCACCTACCCCATCGAGAAGGCGGTCTCGGCGGTGGCCGGGGTGCGGCACGTGGAATCGCGCTCGCGGCAGGGCATCTCGGTCGTCGAGGTGACCTTCCAGTGGGGGTACGATCTGGACGCCGGGCTCACGGAGGTGGTCCAGCGGATCCAGCAGATCATGAACGCGCTGCCCGCGGGCGTGCAGCAGCCGTTCATCCTCAAGTTCGACCTCTCGAACATCCCGGTCTGCCTCGTCACGGTCTCGGCCGGCGGGCTGGACGAGAAGCAGCTCTACGACCTCGCCTACAACACCATCGAGCCTCAGCTGGAGCGGGTGCCGGGCGTCGCCTCGGCCAACGTGGACGGCGGCAAGATCCGCCAGATCACCGTGAACCTGAACCGCGACCTCCTCTACGCCAAGGGCATCTCCGTCACCGAGGTCGCCCGGGCCGTCAACGACTCCAACTTCCTCCTCCCCTCGGGCGACGTGAAGCTCGGCCAGCTCGACTACAACGTCTTCACCAACAACCAGTTCTCCGTGGTGGAGCCCATGGAGAGCATCGTGGTCCGCCGGAGCAGCGGCACGCCCATCCGCCTGCGCGACCTCGGGCGCGTGGACGACTCGTGGGAGACGCAGCAGTCCATCGTGCGCGTCAACGGCGAGCGGGCCGTCTACCTGCGGGTCAACAAGCAGCCGGGCGCCAACACCGTCGAGCTGGTGGACTCGATCAAGGCGCTGGTGCCCCGGCTGCTCGGCGTGCCCCCGGGGGTCGCCGTCAACGTGACCTTCGACCAGTCGCTTTACATCAAGCAGTCCATCCGGAGCCTGTGGCACGAGGCGGCCATGGGCTCGGTGCTGGCCTTCCTGGTCATCCTCTTCTTCCTCCGGTCGCTGGTCTCGACGCTGATCATCTCCATCGCGATCCCGCTCTCGCTGCTGCTCACGATGATCGCCATGTACCTCCTGGGGCAGACGCTCAACGTCTTCACGCTCGGGGGGCTCGCGCTGGCCGTGGGCCGCCTGGTGGACGACTCCATCGTGGAGCTGGAGAACATCAACCGCCACCTCGCCATGGCCGACAAGCCCCGCCGCCTGGCGGTGCTGGACGCCGCCCGCGAGGTGGCGATGCCCATCTTCGTCTCCACCATCACCACCATCGTGGTCTTCCTCCCCACGGTCTTCCTGGAGGGGCAGGCGCGCCTCCTCTTCATTCCCCTCACCTTCACCATCTCCTGCTCGCTCTTCGCCTCCTTCCTCGTCTCGCGGACCGTCACCCCGCTCCTGTGCCTGCACTGGCTCAAGACGGGTCCGGAGGCCGGGCCCCGACCCCGGAACCCCTTCTCCAGGGTCCTCGGCTGGAGCTCGCACACCCTGGAGCGCCTGGACGTCGTCTACCAGCGGGCTCTTCACTGGGCGCTGGGCCGCCGCAGGCTCGTGGTGGGCGGCATCCTCGGCATCCTCGTGGCCACCCTCGGGCTGGTGCCGCTCATCGGCACCGAGTTCTTCCCGCCTTCCGACGAGAGCCAGTTCATCATCCGGGTGCGCGCCCCGGTGGGCACGCGCGTCGAGGAGACGGAGCGCCTGATCGCGACGATGGAGGGCATCGTGCGGAGCGCTCTCAGGCCGGGCGAGTACACCTCCATGGTCGCCACCGTGGGCGTGCCCCAGGGGCGCTCCGGCCTCTTCTCCCAGAACACGGGGCCCCACGCGGCGCAGCTGCAGGTGTACCTGATCTCGCCGGACCGCCGCCAGCGGAACGACCGCGACATCGTCGCCGCCATCCGACCCAAGCTCGGGGGCCAGTTCCCGGGCACCACCTACCAGGTGCAGTTCGGCGGCATCGTGAGCCGCGTCCTCAACTTCGGCGCCCAGCAGGCCATCGAGGTGGAGCAGCTCGGCTACGAGCTGGGCGAGGCGCGCACGGTGGCGCAGGACGTGGTCAAGGCGATGCAGGAGACCGCCGGGATCACCGACGTCTTCGTCAGCCGGGAGGAGAACTACCCGCAGTTCGACATCGTGGTGGACCGCGAGAAGGCGGCGACGGCGGGCGTGAGCCAGCGGGACATCGCGCAGGCGGCGCTGGTCTCGCTCAACAGCAACATCAGCGTGAACCCCTCGGTCTTCACGGACCCGCGCACGGGCAACCAGTACAACGCCGTCGTGCAGCTCGACGAGGAGTTCCGCGCGCGGGCCGAGGACCTGGGCCGCATCTTCGTGATCGGCGACGGCGGCCGGCCGGTGCTCCTGGGGAGCCTGGCCGAGATCCGCCAGGGCACCGGGCCCGTCATGATCGAGCGGAAGTACCAGCAGCGCATCGTGAAGATCTCGGCGAACCCCACCGGGCGCGATCTGGGCACCCTGTCCGAGGAGATCGAGGAACGGCTGCAGGCCCTGCCCCTGCCCCCGGGGTTCTCGCTCCAGCTCGGCGGACAGACGCAGCAGCAGCGCGAGGCCTTCGGCAGCCTCCGGTTCACCACGATCCTGGCGCTCCTGCTGGTCTACATGGTCATGGCCTCCCAGTTCCGGTCGCTGCTGGACCCGTTCATCATCATGTTCTCGGTGCCGCTGGGGATGATCGGCGTCATCTGGGCGCTCTTCCTGACGCACACGACGCTCAACGTCACCTCGTTCATGGGCATCATCATGATGGTGGGCATCGTGGTCTCCAACGGGGTGCTCCTGGTGGAGTACATCAACGAGCTGCGCCGCCAGGGCCAGGAGCTCCTCGACGCCGTGGTGAACGCGGGGCGGACCCGCCTCCGCCCCATCCTCATGACCACGCTGACGACGCTGGCCGGCCTCTTCCCCATGGCGCTGGGCATCGACGTGGGGAGCGAGGCGAACGCCCCCCTGGCCCGCGCCGTCATCGGAGGGCTGGCCGTGTCCACCGTGCTCACGCTCATCCTGATCCCGACGCTCTACGTCATGCTGGAGGCGCGCTTCCCGCGCCGCGTCCCGGAGCCCTCCGGGGCACCGACCCCGCAAGGAGAGATCGCATGACCGCCTTCCGCGCCCGCGCTCGCCGGATCGTGACCGGCCTCCTGCTGGGGCTCGCCGCCTGCCCCGCCGTGGCCGTCGCGCAGCCCACCGCGGCGGATCCCATGAAGCCGCGCGAGCCGCTGCCCGCCCCGGCCGGGCTGCGCCCCTTCGTCACCCCGTCCCAGATCGCCGAGCGCGAGCTCACGCTGGAGGAGGCCGTGGCCATCGCGCTGGACAACCAGCCGCAGATCCTGGCGCGGGTCGGCGACTACCTGGCGGCCCAGCAGCGGGTGGCGCAGGCGCTGTCGCCGCTCCTGCCGCAGCTCAGCGGGCTCTGGAACGGCTTCGAGAACCAGACCGTGAGCCAGAGCACCCCGTCCGCCACCGCCGGCGTGCCGGTGTCCATGCGGCGCACGGTGACGGCCACCTCGCAGTCGGTCTCCACCACGGCCAGCATCACGGCCTCGCAGCTTCTCTGGGACTTCGGAAAGACCTGGGCCGCCACCGATGCCGCCAGAGCCGGCGCCGAGTCCTCCCGCCAGGACGTCGAGCTGCAGAAGGACCTGATCGCGCTGGCCGTGAAGGAATCGTACTTCAACCAACTCTTCGCAGCCCGCCTGGTGGTGGTCAACGCCCAGGCCGTGGACCGCGCCGAGCTCAACCTCCGGAGCGCGCGCGGCTTCTTCGAGGTGGGCACACGGCCCAAGTTCGACGTGACCCGGGCCGAGGTGGACGTCGCCAACGCCCGGTTGGATCTCATCCGCTCGCAGAACGCGGTGAGCCTGGCGCGCATCGCGCTCAACACCGCCATGGGCATCGCGGTCAACGCGCCCACCCGCGTGAAGGACATCCTCGCCTACGAGGTGTTCACGCTGGACCGCGAGAGCCTGGTGGCCGAGGCCCTCAGCCGCCGGCCGGAGCACCGCCAGGCCAAGGTGCGATTCGAGGCGGCCGAGGCGACCGCCCGCCAGACCTTCCGCGACTTCTTCCCCAACGTCGTGGCCAGCGGCACCTACGGCGCCCAGCGCCCCGACATGAACGAGATCTACAGCTTCGGCGTGCAGCTGAACTGGAGCATCTTCGACGGCGGCAACAAGATTGCCAAGTACCGGGAGTCGCTGGCGGCCCGGGACGCCGCCCAGGCGCGGATCCGCGACGCCGAGCTGTCCATCTGGCAGCAGGTGGAGCAGGCCCACGTGAGCCTCATCGAGGCCGAGGAGCGCATCGGCGCGGCCGGGAAGGCGGTGGAGTCCGCCCAGGAGAACTTCCGGCTGGGCCAGGGGCGCTTCGACGCGGGCGTGGGGACGATCATCGAGCTCACCGATGCCCAGCTGGCGCTCACCCGGGCCCAGTCGGTGGAGGCGCAGGCCCTCACGGACTACCGGATCGCCATCGCCCGGCTCGAGCGGGCCCTGGGACGCCGTTAGGAATATGCGCGCACCCCGGGGCGTCTCACAGCCATGAAGCGCCGGCTCAGCCTGGCCCTCGCCATCCTCCTCGTCGCCGCCGCGATCACCGGAGCCTACCTCTACTCGCAGAGCGGCGGCAGCGCCCCGCGCTTCCGGACGGCCACCGTCACCCGGGGCGACCTCGTCGCCTCCGTGTCGGCCACGGGGAACCTCAACCCCGTCATCACGGTCCTGGTGGGCTCCCAGGTCTCCGGCCAGGTCAAGGAGCTGTTCGTCGACTTCAACTCGCAGGTGAAGCGCAACCAGCTCATCGCCCGGATCGATCCCTCCGCCTTCGAGGCCAAGGTCAGCCAGGCCCGCGCCGAGATGGAGGCCGCCGAGGCCAGCGTCCTCAACCAGCGGGCCCAGGTGGAGCGGGCCCGTGCCGACGTGGACAATGCCCGGGCGGCGCTGGCCTCGGCCAGGGCGCAGACGGCCAAGGCGGAGGTCAGCCTGCTCGACGCCAGGCGCGATCTCGACCGCAAGCGCGACCTCTTCAAGCGCGAGCTCATCGCCCGCAGCGAGCTGGACACGGCCCAGGCGGTGCACGACGCGGCGGCGGCCCAGCTCGAGTCCGCCCGGGCCCAGGCGCAGGCGCTGGCCTCGGGGATCCGCGCGGCGGAGGCCCAGCTCAAGGTGACGGAGGCGCAGCAGAAGACGGCGGAGGCCACGGTGCGCCAGAAGCGCGCGGCGCTCCAGCAGGCCCAGGTGGACCTCGACTACACCTCCATCCGCTCCCCCGTGGACGGCGTGGTGGTCGCGCGCAACGTGGACGTGGGACAGACCGTGGCCGCCAGCCTGTCCGCCCCCACGCTCTTCACCATCGCCCAGGACCTCACCAAGATGCAGGTGGACACCAACGTGGACGAGGCCGACATCGGGCGCACCCAGGTGGGCCAGCGCGTCAGCTTCACCGTGGATTCCTTCCCCACCGAGACCTTCTCCGGCCAGGTGGTCCAGATCCGGAAGGCGCCGCGACCCGTCGCCAACGTGGTCACCTACAACGTCGTCGTGGCGGTGGACAACCCCGAGCAGAAGCTCCTGCCCGGCATGACGGCCAATGTCCGCATCGTCGTGGAGTCCCGCCCCGCCGTCGTCAAGGTGCCCAACGCGGCGCTCCGCTTCCGCCCTCCCGGCGAAGAGGCCCCCGCCCCCGCCCAGGCGCCGCTGGGAGCCCCCGGCAGCGGCCCGTCTCCTCAGGGCGGCGGCTTCCCCACCATCGAGCAGACCCGGGAGCGGCTGGTCCGCGAGCTCAAGCTCACCGAGGAGCAGCAGAAGCGTCTCGAGCCGATCCTCGAGGAGAGCTACGGCCAGTTCCGGGCGCTGGCGCGCGTGCCCCAGCAGCAGCGGCGCACGGCCGCCTTGCGCATCCGCGAGGAGAGCCGGCAGAAGATCCGCGCGTTGCTGAGTCCCGAGCAGCAAACCGTCTACGACCAGCTGCCCTCGGGCCAGCCCGCCAGGGCCGGAGCCGGCGAGCGAGCCGGGCGGGCGTTCATCGTGGCCGCCGACGGCAAGCCGCGGGCCATCGCCCTGCGCCTCGGGATCAGCGACGGCACGGCCACCGAGCTGCGCGGAGGGGATCTCAAGGAAGGCCAGGAGGTCATCGTCGGAGCAGTGTCGCCAGGAGCCGCCGGGTCGGGTCCCCGGCCCGCGTCGGCGCCGGCCGGCGGCGCGCCAGGGCGGCTGTAGCCGGCATGGCGATCATCGAGACGGCGAAGCTCACCAAGGATTACCGGCTGGGCAGCCAGGTTGTCCACGCGCTCCGGGGCATCACGGTCAGCATCGAGACGGGCGAGTTCGTGGCGGTCATGGGCCCCTCCGGCTCCGGCAAGTCCACGTTCATGAACCTGCTGGGCTGTCTCGACAGCCCCACCTCGGGGCGCTATCTCCTGGACGGCGACGACGTCTCGGCCCTGGGAGTGAACCAGCTCGCCCGCATCCGGAACCAGAAGGTCGGCTTCGTCTTCCAGGGCTTCAACCTGCTGGCCCGCGCCAGCGCGCTGGAGAACGTGGAGCTGCCGCTCATGTACGGCAAGATCCCCGCCGCGGAGCGCCGCGAGCGGGCGCGGACGACGCTGCGCGCCGTCGGGCTGGCCGACCGCGGGCATCACCAGCCCAGCCAGCTCTCCGGCGGGCAGCAGCAGCGCGTCGCCATCGCGCGGGCCCTCGTCAACGGCCCCTCCCTGATCCTCGCCGACGAGCCCACGGGGAACCTGGACACGCGGACGAGCATCGAGATCATGGCGCTGCTCCAGCACCTGAACCGCCAGGGCATCACCATCGTGCTCGTCACCCACGAGGCCGACATCGCGCAGTTCGCGGGCCGGATCCTGCACTTCCGTGACGGCGTCCTCGGGCGCGACGCCTGCATCGCGGGCCCGCGCGATGCCGAGGCCGAGGCGAGGCGGCTACCCCCGGCCGAGGCCGAGGCGGCGGCGGCATGAACATCCTGGTCGGCACGCGGATCGCGCTGCGGGCGCTCCGCGCCAACCCGCTCCGCAGCGTGCTGACCATGCTGGGCATCATCATCGGAGTGGGCGCCGTCATCGCCATGGTCTCGGTGGGCGCCGGGGCCCAGGAGCGCGTGGCCGAGCAGATCCGGGCGCTGGGCTCCAACCTCATCATCGTCCTGCCGGGCAGCGTCTGGTCCAGCGGGATTCGCATGGGCCTGGGCAGCCGGCCGACCGTCACCGAGGACGACGCGCGCGCCGTCGCCCGGGAGGTGCCGGCCATCCAGTCCGTGGCGCCGGTGCGCCGGGGCACCGGACAGGTGATCATCGGCAACCAGAACTGGGCCTCGGTGATCCAGGGCACCACCCCCGACCTCGAGGAGACGCGGCAGTGGGCGGCGGCCTCCGGGCGCTGGTTCACCCAGGAGGAGGTGGAGGGAGCCGCCAAGGTCGTCCTCGTGGGGCAAACCGTGGTCGCCAACCTCTTCGGGGGCGGGGATCCCGTGGGACAGGTCATCCGGGTCCGCGAGACTCCCCTGACGGTGATCGGCGTCCTCGAGCGGAAGGGCCAGAGCAACTGGGGCCAGGACCAGGACGACACCGTCGTGATCCCGCTCACCACGGCAAAGAAGCGCGTGCTGGGCCCGTCCCACCCCAGGGCCGACTCGGTGAACGTCATCACCGTGCGGGTCCGGGACGGGGAGAACATGAAGGCCGTGGAGGAGGAGATGCGGCAGCTCCTCAGGCAGCGCCACCGGCTGCAGGCCTACCAGGAGGACGACTTCTGGATACGCAACCTGTCGGAGATGCTCCAGGCCGAGGAGGAGTCCTCGCGGATCCTCACCATGCTGCTGGCCGCCATCGCCTCGGTGTCGCTGCTGGTGGGCGGCATCGGGATCATGAACATCATGCTCGTGTCGGTGACGGAGCGCACGCGCGAGATCGGGCTCCGGATGGCCGTGGGCGCCCGGGGGCGGGACATCCTCACCCAGTTCCTCGTGGAGGCGGTGACGCTGTCGCTCATCGGCGGGATCATCGGGATCGTGATGGGGCTGGTCGGCTCCTACGCCATCGCCTATCTCGCCGCGTGGCGCACCCTCATCAACGCCCAGGCGATCCTGCTCGCCTTCGGCTTCTCCGCCACGGTGGGCATCTTCTTCGGCTTCTACCCGGCCCGCAAGGCCGCGCTGCTCAACCCCATCGAGGCCCTCAGGTACGAATGATGGCGCGCCTCCTGGCGCTGCTGGGGCTGTCCCTCGCGCTCGCCCTCGGCGCCGGCCCCGCCGGCGCGCAGGTCTTCACGCCTCAGTCCGCCGCGGGCCTCTCCGTCAGCTTCCAGTCCGAGCGCATGGGCGCCTCCCGCGTCCTCATCTTCGGGGACGTCAGGAATGCCTCGAACGTGCCCTACGAGCACGTGGTGCTGCTGGCCGAGGGACTCGACGAGGGGGGGGGCGCGGTGAGCCGCGGGCGCACCTATGTGGCGGGGACCGTCCCGCCCCGGGGATCGGCGCCGTTCGAGGTGCGTCTCCTCTCGGCCGGGCGGGAGCGCCGCTTCAGGGTGAGCGTCGAGGCCTACCAGATCGCTGCGCCCGGAGGGACCCAGAGCCCGTGACCTCCGTCCCCGAGGGGACGGAGGTCAGTCTTTTGGTAAACCTAACACCCGCTCGCTGAGGATGTTCTTCATGATCTCCGACGTCCCGCCCGCGATGGTGTCCCCGTGCGAGCGGAGATGCCTGAACTGCCACCAGCCATCGGCCACCGCGCGCTCGCTTCCCTGCCAGAGCGTTCCGTAGGGCCCCTGCAGCTCGAGCCCCAGTTCCAGCAGCCGCTGCCATGTCTCGCTGAAGAAGAGCTGGCTTCCAGCCAGCGCCTGAGCCCGTCGCGGAACCGCTCTTCCTCGGGCGAGAGCTTGAAGTCCATGCGACGATTCTAGCCCGCGGCCTCCCCGGGGCGCAATGCAGCGCGCGCGGGCATGGGATAATCAGCCCGTGAAGGCAGCGAAGCGCGCGAAGCGGGCGGCGAGCGCGACGCCAGGCGCGAGGCGGCGGGCCGCTGTCCCCGGCCGCCGACCGCGGCCGCCGGGGGCCCAGGCGGTGGAGGAGCGCGGGCTGCCCATCGTCCGCGAGCTCGCCCGGGTGGCGCGGGGCGGCGAGGCGCCCGGGGTCAAGCTCGAGGGCGCGCTCGAGATCCTCTTCGGCGCCTACGGCGAGAGCGACCCGGAGTTCTCTGGCCTGCTCCTCACCGGCTGGACGCGCGCGCGCGAGGACAAGCAGCATCGGCTGACGATGGCGTGGCTCCGCGAGCAGAGCCGGCTCTCCCTCAGGGAGATCCTGGCCGAGGGTGTGGCCCGGGGTGCCTTCCGCTCTGATCTCGACGCCGATGCCTGCGCGGCCATCATCCTCGGCGCCGCGGAGGGCTGCCTGCTCCAGGCGCCGAGCCACGGGGGACCTGTGCCCCCTGCCCGCATCGTCGGCGCGCTGCTGGCCCTGGCGGCGCCTGCCCCACCGTGCGTCGCGGGCTGAGCCCGGCCCGGGTCAGCGCCCGGGCCCGCCGCGCAGCGCCTCCAGGAGCACCACGCCGATCCCCGCGGCCATGACGCTGAGCCCGAGGAGGGTGGACAGCGTGTGCAGCCGCGCGAAACGCGCCGCCTCGGGAGAGGCGGCGAGCGCCTCGGTGGCGCGCCCGGGTGGCAGCGCCAGCCGGAGCGAGTCCACCTGAGGGAGCAGCACAAACAAGGACCACGCCGTGAGGGCAAGCATCAGGAGCACGAGCGCGAGGGGGAGCCGGTCGAGCAGGGCCGCTCCCGCGCGCCCCCAGCGGCCGATAATCCCGCACAGCGCCAGCCCCCCCAGCGCCAGGCCGATCCAGTGGTAGCGGGGCATCAGGGCCGCGATGAGGCGCCCCGCCGACTCGCGCCCCAGCACTCCGAAGGCCGCGGGGGCCGCCACAAAGGCGAAGAACCCCATGGCGCCGAGCCACAACGTCGTGGCGACAATCGTGAGCTGTCGCATGCGCCCCTACCATATCGGGAGCCGCCCGGCGGTTCAAGCGACGTCGTTGACACCCGGCCACGGCCGCCCTAGCATGGGCCACGTGCGCGCACTCCTGGCAGCGCTCCTCGTCCTCACCGCGGCCGGGGGGGCCTCCGCCCAGTCCCCGCTGGTGGCCGAGCTGCGGACCTGGGACACCCGCTACCACGAGGACCCGGCCCGTCTCGACCGCCTCTACCAGGGCCTCACCGAGGCGCTGAAAACGGACTCGCACCTCGACAACTTCCTCGCGCTCGCCCAGATCTCCTACATGTGGGGGGACGTCCGCGCGAAAACCCCTGAGGAGAAGCTCGAGGCCTATGACCGCGGCCGCCAGGCGGCCAAGCGCGCCGTGGAGCTGGCCCCCCGGAGCGCGCTGGCCCATTTCTGGCACGCCACCAACGCCGGGCGCTGGGGACAGACGAAGGGGGTCATGCGCTCGCTCTTCCTCGTGCCCACCGTGAAGGAGGGCATGCGCACCGCGCTCGAGCTCGACCCCAAGCTGGTGGGCGCCTACTCGCTGGCAGGCAGCGTGTACGCGGAGGTCCCCGGTCTCTTCGGCGGCGATCTCGACAAGTCCGAGGAGATGTTTCGCAAGGGGCTCGAGCTGGACCCGAGGTACACGGGACTCCGCGTGGGGCTGGCGAAGACCCTCATCAAGAAGAAGCGCTTCGACGAGGCGCGGCGGGAGCTCCGGGCCGTGCTCGACGAGAAGGCGCCCCGCAATCCGGCGGACTGGACGGTCAAGGACTCCAGGCAGGCCCGCGAGATCCTGGACTCCATCAAGGACCGCTCCTGAAGGGACCCCGCCCGCCTCGCTCCCGGCCGGCCATCGGCCGGATCATCGCCCGCCTCCGGAAGGACTACCCCCGCTGGCGCCCGACGGCGCTGGCCGAGGTGGCCCAGCGCCGTCGCGACCCGTTCCGCGTGCTCATCGCCTGCCTGCTCTCGCTCCGCACCAAGGACGAGACGACGGGGCCCGCCGCCGAGCGGCTCTTCGCCCTGGCCGACACGCCCGGCGCCATGCTGCGTCTGGCGCCGTCCTCGATCGAGCGCGCCATCTTCCCCGTGGGCTTCTACCGCACCAAGGCCCGCGTCCTCCTCGGGGTCTGCCGCGACCTGCTGGAGCGCTTCGACGGCCGGGTGCCCGACACCATCGACGCGCTCCTGACCCTCAAGGGCGTCGGCAGGAAGACGGCCAACCTGGTGGTCACCGTGGGCTTCCACAAGCCGGGCATCTGCGTGGACGTCCACGTCCACCGCATCTCCAACCGGCTCGGCTACGTGAGGACCCGCACGCCCGAGGAGAGCGAGATGGCGCTCCGGGCCCGGCTACCGCGCCGCCACTGGATCGGCTACAACGACCTGCTGGTGGCCTTCGGCCAGAACCTCTGCCTACCCGTCTCCCCGAAGTGCTCGATCTGCCCGGTGCGGGACCTCTGCCCTCGCGTGGGTGTCACGCGCTCCCGCTAGTCAAGGGCGAGGAGAGCAGCTCGCGCAGCCGCGACTGCCGGTGGGCGAAGAGTCGCACGATCCGCCGTCGAGCGAAGAGCGCATGAGCGACGACACCCAGCGGGCCCGCCGGCAGTCGATAGGTCACGCGATCCTCCACCCACGTGCCGGCAGGACCTGTGCCCCCCTCCCGCTCGGGACCCTCGAGGAAGCGGTGCCGGTGCTCCCAGCGCGCGAAGGGGCCGCGGAGCTGCGCGTCCACGAAGCGGTACGGCGGGTCGAATTCCCGGATCATGACGCGCCAGCGAACGGGGAGGCCCAGGACGCGCACCGCGAAATCGAGCACCGCCCCCGCCTCGAGCCGCGCCGCAGGCGGGGCCAGCCAGGCGAGCTGCGCCGAGGGCGGCTGGACGAGCGCCAGGTGGCGCGGGTCCGCGAAGAACTCGAAGACCTGCGGGCGGGGACAGGGCAGCCAGACGCGGGACTCGAGCACGTGGTCGGCCATGCGCGCGGCGCTATCATATGCAGCCGTGCCGCAGGCGTCAAACCCGCAGGGCCGGCCGGGGCGGGGGCCCTCCCCGCGGAACACGCTGAGTCGCCTCCCGTGGCGATGCCTCCTGGGGAGCCACGAGACCGAGCGCCTCGGCTCCGGCATCGCGCAGAAGCCACGGTTCCGCGGGGAGGGCCCCCGCCCCGGCCCGGGTCACACGCGCCGGGCCAAGGAACGAGCCAGACGAGGCCCCGCCGGGCGAGCCGGAGCCGCAGGCGAGGCGAGCGACAAGGGGCATGCGGGCGAGCGGAGCGAGCCGGCGCGGGCGCGAGGCGTACGTGGGTGTACGTTGAGCGCCCGCGCCGACCGAGAACCCGGCCGGGCGAGCCGCAGCCGTAGGTGAGGCGAGCGGACATGGGAATCCGGCGAGCGTGAGCGAGCCATGGCGAAGTTCATTGGCCCGGCGCTAGCCGAGCTTCTTGACCTCGGCCAGGATCTTGTCCGGGTCGGGGAGCTGGCCCTTGGCGTAACGCTCGATGAAGCGCACCGTGCCGTCGCCGTCCACGATGAAGGTCGCGCGCACGTTGGCGTTCCAGTCGGGCCAGTACACGCCCCAGTCCTTCGCCGCGCTCCGGTGCACGTCCGCGAGCAGCGGGTAGTTCGAGATGCCGACCGACTTCGCCCAGTTCTCGTGGCTGAAGGGGCTGTCCGTGCTGATACCCAGCACCTGGGTATTGGCCGCCTCGAAGTCCTTCACACGCTTGTCGAAGGCGGGCATGCAGGTAGATCAGCCGGGCGTCCAGTCCAGCGGATAGAAGAGCACGACGACGGTCTTGCCGCGGAAGTCTCTGAGGCTCACTTCCTTGAGGCCGATGCCTTTCAGCGTGAAGTCGGGAGCCGCATCTCCGATGCCGAGCGTCTTGGCGTCGCTCATCCGGATCGTCCCCCTTTCGTGCGCCGGGATGGGTGAGGCGCCGCCATCTTACCCGACGCCCTGTCGCTCTTCAATCGCGGCTGCATGCGTCCGGCGGGCTTCCGCGTGATCTCCCAGAGGCGCCGCCGCCGGGCCTCCAGCGGCTGGTCCTCGAGCCCGAGAAAGCCCGCCGCCGTCACGACCCGGCCCGTCTCCCAGAGCCGCCTGAACCGCTCGGGGTACCCGTCGTCCCGCAGGGCGTAATGGTCCATGATCACGCGGCACCCCGTGCGATCCATCACTCGCAGCAGATGCTCCACCCCCTGCTCGATGAGCGCGCGCCCGAGGCGCGCTTCCAGGTAGGCCGGCGGACCCGAGAGGTACAGCAGGCTCGGGCGCTCGCGCGTCAGGTACGCCGCGGCCACGGCGGAGAGCGGCCCCTGCACGTCCGAGGCGTGGACGAAGCGGAAGCCCTCGCGGCGGTCCGTCACGGTCAGCGCCACCACGTAGCCGAGGCCGCTGCCCTCGACGCCGTGGGCCAGCGGAGGCGAGGCGTGAAGCACGCAATCCGCCGTCTCGTAGCGCCGCCCCTCGGCGGCGTCAAGCCGGCACTGCCCTTCCAGCGCCTTCCACAGCTCCCGCGCCCGCCCCTCCTGGCTCGGGGTGATCATCCGCGCGGGATCCTTGGCCCACACGCCGCGGTCCCGGTAGAGCGCCGGATCGTAGCGGAAGTGGTCCTCGTGGTAGTGGCTGACGAACACCCACCCGGCGCGCGCCGCGTAGCCGGAGATGCGGTCGTTGGCCCGCTTGAGCGCCTCCCACTCGGCGTCGGCCGGGGGGAGGTTGAAGCGGCTCGGGGCCAGCGAGGCGCCCGGGTCGATGACGAGCCGGGTCGCCCCGCACTCGACGTAGGTCGCCACGGAGCGCACGCCCAGCGACTCGGCCGCCAGCGGGACGATTTTCATCAGATGCAGCGGCCGCCGTCCACCTCGACGCAGCTCCCCGTCACCATGGCGGCGTCGTCGGAGGCGAGGAACAGGGCGGCTCTCGCGATGTCCTCCGGGGTGTTGAGCCGCCCCAGCGGCACCGTGGCGATGTAGCGGGCTCGCCCCTCGTCGTCCACCGCCGTCTTGCCCATGAACGTGGGCAGCATCGGGGTCTCCGTGGCCACGGGGGCGATGGAGACGACGCGGACGCCGAAGGGCGCGCACTCGATGGCCAGGCTCTTCGTCATGCTCACCACGGCGCCCTTGGACGCGGCGTAGCACTGCCCGCCCGGGCGCGGGCGGATCGCCGCCGTCGAGGCGGTGACGAGGAAGACACCGCGCTTCTGACGCTTCATCACCCCGAGCGCGTACTTGGCGCCGAGGAACACCCCCTTGACGTTGACCGCCAGGATGCGGTCGAAGGTGGCCTCCTCCACGTTCTCCACCTGCGTGGGCCACTGCGGCACCCCCGCATTGGCGTAGAAGACGTCGAGCCGCCCCCAGCGGGCCAGCGTCCGCTCCACCGCCGCCTGGTTGTCGGCCGCCTTCGAGACGTCGCAGCGGAGCGGAATCGCCTCTCCTCCCCCCTGCTCGATCTGCTGGGCTGTCGCCTTGGCGGCGGCCTCGTCGATGTCCACCACGGCCACGCGCGCGCCCTCGCGGGCGAAGAGCAGCGCGGCGGCCCGGCCGATACCCGAGCCTGCTCCCGTCACGAGCGCCACCCTGTCCCTGAGCTTCAGAGGACCAGCTCCGCCATGGTCCGCACCGCCTCAGGCTGCCCGACCCCGCAGATCAGCGTCGTCACGCCCGCGTCCTGCCAGGCGCCGAGCCGCTCCCGGATCCGCTCCCTGGGCCCGCAGAGCGCCACCTCGTCCACGAGCGCATCGGGCACGGCCGCCGCGGCCTCGTCCTTCTTCCCGGAGAGGTAGAGATCCTGGATGCGCGCGGCCGCGGCCTCGTAGCCGTAGCGGCGGACCAGCTCGTTGTAGAAGTTCTTGCCGCGGGCGCCCATGCCACCCACGTAGAGCGCGAGTCTCGGCTTGACCACGTTCCGGCAGAGCGCCACATCGTCGCCGACCACGACGGGCACCGTCGGCGCCACGTCGAAGCCGCGGAGCGACTTGCCGCCGCCGGCCGCGGCGAAGCCCGCCTCGAGGGACGGCCGGAACACCGACATCCGCTGGGGCGAGAAGAACACCGGCAGCCAGCCCTCGGCGATCTCGGCGGCCAGCGCCACGTTCCTGGGGCCCACGGCGGCGAGGTAGATCGGGATGTCCGCCCGGCCGTGGAGGATGGACTTGAGCGGCTTGGCGAGCCCCGAGGCATCCGGCCCCGCGTAGGGGATCTGGTAGTACTCGCCCTTGAAGGTGAGCGGCTTCTCCCGCCGCCACACGGCGCGGACGATCTCCACGTACTCGCGCGTCTTCTGGAGCGGCTTGCCAAAGGGGACGCCGTGCCACCCCTCGACCACCTGCGGGCCGGAGACGCCCAAGCCCAGCAGGAAGCGCCCCCCGGACAGCTGATCCAGGGTCAGCGCGGTGGTGGCCGTGAGGGTCGGCGTCCGCGCCGGGATCTGCATGATCGCCGTGCCCACCCGGATGCGCTGGGTCTGCGCCGCGACCCACGTGAGGGTCGTCACCGCATCCGACCCGTAGGCCTCGGCCGACCAGACCGAGTGGAAGCCCAGCCGATCCGCCTCCTGGATCAGCGGCAGGTCGACGCCCAGGTTGGAGCCGGAGTAGCCGATGTTCAGTCCGAGGCGCATCGAGGTGTCCTCCTTGGGAGCCGGGAGCCGCGCGGGCCGTCCCAGCGATGTCGGGAAAGCGCCGCGATCCCTCCTCGCACCCGGACCCCCTCCTGCTGGAGAAGAATCCGCTGAGTGAGCATGTTCCCCACGTTCGCCCGGCGGCTGATCCCGCCGCGGGCGTTCACCACCCGGTGCCAGGGCACGCCGGACGGGCAGCGCTTCATGGCCTGGCCCACCGCCCGCGCCGCCCGCTCGTGGCCCAGCAGCGCCGCGATCTGCCCGTACGTCACGACCCGGCCCGCCGGGATCCCGCGGACCAGCGCCCACACGGCCCGGCGGAACCGCATCCCGCGGGCTCCGGCCGGCGTCGCGGCCCTCGCCGTCACCGCCGCTCGCGCCCCAGCTCGAGCTCGTACAGCCTGGCGTAGATGCCCTGCGCGGCGAGCAGCTCGGCGTGGCGTCCCGCTTCCCGCACCCGCCCCCTGTGGAGCACGAGGATGCGGTCCGCGCTCTGGATCGTCGAGAGGCGGTGGGCGATGACCAGGCTGGCGCGCCCCTCGAGCAGCTCGCCCATCGCGGAGCGGATCAGCGCTTCGGACTCCACGTCCACGCTGGACGTCGCCTCGTCCATGGCGAGGACACGAGGATTATAGATGAGCGCGCGGGCAATGGCCAGCAGCTGACGCTGGCCGCCGGAGAGGTTCACGCCGCGCTCGCGGATCTCCTCCGCGAGACCGCGCGGCAGTGCCTCCACGAGCCGCGCGGCGTTGGCGCGCTCCAGCGCGCGCGCCAGCTCCGCCGGCGGCACCGCGCCGTCGCGGCCCAGCGTCAGGTTCTCCTCGACGGTGCCGGCGAAGAGGAACACCTCCTGCGGCACCAGACCCACGTGCTGCCGGAGCGCCCTCAGGTCCCACTCGCGCACGTCCACCCCGTCCACCAGCACCTGACCCCGCGTCACGTCGTAGGCGCGGGTCAGGAGGCGCGCGATGGTGGACTTGCCCTCGCCCGTGGGCCCCACCAGCGCGACGTGCTCCCCGCGCCCGAGCGTGAAGGAACAGTCGCGCAGCACCCACTGCTCGCCGTGATAGGCGAACCACACGCCCCGGAACTCCGCGGCGGGCGTGTCGGCGCCGGCGGCGGCGGGGCGGGCGGGGCCGGCCGGGCTCGCGATCGCGGGGGGCGTGTCCAGCAGGCCGAAGACGCGCTCCGAGGCGACCGTCGCCGCCTGCATCACGGTGTACTTGGCGCCGAGGTCCCGGATGGGCAGGAAGAAACGGCTCGTGTACTCGAGGAAGGCCACCAGCCCGCCGAAGGTGAGCGCCCCCGCCACCACCTGTCCTCCGCCATACCAGAGGAGCAGCGCCACGGCGGTGGAGCCGAGGGCCTCCACGCCGGCGTAGAGCGAGGCCTCGAAGAAGGTCGAGCGGAACTGCGCCTGGCGGAGGTCGCCGTTCAGCGCTCCGAAGAGCCGCGCTTCCTCCCGCTCCCTGGCGAAGAGCTGGATCACGGTGATCCCCTGAAGCGACTCCTGCAGGAACGCGTTGAGCCGCGCCAGTCGCGACCGCACGAGGCGGTAGCTCTCGCGGGCCTTGAGGCTGAAGGTCCCCGCCGCCAGCACCAGCACGGGCACCAGCGCGAAGGTGACGAGCGCAAGCCGCCAGTTCATCGAGAGCATGATGACCACCACGCCCGCGAGCGTCACCACGTCGCCCACCACGGCGGCCACGCCGCTGGTGAATAGCTCGTTGATCGCCTCCACGTCGTTGAGCACGCGGGTCATCAGGCGGCCCACCGGGTTCCGGTCGAAGTGGCCCGCGTGCATGCGCTGCAGGTGCGCGAAGAGCGCTTCCCGGAGGTCGTGCATGACGCGCTGGCCCGTGATCTGGGTCACGTAGGACTGCGCCGCCCGCAGCAGATACAGGGTCAGGAGCGTGAGGAGGAAGAGGGCCGCCAGGCGGCCGAGCCCCACCCAGTCGCCCCGGAGGATGTGCTCGTCGATGGCCACCTTGACGAGGTACGGCTGCACCAGCTCCGCGGCCGCGGCCAGGGGGAACAGGGCCATGGACAGGATCACGAGCGGACGGTGCGGGCGCGTGACCGCCCAGAGTCGCGCCATGAGCCGCCCGTCGTAGGCCCGTCCGAGGACCTCGTGGTCGGGCTCAGTCTGGCTCAAGCTCGTCCTCGATCTGCTGGATGCGCCAGAGGCGCGCATAGGCTCCGCCTGCCGCCAGGAGCTCCGCGTGCCGGCCCTGCTCGACGACCTCCCCCTCGTCGAGGACCACCACGAGGTCGGCCTCCTCGGCGGCGAGCAGTCGGTGCGTCATCAGGAGGGTCGTCCGTCCGCGCCGCGCGCCGCGGAGGGCCTGGAGGATCTCCCACTCCTTCCCGGGGTCCACGGACGCGAAGGGATCGTCCAGGATGAGAAATGCCGGCTCGCCCACCAGCGCCCGCGCCAGGGCCGCGCGCTGGCGCTGGCCCCCGGACAGCGTGAGCCCGCGCTCCCCCACCACCGTGTCCCAGCCTTCGGGGAAGCCCTCCACCTCGGCGGCGAGCCCGGCGGCGGCGGCCGCCGCGGACAGCCGCTCGTGGCCGGCCGCCCCGTCACCCAGCAGCAGGTTGTCCCTGAGCGAGCGCGAGAAGAGAAACGCCTCCTGCGGCACGTAGCCTACGGCGCGGCGCAGCCGGCCGAGGGGCAGATCACGCACGTCTGCCCCGCCGACGAAGAGCGTCCCGCGCGGCGGCTCGAAGAGCCGGCAGACCAAGGCGCCCAGGGTGGACTTGCCGCTTCCCGTGGCCCCCACGACCACCGCGAGGGCACCCTCCTCCACCGCGAAGCTCACCTCGTGCAGCACCGGCCCCCGCCCCTCGTAGGCGAAGGAGAGCCCGCGGAACTCGACGCGCCCCCGGAGCGGCACGGCCTCGGCTCCCTCCGCCAGCCCGTCGGGCTCGGCAGCCGCCGGCGCGTCGAGCACCCCGGCGATGCGCTGCATGGCGCTGAGCCCGCGCTGGACATTCCCGAGGGTCCAGCCGAGCGCCACCGTCGGCCACGCCAGATAGGCGAGGTAGCCGTTGAAGGCGACGAAGGCCCCGAGCGTGATGCGGCCGTCCATCACCGCCTTGCCGCCGAGCCAGAGGACGGCGAGCGTGCCGAGGCCGGTGATGAACCCCATGAGGGGCCAGAAGCCCGCCTGGGTGCGCGCGAGCCCGGCACTCAGGCGCAGGTACTCGCCGTTGAGCCGCCCGAAGGCCTCGTTCTCCCGCGCCTCCATGGTGTAGGCACGTACCACCGCCATGCCGGTGAGGTTCTCCTGCACCTTGGCGGAGAGCGTCCCCAGCAGCTCCTGCACCGCCGTGGACTGCCGGTTCACGGTGCGGCTGAAGCGTCTCGCGGCGAGGATGAGGATGGGGGAGGGCGCCAGGGCGTAGAGCGTCAGCCACGGATCGATGCTCCACATGGCGATGAGCGTGCCCGCGAAGGCCAGCGAGGTGGACACCACCATGGTGGTTCCGAACCCCGCGAGCGTCCGGACCGCCGCGATGTCGCTGGAGGCCCGCGACATGAGGTCGCCCGTGCGGTGGCCGTGGTAGAAGACCGGCGGCAGCCGCAGCAGGTGGGCGTAGAGATCGCGCCGGATATCGTGCTCGACCCATTGCCCGGCGCCGATCATCGTGAAGCGCGAGCCGAGCCGCGCCGTCCCGTGCGCCGCGGCCAGGAGCACGATGACGGCGGCGTGGAGCGTCACGACCGTGGCATCGCGCCCCGCCCCCATGGCGTCCACGGCCGCCTTCACCGTCCAGGGGATGCCCAGCGAGAACACGGTGGCCAGCAAGAGGCAGGCGGCGCCGGTCAGGTAGCGGAGGCGATAGCGCAGCAGGTAGCGGAACAGCCGTCGAGCGGGAGACATGCCCCTCAGTATATCGCCCGCCGCTCGCGCACTACGGGGTCAGGTCTTGAAATCCAACACGCCGCCCGGCCCCACCTCTGGTGCGCTCCCAGCGGTACCAATGACCAATGCCCTGACCCGCATCCCAATGCAAGGCCGCACGCCTGCCGATGGGTTGATGCAAGACCTGACCCCCACTAGGGGGGGCCGTCGAGGTGGGGGCGGAGCGCGGCGTAGACGGCGAACAGCGTCGGCGTCGGCACCCCCAGCCGCTCGCCGAGCCGCACGGCATGGCCCTGCAGCGTCTCGAGCTCCAGCCGATTGCCGCGGGTCAGGTCGTGGTGGAGCGAGGAATAGAAGCCGCCCGGCTGGCTGTCCAGGAGACGCAGCACCGCCTCGATGATCCCGCTCTCGACGCCGCTGCCCGCCGCGCGGGCCAGCGCCGCCATCTCCTCGAGCAGCAGCCGGTACATGCGGCGTGTCTCGGGCAGCGCCCGGATGATGCCGGCGGGACAGCGCGTGACCGCGGTCATGCCAGAGTGGGCGACGATCATCACGTACTTCTCCCAGAGCGTCCGAACGATGTCGGCGGAGATCTCCGCCGGGATCGAGGCGCGCCGGCACACTTCCAGGAACGCCCGGGCCCGGGACGTCTCGCGGCCGTCCATCTCGCCGAAGACGATGCGCCCCATCACCGTGTGGGCGATGACGCCGGGGGCCTCGATGGTGGCCAGCACCTGGGCTGCGCCGCCGAGCACATGCCCCGGGCCGAGGATCCGCGCCAGCCTCTCCTCGCTCTCCACCCCGTTCTGGATGGACAGCACGCCGGTGTCCGGCCCCACCACCGGCCGGATCGCCGCCGCCGCGGTCTCGGTGTCGAAGGCCTTCACGCAGAAGAGCACGAGGTCCGCCGGCGGCAACCCGTCCAGCCGCTCCACCGCGGGCGCCGTCACGGTCCACTCCCCGTCCATGGCCGAGCGCACCCGCAGGCCGCTGGCCTGGATCGCGGCCAGGTGCTTGCCGCGGGCCACGAAGGTGACGTCCTCGCCGGCGCGCGCCAGCTTGGCGCCGAAGTAGCCTCCCGTTCCCCCGCTGCCCATGACGACGATCCGCATCCGCGCGCGCTCCTCTCAAGCCTTCACAGCCACTCGACTCGCTTGAAGTGGACGTAGAGGCCGATGCAGGTCCCCAGCATGATGGCCATGACCGCCGGGTAGCCGAGCGCCCAGCCAAGCTCGGGCATGTGCTGGAAGTTCATCCCGTAGACGCCCGCGATCATGGTCGGCACTGCGAGGATCGCGGCCCAGGCGGCCAGCTTCTTCATGGACTCGTTCTGCCCCACCGAGATCAGCGAGAGATTGGCCTCGAAGGCCGTCGCGAGGAGCTCGCGTGCGGTATCCACCATCTCGTTGATCCGGATGCTGTGGTCGTACACGTCGCGGAAGTACAGCCGCGTGTCGTCCGGGATCAGCTCGTCCTCGAACCGCGTCAGGCGGTTGCAGACATCCACCAGCGGCGAGACCGCCCGCTTCACCTCCAGCAGATCGCGCTTCAGCCGGTAGATCCGCGCGGTGGTCTCACGGTCGAAGGGCCGACCGAAGATCTCCTCCTCGAGCCCGTCGAGGTCCTCCTCGAGCGCCTCCACGATGGGGAAGTACTGGTCCACGATGAAGTCCATGAGCGCGTAGAGGACGTAGCCGGGGCCCTTGCGCAGCTGCTGGGGGGTGGCCTCGCAGCGGCCCCGCACCTCCGCGTCGGAGAGCGACGCCCCGTGGCGAACCGACACCACGTAGCGGGGCCCCACGAAGATGTGCGTCTCGCCGAAGTCGGCCCGGCGGGTCGTCGGGTTCATCCGGGCCGTCCGCAGCGCCACGAACAGCGAGTCGCCGTAGCGCTCAAGCTTGGGGCGCTGATGGGCCCGGTGGGCGTCCTCCACCGCCAGGTCGTGCAGGCCGAACTCCTGCTGGACCTCTCGCAGCAGCGCCTCGTCGGGCTCGTGCAGGCCTATCCAGACGAAGCGGTCGGGCTGCTCGAGCGCCTCGCTGATGTCCGCGATCGCAACATCCGCCACCCGCCGCCCGTCGGCGTACGCCGCGCAGTCGACCACGCCCTTCATGCGGATCTCCTTGACCCGGCGCGGGCACCCTGGCTGTGGCCCACCCGCGCCCGCCGGATGTTCGCGCTGTCCGACTTCCGCCGCCCGATCTCAGCCGCCGTCACTTTGCGGGGCGCGCGCGGTGGTTGTCAAGCCGCGGCCGTGCTACGCTCGGCGCGGTATGACAGCATCGTTCCTGGAGGTCGCCGTCGAGGCGGCCAGGCGCGCGGGGGCCTTGCTCCTCGAGCACCGCGGCGCCGCCCTCACTGTCTCCACCAAGTCGAGCCCCATCAACCTCGTCACCGATATCGACCGCGGCGCGGAAGCCCTCGTCGTCGACACCATCCACGGCCACTTCCCCGGGCACTCGATCCTCGCGGAGGAGGGTGGCGCGCTCGAGCGCTCGCACACCCACCGCTGGATCGTCGACCCGCTTGACGGCACCACCAATTTCGTCCACGGCCTGCCGCTCTTCGCCGTCTCCGTCGCCCTCGAGGTGGACGGGCGCGCGGTGGTGGGCGTCGTCTTCGATCCGAACCTCGGGGAGTGCTTCACCGCCGAGCGCGGTCGCGGCGCCCGCGTCAACGGGGTGCCGCTCCGCGTCTCCTCCACGGCGACGCTCGGCGAGAGCCTGCTCGCCACGGGCTTCCCCTACGACGTGCGCGCCGCCGCCGACAACAATCTCGCCGAACACGCGGCCCTGACGCGCCGGAGCCGCATCGTGCGGGAGCTGGGCTCCGCGGCCCTGAGCCTCGCCTCCGTGGCGGCGGGACGTCTCGACGGCTTCTGGGAGCTCGTCCTGGGCCCCTGGGATGTGGCCGCCGGCGCGCTGCTCGTGGAGGAGGCCGGGGGGCGTGTCACGAGCCTGGAGGGCGGCCCGGTGGATCCCGCCACCCCCGCCGTGGTCGCCTCCAACGGGACGATCCACGACGAGATCATCCGAACCCTCAAGGAGGTCAGAGCCCAGTGAGCGACCAGAAGCTGCCGGTCCAGCTGCGCACCATCCGGATGGAA
>Ga0154441_1193_pt1 | contig 43878 bp, 42 predicted proteins | sample RifGroC2_FD_115945 | JGI IMG/M metagenome (GOLD analysis project Ga0154441, IMG submission 115945) | Candidatus Rokubacteria bacterium GWC2_70_16 | reverse complement strand
GTCGCCGCGGTGGTCATGACCACGCTCTCCATGATCGCGATGGGCGCCGTGATCCAGGCCCGCGGGCCGGCGTGGCTGCTCACGCTGCTCATGCTCCTGGCGAGCTTCTCGATGTGGTGCACCTGGAGCCCGTCGTACGCCCTCGTCGGCGGCCTCTTCCCCGCCTCCGTGATGGGCAAGGCCTTCGGCCTCTACAACAGCACCTGCTTCATCGGCGCCATCCTGAGCCCCTTCCTCACGGGGTGGATCAAGGACGTGACGGGCTCCTTCGCGGCGGGGCTCTACGGGGTCGCCGCGCTGTCCGTCGTTTCCGTGGTGACGGCGCTCGGCATCCGGCCGGCATTCCGCCTCAAGGAGATACCGCCGGCTGTTGCCGCACCGCGGCACCCGTAGGATAATCACGGCATGCGAATCCTCAGGCTCCTCGGGATCAGCCTGCTCGTCGTGGCGGCCGCCTCCGCAGCGGTGGGCCAGGCCGGCGCCTCGCAGCACTCGGGAGAGGTTCTCGAGGCCACGCTCGACAACGGCCTCCGCGTCCTGATCCTCGAGGACCGCCGGAGCCCCATCGTCTCCGTCCAGGTCTGGTACCGGGTGGGCTCGCGCAACGAGCGCCCCGGGGCCACGGGGCTGGCCCACTTCCTCGAGCACATGATGTTCAAGGGCACGCCGACCCACGGCAAGGGGGAGTTCGCGCGCCTGGTGGAGCGCAACGGCGGCCAGGACAACGCCTTCACCGCGCAGGACATGACCTCGTACTTCGTGAACATCGCCGCAGACAAGCTGGACCTGGTGCTCGGGCTCGAGGCCGACCGCATGCGTCACCTCCTGCTGGCCCCGAAGGAGGTCGACTCCGAGCGCCAGGTGGTCATGGAGGAGCGGCGGACCCGGACCGAGGACGATCCCGACGGGCTCCTGTCCGAGGAATTGAACGCCGTGGCCTTCAAGGCGCATCCGTACCGCTGGCCCATCATCGGCTGGATGGAGGACATCAACCGGATCAACCCCGTCGAGCTCCGCGCCTTCTATGATCGGTACTACCTGCCCAACAACGCCATCCTGGCCGTGGTCGGCGACGTGAAGGCGCCCGAGGTGCTGGCCCGCATCCGGGAGATCTTCGGGCGGATTCCCCGCGGCCCCGCGCCGCCCGCGGTGACGGCGGTGGAGCCGCCGCAGGTCGGCGAGCGCCGGGTCACCGTGCGCAAGGCGGGCGCCCGGCTCCCCATCGTCTCCATCGCCTATCACGTGCCGAACCACGCCTCGCCGGACGCTCCTGCGCTGGAGCTCCTCTCGACGATCCTCTCGGAGGGGCGCGCCTCGCGCCTCTACCGCAAGCTCGTCTACGAGCAGCGCCTGGCGCTGGGCGCGGGCGGCGACTACTCCTACGCCTCCGTGGACCCGAACCTGTTCTGGCTCTACGCCACGCCCTTGCCGGGCCAGCCCGTGGAGGCGCTGGAGCGCGCGCTGCTCGACGAGATCGAGCGCTTGCAGTCGGAGCCCGTCCCCGACGAGGAGCTGGCGCGCGCGAAGAACCAGATCGAGGCCTCGTTCGTGTGGCGCCAGGACTCGGTGCACTCGCGCGCCTCGGGGCTGGTGCGCTTCGAGCTGCTGGGCTCCTGGCGACTCCTCGACCGCTTCGTCCCCCTGATCCGCTCCGTCACCGCGGCGGACATCCAGCGCGTGGCGCGCGCCTACTTCCCCTCCGACCGGAAGACGGTGGGCGTCCTGCTGCCGGCCGAGCCACCCGCTCCGGCCGGGAAGTGACGGCTGTCGTGGCTGCCGCGAGCTCCCGCCTCGCGAAGGGCGGCATCGGCCTCCTCATCCTGCTCGCGCTCGGCTTCGCGTATGCCTACGGCGGCCGGCTGCTCGGCGGCAGCCCGAACCTCGCCGTCAGTGTCACCGGCACCATCGAGGCCACCCAGGTGGACGTGAGCGCCCGGATCGCGGGGCGGATCCGGCGGCTTCACGTCAAGGAGGGCGACCGCGTCGCCGAGGGGCAGCTCCTCGCCGAGCTGGACGACGAGGAGCTCCGCGCCGAGGTGCGGCGCCAGGCGGCGGTGCTCCGGACAGCCGAGGCCACGCTGCGCGACCTCGAGGCCGGGGCGCGCCGGGAGGAGATCGAGGAGGCGCGCGCCACGGTGGCCCGCTCCCAGGCCCAGCTCGACGACCTCGTGGCCGGCTCCCGCGCCCAGGAGATCGAGGAGGCGCGCGCGGGGCTGCGGAGCGCCGAGGCCACGCGCGCCTGGACGGAGCGCGACTTCCAGCGGGCGGAGGCGCTCTTCAAGAAGGAGCTGATCGCGGCCCAGGAAGTGGACCGGGCCCGCCAGGCCTGGGAGGTGGCCCAGGCCCAGGAGCGGACGGCGCGGGAGCGGCTGGCGCTCACGCTCGAGGGGACGCGCCGCCACCAGGTGGACGCCGCCCGCGCCCAGCTCAAGGCGGCCCAGGATCGCCTCGCGCTCCTCCTGGCCGGGGCGCGCCCCGAGCAGGTCGCGGCGGCGCGCGGCCAGGTGGAGCAGGCGCGCTCGTCGCTCCTGCTGGCCAGGAGCCGGCTCAAGGAGATGACGCTGGCGGCGCCGGTGGCGGGCGTCGTGCTGCGAAAGAGCATGGAGGCGGGGGAGACCGCGAATCCCGGCGTCCCCATCCTCACCCTCATGGACCCGACGGAGGTGTGGGTCCGCGCCTATGTGCCCGAGGAGGAGGTGGGGCGGATCAAGATCGGCGACCGGGCGCGGATCAGCGTGGACGCCTACGCGGGGCGGGTGTTCGCGGGGCGCATCGCGGAGATCGCCTCCGAGGCCGAGTTCACGCCGAAGAACGTCCAGACCAAGAAGGAGCGGGTCAACCTGGTCTTCCGGATCAAGATCGCGGTGGACAACCCCGAGGGGATCCTCAAGCCGGGGATGCCCGCGGATGCGGATGTCGGCTGAGGGCGCGCGCCCGGCCCCCGCCGCCGACGGCCTCGCCGTGGTCACCGACGGGCTGACCCGGCGCTTCGGCAAGCGCGTGGCCGTGGACCATCTGAGCCTGCGGGTGCGCACGGGGGAGCTGTACGGCTTCCTCGGGCCCAACGGCGCCGGCAAGTCCACGACGCTCCGGATGCTCTGCGGGATCCTCGAGCCCAGCGAGGGGACGGGCCGCGTGCTCGGCCTCGACCTCCGGCGCGAGCCCGAGCGCATCAAGTCTCTCATCGGCTACATGTCGCAGCGCTTCTCTCTCTACGACGACCTCACGGTGGTGGAGAACCTCACCTTCTACGCGCGCGTGTACATGGTGCCACGGGCGCTCCGCGCCGAGCGCATCGCGCAGATGATCCAGCTCGCCGACCTCGGAGGGCGGGAGCGCCAGCAGGCGGGGGCGCTGTCCGGTGGCTACCGCCAGCGCCTGGCGCTGGCCTGCGCCCTGGTACACGCCCCGCGGCTGGTCTTCCTCGACGAGCCCACCGCGGGCGTGGACCCGGTCTCGCGGCGGACCTTCTGGGCGGTGGTCCGCCACCTGGCCGACGGGGGGACGACCATCGTCGTCACCACGCATTACATGGACGAGGCGGAGCTGTGCGACACGCTCGGCTTCATCTACCAGGGGCAGCTCATCGCCCAGGGCTCGCCGGCGCGCATCAAGACCGAGACCTTCCGGAAGCCCGTCATCGAGCTGGATGCCGCCGATCTCCGCCGCGCCGCCGCGCTCCTGCACGACTGGGACGCCGTCGAGGAGGTCCTGCGCGTGGCCTCCCGCCTGCGCGTGGTCCTCGCGGAGGATCACGCCGCCGCGGCGGACGTGGCGGCCTATCTCGGGGGCCGGGGCGTGGAGGTCCGCTGGGCGCACGATGTGGAGCCCTCGGTGGAGGACCTCTTCGTCTCGTTCGTGGACAAGGAGCGCAAGGCGCGGCTGCGCGAGCAGCTGCGCGCGCTGGGGCCGGCGTAGCATGGCCTCGCGACTGCTGGGGATCATCGCCAAGGAGTTCATCCACCTCAAGCGCGACTGGATGGCCCTGGTGCTGGCGCTGGGGGTGCCCGTGGTCATGCTCTTCATCTTCGGCTGGGCCATCAACACCGACGTCAAGCACGTGCCCACGGCCGTCTTCGACCAGTCGGGGAGCGTGGAGGCGCGCGAGTTCCTCGCGGCCCTGGAGAACAGCCAGTACTTCGCCGTGCGGTACCGGGCGCGCAGCCAGGCCGAGCTGACCCGGCTCATCGACAGCGGGAGCGCCAAGGTGGGCGTGGTGATCCCGCCCGACTTCGCCCGGCGGCTGACGCGCCAGGCGGCCGAGGTCCAGGTGATCGTGGACGCCTCGGACCCGCAGGTGGCGACCTCGGCGCTGAACGCCGCCTCCTCGCTGGGCGCCCAGCGCTCGCTGGAGATCATCGCCCGGACCCTCGAGGGCGCCGCGCTCGGCCGCCGGGACCGCATGCCCTTCGACGTGCGGGTGCGCGCCTGGTACAACCCCGACCTCGTCTCCGCCATCTTCATCGTGCCCGGCCTCATCGGCGCGCTCCTGATGCAGACCACCATCACGGCCATGGCGGTGTCCGTGGTGCGCGAGCGGGAGAAGGGGACGCTGGAGGCGCTGATCGTGAGCCCCATCCGGCGCTGGGAGCTCCTCCTCGGCAAGATCATCCCGAACCTGCTCGTGGCCTACGGCCAGATGACCATGGCGCTCGTGGTTGCGCACTTCGTCTTCGACGTGCCCATCCGCGGGAGCCTGCCGCTCCTGTACGCGCTCTCGCTGGTCTTCATGATGGGCACGCTCGGCATCGGGATCTTCGTCTCGGCGGCGGCCCGCACGGTGCCCCAGGCCATGCAGATGGCCTTCCTCACCTTCCTGCCGTCCATCTATCTCTCGGGCCTCCTCTTCCCCATCGAGGGGATGCCGACGGGCGCCCAGTACCTGGCCGCCGTCATTCCCCTGACCTACTACCTGCGGATCGTGCGCGGGATCGTGCTCAAGGGCGTGGGGTTCGGCTACCTCTGGCCGAACCTGCTCCCGCTGACGGCCTTCGGGGTCGTGATCTTCTCGCTGGCTGTGATCAAGTTCCGCAAGCAGCTCGACTGAAGGGGAATCCATGAAAGCGCTCTCGAGCCTTCTCGCCGCCCTCCTGCTGGCCGCCACTCCTGCGGGGGCCGCGCCCATCGCCCAGCGCGAGCTCCTCGGCAACGGGGTGACGCTCCTCGTCGCGGAGCGCAGCGCCATCCCCATCGTCTCCGTGAGCGTCTCCCTGCGCGCGGGCTCCGCCTTCGACCCGCCGGATGCTCCCGGGCTGGCGAGCCTCACCGCCGATCTGCTCACCCGCGGCACGGCTCGCCGCTCGGGCCCGGAGCTGGACCGCGCCATCGAGTTCGTCGGCGGCGGCCTCGAGGCCGACGCGGGGAAGGACGGGGTCATGGTCTCCCTCGCCGTGCTGAAGAAGGACCTGGCGCTCGGCCTCGATCTCCTCGCCGAGGTGCTGCGCGAGCCCGCCTTCCCCGAGGACGAGCTCAAGCGTCGCGTGGCGGAGGTGCAGGCGGCGCTCAAGCGCTCGGAGGAGAACCCCGAGACCGTGGCGGGGCGCGAGCTGGGGCAGCTTCTCTACCCGGGCCATCCCTATGCCCACCCGACGCCCGGGACCGTCGAGTCCGTCGGCACGCTCACGCGCGAGCAGGTGGTCCGCTTCCACCGGGAGCACTACCGGCCCGACGCGGCCGTGATCGCCGTCGTGGGCGACGTCACGCGGGACGAGATCAGGCGCGAGCTGGAGAGGCGCCTCGCGGGCTGGGCGCCGCCGGCGGCTCCACCCGCGGCGATCCCCTCGGCCATCGCCGCGCTGCCGCCTGCGGTCGCGCGCACCCTCACGCGCGACCTCACCCAGGCCACCGTGTACCTCGGCCGTCCGGCGATCCGCCAGGACCACCCGGACTACTTCCCGCTGGCGGTCGCCAGCTATGTCCTCGGCGGCGGCTCGGCCTCCAGGCTCTACACGCGCGTGCGCGAGGACCGGGGGCTCGCCTACTCGATCTACTCCTCGCTCTCCCCCGCGCGCTACGGCGCCTCCTTCGTGGTGGGGCTGCAGACCCGCAACGAGGCCGTGGACGAGGCCGTGCGCCTCGCGCAGGAGGAGATGCGCCGGATGGGGCGGGAAGAGGTGGCGGCCGCCGAGCTGGAGCTGGCCCGGGCCTACCTCGTGGGGAGCTTCCCGCTGCGCATGGACACCTCGGGCAAGGTGGCGCGGCTCATGATCGCCGTGGAGGAGCACGGCCTCGGGCTCGACTACCCGGATCGCTACAGGGAGCGCATCGGCCGCGTCACGGCGGCGGATGTGCAGCGCGTCTCGGCGCGCTACCTGGACCCGGCGCAGTTCTCGGTCGTCACGGTGCGGGGCAGGACCCCCTAATGACTCCTGCGTATTACGGTTACGCCGGGGCCGGCCGCGCGGGGGCGCGGCGTGGACCTCGCACCCTCGTCACGGCCGATCCGCGGAGGGGGTGCAACCGAGAGGGGCGGTGGCCGGCTTCGAGAGCCGCGACGGCACGGGTCCAGGCCGCGCCCCCGCGCGGCCGGCCCCGGGCCAATTCGCGTAACCGTATTCGGCTAGAGTCAATAGGCCCGGGGCCGGGTCAGCGCAAGGGCCAGGGCTGGTAGGGGCCGTAGCGCCAATACGGCCAGTACGGCCAATCGTAGAAGCCGAGCGGGTAGACGGGGACGATATGCGTCGCGGCCACCTCCCGCGGCCAGAGCTTGATGCGCTCGGCCGCGATCACCGGGTAGCGGTACGGCAACTCGCCGATCGCGCGCTCCTCCTCGCCCTTGACCGTGCCCACCACGGTGATGCGCCGGCCGGAGGCGTACACGGCGGGATCGAGGAAGCCCGCCGTCGTCACCAGGAAGCGCCCCTCGGACCGGTCGCTCCGCTCGGGGCTGTCGTCGGAGCGGAGGTGCCGCGCGAGGACCTCGATCTCGGTCTCGCCCACCCGGGGATGCGTGGCGAGGATCTCGCCGCCGAGGATCACGCGCGCACCGGCGTGCGATCCCGGAGCGCGGCGCAGCTCCGAGACGGTGAGCGCGCGATTCACCGACTGCAGCATCTGGTCGGGGAACGCGGAGACGCACCCGGCGAGGAGCAGGCCCGAGAGGAGCAGCGGAGCGCGGCGCATGCTCCTACCGTACCGCCGGTCGTCCCCGGGAGCAATGCGGGCGCGGGCGCGGGGGGGAGGGCGGCCCGGGCGGGGCGCAGGGCGAGTCGCGGCGCCATGCTACAATGGCGCGGCGTGAGTCGGAGCATGCGGCGCGTCTCGATCGTCGCCCTAGCCGGAATCGCGTTGTGGCCCGCCACGAGCCAGCCCGCGGCGGCGGCCTCCTTCGCCCTGACCGAGCGGGAGCAGCAGGAGGCCATCCGCCTGGGCCGCCGGAGCGTCGTGAGCGAGGCGTTCGGGCAGGAGTGGACGAGCCGCAACGGCGCGGGCGACACGCTGGCGGTGGTGACGCCGTTCCACCGCCTCGCCCAGGCGGCGCGCATCGCCGCCTTCAAGAAGGAGCCGCTCAAGCCCAGGGAGATCGGCGCGGTGCTGAAGACGACCGCGGGGAAGCTCACGTTGTGGGTCACGCTGCGCGGGGGCCAGTCCGACTTCGCGCGCTTCCTGGAGCCGGTGCTGCTCGATGGCAAGACCGAGGTGAAGCCGAGCTTCGTGCAGAACGAGCGGACGGCGTTGCGCGGGGAGGACGGGCGGTACGCTGCCCGCTGTCTCTACGTGTTCCCCGCCGCGCGACTCGATCCCAGGGGCCGCTTCACGCTCGTGATTCGCGACCCGGACGAGAAGGAGATGTCGAAGTTCACGGTAGATCTCTCGGCCATGCGCTAGCGGCGAGATCCGGTCGCTCCGCGAGGTCCAAAGGAGAACAGGCATGAAGGCGATTCGCGTCCACACACCCGGCGGGCCCGAGGTCATGAGGCTCGAGGATGTCCCGGAGCCCACCCCGGGCGCCGGTCAAGCCGTCGTCAAGATCGAGGCGGCCGGGCTCAACTACATCGACGTCTACTTCCGCACCGGCGCCAACAAGGTTCCCCTGCCGTTCACGCCCGGTGTCGAGGGCGCCGGCACCGTCACGGCGGTGGGGTCCGGCGTCACCGACGTCAAGGTGGGCGACCGCGTGGGCTATACGGGGATCATCGGCTCCTATGCCCAGCTGAACGTCTGTCCCGCCAACCGCCTCGTGAAGCTCCCCGACGGGCTGTCGTTCCGGGATGGGGCCGCGGCCATGCTCCAGGGGATGACGGCCCACTACCTCGTCGGCTCCACCTACCCGCTCAAGCAGGGCGAGGCCTGCCTCGTGCACGCCGCGGCGGGTGGCATGGGGCTCCTGCTCTGCCAGATGGCGAAGATGCGCGGCGCGACCGTGATCGGCACGGTATCCACGGAGGAGAAGGCCGCGCTGGCGCGGGCGGCGGGGGCGGACCACGTCATCCTCTACACGACGCAGGACTTCGTGCCCGAGGTGAAGCGCATCACCGGCGGCCGCGGCGTGGACGTGGTGTACGACGGCGTGGGCGCCACGACCTTTAGCGGGAGCCTCGACTGCCTGAGACCCCGCGGCATGATGGCGCTGTTCGGGGCGGCGAGCGGGCCCGTGCCGCCGCTCGATCTCCAGGCGCTGAACGTCAAGGGATCCCTCTTCGTGACGCGGCCGAGCCTCAACCATCACATCGCCGCCCGCGAGGAACTGCTCCAGCGCGCGGGGGACGTGCTGGGCTGGATCCGCGAGGGCAAGCTCAAGCTGCGCGTGGAGATCACCTTCCCGCTGGCGCAGGCCGCCGACGCGCACCGCGCCCTCGAGGGCCGCAAGACCACGGGAAAGGTCCTGCTGCTGCCATGACAACCGCGCGCGTCGAGGGCCCGACCGTCGGGCGCGGAGGCGCCCCGACGGCAAATCCGGAGATCCTCCTCATCCCCTGAAAGTGGGGTCATGAACATCGCGCGCAATCTCGAGCGGTCGGCGTTCCACCATCCGGGGCGGCCGGCGCTGGTCTTCAGGGAGCGGCGCTGGACGTACCGGGAGCTCGACCGGGCCGCCTCCTCGCTGGCCGCCGGGCTCGCGGGCCTCGGCCTGAGGCCGGGCGAGCGGATCGGGCTTCACCTGCCCAACTGGCCCGAATTCGTGCTGACGTACTACGCGGCCAGCAAGATCGGGCTCGTCCCCATCTCGCTGAACGTGGTCTACAAGCCGGACGAGCTCGGCTACATCATCAACGACGGCGAGGCCGCCGCCGTCGTGACGGCCGAGCCCGTGGCCGCCAACCTGCCGCCGCGCCGCGACCTGCCGTCGGTGCGGCACCTGATCCAGGTGGGCGGGCAGGGGGAGGTGGACTTCCGCTCGCTCGCCGGCGACCCGGGGCTGCGCGCGATGGAGCTGGACCGGAGCGCCACCGCCGCCATCCTCTACACCTCCGCCACCACCGGACGCCCGAAGGGGGTCATGCTCACCCACGAGAACGTGGTGTCGAACACCTGGGCCACCACCCACCATCTCCGGATGACGCCCGACGACCGGGGTCTCTGCGCGCTGCCGCTCTTCCACTGCTTCGGCCAGAACTTCATCATGAACGCCCTCCTCAGCTGCGGGGGCACGCTCGTGCTCCAGGAGCGCTTCGTCCTCGACGACTTCACGGCCGCCATCGGCGTCCACTCGATCACGCTCCTGTACGCGGTGCCCACCATGTACATCCTGATGCTCGGCTCGGACATGGCGCGCTGGGACCGGTCCTCGCTCCGGCTCTGCTTCTCGGCGGCGGCGAGCCTGCCCGCCGAGCCGGAGCGGCAGTGGAAGGAGCGCACCGGCCATGACATCCACCAGGGCTACGGGCTCACCGAGTGCTCCCCCTTCGCCTCGTACAACCACGACACGGCCTTCCGCCCGGGCTCCATCGGCACCCCCATCGAGAACGTGGAGATGAAGGTCATGGACCCCGCCACCGGGCAGGAGGTGGCCGACGGAGAGCTGGGCGAGATCCTCATCAAGGGCCCCAACGTGATGAAGGGCTATTTCCGGAACCCGCAGGCCACGGCCGAGGCGGTCCGGGAGGGGTGGCTCCACTCGGGGGACATCGGCTCCCGCGACGCGGACGGCTACTTCTACGTGGTGGACCGCGTCAAGGACATGATCAACGTCTCCGGCTTCAAGGTCTTCCCCCGCGAGGTCGAGGAGGTGCTCTTCCTCCACCCCTCGGTGAAGGAGGCCGCCGTGTTGGGAATCCCGGATCCGGTGCGCGGCGAGGCCGTGAAGGCCTTCGTGGTCCTCAAGGAGGGGGCGACGGCCGATCCCGAGGCGCTCCGCGCCCTCTGCCGCGACCGGGTCGCTTCCTACAAGGTGCCCGAGGCCGTCGAGTTCATCGCCGCGCTTCCCAAGAGCCCCACGGGGAAGATCCTCAAGAAGGACATGCGGAAGCCCCAGTGAAGCTCCGGTGGCTCCTCGTCGCGGCCGGCGCCCTGCTCCTGGTCGTCGTCGGGGCGCTGGCCGCGCTGCCGTGGCTCGTGGACACGCCGAAGGTGCAGGCCTATATCTCCCAGCAGGCGAGCCAGGCGCTGGGGCGTCCCGTCAGGTTCGCCTCGCTCTCCATCGAGCTGCTGCCGCGCCCGGCCGTGAGGCTGCGCGGCCTGTCGGTGGCCGACGACCCCCGCTTCGGCGCGGCGCCCTTCCTCACCGTCGAGGAGGGGCGATTCGGCCTGCGGCTCAGACCGCTCTTCTCCGGCCGGGTGGAGCTGACGGACCTCACCCTGGACCGGCTGCGCGTCGAGATCGTGGAGGACGGCGGCCGGCTCAACATCGCGACGCTCGGCGCGGGGGCCTCGGCTGCGCGCAGCGCCCCGAGGCCCGCCGGGGGCGTCGCTGCCGGCGCCCCGGCCGCGGCCGGGCTCGTGTCCCAGGTGCGGATCGCCAACGGGGCGCTGCGCTACCAGAAGCGCGGCGCCCGGGGCGGGGAGTGGCGCCTCGAGGACATCGCCGTCACGCTCGCCATCAATGCCCGGGGCGACGGGCTGGCGCTGGAGGGAAGGGCCGTGGCGCAGCCGGGCGCCATCCGACTGAGGATCGCCGAGGGGACGCTCGCGCTCGGCGCGGGCCGTCCGCTGGCGGAGGCGCCGCTCCGCGCGCGGGTCGACATCGAGGCCAGGGACGTGGCGGCGCTCGCCGCCGCGCTCCTCGCGTCCCCCGCGCTCGCCGGGCCCGTGAAGGGACGGCTCGAGCTCGGCGGCACGGCCTCGCAGCCGGCCGCGACGGGCGAGCTCCGCTTCGAGCGCCTCGCGCTCTCCGAGCAGCGGCCGCAGTGCCCGCCGCCCACGCGGCGCATGCTCGCGCTCCAGGACCTGCGCGTCCCCGTGGCGCTCGCGCCCGCGCGGCTCGAGAGCCGGCCGCTCCAGGCGCAGGTGGCCGGGGGCAGCCTCTCGATGAGTGTGACCGCCGACTTGCAGACGGCTCCCGTCGCCGCGATCAAGACGCTCACGCTCAGGGGCATCAGCGTCAAGGGCGTGCAGCTGTCGCTCCTCCTGGTGGACTACCTCTGCCTGGGCTACGCCGTCTCGGGCCCGCTGGATCTCACGGGCGAGGCGTTGCTGCGTCCCGCCGACCCCTGGCGGACGCTCGGCGGGGCCGGCCAGCTCCAGATCGGACGCGGCAAGGTGGTGGGCGTGGGCGCGCTGCGGGTCCTGCGGGAGGTCGCCGCGCTGGCCGGTGTCCTGACGCCGCTGCTCGCCGGGGAGAAGGAGCCCCACCCGGGCGACTCGCCGCTCGACTTCGATGCCATCACCGCCACGTACAGGATCGCGGGCGGGGTCGTGAGCACCGATGACCTGCTGTACCGGAGCGGCGCGATGACGCTGGCGGGTGCGGGCACCTACGGGCTCCTGGACGGGCGGGTGGACATGGCCGTCACCCTCACCAGCGGGCGCACCCAAGTCAAGGCGCAGGTCACGGGCTCGAGCGCGGGCTCGCTGCGGGTGATCCCCACCGGCATCCGATCCGGCGAGCGGGGCGGGATCAGGAAGCTCCTCGAGCGGCTCCTGCGCTGAGGCAGGCGCCCGCCGCTGGCGCCGGTGCTGCTGCGCCCCGCGCGCACCCTGGTGCCGAACCGACGACTCTCCGCGCGCCGTCCGGGGGTCCCGGTGTAGCATCGGACGATGCGCAGCCGACGCTACGCGCTGGCCTCGGGACTGGCCCTGGCCTACTCGCTGGCGCTCCTGGGCGACCAGATGCTCTACGTCTTCCTGCCCTCGCACCCCGGGGCGGCGGGGATCGCGGCGGCGAGCCTCGGCATCATTCTGAGCGCCAATCGCTTCGTGCGCCTGGTCGCCAACTCGCTGGGCGGGCTCCTGTCCGACCGCCTTGGGCGGCGCCGACCGTATCTGCTCGGCATGGGGCTGGCGCTGGCCTCGACGGCAGGGTACCTGGCCTCGGGGAGCTTCTGGCCGCTGCTTGTCTGGCGCATCGTCTGGGGCATCGCCTTCGCGCTGATCTCGGTGGGGGGTGTGGCCATCGTGCTGGACCTGGCTGCGGCCGGGGTCCGCGGGCGGACGGTGGGCACCTATCAGTCACTACTCCAGCTCGGCACGCTCCTGGGTCTCGTCCTGTCGGGTGTGCTCACGGATCTCCTCGGCTATCGCGGCACCCTCGCGGTGTACGTGCCGCTGGCTGCCCTGGGCCTCGTCGTCGCCGTCTGGGCGCTGCGCGCGCTGGGCCCCGGGGATCACGGCGGCACCCGCGGCGTCACCGCCGGCCTCGGAACGCTGGCCGCGCTCCGTCGCCTGGATCCCCGCCTCCTCGCCCCCGCCTACGTGAACTTCACGAGCCTGTTCGCTGGCAGCGGCGTCCTGATGAGCACGCTCGGCGTTCATCTCACGCAGCTCGCGGCGGAGCCCGGCGCCCTCGCCGTGCCCGTGGCCTCGCTGACCGGCGTGCTCCTCGCCGCGCGACGGCTCGCCGGCATGGTGGAGGCGCCGCTCGCGGGCCATGTCCTCGATCGCCTGGGCGCCCGGCGACTCGTCGCGGCGGTGGGCGTGCTCGTGAGCCTGGGCGGGTTCGCGGTCCTGGCGGCGGGGCGCGGGGTGGGGCCGATCGTGACGGGGGTGGTGCTCGTCGCGGTGGGCGAGGGGTTGCTCCACCCGGCCGTCGTCGTCTGGACGGGGGATGGCGCGCCGCCGCAGCTGCGCGGCGTCGTGATGGGCGGCCTCGCCACCGCGGGCGATCTCGGCGCGGCGCTGGGCCCACTGGTGGGATATGCCCTGCTGGAGACGGCGGGGCTCCGCGCCGCCTATGCCCTCTGCGCGGGCCTCCTGCTCTCGACCCTCCTCGTTCTCAAGGGGGTCAGGTCTTGAAATCCAACACCCAGGCCCCCCTCCACCGCTGCGATCCAGGGGGGCACGGTGCCCGCTCGCCGGATCCGTATCCTAGGACAGGGCCGCACCCCCGCCGATGTTGAAATGCAAGACCTGACCCCAGAGGCGGGCGCCGCCGAGCTTGCCGGCCTCCACGAGCCCCACGAAGAAGGCGTAGAGCTGGCTGTACTCGTCGTAGCGGGCCTGGCCCAGCCGCGCCACGGTGTCCTCGCGCAGGCTGCGGTACATCTCGAGCCTGCGCCTCAGGATCTCGACCCAGGCCGCCGAGAGGTCCTCGGCCTCGATGGCGGCAAAGCCGGCCCGCCCCAGGAGCGCGCGGTAGCCGGGGATGCTCTCGATGGACACGGCCGCCATCCAGTCCTGGAGCCGGCGGCGCTCGCCGTCCCCGAGCCTGGGCGTGGCGATCCAGTCGGTGAAGGCCATCCGCCCGCCTGGCCTGAGCACCCGCGCGCACTCGGCGAGCACGCGCCCCTTGTCGGGCACGTGCAGCAGCCCCTCCTGGCTGATCGCGGCGTCGAAGGCGCCGGCGCGGAAGGGCAGGCCCTGCGCATCCCCGCGGACGCTCCGGACCAGGCGGTGGAGCCCCACCAGCCGCGACAACGTGATGTTGCCCAGGCTGCGGCCCGCGTTCAGGTCCAGCGCCGTGACGCGCGCCCCAAAGCGCCGGGCCAGGAAGCGCGCCGGGCCGCCGAGCCCCGCGCAGACGTCCAGCACCCGCGTGCCCTCGCCGATGCCGGCGCGCCGGGCCAGGGCTTCCACGGCCTCGAGCCCGCCGTAGTGGTCCTGGTCCCACTCGTAGAGATCCTCGGGAGCCAGCGTGCGCATGTCCTTGCCCTGGCGGCGGAGCGCCTCCAGCACCTGCGAGAGGCTGATGGGATGGCGATCGTAGAAGTCGATGACGCCCGGGAGCACGGGGAAGATCCTAGGCCGCCCACCGGGCGCCGACAAGCCTTGAAGTGCCTGCACCCGTATGGTACAAGGAGGCGTTTTGACTCTGCCCCATACCGCCAACGGAGTGCCAGGAACGCTATGACGAGCGCCGCAGGAGTCCCCCGGAAGGCCGGTCTCGAGGTGGACCGCTTCTCCGGGGCGGCCTACGCCTCCATGGGGATCCCGACGGATCCGTTCACGCCGGTCTTCGCGCTGAGCCGCGCCGCCGGCTGGGCCGCGCACCTGCTCGAGTCGCACGGCCACAACCGCCTGATCCGCCCGCGCGCCGAGTACACGGGGGCCCTCGACGCCCGCTACGCACCCTTCGACCAGCGCTAGCCCCGCTCTCCCGCCCTCTGTGGCACACCCGGGGATGACGATCAGCGTCGTCCTGGTGGTACACAACCAGCTGCCGCTGACGCGGGCCTGCCTCGACAGCCTCGGGACGACGACGGCCCCCTTCGACCTATGCGTGGTGGACAATGGCTCGAGTGACGGCACGGCGGAGTACTTCCGCGGGTGGCCGCCCGGTCGACCGCTCCGCTACCTCCGGAACGCCGAGAACGTCGGGCTGATCCGGGCCCTCAATCAGGGCGCGCGCCTGTCCGGCTCGGAGTACCTCTGCTTCCTCCACAACGACACCGAGCTGCGTGACCCGCAGTGGCTGGCGCGCCTCCGCGCCGCCGTGGAGGGCCCGCCGGGGGCCGGCCTCGCCGGACTGTACGGCGCCCGCCGCCTCAGGCGGGACGGGCGCTACGTGGGCCGCAGCATCGTCTCGAGCCTCGAGGGGAGCGGCAACCTGCGCGCGCCGGTGGTCGCGGTGGCGGCCGTGGACGGCGTCTGCCTCTTCCTCCGGCGCGCGCTGCTCGAGTCGCTCGGCGGGTTCGACGCCGGCTACGGCTTCTTCCACGGCTACGATCGAGACCTGTCCTTCGCCGTGCGGGAGGCCGGGCACCGCTGCGTCGTGGTGCGCGCCCCGTTCCGTCACCGCGGGGGGGGCACGCGCACCGCTCCCGAGGCTCCCCGCTCACCCGAGCGCGACCTGGCCGAGCGGCGCGCGGCGCTGGCGCGCTTCGCCGAGAAGTGGCGCCACCGCCTCCCGAGCGATGTTCGGTCCCTCCCAGAGCGGCTGGCCGATTTCCTGCAGGCGGCCGGCCAGGAGACGCGATGATCCCATTCGTGAAGGGCCACGGGCTGGGCAACGACTACATCGTCATCGACGCCGCCGACCTGGCGGCGCCGCTCTCGGCGCGACAGGTGGAGCGCATCTGCGACCGGAACTGGGGCGTGGGGTCGGACGGCATCCTGCTCCTGGTCCCCGCCTGGGCCGGCGCGGACTTCGGCCTGCGCATCTTCAATCCCGACGGCAGCGAGGCCGAGAAGTCCGGCAACGGTCTCCGCATCTTCGCCAAGTACCTCCACGATCACGGGCGCGCCGCCCGGCCGATCTTCACCGTAGACACCAAGGGCGGTCGCGTCGAGTGCCGGTGCCACGTGGCGGGCGGTCGGGTCCACGAGGTGACGGTGGAGATGGGGCGCTGCACCTTCGTCGCTCCGGAGATCCCCATGAGCGGGCCGCGACGGGAGGTGGTGGGGGAGCCGCTCCAGGTGGGGGAGCAGACGCTGCTGGTCACGGCGGTCTCCGTGGGCAACCCGCACTGCGTCGTTTTCACTGACCGCATCGACGAGGCGGAGACGCGCCGCCTCGGCTCGCTCATCGAGAACCACCCCGCGTTCCCGAACCGGACGAACGCGCAGTTCGCGCGGGTGCTCTCGCGCGCCGAGGTGGAGATCCGGATCTGGGAGCGCGGCGCCGGCTACACGCTCGCCTCGGGCTCCTCGTCGAGCGCGGTGGCCTGCGCGGCCGTGAAGAACGGCCTCTGCGACCACGGCCTCGTGACGGTGCGCATGCCCGGCGGCACGCTCTCGGTGGACGTCCGGCCCGACTGGTCCATCCGCCTGCAGGGGCCCGTGGAGGAGGTCTACGCGGGCACCTTCTCCCGGGACCTCATGGATGCCCTGCGCCCCCTGGGCTAGAGGCCCGACCGCTCGGCCTGGTCGAGGGCGGTGCGGGCGAGGGCCTCCACCCGCGGCGCCATGAGGCCGAAGCGCGCGTCGCGCGTCTGGCCGCGCTTCCACCGGATGTAGATCTGCTGGACCACCACCGCGGTCTTGTAGCGGGCGAACACCTCGTAGAAGGCGATCTTCGACACGTCGCGGCCGGCGCGGGCGGCGTAGCGCTCGACGAGCTGCTCCCGCGTGTAGAAGCCCGGCAGCTCGGAGACCTGCGCCGGCTGCGCCTGCTGGGCGGACGGTTCGCCCTCGGAGGTCCAGTACGCCAGCAGCGTGCCCAGGTCGCAGAGCGGATCCCCGGTGGTGCACAGCTCCCAGTCGAGCACCGCCTCGACCCGCGAGGGGTCCCGGGCGCTCAGCATCAGGTTGTCGAGCTTCAGGTCGCTGTGGACGAGGGTGGCGTCGGGCGGTGCGGGGACGCGCGCGGCGAGCCAGTGGGCGACCTCGGTGATGGCCGGGACCTCCCGGTCCCGCGCGCGTTCCCAGCGCTCGGCCCAGCCCCTGACCTGGCGCTGCATGAAGCCCTCGGGGCGGCCGAGATCTCCCAGCCCGACGGCCTCGAACGGCACGGCGTGCAGGGCCACCATCACGTCCACCAGGGTCTCGCTCAGCAGGCGCCGCACCGCGAGGTCCTGCGCCCACTGCGGCGGCAGCTCGCGCCGGATCACGACGCCTCGGCGGCGCTCCATCACGTAGAAGGGGACGCCGATCACGCCTGGGTCCTCGCAGAGGAGGAAGGGGCGGGGCGCCGGGGGAAACACGGGCCAGAGGGCGCTGAGCACCCGGTGCTCCCGCGCCATGTCATGAGCCTTGGGCACGAGCGGGCCCAGCGGCGGGCGCCGCATCACGTACTCGTCGGCGCCGTAGCGGAGGAGGTAGGTCAGGTTCGAATGGCCGCCGGGGAACTGGGCCACCTCGAGCCGGCCCTCCGCGCGCGGCAGTCTGGGGCGGACACAGCCGTCCAGCGCGGCCACGTCGAACTCCTCGTCGGGTCTCACGGGCGCCGTGTCCGGCGGCAGCCCGGTGGCAGTTCCCGCGGCGGCGGTCACGGCGCAGGCTACTTCTCGGGTGGGGCCGCCGGGGCGTCCTTCTGCGGCGCGTCTGCCGCCGGCGCGGTGACGTCCAGCACCTTCACGTCGAAGAACAGCGTCCTGCCGGCGAGCGGGTGGTTGAGGTCCAGGACGACGGTTTGCTCCCGGATCTCCTTGATCACCACCGGCCGGGCCTCGCCCGCGGGGTTGCGGGCCAGGAGACGCGCGCCGATCTTGAGCGCGGCCGCCGGGATGGCGGCCTTGGGCACCTCGGCCTGCGCCGCAGGGTTCTGCGCGCCGTAGGCGTCCTCGGGCTTCACCGTGACCCTCTTCTCGTCGCCCTGGTGCAGACCCACGAGCTCGCGCTCGAGCCCCGGGATGATCTGCCGGGCGCCGTGGGTGTAGCGCAGCGGATCCCGGCCCTTGTTGGAGTCCAGCACGGCGCCGGCCTCGTCCTTGAGCGTGTACTCGAGCTGGACGCTCGACCCCTTCTCGATGGCCGGGCCGGCAGGCGCCGTAGCGGCGGGGGCCGACGGGGCTGGCTGAGCGGGCTCGGCGGGTCTGTCCTGCGGCGAGGCGGCGGGAGCGAGGAGCAGCACGCTCGCGAGGGTCAGGAGGACAGCGCGTCTCATGCCACCCGAGTCTACACCGCGCCTGCGGCCGGCGCAATTCGCGCGCGCCATGAGCCCGGGCGTCACCGCCGGTGCCCCCGCGTCCAGGCCAGCAGGCGCTTGTGCGGCAGCGTGTTGACGACCTGCGCGGGGGTAATCCAGGCGCGGCGCGCCGTGGCGATGCCGAGCGCCATGCCGTCGAGCTGCGGGAGGTCATGGGTGTCGGTGCTGATGGCGATCCGGACGCCCAGCTCCGCCGCGCGCCGGGCGTGGGTGTCCTTGAGGTCCAGCCGCTGCCACGAGGCGTTGATCTCCACCGCCTTGTCGTGCTCCCGGGCGGCGGCGAAGACCTGGTCCAGGTCCACGTCATAGGGATCGCGCTCGCCGATGAGCCGTCCCGTGGGGTGGACGAGGATGTCCACGCAGGGATGGGCGAGCGCCCGGACGATGCGCGCCGTCATCTCGGCGCGCGGCTGCCTGAAGCGCGAGTGGACGGCCGCCAGCACCACGTCCAGCTCGGCCAGCAGGTCGTCGGGGAAGTCCATGCGCCCATCGGCGAGGATGTCGCACTCGCTGCCGGCCAGGATGCGGATCCGGTGCTTCGGCTGGAGCGCGCGGATGCGCGTGATCTGCTCGCGCAGCTCCTCGGGCGTGAGCCCGCCCGCCACGGTGGAGGAGCGCGAGTGGTCGGAGACGATGATGTACTCGTAGCCGCGCGCCTCGGCCTCGGCCACCAGCCGCTCCAGCGGCTGGCGCCCGTCGGACCAGTCCGTGTGGGCGTGCAGGTCGCCGCGGATGTGCTCCGCGCCGACGAGGTCGGGCAGGCGGCCGGCGAGCGCCGCCTCGATCTCGCCCGAGTTCTCCCGCAGCTCCGGCGGGATCCACGGCAGGCCCACGGCCTCGTAGACTGCCGCCTCCGTGGCGCTGGCGACCCGCTTGCCCGTCCGCTCGCTGAAGACCCCGTACTCCGAGATCTTGAGCCCCTTCTTCTGCGCCAGCTCCCGGAGCCGCACGTTGTGGTCCTTGGAGCCCGTGAAGTACTGTAGCGCGGCGCCGTAGGCGCCGGGGGCGACCACCCGCAGGTCCACCTGGATGGGCGCGGCGCGGCCCTCCGCCCGGCACTCGATGGAGGCCTTGGTGTCCCCGCGGGCGAGCACGGTTGTCACGGCGGGCAGCCCGACGAAGCGCTCGATGACGCGCCCGGGGTCGCGGCAGGCGACCAGGATGTCGAGGTCCCCCACCGTGTCGCGCCGGCGGCGGGCGGAGCCGGCCACCTCGATGGCGGTCACCTCGCCCGTGGCGCGGAGCGCCTCGACGATCTCCTCCGCGCGGGCCAGCGCCAGGCCCAGCGGGAGGCGCTCCTGCCCCGCGCGGAGCGTGCGGAGGCCGGCCAGGATGTTCGCGCGGGTCCTGGCGCGGATGCCCGGCACGCGCAGGATGTCGCCGGAGACGGCCGCCTGCTCGAGCCTCTCCACGCTGTCCACGCCGAGATGCTCGTGGAGGAGCTTCGCGGTCCTGGGGCCGACGCCCCGCACCGCCAGGACCTCGAGCAGCCCGCGGGGCAGCTCCGCGCGCAGCGCCTCCAGCTCCGCGATGCGACCGGTCTCGAGGTACTCGGTGATGTGGGCCGCCAGGCCCTTGCCGATGCCGGGGATGGACGAGAGCTCCCCGCGCGCGGCGACGCGCGCCACGTCCTCGGCGAGCCCCTCGAGGCTCTGGACGGCGCGCTCATAGGCGCGGACGCGGAAGACGTTCTCGCCCTTGATCTCCAGGAGCTGCGCGATCTCGCCGAAGAGGCGCGCGATCTCCGCGTTCTTCACGCCCCCATGGTATCCTGGCGCCGCGTGGAGATCCACGCGCGGGTCGCTGGCCCGGGAGCGGCCCGTCTCAGCGAACCCCCTCACGGGAGAGTGCGATGGGCGAAGAGAGCACGCGCCACCTGCTCAAGGCATTCGGGATCGCCGTGACCGGCCTGGAGGACGCGGTGGCGGCCGGCGGCGCCGACGGGGCGAAGAAGGCGGAGCTCGACCTGCGCGCCCGCATGCGGGAGATCATCGCGCTGGTCGAGCGCCTGTCGGAGCGCGCCGCGAAGCTCTCGTGACACGGGGCCCCTTCGTCGACGCCTCGGGCGTCGCGCTGATCCTGCCAGAACCGCCGCGCCGCATCATCTCCCTCGTCCCGAGCGTCACCGAGATCCTCTTCCTGCTGGGCGTCGGCCCCGCCGTGGCCGGCTGCACCACCTACTGCACGGAGCCCCCCGAGGGGGTGCTGGCCACCACGCGCGTCGGCGGCACCAAGACCCCTCGGCTGGACCTAATCCGCGCGCTCCGCCCCGATCTCGTCGTGGCCAACATCGAGGAGAACCACCGCGAGCACGTCGAGACGCTACGCGGCTGGGGGATCCCCGTCCACGTCAATTACCCGCGGACCGTCGCCGAGGGCATCCGGCTCGTCCGCGAGTTGGGGCAGGTGACGGGCGCGGCCGAGCGAGGCGCGGCGCTGGCGGAGGACCTCGAGCGGCGCTGCGCGGAGGTGACGGCGCGCGCGCGTGGCCGGGCGCGCCCCACACGCGTGTTCTATCCGATCTGGCGCCGCCCGCACATGACGATCAACCGGGACACCTACGTCCACGACGTGCTGGCGGCCTGCGGCGGGGAGAACGTCTGCGCGGATCGCGAGCGGCGCTACCCGGAGGTGACGCTGGACGCGGTGGCCGCGGCGCGGCCCGAGGTGATCCTGCTCCCGGACGAGCCGTATCGCTTCCGGGAGGCGCATGCGGCGGACTTCACGCCCTATCCGGAGATGCCCGCCGTGCGGGACGGGCGCATCCACCTGGTGGACGGCCGGCTCGCGTCGTGGTTCGGCCCGCGCATGGCCCAAGCCTTCGCGACCCTACCTGATCTGCTGCAGCGGTAATCAACGCGCGCCCCTGGCCGGCGGGACTACTCGACCTCGAGGATCATCTCGATCTCGACAGGGATTCCCATGGGCAGCTCGGCCATCCCCACCGCCGAGCGCGCGTGACGCCCGCTCTCCCCGAAGATCTCCACCATCAGGTCGGAGAAGCCGTTGATGACCTTCGGCTGCTCCGCGAAGCCGTCGGCCGAGTTCACCATGCCCAGCACCTTCACGATGCGCTTCACCCTGTCCAGGCTGCCGAGAATCACGCGCGCCGAGCCGAGCAGGTTGATGCCGACCTCGCGGGCGACCTTGTAGGCTTCCTCGGTGGAGAGATCCCGTCCCACCTTCCCGCGCGCCGTCGGCTGGCCGTCCACCCGCACGGGCCCATGCCCGGAGAGGAAGAGGAGGTTGCCCACGCGCACTCCCGGGATGTAGTTGCCCACCGGCTTGGCGGGCTGGGGCAGCGTGATGCCGAGCTCCTTGATCCGCGCTTCTGCGCCCATCGCGGGTCTCCTTGCGGGTGAGGAGGAAGTCGGATGCGGGGGGCCAGTGACGAGCGCGCTACCTCGGGAGAGTCATGTTCTCGCCGCCGACGCCCACGAAGAAGAAGGCCGGCCCATCGGAGTCCGAGCGCCAGACGATGGCGTCGACCTCCAGCGGCCGGCCATGAGGGGGGCGGAAGCGGAGCGTCGCCGGAGTCCCGACCGGCAGTCGCGCCTCGAGATGGACCTTGGCGCCGATGGGGCTCAGGTTGACCGTGTGCCGCTCGAAGGACTGGCCGCCGGTCTCCACGGTGACAGGCCAGGAGACCTTTGACCGGGGATGCCTGCGGAGATCGGCCGTCGCTTCGCTCATGAGGCTCCACTGCCCTTTGGAGGCGGCACAGGGAAGAGGGTTACCCAATATGCTGTCAAGAATCCCCACCGCTGTCAAGGTTTCCGGAACCCCTACTCATGCGACGCAGACTCCAGGCGCCCCGTTTCGCCCTTGTGGCCCGACTCGCGGGCTTGGACAGGAGCACACCTCCTGTGACAAGATGCGGCAATGAGGTCCGAGCCCGGGCCATGACAGGGCCAGTCACTCCGTCGCCTGCCGCGACGCTCGTTCTCCTGCGCGATCGACCTGCCGGCGGGGTCGAGACGCTTCTCATCAAGCGGCACGCGAAGAGCAAGTTCGCCGGAGGCGACTACGTCTTCGCGGGGGGCAAGGTCGAGACGGACGAGGTGCCGGACGATGCGGAGGGGTTCTGCACGGCGCTGACGGCGGCGGACGCCGCCGCGCGACTGGGGACCGGTCTCGGGCCGCGGGAGGCCCTCGGCTTCTGGGTCGGCGCCATCCGCGAGGCCTTCGAGGAGGTCGGAGTGCTCCTGGTCTACACGGCCTCCGGCGACCTCGCTCGCTGGGGCCCCGAGGAGCGCGAGCGCTTCGCCGCCCATCGCGCGGCCTGCCACGCCTCCAACCCGGCCTTCTTCGACATGCTCCGGAGCGAGCGCCTCGCGCTGGCCACCGACCGACTCGCGTACTTCGCCCACTGGATCACACCCGAGGAGAGCCCGATCCGCTTCGACACGCGCTTCTTCGCCGCCGTGATGCCGCCCGGACAGGACGCCGAGGCCGACGGCCGGGAGATCACGGACGTGAAATGGCTGACGGCGGAAGAGGCCTTCGCGGCCATGAAGCGCGGGGAGATCTCGCTCCGGTTCCCGACGATCAAGAACCTGGAGCTGCTGCGGGCGGCCACCTCGGCGACGGGGCTGCTCTCGGCCCTCGGCAGGCGCGAGGTCACGCCCATCCGTCCCCGCGTCTTCATGGTGGACGGCAAGCCCGTCCCCGTCCTGCCCGGCGACCCCCGCTGGTACTAGGGGGGTCAGGTCTTGCATTACAACATTGGCAGGGGGGCGGCTACGCGCTCTCACGAGGCGCCGAGCCCGGGCGCAGGTGCGTTCACGAGCACCGCCATGTTGCCGTAGGGGTGCTGGTTCTCCAGCATGAGCTGGTGGCAGCCGGGGAGGTCATCGAAGCCGTAGGTCCGCGACAGACACGGGTCCATCTTGCCCTCGGCGACGAGGCGGGTGACGGCGGCGGCCTGCGCGTCATTGGAGAGGTGGCTGCCCTGGAAGCGCTTCTGGCGCATCCAGTGGTAGCGGAGGTCCATGGTGACGTTGTAGCCGCTCGTGCCGGCGCAGATGACGATCAGGCCGCCCGTGGCGCAGACGAAGCCCGAGGTCGGCAGGGTCGCCTCGCCGGGATGCTCGAAGACGATGCGCGGGCTCACCTTCTCGCCCACGCCGTCCCAGATCGCCTTGCCGAAGGCCCGCGCGCCCTTGACCCAGTCGCCGTAGGCCCCGGTGTCGTTGGTGTCCGGCATCCGCCCCCAGTGCTTGAAGTCGTTGCGGTTGATGACGCCGACGGCCCCGTGCTCCAGACAGAACGGCCGCTTGGCCTCGTCCGAGACCACGGCCACGGCTCGTCCGCCGAGGGCCCGCGTGATTTCCAGCGCCATGCTGCCGAGCCCGCCGGCGGCGCCCCAGACGAGGACGACGTCGCCCGGCTCGATGATGTTCGGCGCCCAGCCCATGAGCATCCGGTAGGCCGTGGAGGCGCAGAGGAGGAAGCAGCCCGCGGCCTCCCAGGTGAGCCGCCGGGGCTTGGGCTGGCACTGATGCGCCTGGGCCCTGGCGAACTGGCAGTAGCTGCCGTAGTTCGTCTGGTAGCCCCAGATGCGCGTGCTCTCGGCGAGCATGGGGTCGCGGCCCGAGAGCACCCACGGGTCGTCCGGGCGCCACCAGCCGCTGTGAACGACGACCTCGTCGCCGACCTTCACGTGCGTGACGTCCTTGCCTATCGCCCACACGATGCCGGAGCAGTCGCTGCCGCCGGCGTGGAAGTCCTCGGGCTCGCCCAGCTTCTGCCGCTCGCCGATCACGTCCACCGGCGCGCCCAGCGCCGCCCACACGTTGTTGTAGTTGATCCCCGAGGCCATCACGTAGATGAGCACCTCGTCCGGGCCGATGGCGGGCGTCGGGATGACCTCTCGCTGCCAGGCGTCCCTGGGCTGGCCGAAGCGGTGCTGCCTGACGACGTAGGCGTGCATCTGCCTGGGGACTTCGCCGAGCGGGGGTCGGGCTCCGAGGTCGTAGAGGTCTGGCATGGCTGTCTCCGGTGGGGACTACCGTCCCGTCATCAGCCGTTGAAGGCCTTGATCAGCGCGGGCAGGCGCGGATCGTTCTGGTTCGGCAGATAGGGTTGATAGAGGGACACCCGGTCCAGCAGCCCCGCGTAGCGCTCCTTGAGCCTGTCCGCGAGCTTGTCGTAGGTGGCCGTCAGCGCGTAGGTGTCGAGCATCTCGTCGGTGATGACGCTCGCCATCCCCGCCCAGTCCTGCTCCACGGACTTCCGGTGGAGCTTCGCGGCCACCTCCTCCCAGCCGTGGATGGCGAGCACGGGCCGGTAGGTGCGCGTGGAGGCGTAGAAGGCGATCTGCTGCCGGATCATCTGTTCCTGCTCGCTGCGCTCCTGCTCCGTGTCCCCCACCACGACGAACGTGCTGGTCACGAAGGTGAAGTCCTGTCGCGTCCGTCCCGCGCGGCGCAGGCCCTGCTCCGCGGCGGGATGGACGACCTCCCGCAGGTACTTGGGGCTGTTGAACGGGTGCACGTGCATGCCGTCGCAGAACTCCCCGGCGACGCCCGCCATGTACGGGTTCACGGCGGCGACGTAGATCGGGATCTTCGGGTGCTCGATGGGGCCCGGGTTGAAGAAGGGGGTCATCACATCGAAGGTGTAGAACTCCCCCTTGAAGTTGAGCGCCGCGCCCGTCTGCCAGCAGTTCCAGATGGCGCGCAGCGCCCGGACGGCCTCGGCCATCTTGGGGCCCGGCGACTCCCACTTCACCGAGAACCGGCGCTCGTTGTGCCCCTTGACCTGGGTGCCGAGGCCCAGGATGAAGCGCCCCCCCGAGGCCTTCTGCAGATCCCAGGCGATGTGGGCCGTGATCATGGGGCTGCGCGAGAACACCGTCGCGATGTTGGTGCCGAGCTTGACGCGCGAGGTGGTCGTGGCGGCCACGGCCAGCGGCAGGTAGGGGTCGTGCTGGGTCTCCGCGCACCAGAGGCAGTCGTAGCCCATGGCCTCCACCTTGCGCGCGTAGTCCGAGATCGTCTTCAGATCGTGGACGAGCATGCCGACGTCCAGCTTCACGGTGGGTCTCCTTGTCCAGGGGATGAGGGAGCCGGATTCGCCCCCTGAGCATACGCGACGCCCGGGGGCGCGTTCAACGGGATGCTCGGCTAGAGCATTTGGCCCGGGGGGCGCCTCGCTTCGTCGGCTGACGCCGGCCTGCCGCCGGCCGCCCTGCGCGGCGAGGAACTGCTCGCGCAGCCGGCCCTTCTGGACCGTGTCGCCCTTGCCGACACCGAGCGCCCGGAGCCCCAAGCGCGAAGCGCCGGGCCTCCCCGTGGACGCGCGCGTAGGTGAGGCCCCTGTGGGCGGCCACGATGGCCTCGCGCCTGGGGGAAGCGGGCGGCGGCCGTGGACAGCATCCCGCCCACGGTGGCGTCGAGGAACGGGTTCCGGGCGCTCAGATCACGCCAGCCTGGTGCAGCCGCTCCAACTCGGTCTCCGACAGCCCCAACTCCCCCGCGTAGACCTCGCGGTTGTGCGCCCCCAGCGGGGGGCCGACCCAGCGGATCGCCCCCGGCGTCTCGGACAGCCGCGGGGTAGGCGCGGTCATGGTGACGGCGCCGACGTCCGGATCGGGCATGTCCACGAAGGTGCTGCGCGCCTTGAAGTGCGGGTCCTCGAGGATGTCGGCGATGTCGTAGACGGGCGCCGCCGTGAGTCCCACGGTCTCGAAGAGCCCCATGATCTCCTCCCGGGTCCGCGCGCCGATGGCCCCGCCCACCGCCCGGTCCACGGCCTCGCCGTTGGCGACGCGCGCGTCGTTGGTGGTGAAGCGTGGGTCGGCCAGGAGGTGGCCAATCCCGAGCGCCTTGAACAGCGCCTCCGCCGAGGCCGGCGTGGAGGCCGACAGCGCCACCCACTTGCCGTCCCGCGTCCGGTAGGTGCCGCGCGGGCTCGCGTTGTGCGAGCGGTTGCCGATGCGCTGGCGCACGATGCCGTGCCTCCGGTACTCCGCGGCGTTGGGTCCGAGGATGGAGAGCAGCGGCTCGTACAGCGGCACGTCGATCATCTGCCCGCGGCCCGAGACGCGGTCCCGGTGGCGCAGCGCCGCCAGCACCGCGGTGGCGCCCGCCAGGGCGGCGACCATGTCGGCCATGGGGAAGGAGGGCAGGGTGGGGGACTCGGGTGGCCCGGTCGTCGCGGCGAAGCCAGACATGGCCTCGACCATGGTGCCGAAGCCGGGGCGGTCGCGGTACGGCCCGTCCTGCCCCCAGCCGGAGACGCGAACCATGACGAGCCCGGGGCTGTCCTGCGACAGCGCCTCCCAGCCGAGCCCCCATTTCTCGAACGTCCCCGGCACGTAGTTCTCGATCAGCACGTCGGCCCCGCGGACGAGCCGGCGCAGGAGCGCCTGCCCCTCGGGGTGCGTCAGGTTAAGCGTGATGGAGCGCTTGCCGCGGCCGTACACCTTCCACCACAGCTCTCCCAGCGATCGGGACCACGTCCTGAGCGGATCGCCGCCGCGGGGGTTCTCCACCTTCACCACGTTGGCGCCGAGATCGGCCAGCACCGTGGCCAGCACGCCGCCGGCGATCAGCCGCGAGCAGTCCACGACGCGGAGATCGGCGAGCGCGCGCCCGCCCTGCGGCTCAGCCACGGCGGCCCTCCGCGCCCCTGCGCGCCTCCGCCCGCATGTGCTTTTCCATGGCCTCCATGAGAAGGCCCAGCGCCTCCTTCTCGGTGCGCCCCGTCACGCTCACCGCCGGATAGGCCACCGCGGTGGCGCGGAAGAGCCCGGTCTCCTCCTCGGTCAACTCCACCTCGACCTGCATGGCTCTCCCCTCCCGGGCTCCGCCGGCCGCTCTAGCAGGCTGCTGAAAAAGGCCCATCTGCGTCGTTGGCGCCCTCGGCCGCACGCTCAACGTACAGGGAGTACGCCTCGCGTGCGGCCGTCGGGCGCCGCCTCGCATCTGAACCTTTTTGAGCAGCCTGCGGGGTTCTTCCGCATCCTGCTAGGCCGACAGCAGGTGCCGCGAGCGACTGAACGTCGCCACGCGGGCACGCTATCAGGGGCGGCTCATCCGCGTCAAGCCGCCCACCCGCGGGCCCGCCTCATTTGTACAGCGCTCCGCCGGCCGGGCGCTATGATGACCGCAGGAGGATCCGAACATGCCCATCGGACTCGTGATCGTCCTCGTCGCGCTGGGGCTCCTGGTGTGGCTCGTGGTCGCCTCCTACAACCGCCTGGTGGGCCTCACCCAGCGCTCGCAGGAGGCGTGGTCCGACGTGGATGTCCAGCTCAAGCGGCGCACCGACCTCGTCCCCAACCTCGTGGAGACCGTGAAGGGCTACGCGGGCCACGAGAAGACGACGCTCGACCAGGTGGTGCGCGCGCGGGGCGCGGCCGTGGCGGCGGCCGGCCCGGAGGCGCGGGCGCGCGCCGAGGGGCAGCTCACCGACGCCCTCCGCCAACTCTTCGCGCTGGCCGAGGCGTACCCGGACCTCAAGGCCAGCGAGAGCTTCCGCTCGCTGCACGACTCGCTGGCCGAGATCGAGGGGACGATCCAGGACGCGCGCCGCTACTACAACGCCGTGGTCCGGGACCTCAACACCGCCGTGGACAGCTTCCCCTCCAACCTGATCGCCTCCTTCTTCCGGTTCGCCCGGCGCGACTACTTCGAGCTCGAGCGGCCGGAGGACCGGCAGGTGCCGCGCGTCTCCTTCGGGAGCTGACGGCCACGCGGGCTCTCGGCGCCCTGCTGCTCCTCGTCGCGGCCGGCTCGTGGGCGGAGGGGACCCCGCGCTCCTTCTCCATCGAGCGCTTCGCCGTCACGCTCGAGGTGCGCGCCGACGGCAGCGTGAGCGTCCGCGAGGCGATCACCTTCCACTTCCGCGGCTCTCACAGCGGCATCTTCCGCACGATCCCGATCCGCCACGTCCGGAGCGGGCTCGACTGGACGCTCCGGCTCGACGGCATCACGGTGCTCGACGAGGAGTTCCGGCCGCTGCGCACCGAGGTGTCGTATCCGGGGCGCTACGTGAAGATCAAGGCGTGGGTGCCCGGAGCGCAGGACGCCCAGCGGACCGTCACCATCCTCTACCGTGTCCGTCGCGGGCTCCTGGACGTGGACGACCACCAGGAGCTGTACTGGAACGTCACGGGTGACGAGTGGGAGGTGCCGATCCGCCTCGCCGAGGCCACCGTGTCGTTGCCGGCGAGCGTGTCCGGGGATGCCATCCGCTCTGTCGCCTACACGGGCCCGCGGGGGGCCACCGGCACGGACTATGCCGAGGAGCGCGCCGACCGCTTCGTGACCTTCAAGACGACCCGGCCGCTGCGCCCCCGGGAGGGGCTCACGATCGCGCTGGCCTGGCCGCCGGGCCTGGTGGGGCGCCCCTCGACCTGGCAGGAGGCGCGCTGGCTCTTCCTGGACAACTGGCCCCTGGGCCTGCCCCCGCTCACCCTGCTCCTCGGCCTCGTGGCGTGGCGCGCCTACGGTCGTGACCCGGCGGCGAATCGCTCGGCGAAGCCGGAGTACGCGCCGCCCGAAGGGCTCAGCCCCGCCGAGGCCGGCACGCTCGTGGACGAGCGCGCCGAGCCCCGCGACGTGGCGGCGACGCTGGTGGACCTGGCCGTGCGCGGCCACCTCAGGGTGGAGGGGGTGGGGGCGGGGCCGGACGACACCGACTTCGTCCTTCACCGACTCCGCCCCGCCCCGGGCACTGCGCCGCTCACGCCCTTCGAGCAATTCCTCATGGACAGGCTCTACGCCCGCGATCCGAGCGACAGCCGGCGGCGGCTCTCCGAGGTGCGCCGCGACTCCGACCGCGTCTTCGCGCCCATCCGCGAGGAGATCTACCGGGCTGTCGTGCGGGCCGGGCTCTTCGCCTCGTCGCCGGAGAAGGTGAGAGCGGCCTGGGCTGTCGCGGGCGGGGCCGTCGTCGCCGCGGCGCTCCTCCTCTTCTTCCGGGTGGTGCCGTGGCTGCCCGCTCCCGGCCTGCCCGCCGCGGTGGGCCTCGGCGGCAGCGGCCTCGTCATTCTCGCCTGGGCCCGCCTCATGCCGCGGAAGAGCTGGCGCGGCGTGCAGGCGCTGGTCCACGTCCGGGGGTTTCAGGAGTTCCTCGAGCGCGCCGAGAAGGACAGGCTGGCCCGCATGCCGTCCGACACGCTGCATCGGTTCCTGCCGTGGGCCATCGCGCTCGGGGTGTCGGAGCGCTGGGTATCGGCCTTCGAGGGGCTTGCCGTGGACGAGCCCACCTGGTACAGCGGGCCCGACGGATTCAGCCTGTCCCGCTACGACACCGCGGTGAGGGCCTTCGGACGTCAGACGGCCGAGGCTTTCACGACCACGCGCCGCGGAGGGGATGGAGGCGGCGGGAGCGGCGGCGGTTTCTCCGGGGGATCCTCGGGGGGCGGGATGGGCGGAGGCGGCGGAGGGACGTTCTGACCTCCGGGTCACGGGCCGGTGGTATCATCGAGCGCTGAGCAGACACCGCCATGTTCGACATCGGCCTCCAGGAGCTCGTCGTCATCTTCGTCCTCGCCCTGCTGGTCTTCGGCCCCAGGAACCTGCCGCAGCTCGGTCGGTCCCTGGGCCGCGCGATGCGGGAATTCAGGCGGGCCAGCGAGGAGTTCCGCTCCACCATCGAGACCAACCTCGAGATCAATTCCCCCGACCCCGTGCCGAGCCCCTTCCCCGAGCCCGCTCCGGTGGAGCCGGCGCCCGCCGCCCCCACGCCCGCCACGGCCGAGGCACCTGCTGCGGTGTCGGGCTCCGACGCGCCGCCGACGCCGGAGGAGCCGGCCGGCGAGCCCTTTCTGGCCCAGCGCGGAGCGAAGCTCTTCCATTCCCGCGCCTGCGGGTGGGCCAGGCAGGTGGCGGAGCCCGAGCGGCTGTACTTCAAGCGGGTCGCCGATGCCAAGGAGGCCGGGTTCCTCGTCTGTCCCGTCTGCGACCCCTGGGAGGCGGCCTGATTTTTTTGCTTTGAAAACTCAACGGGTGTTGACTATGATCCTGTTGAGTTGTTTCATTCCCGGGAGGAGGGGGACAGGGGCGCATGAGAGAGATGACGGTCAGGCAGCGCGAGGTGCTGGGGTTCATCCGGATGTTCACCGAGCGCCACGGCGCGCCGCCCACAGTGCGGGAGATCGGGGAGCATTTCGGCTTCACGGCGCGCGCGGCCTTCGATCACCTGCGGGCGCTCGAGCGCAAGGGCATGCTGCAGCGCCGGATCAGCGATCGGCGTGTCTCGCGCACGCTCGTGCTCACCCGGCCGGCGCCAGCCCGCAAGCCCGCAGTGCGCGACATCCCCGTGATGGGGCGGATCGCCGCCGGCACGCCGCGCCACGCCGAGCAGGCGCTGGAGGAGAGCATCCCGGTGGCCGCCGAGTGGCTGCAGGGCAAGGGCGAGGATCTCTTCGCACTCCGGGTGCGGGGCGACAGCATGATCGACGCGCACATCATGGACGGCGACCTGGTCCTGGTGCGCCGGCAGGAGGCAGCCCAGCCCGGCGACATCGTGGCCGCACTCCTGGACAGCGAGGCTACCGTCAAGCGCTTCGCCCGGTCCGGGGAGGCCATCGTGCTCAAGCCCGAGCACCCCACCATGAAGCCCATCGTCATCGAGCCGGGACGGCGGGACTTCCGGATCCTCGGCAAGGTGATGGGGCTCTTCCGGGGCGTCTAGATGGCGCAGTCGAACAGGAGGTCCGACATGCTCGCTCGCAGGAAGCGCAGCGCGTATCGCGCGCGCGCCCGCGCAGGGCGCGGCCACGTCCCCTCGCGCGGCCTCTCGCCGTTCACGCGACGGGTGACCCCGGGGGCCCGTCGCCGGCGGTGTGAGCGGATGTCTTTTTTTTCTGCTCGCACCCCTCAACACGTGAAGACGACTTCCGGACTCGAGCCCTGGTTGGGCGGCGTGGCGATGCTCGCGGGAGTGGTGTCCTGGGGCGTGGTGCTGGGGCTGCTCGGCGGCTAGCCCGGAGTCCCGGAGGGAGCCGCGCGCCCCGATGAGGCCTCCGTGATGCCCGCCCGGCGAAGGAGGCGCTCCGCCGCAACGATGTCGTCGAGGCTGTGGACGTCGCCCCCGCTGTCGTTGAGGACGTGGAGGATCCGCCGTCCGAGGTAGGTGAAGGGCCGCTGCCCGCGGGGAGGGAAGCACCGCTCCACGCGGAGCACGCGCGCCGCGCCGTCGAGGATGAAGCAGGGGGCCAGGGCCTGGCGATTGGTCGACGTCCCCTCGGGGATCTCTAGCCAGGGGTGCAGGTACCCCTCGTCGTCGATCCGCTTGGTGCGATAGGGGTGGACGGACTGGTCGATGAAGCCGGTGACGCATGAGTCGGCCTCGGGGTGCTCATCCATCATGGTGATGCAGGCGTCCACGAGCCCGTTCCGGTGGACCACGCAGTTGCAGTGCATGGTGATGAGGTAGCGGATGTCCCCGCCGATGACCGCCATCGCGTGGGTGAGCGCGTCCACCAGCTCCGAGTCGTCCCGCGCCAGCTCCGGCGGCCGATCGATGATCTCGATGCCGAGCTCCTGGGCCACGCGCTTGATCTCCGGGGAATCCGTGGAGACGCAGATGCGGTCCACCTTGCCGGCGCGCTTGGCCGCGGTCATCGGATAGAACGCGAGGGGGCGGCCGAGGACAGGGTAGACGTTCTTGCCAGGGACGGACTTGCTCCCGCCACGCCCGGTGAGGAGGATGACGTTCATGGCTGTCCATCTCCTGTGGGGGCCAGGGGGGATGTCGGAGGGGAGGCGGCGAGGATCTGGCCGAGCACCTCGTCCGCGACCAGGCGCGCGTCCGTGCGCAGCAGGCGGGCGACGAAGGCTCGCTGGCGGCCTTGATCGTGGACGGGCCCGCTGCCGGCCCCCCGATAGCCGGCGTGGTAGGCCTGGGCCCCGGCGTAGAAGGTGAAGCCGGTGATGTAGAGGCGCGCGATGTCGAAGCTCAGGAGGTCCGCGATGGCGGAGACCCCGGCATTCGGCCGGGTCCGGCAGTCCCACCAGGTGCGCAGGTACCTCAGGTTGCTGGGAACGTGGAACGGCACGCGGCCCGCCAGATCCGTGACGAAGCGGTCGATATCGTCGGCGAATGGGTGGTCCAGGTTCAGGTACGGGTATGCTGCGCACACCCACTGGACGTGGCCGTCGAGCAGGGCCACGAGCTCGGGGAACGGACGGGCCCTCGGGCTGCCGCGCCACAGGTTGTGATACAGCACATCGGTGCGACACCCGACGTCGGGCTGCAGGTGCGCGGGCACGGGCAGGGCGTGGTTGACCCGGACCACGACGTCCTGGGATTCGATGAGGTCGCGCTGCAGGGAGCCCTCGATCGTCGGCGCGGGCCCCACCAGGGCCACGCGCTTGCCCGCCAGGTAGCGGCCATAGGCGCGCATGCCGGCGGGGTCCCGCAGCGGCGAGGGGATCAGCCCGCGGGCGAGGCCGGGCGCCCAGCTCAGCGCCCAGTTCAGGCGGCGGCGGACCCGCCCCGCTCGCGCGCGGAGCTCGAAGGCGAGCTTCCTGGGGCGCATCCCCGCCGATGTCACCATCGCGCGGCTCCGCCGCTAGGGCGAGCGGCGCTCCCAGGGGCGGATGGCGATGAACAGCTCCAGGAGGTCGGAGTCGAGGGCGCCCGACTTGCGCTCGAAGCCGAGGATGTCGAGCGCCCGGTCCACGGGCACGGCCGCCTTGTAGGGACGGTCGCTGGCGGTGAGCGCGTCGAAGATGTCCGAGATGGTCATCATCCGGCTCTGGATCGGGATCTGGCCGTCCTGGATCTGATTGGGGTACCCGCTCCCGTTCAGCTTCTCGTGGTGTGACCGGGCGATCTCGGGCACCAGCCTGAGCTCCCTGGTCCACGGGATCTGGGAGAGGAACTGGAAGGTGTGGACCACGTGGGACTGGATCTGCGTGAACTCCTCGGGCGTCAGGCTGCCGCGGGCGATGGACAGGATCCGGGCCTCCTCCGGCGTGATCACCGTCCGGCTCTCGCCCAGGTGGTCCATGAAGCTCGTGAGGGCGAGGTGCTTGATCCTGGAGGCGGTGTCCTCCGCCATCACGGTGGGCTCGTTGGCGGCCACCACGGCCTTGAGGTGCTGGTCCAGCTCCTGAAGGATCACGGCCAGGTCCGCGTCGGCCACGGCCACTTCCTCCAGCACGCGCTCCCGGCTCTCGCCCAGCAGCAGGTCGAGCTGGCGGCGGCTGTAGCGGAGCTGGACGCCGCGCTTGATGAGCTCCACCCGCTGGCCGATCACCTCGAGGTGCCCGGGGTAGAGCTTCTTGGCCTTCACCAGCACCTCTTCGCGCACGCCCACCTTGCCGAAGTCGTGGAGGAGCGAGGCGTAGCGGATGGTCTTCATCTCGTCGGGCGAGAACCGCAAGTCCCGGAACGGGCCGCTGTCCGCGCGATCCGCCGCCGCGGCCAGCGCCACCGTCAGGTCGGCCACCCGGAAGGAATGGCCCGACGTGGTCGGATCGCGCGACTCGATGGCCGTCACGGAGGCGGCGACGAAGCCCTCGAAGAGCGTCCGGATGTTGTCGAGCAGGCGGCTGTTGTGGAGCGCCACGGCCGCCTGCGAGGCGAGCGAGGCGGCCAGCCCGATGAACCGCGCCGGGTAGGGCACGGCCTCCCTCTCGATGGCCTCGACGGACGGGAAGCGCCGGTGCCCGTCTCGCTTGCAGTTGATCAGCTGCAGGACCCCGATGGTGTCGCCCGTGGGCGTGCGCATGGCGACCACGAGCATTGATTTCGTCCGGTAGCCGACCTGCTGGTCGAAGGAGCGGTTGATCTGGTAGGGCGCGCCCGGGGGCGGGACGTAGGCGTCCTCCAGGTGGAGCAGCTCTCCGCTCAGCGCCACGTGCCCGGCGACGCTCTCCTCGCTGATGGGCATGGTGAACTCGGTGAAGGGTACCTGGACGAAGTCGTTCTGCGCCAGCTTGAAGCGGAGCCGGCGCTGCCCCTCCTCGGGCTCCTCCACGAGGTAGATGGAGCCGGCGTCGCTGTTCGTGATCGCGCGCGCCTTGGTCAGGATGAGCGCGAGGAGGGCGTCCGTGTCGCGCTCCGCCGACAGGCTCACGCCGATGGCGTTGAGCTCCTCGAGCTCCTTCCGGGTCTGCTCGGCCTCGAGGGTGAGCCGGAGGTGGTCGGCGGCGTTCTCGAGCGTCTTTGCGAGCACCCCCGGCGTCACCGGCCTGGGGAGGTACGCGTACCACGACATGGGCCAGCGGGGCCCGTCGTCCTGGGGCGAGACGAGGCCCACCACGAGCACGGAGTTGGCCCGCTCGCCGAGGACCCTGGCGGCGTCCAGCGGATCGTGATCGGCGTCCAGCACCAGGATCTCGGGGTCGCCGGCCCGACTCCTCAGCGTCGGGGCCTCGGAGAGCGGGTGCCCCTCGAAGGGCGCGGGCAGCGCGGCCGCCAGCTGCGCGACCGGCGAGCCGTCCGGATACCACACGATTCGGCGAGGCATGCAGCGAGAGTATGATCCGCCCCCCGTCCGAGTCAAGCCACGACCGGGCGCTCCGCGGCGGTCGCCGGGCGCTGGCGGCTTGACCGTGCCGCGGGGCCCCCGTACAATCCGGTGGCGATGACGGCGCGCGTCTCCACGGGCCTGCCGCGGCTCGACGACATGCTGGGCGGCGGGCTCCTGCCCGGAACCCTCACGGTGGCCTACGGGGCCACCGGCATCGGCAAGACCCATCTGGGCCTCACCTTCGGCAGCCACGGCCGCGTCGCGGACAGCGCCCCCGGGCTCGTCTTCGACATGAACGCCCGCGGCGACTCCCAGCAGCACCACGCCTACGCGGCGCGCCTCTTCGGATGGGATCTCAAGCGGTGGACCCACACGGTCACGCCCATGATGGACCCGTATCCGCCCGCCGAGCAGATGCAGGCCTTCTACTGCGACGCGCTGCCGTGGGCGGGCAAGCTGCGCGACTACCAGGTGTCCACCATCGACGGCTTCGAGTTCGACTGGAACTGGAAGGCGGTCTACAACCACGCGCTCTACACCGTCCGCCCCTTCGTGTACTTCCACCTGGGCGCCGGCAGCCGCCGCGTCGTCGTGGACGGCGTCGAGCCCATGGACGTCCCGGACGACTACATCCAGCCGTATATCTTCGACGATCTCTACCGCAAGGTGATCCACCGCGACAGCGAGACCCTCGGCATGGAGATCTGCCTGCCCGTGTGGAAGCATCGCGAGTTCATCGACGCCCACCGGTACGACCACGCGCAGGTGACGACCCTCCTCCTGGTCACGACAGAGGAGACCCAGCTCGAGCACCTGATCGGGCGCAAGGTGGCCAGCGGGGACATCGGGGCCGTCGCCAACACGATCCTCGTCATGGGCAGCGAGCGCGTGGGCAGTCGCATCGGGCGTTTCCTGGCCGTGGTCAAGCATCGCGGCAGCGCCATGAGCGACGAGATCGCCGAGTACCGGGTCACCGAGCAGGGCATCCTCCTCTGAGCGGCGCGCGATGTCGCAGGGCGCGGCCCGGGCCCGCCGGCCCGAGCCGGTGACGGGGCCGGACGGCGCGGCGCTCCTGGCGGCGCGCCGCGCCGCCTTCCGCCAGCGCCCGGCGCTGCGCATCCGATCCGAGGGCGCCGCGCTCGGCTTCGTCAACGCCGTGGGCGTCTGCTCCACCTTCTACGTGTTCCCCGAGGGGCTCGCGTGTCTGTGGGAGGCCGTCGCGGGACGGGAGCGTCCGCGCTGGCCGCGACGGTCGCACCACGACGCGGGGATCGGGCTCACGTGGGAGCTCAAGGACACCCTGCCCGCGCGGCGCCAGGTCTACTACGGCAAGCTCCTCAAGGGGCGTCCCGTCCTCGTCGCGCTCGATCTGTTCCCCGCCTTCTACGCGCTCGCGCGGGGACGCCAGCGCGCCCGCGACTACCGCGCGGAGTACGAGGCCGGCCGGCTGTCGCTCACGGCCCGGCGCCTCATGGACAGCCTCGGGCGCGAGTCCCCGCAGTACACGCGCGGGCTGCGCGCCGACTGCCACATGCTGGAGCCGGGGAAGACGCGCGAGTTCGAGCGGGCGATGGCCGAGCTCCAGCAGGGGCTGTGGATCGTGAAGACGGAGGAGCGCTACGAGCCGAGCTTCTCCTACCGGTGGGACCTGCTCGAGCGCTGGCTGCCCGAGGCCGTGGCCGACGGGCGGCGGCTCGGGCGCGCGGCCGCGCTCGACCGGCTCCTCGCCCGCTACCTGGGCGCGGCTCGCTGGTCGACCCCCGCCCGGCTCGCGCGGCTGTTCGGGCTCCCGCCCGGCGAGGTGGCGGCGGCGCTGACGCGCCTCGAGGGTCGCGGCGCGCTGCGCGCGGGCGTGGAGGTGGCCGGCTGGCCCGGCCGCTTCGTGGTGAGCGCTCGATGACGGAGCCGCCGCCGGGCTTCCGCTACATCGACGTCCACACCCACCTCCACCCGGAGTGGCTCTTCCGGGCGATCCGCCGGTGGTTCGCCGAGCGCTCGACCTGGAAGCTCACGCACCCGACCGACCCCGCGCTCGTCGCAGGGTTCCTCCGCGGGCGCGGCGTCGAGCGGTTCCTGTACTGCTCCTATGCCCACAAGGCGGGCATCGCGCGCGAGATCAACGCCTGGCTCCATGCGGCGCGGGCGCAGGCGCCCGGCGGCCTGCCGCTCGGCACGATCCATCCCGACGATCCCGACATGCTGGAGGTGGCGGAGGAGGCGCTCACCGACTATGGCTTCCCGGGCTTCAAGCTCCACATCAACGTGCAGCGCTTCTTTCCCGACGACCCGCGCGTGATGCCGGTCTACGAGCGGCTGCTCGATCTCGACCGGCTGCTCCTCATCCACGTGGGGACGGCGCCGTGGCCCAACGGCTTCGACGGCTTCCCCCGCTTCGCGCGCGTCATGGAGCGCTTCCCGACGCTCAAGGTCATCGTGGCGCACATGGGCTCCTTCGAGACGCGCGAGTTCTTCGCCCTCATGGCGCGCTGCCCGAACCTCCACCTGGACACGACCATGGCCTTCGCCCCGTTCCGCCCCGAGCACCAGGGGCTCAGCAACATCAACCACATCGACGTCAGCAATGACGATCTCGTCCGGTGGCAGGACCGCATCCTCTTCGGCAGCGACTTTCCCAATCTCCCGTGGCCCTACGAGGACGAGCGGGACGCGCTCTGGATGCGCGATCTGGCCCTGCCCGTCTACCAGAAGATCTTCCGCGACAACGCGGCCCGCCTTCTCGGGCTCCCGTGACTGCCGGGGGGGGGCGGCTGTCGCTCGAGGGCCTGCCCGGCGAGATCCGCCGGACGCTCTCCGACCTCGCCTCGCTCCTCGATAGGGACGCGCCAGCCTGGCTCCTGGGAGGCGCCGTCCGCGACGCGCTCCTCGGCCGACCCGTGACAGAGCTCGACGTCGCCGTGCCCTCCGGGGCGCTCACCCTGGGCCGTGCGCTGGCTGCCCGCACCTCCGGCGCCTTCGTGGCCCTCGACGAGAGGCGCGGGATGGGCAGGGTCGTGGGCCCCGTGCAGGTGGACATCGGGGACTACCGTGCCCCGACCCTCGAGGAGGATCTCAGGGCCAGGGACTTCACGGTGAACGCGCTCGCCGTTCCAGTCGCGACGCTCTGCGCGGAAGGGCGAGCGACGGTCACCGACGCCACGGGCGGGCTCGAGGATCTCGCCGCGCGCCGCGTCCGCCTCTGCGCTCCCTCGGCGCTCGATGACGATCCGGTGCGCGCCCTCCGCGGCGTGCGTCTCGCCCTCGCTCCGGGCTGGACGCTGGACGCCGCGGTCGAGACGGCGGTGCGGGCCGCCGCGCCGCGCCTGGCCGGAGTCGCGGCCGAGCGGATCCGCGATGAGATCGTCGCGCTTCTCGGCGACCGGGCTGCGGGGCAGGGGCTGCGGATGCTCGACGGCCTCGATGTCCTCGCGGTGCTCCTCCCGGAGAGTGTCGCCATGAGGGCGACGCCCCAGCCCGCGCCGCATCGCTTCGACGTGTGGGAGCACACGCTCCGGACCGTGGAGGCGGTGGATCTCGTGGTCGAGGATCTCGGCGCGCTGGCGCCGTGGGGCGATGAGCTGCGGGCCCACCTCGCCGAGGATCTGGGAGACCGGCTGACGCGGCGGGAGGGGCTCAAGCTCGCCGCCCTGCTCCACGACGTGGCGAAGCCCGAGACCCTCGCCCTCGTGGAAGATCACGTCCGCTTCATCGGCCACGACCGGCTCGGCGCGGAGCGGGCCGCCGCCGTGGCCAGGCGCTTCCGTCTCTCGGGCCGCGCGGGGGCGCTCCTCGCGCGTCTCGTGCGCCAGCACCTGCGCCCGATGCATCTCGCCCGCGCTGGCATTGTCACGCGGCGCGCACGCCACCGCTTCTTCCGCGACCTGGGCGACGATGCCCGCGACCTGCTGCTCCTGGCCCTGGCCGATGCCGCCGCCGTGCGCGGGGAGTCTCCGCTCGCCGTGTGGGCGGGCCCCGGGGGTGAGATCGTCCGCACGCTGATATCGGGGGTTGCGGAGGAGCAGGCGCTCGCCGCCGAGCCGCCCCTGCTGCGCGGCGAGGACATCATGGAGGCCTTCGGCCTGGCGCCGGGCCCCGAGGTGGGCCGCCTCCTGGCCCGGGCGCGCGAGGCCCAGACCCTCGGCCTGGTCACGACCCGCGAGGCGGCGCTCGCCCACATCAGGGGCCAGCGCGCTGAGCGTCTTGACTCCGCGGGGGACAGTCCCTAGAGTAGGCGCCATTCCGACGCACCCCCTGCTGGCTCAACACAAGGAGGCCCTCATGCCCCGGACACTCGGCATCCTGCTGATCGCGCTGCTGGCGGCCTGGCCGCTCCCGGCCTGGGCTGCGCCCAAGGGCACCGTCGTCGTTGCCCAGGGGGTGGATCCCACGACCCTGGACCCGATGAACCACCAGGAAACCCCCGCAAGCAACCTGGCGGCGAACATGTTCGACACGCTGCTGGAGCGCGACCAGGAGCTCAAGATCGTCCCGCTGCTGGCGGAGTCGTACAGGATCGTGGCCCCCACGGTGTGGGAGTTCAAGCTGCGGAAGGGGGTCAAGTTCCAAAACGGCGAGCCCTTCGACGCGGAGTCGGTGAAGTTCAGCCTCGAGCGGCTCGTGGATCCCAAGCTCAAGCTCCGCGGGGCCGGGCCCTTCGCGCCCATCGAGCGGGTGGAGGTGGTGGATCCCCACACGGCGCGCATCCACACGAAGGCGCCGTGGCCCATCCTCGACACGCTGATGGCCGGGGGCCAGGCGGCGATGCTTCCCCCCAGGTATTACAAGGAGAAGGACCTGGCCCACGTGGCGCGGAACCCCGTGGGCTCGGGCCCCTTCAAGTTCGTCCGCTGGGTGAAGGACGACCGGATCGAGCTGGAGGCCAACGAGCAGTACTGGCAGGGCGCCCCGAAGGTGAAGCACCTCGTGTTCCGGCCCATCCCCGACGACGCGGTGCGGGTGGCGGCGCTCCAGAACGGCGAGATCGACGTGGCCGTGAACATCCCCCCGCATCTGGCCAGCATCATCGCCAACCATCCGAAGCTCTTCCTCTCCACGGCGCCGAGCGTCAGGACCATCCAGCTCATGTACTACACGCATCAGTTCGACGCCCAGCACAAGAACACCGGGCCATACCCGGGCCCCGTGGGTGACCGGCGGGTGCGCCTGGCGATGAACGACGCGGTGGACATCGACGAGATCATCAAGAACGTGCTCGATGGCAAGGGCGTGCGCGTGGCCACCATGCTCACGAGCAAGCACTTCGGCTTCGACCCCGCGCTCAAGCCCCTCAAGCAGGACCTGGCGAAGAGCAAGCAGCTCCTCGCGGCAGCGGGCTTCCCCAACGGGGTTGACATGGTGCTCAACGGCCCCCAGGGCCGCTACGTGCGCGACAAGGAAGTGGCCGAGGCGGTGGCGGGACAGCTCACCAAGGCCGGCATCCGCACGACGCTCAGGATCCACGAGTGGGGCACCTACCTCAACACCATGGCCTATGTCCACAAGGCGGGGCCGGTGTGGCTCATCGGCTGGGGCACCACGACCTACGACGCCGAGACCGTCTACGGTCCGCTCTTCCGCTCCGGCAAGATCCTCGGCAACTACTACAACGCCGACTTCGACGGCATGGTGGACGAGGCGCAGAAGACCATGGATCCCAAGAAGCGGCTCGATCTCTACCACAAGATCAACCGGCTCTGGGTCGAGGACGCCGCGGCCATGCCGCTCTACCAGCAACTCGATCTCTACGGCGCCACCAAGCGCATGGTGTGGAAGGCCCGCGGCGACGAGCGGCTCAAGGGCTACGACATGGCCGTCAAGGACGCGAAGTAAGGGGATGACAGGGCCCGGGCGCACGGGCTAGAATCAGGGACATCGAGCGGCCGTAATTCAGTGGCAGAATGCCAGCTTCCCAAGCTGGACGTCGCCGGTTCGAATCCGGTCGGCCGCTCCAGATTCGAGACCCGCGGTTCCGTGAGGGATCGCGGGTTTCTGTTGCACCTCGAGGCATCCGCAAAGATCCGCCAGGCCAGCTGACAGGCGCCCGCCGCCAGTCGCCTCGGGCTCGTGACAGGCGGGTCGAAGCCCCGGGCCTTCGCGGATGTGCCAGGCCGGCAAGGCGCTGTGTCAGCCTGGCACGGCCCAGGGCTCCCGTCCTCCTTCCGAGATGGATCTAGCTGATTTCCTGGAGCCTGTCCTGCTCCGGGCGATGGCATCGCCCGTGCAACTCTCCCCCGCAGGTCACAACATCAGGCGCGCAGGCGCTGTCGGGCAGTGCCATGACGCCGCGGCGGCAGGTCACTGGGAAGCTGCTCCACGCGCCAGTTACAGGGACCAGGCGGGCTGGAGCAAGGGGAGGAGCTGCGATGAGCAGGAGATCTCTGGTGTCGCTGGTGGCGTGCATCATGCTGGTCGGGTTCGCAGCCATGCTCGATGGCGCCGTGGCGGCGCCCAGTCAGGACGATGCGGTCAAGCTCTTCAAGGCGGAGAAGTTCGCCGAGGCCGAGAAGGTGCTGGGCGCCATCCTCGCGAAGTCGCCGGATGCGATGGACGCCCGCCTCCTCATGGGGTGGAGCCTCTGGGGCCAGGGGCGCTACGACGAGGCGCTGGTCCGCTTCAAGAGCGTCCTGCGCGAGGCCCCGGCCCAGCGGCGTCCCACGACGGACGAGATCATCACCTTCAACATCGCCTCGGATGTCACGGCCGTCAACAACCCCGACCTGGCCTCGGCCCGGAAGGGGCTGGGCTGGACCTACTTCAAGAAGGGATGGATCCGGCTCGCTCACGCGCAGTTCTCGGCGCTGAACAAGCTCTCCTCCGGCTGGGACGAGCCGTACCTGGGGCTGGGGTTCGTGTACCTCGCCCAGGGCAAGTTCAACGAATCCGAGGCCGCATTCCGCGAGTACCTGGCCCAGACCCCCTCGGGGACCAACAAGCCTCACGAGGGCCAGCGCGGCCTGGGCGATCTCTTCGTGGCCAAGGGCGAGCCCGCCAAGGCGATTCCGCACCTGGTGGCGGCGCTCAAGGGCAAGCCCGCGTGGCTGGAGGTGCAGTCGCTCCTGGCGTGGAGCTATCTGCAGACGGGCGATTCCACGAAGGCCGCCGAGGTCTTCGCCCAGCTCAAGACGGCGCGCCCGGCCGAGGCCGAGGCGGGACTCGCCTGGGTGGCCCTCAAGCGGGACCGGCTCGACGAGGCCGAGGCGGGCTTCGGCCGAGCGCTGGTCGCCCTGCCCGGCTATGGGCGGGCGCTGGAAGGGATGCGCGAGCTCAGGGGCAAGCGCTACAAGGCCTTCGACGAGGCCTGGGCGCTCTACTACGGCGGCAAGCACGGCGAGGCCGTGGCCGCCTTCGAGGGGCTGCGCAAGGAGCCGGGGCGGCTGCCCGAGACCATGAAGCCTCTCGTGCTCAATGGGATCGGCTGGGCTCGGCTCGGGCTCGGCGAGATGGACGAGGCGGAGAGGCTCTTCCAGGAGTCGCTGCGCCAACTTCCGAACGGCGCCGAGGCCACGGCCGGGCTCGGGTTCATCGCGCTCCGCCGCAAGGAGTGGGACAAGGCCGAGAAGGCCTTCGTCCAGGCCAACGGGACCATCCCCGGCCTGGCGGCGGCGGCGAACGGCTTCGCCGCGCTCCGCGCCGCGCGCTTCGGCCCGCACGACCAGGCCTGGGAGCTCTTCTATCTGGGCCAGCACGAGCGGGCCATCAAGGCCTTCGAGACGCTCCTGGCCAGTCCCGGAGATCTGCCCGCCACGACGCTTCCCTTCGTCCGCGGCGGCATCGGATGGTCCGAGCTGGCGCTCGGCAAGGTCGATCGCGCCGAGGAGGCCTTCAAGCAGATCCGGCCAGCCTCGAAGCTGGAGGAGGCCGAGGCGAAGGCCGGTAGCGGCTGGATCGCGCTCCGGCGCAACCAGCCCGAGCAGGCCGGGAAGCTCTTCGCCGAGGCGCTGACCGACGCACCCGGCTACGCCGCCGCCCTGCGCGGGTTCGCCGAGCTGAGGCGCGTGCGCGCGCCCGAGCTGGATGTGGCGTGGGCCGCGTACAACCAGGGCAAGTTCGGTGAGGCGGCGCCGCTCTTCAAGAAGGTGAGCGACACCGCCGGGCTGCCAGCCGAGTACGTGCGGGAGGCCCGCCGCGGGCAGGCGTGGAGCCTTTACTACGGCGGCAAGCTCCAGGATGCCGCCGCAGAGTTCGAGCAGCTCGTCAAGGCCGGCGAGGACGCCGATGTCCTGTACGGGCAGGGGCTGGCTCTGGCCGGCCTGGGCCAGCACGGAGCGGCCGCCCCGGCGCTCGGACGCGCCGCCGCGCTCGCCCCCGGCTCCCTCGACTACCAGGCCGCCCAGGGCCGGGCGCTGCTCGCCAGCGGCGACGCCAAGGGGGCCCTCGCGGCCTTCACGGCGGCCTACCGGATCGCTCCGGCCTCCGCCGAGGTGAATCGTATGCTCGGCTGGACCTATGTGAAGCTCAACCGCCCCGCAGAGGCCAAGGCGGCCTTTCGCTACGCCCTCACCCTCATCCCGGGCTACTCGGATGACAAGCCCTTCCGGGAGCTGACGGGCAGCAAGGACTACCGAGATCTCAGGGGCGACCTGGCCTGGGGCTATGTGAGGTGGCAGACCTTCGAGCCCGCGCGCAAGCTCTTCGAGGAGATCGCCAAGGACGATGCGGCCGACGGCAACGCGTGGTTCGGCCACGGCTACGCCCTCTACAAGCTCGGCAAGGCGCCGGAGGCCGAGGCGAGCCTCAACCGCGCGCTCAAGGCCAGGCGCCAGGCGGAGCACCGCACGGTGTGGGTCGTGTTCCCGGAGTCGGGCAGCTACCCGGTGCTGACCGATGTGCAGTCCATTCTCGGCTGGGTCTCGGTGGTGGCGGGCAAGTGCGAGCAGGCCGTCGAGCGCTTCGACGCCTCGCTGGACCGCGACCCCGACCTGGTTTCCTCCATGGTGGGCAAGGCCAGCTGCCTCGCGAAGAAGGGCGAGCAGGCGGCCGCGCGGGAGATCTATCTGACGGCGCAGGAGGTGTATCCGGCCTATCCGCCGGTGCTGGCCGGGCTGCGCGCCACCGAGCCGAAGAAGACGGCCGAGGTGCGCTGATGGAGCCGCGCTTTCTCTTCAAGGAGGACTGCGGAGACGTGTTCACCCTGAACCCCACGGGTGGGCTCGTCCACCGCCTCTACCGCGAAGGGGCGGCGCCGGAGGACATCGCCCAGCGGCTGGCGAGATCTCACGGGATCTCGCCAGCCCGGGCCCTCGCAGACGTGCTCGCCTTTCTCGCCCAGGTGAGAATCCATGGACTCCTGTCCGAATCGTAGCCTGACCGTCGCGATCACGGGGCTCGCGGCCTCGGACAACCCGGGGCCGGGGGTGGCGGTGGCCCGCTGCCTCAGGGAGGCGCG
>Ga0154441_1283_pt1 | contig 44789 bp, 42 predicted proteins | sample RifGroC2_FD_115945 | JGI IMG/M metagenome (GOLD analysis project Ga0154441, IMG submission 115945) | Candidatus Rokubacteria bacterium GWC2_70_16 | reverse complement strand
CGTGGCCTTCGAGCGCTGGCAGGCGACCGTCGTGGACACGGGCGGCTTCGAGCCCGGCGCCACCTCGGACCTCATGACCGCCGTGCGCGAGCAGATCATGGTCGCCATCGACGAGGCGGATGTGATCGTGTTCGTGGTCGACGCGCGGGAGGGGCTCACGCCGCTCGACACGGAGATCGCCGCCACGCTGCGCCGGAGCCAGCGGCCCGTGGTCATCGCGGCGAACAAGATTGACGGCGCCGGGCAGGAGGCGCAGCTGGGGGAGTGCTACCGCCTCGGGTTCACACGCGTGCTGCCCGTCTCCGCCGAGCACGGCCGCGGCGTGGCCGAGCTGCTGGAGGCCGTCCGCGACCTGGCGCCCGCCCCCGTGGCCGCGCCCGAGGGCGGGGGCGCGCGCGTCGCGATCGTGGGACGGCCCAATGTGGGCAAGTCCTCCCTGGTCAACGCCGTCCTCGGCCACCGGCGCGTGCTCGTGCACGAGGCGCCGGGGACGACCCGCGATGCCGTGGACACGCCCCTCACCTTCCGGGGCCGGCCCTACGTGCTAATCGACACGGCGGGCATCCGCCGGAAGGGGCGTGTCTCGGAGCCCCTCGAGAAGCTCTCCGTGGTGATGGCCCTCAAGAGCCTCGAGCGCTGCCAGGTGGCGGTGCTCCTGCTCGACGCCTCGGAGGGCGTCACCGCGCAGGATGCCCACATCGCGGGCTACGCCCACGACGCGGGCCGCGCCCTCGTTCTGGCCGTCAACAAGTGGGACCTCGTCCCGCCGGGCTCGGTCCAGAAGGCCGACGTGGTGGGGCAGATCTACGATCGGCTTCCATTCCTCGATTACGCGCCCGTCTGCTTCACCTCGGGGCTCGAGGGCAGCGGACTCGGGGAGCTGTTCGACCAGGTGGACCGGGTCGCCTCCGAGGCGCAGCGCCGCGTCCAGCCGGGGGAGATCCTGTCGATCTTCCGCGCCGCCGTCGAGCGGCGACCCGTGTCGTCGCGAGGCGTGGCGCTGCGGATCCAGTCCGCCCAGCAGGTGGGGGTCTCTCCGCCCACCTTCGCGCTCCGCGTGAACTTCCCGGACAAGATCCACTTCTCCTACGAGCGCTATCTGATCAACTCCCTGCGGCACGCGCAGGGCTTCGCGGGCTCGCCTGTGCGCCTCCTCTTCCGGAAGGGCGGCGGGCGACGCAAGGGGCGCGCTTCGGGGCCAGCTCGCCGATAGCCCGGCTTCCCGTGGGGGCCGCTCCCACGCCGGGCAGTCGAGCGACCCCCGGCTCTCTCAGCCGACAGGGCCTAACTAGGCAGAACGCCGAGGAAAATGCGTTTGCCCCGGCAGACCTGTGTGCTAGAATTCCGCCAGCGTGAGCCCAGACCGCGAAGAGTATCTCGACGACGACGACCGAGGGCGGTTCTCTCCCCGGAGCATCCTCGCGTCGGGGTGGTTCCGTGCGCTGCTGGTGCTCGGGGCGCTGGCGGTGATGCTCGTGATCGCGGTGCCCTACCTGCTGCGATGGTTCGACGGAGCGCCCCCCGAGCCTCGGCCTCAGGCCCGGATCACGGCGCCTCCGGCTCCGGTCCCGGCCGCGCCTCCCCCTCCGGCGCCGGCTGCGCCTGCCGCATCGCCCCCCGCGGCAATGCCAGGGGCCGCGCGCAAGACGGAGTTGATCCAGCCCGTCCCTCCGCCCGAGCGGCAGCCCGGGGCCCCGACCCGCCGCGCCGAGGCGCCCACGCCCGCACCGCGCGAAGCGGCGCCGCGCTCCCGACCGAGGCCGGAGGGTGCCGAGCCCAAGGCGGCGGATGCCCCCCGCGAAGCCTCGCGCCCGGCCGCCGCGGCGGCGGGAAGCTACTGGGTCCAGGTCGGAGCCTTCCAGGACGCGCGCAACGCCGAGCGCCTCGCTGTCAGCCTCAGGAGCCGGAAGCTCCAGGTCCAGGTGGCGCAGGTGACACGGGTGCAGTCCGCCGCCGCCCGGCACGAGGTCGTCGTCAGCGGGGCGAGCGTGGAGGCGGTGAGTGCGGCCTTGGGCGGAAGCGGCACGGCCCAGCAGACCGGCGCCGTGGTCGTCGTGCGGCCCCCTCTCGAGCTTCGCGAGGCCGTGGCGCTGTCCCGGAGGCTTGCAGGCGACGGGCTCAGCGTGAAGATCCGCCGCGCCGGAGACGGAGCGCCCGCCACGTATCACATCGTCCGCGTTGGGGGCTACCCGAGCCGCGCCGCGGCCGAGGCGGGACGCAGGGAGGTGGAGGGCCACGGCCTCGCCACGTTCATCACGCAAGGCGCACCACGGTGACCGAGGGCCGGGAGCCGGGCCGGACGCTCGTCGTCCTCGTCACCGCCCCCTCCACGGGTGACGCGCTCGCGCTGGGCCGGACGCTGGTGGACGAGCGGCTCGCGGCGTGCGTCAACGTGGTCCCCGGCGTGACGTCGATCTACGTGTGGGAGGGGAAGCGGCAGGAGACCCCGGAGGCGCTGCTGGTCGTCAAGACGGAGACTCGCCGGTACGCGGCGCTCGAGCATCGCGTGCTGGAGCTGCATCCGTATTCCGTGCCCGAGGTGCTGGCGCTGGCGGTCGAGGTGGGGTCAGCCGCCTATGCGCGCTGGGTGAGGGACTCGGTCGCAGTCGAGGGGAGGTGAGGGCACTGACCAAGAATGACCTGATCAACGCGGTGGCGGCCCACGGGCTGTCGAAGCGGCAGTCGGCCTCGGTCGTCGAGTCGCTCTTCGACATCATCTTCAACTGCTTCGAGCGCGGGGAGGACGTCAAGATCGTCGGGTTCGGGCACTTCCGAATCCGCCGCAAGGCCTCCCGCCGCGGGCGGAATCCACAGACCGGGGACAGCATCGAGATCACGGCCCGGAAGGTGCTGACGTTCAAGCCCAGCAAGGGACTCAAGCTGCGGCTCAACCAATAGCGCGGGGCAGACGTGACCCAGGTGATCCCGGACAAGCTGTTCTACCGGATCGGCGAGGTCGAGACGATCACGGACATCCCCGCCTACGTGCTGCGCTACTGGGAGTCCGAATTCAAGCTGCTCCGGCCGAAGAAGAACCCGGCGGGGCAGCGCCTCTATCGCAAGCGCGATGTCGAGTTGGTGCTGCGCATCAAGGGACTCCTCTACGAGGAACGCCTGACGCTGGAGGGCGCCAAGAAGCGTCTGCTGGCCGAGTCGCGGGGCACGGTGCAGATGGATCTCGGGCTCAAGGCCACCGCGCTGGCGGAGACGCTGCGGCGACTCCGCACGCGCCTGCGCGCCGTCCGGGAGCGGCTGGCGCACGACGCGAAGTGAGCCGCGCCTTGAGTTTCCCGCCGTCTCTCCGTACAATGCGCGTGGGTCGGGGCGTGGCGCAGCCCGGTAGCGCACTTGACTGGGGGTCAAGGGGTCGCTGGTTCAAATCCAGTCGCCCCGACCAATTTTTTCGGCTGGCAACGGCAGATTCCTGGATCTGCTCGTTTTTGTTTTTGGGCGATCGGAGGGGTGGATGCCAGGCGTGATCCTGGTCACCAACGATGACGGGATCCACGCCGCGGGACTCCGGGCGCTGGCGGCAGCGCTCGAGGATCTCGGCGAGGTCTACGTGGTGGCGCCGGACCGGGAGCAGAGCGCGGTGGGACACGCGCTCACGCTCCATCGGCCGCTTCGCGTCGACCAGCTCGGCGAGCGGCGCTTTGCCGTGAACGGGACCCCGTCGGACTGCGTGAACCTCGGGATCCTCGGGCTCCTGCCGGAGACCCCCGTGCTGGTGGCCTCGGGCATCAACCACGGGGCCAACCTCGGCGACGACGTCACGTATTCGGGCACGGTCTCGGCGGCGATGGAGGGGACGCTGCTCGGGGTCGCGTCCATGGCGGTCTCGCAGGTGGACCCGGCCGGCGAAGGCTTCGCCGGGGCGGCGGCGGTGGCGCGCGCCGTGGCCGCGCGGCTCCTGGTGGAGGGGCTGCCGGCGCAGACGCTGCTCAACGTGAACGTGCCCCCGGGCCCGCCCGCGGGTGTGCGCATGACGCGGCTGGGACACCGGGTCTACAGCGCCAAGGCCGTCCAGGAGATGGACCCGCGCGGGCGGCCCTACTACTGGATCGGAGCCGGGTCGCCGACGTGGGAGAAGGAGGAGGGATCCGACATCGCGGCGGTGCACTCCGGGTGGGCGTCGGTCACGCCGCTGCATCTCGACCTGACCCACCACGGCGCGCTCCGCGGGCTGTCCGGCTGGGAGGGCGGCCTCAACGCCGTCTTGAAGCAGCGGGCGCCGTGATCGGGCGAACCGACGGGCTCGCTTCTCGCGAGCGCTTCGCGCGCGAGCGTGAGAAGATGGTCGAGCAGCAACTCGTGGCGCGCGGCATCGCCGACCCGCGGGTTCTGGCGGCCATGCGCCGGGTCCCGCGGCACCTGTTCGTGGAGGAGGCGCTGCGCGAGCGGGCGTACGGCGACCACCCGCTGCCCATCGGCGAGGGGCAGACGATCTCGCAACCCTTCATCGTGGGAAGGATGACCGAGCTCCTGAAACTCACCGGGGTGGAGAAGGTGCTGGAGATCGGCACGGGGTCCGGGTACCAGGCGGCCGTGCTGGCGGAATGCGCCGGCCGCGTTTGCACCGTGGAGCGCCTCCCGCGGATGGCCGCGCGGGCGCGGCAGACGCTCGAGGCCCTGGCCTACACCAACGTGTGGGTCCGCACGGCCAACGGGACCTTCGGGTGGCCGGACGAGGCGCCGTTCGACCGGATCCTCGTGGCCGCGGGAGGGCCGTCCGTCCCGCCGCCGCTCTTCGAGCAGCTGGCCGAGGGCGGGCGGATGGTGATGCCGGTGGGCGAGGCGGATGCCCAGCGGCTCCAGGTGATCGAGAAGGCGCGGGGGGAGATGCGCGTCACCGACGACTCGGGATGCGTGTTCGTCAAGCTCATCGGGAAGTACGCGTGGCAGGCCTGAGGAGCCGGGGTCGAGCGGTGCCATGCGAGGTCGGGGCGTAGCGCAGCTTGGTAGCGCGCCTGCTTCGGGAGCAGGAGGTCGCTGGTTCAAATCCAGTCGCCCCGACCATTTTTCCTCCCCCGGCCCGCGGGCATGCGCTGTCTTGATTCGCCGCCGGCCGCGGCGCCGGGCCCACTCTCCATGAGCGCCGCCGACATCCGCAGCGCCGCCGAGATCGTCGTCGGCGGGCGCGTCCAGGGCGTCGGCTATCGCAACTTCGTGGAGCGCAAGGCGGGCCAGCTGGGTCTCGCGGGCTACGTCATGAACCTGAAGGACGGCCGGGTCCGCGTGCGGGTGGAGGGCTGGCGCCGCGTGATCGACGAGCTGGCGCGGGAGCTCGAGAAGGGGCCGCCGCTGGCCCGCGTGGAGAAGGTGGAGGTCATGTGGCGGCCGGCCACGGGGCGCTTCACGTCCTTCGGGATCCGCTACGCGGAGTTCGATCCGTGACGCCCTGCCGGACCCACGCCCGGCGCGCGATCGGGATCGGGCTTCTCGTGCCCGGTCTGCTCCTCGCCCAGGGGGCCTCCGCGCATGCCGAGCCTCCCCCCCTCAAGAGCCCGCAGAAGCGGGCGCTCCCCAAGATGCAGAAGGGCTCCGAGTCCCGGCCGGCTCCGTGCGTTCACGTGGTGCAGGCCGGTGACTCCGTGATCCGCATCGCCGCCCGCTACCGGGTGAGACGCCAGGCCCTCATCGACGGCAACCGCCTGGCCCGCCCGGAATCCCTCCGGATTGGCCAGCGGCTCGACATCCCCGGCTGCCAGGGCGCGCCGGCAGCGGCGGTGGCGGAGCCTCGCGCCCCCGTGGCCCGCTCCGATGGGACGCTGCTGGTCTCGGCGGGACCCCGGCGCGTCCCGACACGCTTCTTCCTGGGCGTGCCCGAGTTCAACGGGCGGAGCATCGACTTCACCTGGCCCGTCCTGGGCCCGGTGCTCTCCGGCTTCGGCCAGCGTCGGAGCGGTTGGCACGCGGGGATCGACATCAGGGCGGAGGTGGGCACGCCCATCCTCGCCGCGGCGCCCGGGACGGTGTACTTCAGCGGCTGGGAGCGGTCGTACGGCCGGATCGTGCGAATCGAGCACGACAACGGGTTCACGAGCATCTACGCTCACAACCTTCAGAATTTCGTCGAGGCAGGGGATCGAGTGGAGGCCGGCACCGTCATCGGGACCGCGGGACGGAGCGGCCGGGCCACTGCCTACCACGTTCACTTCGAGATCCGCCATGAAGGCAAGGTCTACAACCCCCTCTACCTGCTGCCGGCCCGGGATGTGGTCCTGACGGGCGCGGAGGAGATGCCCGAGCCGCCCGAGGACGACGACGAGGATGAGTGAGGAGGACCTCGAGGAGCGCATCGAGGGCGCCGAGGAGCCCGTGGAGACCGTCCTGGCGGCCGACCTCTCGGTGTTCGGCGACGCCAAGGAGCCACCCGAGGCCGCGGAGCGGAACCGCGCGCTCCTGCGGCTCTACCTCGACGAGATCCGCGGCATCAGGCTCCTCGGCGCCGACGAGGAGCGGGAGTCCGCGCGCCGCGTCCAGGCCGGGGAGGCCGAGGCGGAGCGGCGCCTGGTGGAGGCCAACCTTCGCCTCGTGGTGAGCCTGGCCCGCCGGTACGTGAAGCGCGGGCTGTCCCTTCCCGACCTCATCGAGGAGGGCAACGTGGGCCTGCTCCACGCGGTCGGGACGTTCCGCCCGGACCGGCGCGCGCGCTTCGCCACCTACGCGACCTGGTGGATTCGCCAGGCCCTCGTCCGCGCGCTGGCCCACCAGGCCCGCGTGAGCCGGCTGCGGGTGCACGTGGATCTCCTGCTGTCGCAGTACGGCAGGGCGCGCGCGGGGCTGGCGCAGGAGCTGGGGCGCATGCCCACGGTGGCGGAGGTCGCCCTGCGCCTGGGGCGCCCCGTCGAGCAGGTCGAGGACCTCGAGGCGCTGCGCCAGCGCCGGCCGGTGTCCCCCGCCGCGCGGGGCGTGGATCTCTCCGACCTCAGCTGAGACCCCCGCGCGAGGTGCTAGAATCGAGACTGCGTGCTGGCCGCGGAGGCATGCCCCCGTAGCTCAGGTGGATAGAGCAGCAGTTTCCTAAACTGCGTGCCGGGTGTTCGAGTCACCCCGGGGGCACCACTTTCGGCTTCAGTCGAACATGGCGACGGCGCGGACGAATCCGGCCGATGCCGCCTTGATCTTCCACGGGAAGCAGCTGACCAGGAAGCCGGTGGCCGGCAGCTGCTCCAGGTTCAACAGCTTCTCCATGTGGCAGTACGGCTGCTCGATGCCGGCCCAGTGGCCCTGCCACACCTTGCTGGCGTCGCGGTCCCTGGCGTACTGCTCCCGCGCGAACGTGAACGGCGCGTCCCAGCCCCAGGCGTCGATGCCGGTGACCCGCACGCCATGATCGCGCGTCAGGTACAGCGTCGCCTCCTTCCCCATCCCAATGCCGTGGTCCAGGTACTCGGCCGTGCCGTAGTAGGCGCTCGCGCTCGTGTTGACGAGCACGATGTCCAGCGGCTGCAGCCTGTGCCCGATCCGCGCGAGCTCCGCCTCGACGTCCGCCGGCTGGACGATGTAGCCGTCGGGCTTGTCGCGGAAGTCGAGCTTCACGCCGGGCCGGAAGAACCAGTCCAGCGGCAGCTGGTCGACGGTCTGCATGGGCTTGCCGTTCCGGTCGCGCGCATGGTAGTGCCACGGCGCATCCATGTGCGTGCCGTTATGGGTGGTCAGGGTGATGACCTCCCAGGCCCAGCCTTCCCCGTTGGGCAGGTCGGCCGGGCGCATGCCCTCAAAGAACCCCGCCATCGCCCCGGCATTGTCCCGCTGGGTCACGTACTGGATTCTCGGACGCATGATGTCCGGGTCGCAGAGCGTCTCGTTGTCCAGCGGCATCGAGAGATCGACGATCTTCGACGGCAGCCTCATGTGGGGTCCTCCCTCCGGGGTGAGGTCAACGGGGCACGACGTAGCCGACCGACTCCCGATCCCAGGTGGACGGGGTGACGCCGGCATTGCGAAGGTCCTGCTTGCGGATCTTGCCGGTCGCCGTCTTCTCCAGGGCGGGCATGAACTCGAGGAAGCGTGGCACCGCGGGGCGCGGCATGCGGCGGACGCACCAGTCGAGGAGTTCCACCGGATCCGGGGGCGCGCCGGCCGGGACGATGCACGCCTTGACCTCCTCCTCGCCGCCGGCGCCGACGGCCCGGATGCCGATCACCGCGCTCTCCGCCACCCCCGGATGGGCGTTGAGCACCTGCTCGACCTCGTAGGAGGAGATGTTCTCCCCCCGCCTGCGGATGCAGTCCTTGATGCGGTCGACGAACCAGAGCCGCCCGCGCGGGTCCAGCCGGCCGGCGTCGCCCGTGTGGAACCACAGGTTGCGCCACGCCTCCACGGTCTTCTCGGGCATCCGGTAGTAGCCGGCCGAGAAGCACGAGGCGAGGCGGGGGCGGACGGCGATCTCGCCCACAACATCCGGGGGCCGCGGCTCGTCGGTGTCGGGGTCGACGATGCGGACGTCGAACCAGTCCGAGCGCACCCGGCCCGCGCAGCCGGGCAGGACGGGGTCAGCGGGGTCGCTGTAGGCGACGATATTGCACTCGGTCATCCCGAACCCCTGGAAGAACCGCACCCCGAAGCGCTCCTCGAAGGCGGCGCCCCATTCCTCGGCGATGGGGACGGCCATGACGAGGCGCAGCCGGTGCTCCCTGTCCCTGGCCGTGGGCGGCTGCCGGAAGATGAACTCGGGCATCACCCCCAGCGCGTTGGTGACGGTGGCGTCCGCGGCCCGGACCTCCTCGAGCCAGGTCGACGCCGAGAAGCGCCTGGCGATGTGCGCCGGGGTGCCGGCCAGCAGGCAGCCGACCACCTGCATCAGCAGCGCGTTGGCGTGGAAGAGGGGCATGCAGACGTAGTAGCGGTCGTCGGGGCCCAGCCGGATGGCTTGCGCCAGGCCGAGCCCGAAGAGATAGCAGTGCCCATGCGGCATGAGCACGCCCTTGGAGGGCCCGGTGGTCCCCGACGTGTACATGATCATGCAGACTTCCCGCGGGTCCGGGGTGATCACGGCGTCGGGATCGAGGCGCCCCGCCACGAGCTCGGCGAAGGGCACGGCCACCGTCCCGGGCACGGCCCGGGTGGACGGGTCGCCGACCACGACGGTGTGAGAGGCGGTCAGTCCCGACACGTCCGCAGTGTCGAAGTTGGAGCGCAGCTCATCGTCGACCAGGAGCACCGACGGCGCGGCGTTGCGGAGCTGATGCTCAAGGAAAGCCCCCCTCAGCTCGGTGTTGATCGGCGTGAAGATCGCTCCTCGCTTCTGGGCCCCCAGCATGGCCAGCAGGAAGGCGGCGGAGTTCCGGGCCAGCGCCAGGACCCGATCGCCCGGCCGGACGCCGAGCCGGGCGAGGGCCGACGCGACGCGGTCGCTGTCCCGGTCGAGCTCGCCGAAGGTCAGCGTGGCGCCGTCGTGGAAGGTCAGGAACGGGCGGTCTCTCAGTCGCCGGGCCTGGGCTCGCAGGGCATGGACGAGCGTCCAGGACTCCTTGGGAAGGTCGAGCATCGGGGCCACCTCTCGCTGCGGACCGCGCCTGCCGCCGCGACGGAGCCCCCTCACAGGTCGAGGATCGCCTCGACGACGGAGCGGTCCTCTTCCTGGGGCGCGGCGCGGAAGCCGAGCCGCGTGGCCAGTTGGAGCATCTGGGTGTTCTCGGCGGAGATGTAGCCGACGATGCGGCGGAGCCTCTCGCCGCGCCCGACCTCCACGATGCGACGCAGGAGCTCGGTGCCGAGCCCGCGGCGCTGGAACCGATCGCTCACGAGCAGGGCGAACTCCGCCTCCTCCGACCAGTGGAGCTTGGTCAGCCGCCCCACCCCCACGATGAGGCGCCCGTCCCCTGCGGCCGCCGGCTCCTCGGCCACCAGAACGATCTCGCGGTCGTAGTCGACGATGCAGATCCGCGCGAGCCGCTCGTGCGCGATGCGCTGGTGGAGCGCGATGGGGTGCAGGTAGCGCATGTAGACGCTCCGGTCGGAAAGCGTGCCGTGGAACTCGGCGATGAGCGGCTCGTCCTCCGGGCGGATCGGGCGGATGGTGAGCCGGCTGCCATCCCGCGGCCGCCAGTCCCACTGGTACTGGCGCGGGTACGGGCGGATGGCGGGCTGCGGCAGCGCCGAGTCCGGGATCTCGGGCGCGTGGAGGACGACGCGGGCATCCAGCGCCAGCAGTTGCTCGCCCGAGGCGAGCAGGGGATTGATGTCGAGCTCCTGGATGCGCGGCTGCTCGACGACGAGCTGGCTCACGCGCACGAGCAGCTGCTCGAGCCGGGCGAGGTCCACCGGCGGCTGGCCCCGCACACCCTGGAGCGCCTGGTAGATGCGCGTCTGCTCCATGAGCCGCCGGGCCAGCGTGCTGGTCAGCGGCGGCAGACCGAGGGCCCGGTCCCGGAAGACCTCGACGAGACGCCCGCCGGCGCCGAAGAGGAGGACCGGCCCGAACTGCGGGTCGATGCTGCTGCCCACGATCAGCTCGTAGCCGTCGAGGCTGACCATGGGCTGGACCGTGACGCCCTGGAAGTGCCCGGGGCCTGCGCGCTGGGCCACCGCGGCCTCGATGTCGCGCCACGCCGCGCCCACCGCCGCCGCATCGGGCAGGTTGAGCCGGACGCCGTCGACGTCGGTCTTGTGGGTGATCGTCTCGGAGTGGAGCTTCACCACCGCGGGGAACCCGAGCTCCGCCGCGGCGCGCTGGGCTGCCTCGGGGTCGGTGGCGACGCGGGTCGGCACGGTGGGGATCCCGTAGGCGGCGAGGAGCTTCTTGGACTCCGCCTCGGTGAGGAGCGTGCGCCCGGCGCGCCGCACCGAGTCAAGCAGCGCGCCGGCGGCCTCCGGCCGGTCCGCGTCGGCGGCGGTGGCGGGCGTCGGCGTCTCGTACAGCAGGCGCAGGTTCTCGGCGTAGCGCCACATGGTGGTGAACATGCGCGCGGCGGTGTCCGGGTAGGGGAAGGTGGGGATGCTGGCGCGGTTGAGAATGCTCTCGCCGGCCGCCACCTCGGCGCCGCCCATCCAGCTGGCCAGGAGCGGCTTGCCAGTCAGGCGCGCGTGCGGCTTGAGCTCCTCCGCGGTCCGCGTCGGGTCGGTCATCGCCTGGGGCGTGAGAATCACCAGCAGGCCGTCGCTGCCCGGGTCGGCGGCGACGATCTCGACGGCGCGGGCGTAGCGCGCGGGGTCGGCGTCGCCCAGCACATCCACGGGGTTGGCGTGACTCCAGGCGGGCGGCAGGAGCCGGTCGAGGGCGCCCAGCGTCTCCGCGGACAGCTCCGCGAGCTGGCCGCCCCGGAGCAGGAGCACGTCGGTGGCGAGGACGGCGGGGCCTCCGGCGTTGGTCACGATGGCGAGCCGCGGCCCCCGCGGCCGCGGCTGCTTGGCGAGCGACTCGGCGGCGTAGAACAGCTCGGCGATGCTCTCGACGCGGAGCACGCCGCTGCGCCGGAAGGCCGCCTCCAGCACGTCATCGCGACCGGCCAGCGCGCCCGTGTGCGAGGTCGCCGCGCGCGCGGCCCCCTCGGTACGGCCGGGCTTGATGACGATGATCGGCTTGCTGAGCGCCACCTCGCGCGCGGCCGAGAGGAAGGCGCGGGCATCCCCGATGGACTCCATGTAGATCAGGACCGCCTGGGTGCGCGGGTCGTCGCCGACGTAGAGGATGAGGTCGCCCCAGCTCACGTCGAGCATGGAGCCCACCGAGACGAAGAGGCTGAAGCCCACGTTCTCGCGCAGGCTCCAGTCCAGCACCGCGGTGCAGAGCGCGCCACTCTGGCTCAGGAAGGCCACGTTCCCGGGGCGGGCCATGGCGCTGGCGAAGGTCGCGTTGAGGCCGTTGAGGGGATTCATCACGCCGAGACAATTGGGGCCGATGATGCGCAGGCGGCCGCGCCGCGCCTCGGCCAGGACCTGCCGCTCCAACTCCGCGCCGGCTGCGCCGGTCTCCTTGAAGCCGGCGGAGATCACGATGGCCCCCCTGACGCCCGCGCGCACGCAGTCGGCGATCACGGCGGGCACCGCCGGGGCGGGCGTGACGACCACCGCGAGGTCCACCGGCTCGGGGAGCGAGGCGAGGTCGGGGTAGGCCTTGATGCCCAGCAGGCTCGTGCGTTTCGGGTTGACGGGGAAGACAGTGCCGCCGAAGGGGTGCGTGATCAGGTTCCAGAGCAGCGTCCGCCCGACGCTGCCCTCCTTCTCCGTGGCTCCCACCACGGCCACGCGCGCGGGAGCGAAGAGGGCGCGAAGCGCCTGCCGCTGATCGGGGAGGAGATTGCGCACGGGATCGGCGGCGCTGCCGGGCGTCGCGCCGGGCGAACGCTTGTCCTTCTGGGGCCGGGGCCGGGAGGCGGTCATGTCGAGCCTGGCGCGGCGCCACCGCGCCGGTCACTATCTTCGCCGTTCCGCGCGGCGGGGGCAAGCCGAGCCTCAGGTTCGAGAGAGCCGGGTGCTACCATCAACTCCCGTGACAGGCCGATCCCATCCCGGCGGCGCGCCGCGACGCCACCCGATGAGGGGGGCGCCGCGGGGCGGGCGGGGCCTCGGGCTCCGGACGGGGACTGCCCTCGGGGTCCTGGGCGGAATCGCCATCGGGCTCTGCCTCGTCGCCCCGGTCGTGGCCGAGCCCCGAGGCGCCTACGAGGAGCTGATCCAGGCGCCCCTGCGCCGGCTCCTGGCCCCCTGCCTCCTGATGGCCGAGCAGTGCCAGGCCCGGGGAGAGCACGAGGCGACCTGCCGGCCCCGCGTCGAGAGATGCATCCGCGACATCGAGGAGCAGGCCAAGGAACAGGCGCTCAGGGAGATGGAGAAGGAGGATCCCGGAGCGCGGCGGACCATGGAGGCCATCGAGGCGCAGAGCGCCTGCACCCAGGGGATCCTGGACTGCATCCGCGCGGCGCCGGAGCAGGACCGCCCCCGCGCCTTCGGCCCCTGCGTGACCGCCGCGCGGACATGCCCGCTGGGCCCTCCGGGATCGGGCCCGTCAAACTGCTGCCCGCGGGCCTGCATCGAGGCCTTCCAGGTGCTCGCACAGCAGGGAACCGACGCGCAGGAGGCCTTCGCCCGGGTCTTCCTCCGGGACCCGGGCTGCTTCCCGGGAGTGCCTCGCCCCCCTCGCTAGCCGACAGGTCCGCGCCTCTGAGCGGACAGGAGCCGCTGTCTCGCCCCTGAGCTCCGGGGCGGGGGTCACAGGACGGGGGTCTCGGCCTCCGGGCCGCGCTCCACGAGGCGAAGGCGGCCGGCCTCGACATCGAGCACCGTGACCGAGCAGGTGTCCGGGGCGAAGAGCGTCACACGGTCGTCGCCCACGGCCGCGCCCACCGCCGCATTGATCGCCACGTAATGGCTGACCAAGACGGTCGGTTCGGCGATCGCGGCCAGCGTCGCCACCAGCGTGATGCGCCAGGCGACCAGGCTTGGAGCGACGAGCGGCCAGCGGCTCCCGAGAATCCCCCGCAGCCACCGGGCGCGCTCGGCCAGCGGGAGGCCGGGCGAGGGGATCTCGGAGATGGCGGGTTCGATGCGGGCCGGGCGTCCCCAGAGCTGCTCGAGGGGTGCTGCTGTCTCGCGCGCCCGGCGCATGGGGCTCGAGACGATGGGCAGGGGGCCGTGGGGGGCCAGCCGCGCCGCCAGCGCCTCGGCCTGGGCGAGACCCGAGGGGTCGAGCGGCGCATCCTGGGACTCCGTGAAGGACACCGCCGCCTTGCCGTGACGGACGAGGTAGAGCCGGACCGGGGGCCCGTTCACGGCTCGTGGCCGAGGTGGTGCTGGAAGCGGAACTCCTCCCGGGGGCGCATGGGGCGCAGTGAGTCTACCCGCATGCCGAGGCGATGCGCAAGGATGCCGAGGCGAGGCGGCGGAGCGGGAGCGGGCGCGGTGGCGGCTCGAGGCAGTCGCCTGCCGAGCCGTAGTCCTTGAGGCCTGGTGCCGCTTCTGCTAGACTCGCGCCCCGTGGCGAGCCCTGCGTGCCGGCCGCCCGGTGACCCGGGCGCGTCGGGAAATCTTACGGTCGACGCGCGCGAGGGCGCGGGCGGCCTCGTACTTGCTCGTTTTCGCGCATCGGGACTGTCCGGCACCGAACGTGCAGGGTGTGCGCACCGGGGCGTTTGGATGCGTGATAGAGATCCACGTCGCGCGGTGCCAGAGAGAGGGAATATGGCCCGAGTGCTGTTCGTCGTGGCGCGGGAGCAACCCGAGCTGCTGAGCCATCTCACCCACGAGTTCCCGGAAGGCGACGTGAGCGTCGTCGTCGACCGCCGCCACGGCGATCGCCGGCAGCGGGAGCGACGCAGGCGCGCGATGGCCGCTGGCACGGAGCGGCGAGGCGCCGAGCGGCGAGGGACCACTGCTAGCGCCCACGAGCTCCGGGCCCTCGGTTACTCCATTGTGCGTCTGGAGGAGGACGACTTCTCGCTGGCGGCGCCCGAGCGGCCGTTCGTGAACGCCACGGCGGTCCGGCAGGTGGAGGCGTACCTGCGCGATCATTTTCGCTACTACACGCCGGTCTCGTCGTGGGATCGGGTCCGCGAGGGCCAGGCCTTCGTGATCCTGGCGGCGAGCGGGCAAACCGCGCACCGGGTGGTCTTCACCAAGGAGTTCCTCGACTACTACGGGACGGCCATGGCCGATCGGATCCCGACCATCCTCGACGAGTGGAAGGTCCTGCAGCATCTGGAGCTTGCGGGCACCCAGCGCCTGGTGGTCTCCTCCTACGGAGTGCGCTCCGGGGACGACTAGCCGCGGCCGGGGGGGGCGGGGGAACCGTGGCCAGGCGGTTCGCGCTGGGAATCGGCCTCACCAACGAGTGCAATCTCCGCTGTCCGCACTGCTACCGCCCGGAGCTGGCGGCCGGCCGCCTCTCCCGCCAGGACGTCGCCCGGGTGTGCGACAGCATGCCCGTGCGCTCGGTGAACCTCGGCGTCGGCGAGAACGGCCTGCACCCGAATTACCGGGCGATCCTCGACGACCTGCATGAGCGCCGGCTGCCCGTGAGTATCACCTCCAACGGCCTCAGCATCCAGTCCCTGCCCGACGAGATCGTCAAGCGCTTCCAGGCCGTGGAGTGCTCGCTGGACTTCCCGACCGAGCGCGAGCACGACGGCTTCCGCGGGCGCGGCAACTGGCGCCTGGTGATGGACACGCTCGAGCGCGCGAGCGCGCTGGGCGTCCCGGTGACGGTGACCGCGGTGTTGATGCGCATCAATCACCTGCGGCTGGCGGGGATCGCCCGGGTCGCCGCGTCCTTCGGCGCCCACCTGCGCGTCAACATCTACCAGCCCTCGAGGAGCGAGCAGTTCAGCGTGGGCTACGAGGAGTTCTGGCGCGCCATGCGGCGCCTCGCCGAGGCGACGCGGCTCGTGGCCACGACGGAGCCCGTGCTGGCCGGCGTCCTCGGCCTCGAGGACGTGGCGGCTCCTGGCTGTGGCCGGTCCACCGTGCGCGTGGCTCCGGACGGGCGCGTCCTGCCGTGCACGTACTGGCCCGACAGTACGCTGCGGCTCGGGGACCTCGAGGCGCTCGGCGAGTCCATCATCGAGACCGCGGAGTTCAGGGCCGCCCGGCAGCTCCCGTCGGTGTGCGCGGGGTGCCCGTGCGGGGGAGGCTGCGCTGGCCGGCGGGCGCTGATGGGGGACCTAGAGGCCGCCGATCCCTTCTGCCCCTTCGCGCGTGGCCAGCGCCTCGCGCTCCGCTGGGAGCAGGCCCCCCGCGAGGATCTGCCCAAGCTCGGAAGCGCCTGCACCACCGTGGTCAGCGCGCGCTAGGCGGCGGGGCGGTCGCGGCGCCGGCGGGCCGGTAGCGCCGACGCAGCGCGGGCACCGGGGGCACGCGCAGCAGGAGCGGCAGGAAGCGCCAGTACGGCGGGGCGACGCCGAGCAGGCCGAGGGCGCGGTCCACTAGCCGTTCGTAGGCCGAGCCGCCTTCCTCGGCGGCATGCACCACGGCCGGGCAGCGGCCGATGGCGCGGCTGACGCGGGCGAGGATCCAATCCTCGTCCACGGCGGGCGAGAGATAGAAGGCCGGCTCGGCCAGGTCGCGATCCGGCGCCAGGTGCCCCTCGGCGAAGGCGCGGCGCGCCAGCTCGGTGCCGGGCAGGATGCGGATGCCCGTCATGAAGATGGACACGCAGCCTCCCCAGCTCAGGTGGCGCTCCACGAAGGACACCGTCTGCTCCACCGTGTCCCGCGTTTCCCCCGGCCCCCCGAGCATGAAGAACCAGGCGCTGGCGATGCCCGAGTCCCGGGCCAGCGCGGCCGTGCGGCGCACGTCCTCCACCGTGAACCCCTTCCGCAGGGCCCGGAGCATGACGTCGCTGGCGGCCTCGGGGGTGATCATCATGGAGTTGAAGCCCGCCCGCCGCATGAGCGCGAACAGCGCCTCCGAGACGCCCAGGGGGTTGACGCCCATCGCCGTCAGGTTGACGCGGAGGCCGCGGCGGATGATCTCCCGGCAGAGCGCGGCCGCGGGCTCCGGCGGGACGTTGAAGGTGGAGTCCACCAGCTCGAAGGTGCGCGGACCCACGCGGGCCATGACATGCTCGATCTCGTCCACGACCTCCTCGGCGGAGCGCATCCGGCCGGTTTGGCCCTCGATGCCCGGGTAGGCGCAGTAGCTGCACCGGAGCGGGCAGCCGCGCTTGGTCTGGATCGCCCAGGTGCCGCCTCGCCGCTCGTACGCGGGCCAGTGGACCCAGCGCTCCATGCCGGAGGGACCGAAGCGGGGCAGTCGCGCCGGGGGCGTGCAGCGCACGGTGCCGCCATCGCGGTAGCAGAGTCCCTGGATCGCGTCGTAGGGGCCGTGGGTCTCCAGGGCGGACAGGAGCGCCGGGAAGGTCTCCTCGCCCTCGCCGACCACCGCGAAGTCCGCGTCGAGGCGGGTGAGCGCCGTCGTGCCCAGGATGGACACCGCCGGACCGCCGAGCACGATGGGGGCAGGGCTCTCGCGGCGCACCGCCGCGAGCAGCTGCGCGAGCTCCCCCAGATGCCAGGCCGGACGCTGGCGGACGATGTTGTCGATGTTGCGCACCGAGATGCCCACGGCGTGAGGGGCGAAGCCCCGCACGGCCTGCGCCACCTCCGCGCCCGGGCGCTCGCGGGCCAGGAGGTCGAGCACGCGCACCTCGTGGCCGGCGCGCTCGGTGGCGCTGGCGACGTAGGCGAGCCCGATGGGTGGCGCGGGGAGGAGGTCCCGCGCCGGATTGAAGTAGACGAGCAGGACGCGCATCGGCGCCGGTCAGCGCTGGATCATCAGGGCAAGCGCGCCGCGCCGCGGCCATAGGCGCGGAGCGCCCGGCGCATGGCGGGGAAGGCGATGCCGCGGAGTGGAAGCCGCCGCCGCGGGAACCACCGCACCTCGGAGACGTCGCTCATGGCGGAGGGCTCGCCCGCGAGTCGGACCCGGTACACCGCTGCGAGGACGGGCATGCCGCCCGCGCCGTAGCTGTCGGTGAAGAAGCCGATGAAGCGCGGGGCCAGGGCCCGGACGCCGAGCTCCTCGCGCAGCTCCCTCGCCAGGGCCCGCTCCGGCGTCTCTCCCGCCTCGAGGAAGCCGCCCGGCAGGTCCCATGTCCCCGCGTACGGCGGCGCGGCCCGGCGGGCCAGGAGCACGCGCCCCCCGCGCTCGGCGATGCCGAGCACCGCGGGCACCGGGTTGTTGTAGAAGGTCCAGCCGCAGCGGCGGCAGCGGAGTCGCAACCGTCCCTCCTCGCGGACGGTGGCGAGCCGGCCCCCGCAGGCCATGCAGAATCGCGGATGCTGTGACAAGCACTCGCTCCTTTCCTTGACTCTCCGGCCTGCCCCGCCTAGCATACGAGCGTGAGCCGATCGCCTGATCCGACACCCGGAGCCCGGTCGTGGGCGTGATGCGCGCCGCGCTCGACTACCTCGGCCTGAGCGGCGCGGCGAGCGACGCCGAGCCCGCAGAGGCGCTGCCGCGGCGGATGGAGGCCGTCAGTGCGCCGGCCGGCGCCCTCGTCGGCAGCCGCCTCTCCTTCCGCGGCGAATTGGCCGGGGAAGGGGACTTCCAGATCCTCGGCAAGTTCGAGGGCGAGATCAAGGTGACCGGGCGCGTGCTCGTGGGCGAGGGCGCCCAGGTGGACGCCAACATCGACGCCGCGGCCATCGTGATCGGCGGCACCGTGCGCGGCAATCTCTCGGCCTCGACGCGCGTGGAGATCCTGCCCTCGGGCGTCCTCACCGGGACCCTCCGCACCGGCAGCTTCTCGGCCGCCGACGGCGCCTCGGTCAAGGGGGAGATCTGGGTGGAGCGCCCCGCGACGACGCGCCCCGCCCCGCCCCCGGCCGGAGGCTGATGCCGATGCGCGACTTTGTCGCGACGTGGCTCAGAGAGTCCCGCACCGCGCGCTGGACCCTCATTGGTCTGGGCGCCCTGCTCGTGCTTGGCGCCGCGGCCTTCGGCGGCTACAGCTGGTACGGCGCGCAGGACACCCGTGCCCGCCTGGCGCTCGTCGCCGCGGCTGATCTCGCCCAGCAGGCGACAGCACCCGGAGCCCCGGCCGAGGCCCGCGACAAGGCGCTGCGCGCCCTCGAGACCGTCCTCACCGAGCACCCGCGCTTCTCGGGAGCCCCGGAGGCCGCCTACCGCCTCGCCAACCTCCGCCTCGACGCCGGCCAGCACGCCGCGGCGCGGGGCGCCTACGAGATCGCCATCGCCAAGGGAGCCACGGGCACCCTCAGGAGCCTGGCGGCTCTCGGCATCGCCTATAGCTGGGAGGGGCAGCGCGATTACGCTCGGGCCCAGGCGGCCTTCCAGGCAGCCCTCAACGGGTTGTCCTCCAAGGACTTCCTCTACGAGGAGATGCTCCTGGGTCTTGGCCGCGCCCAGGAGTTCGGCGGCAACCCGGCCGCGGCGCGAGAGACGTACTCGCGCCTCCTCAAGGAGCGCCCGGATACCCGGCGCGCCGACGACATCCGTAGCCGGCTCGCCAGCCTGCCGGCCCCACCGAAGCAGTAGGAAGCCCGAGTCTCCTGGCGGCGTGTGTCGAGGGTTCGCCCCGAGCGCCTCGTAATGTCCGATAAGGCGCATTATGTTAAGTTCATCCTGCGGCTGCGCGGCGGTCCACCACCCTCACGGCCTTCCCCTGGGGCCGCGGGATCTCCCCCTCCTTGAGGACGGTCACTTCCGGGGTGAGGTTGAGAACATCCTTGAAGTCCCGCTCGATCCCTCTGAGGCTCTGCGGATCGAAGTCCGGCGTCACCTCGATGAGCAGGCGCAGTCTCTCGGCGCCCTCCGGGTTGCGCTCGAGGATCACCTGGTATTCGTGGCCGAGGCCTGCTCGGCCGACCACCAGCGACTCGATCTGGCGCGGGTAGAAGTTCACCCCCTTGAAGATCACCATATCGTCGGTGCGCCCGCGCAGCCGGTCGAGCCGGAGATGGGTGCGCCCGCAGGCGCAGGGATCCCGGCTCACCACGCGGGTGAGGTCGCCCGTCCGGTACCGGACCAGGGGCAGTCCCTCGCGCGTGAGCGTGGAGAGCACCAGCTCCCCCTCCTGCCCGTCCGGGCGCAGCGCGCCGGTCACGGGATCCACGATCTCGCAGTAGTAGTGGTCCTCCCAGACGTGGATCCCGTCATGCGCCCGGCAGTCGATGCCGAGCCCGGGCCCCCCGCTCTCGGTCATGCCGATGATGTCGAAGGTCTCGACGCCGAGTTCGCGCTCGATGAGGGCGCGCAGGTCGTCGGACCACATCTCCGACCCCAGGATGGCCACCCGGAGCCTCAGCTGCCGCAGGTCGAAGCGCTCCTCCCGCGCGACCTCGAGGAGGCGCAGCGGATAGGTGGCGATGCCCGCCAGCACCGTCGCGCCGAGATCCTTCATGAGCTTGAGCTGGAAGGCGCTGCGCCCGGCGCCCGCCGGGATCACCATGACGCCCAGCCGCTCGGCGCCGTAGTGGAAGCCGAAGCCTCCGGTGAACAGGCCGAAGGAGGGTGTGATCTGGACGATGTCGGCCGAGGTGACGCCCGCCGCCGCGTAGCAGCGGGCCATGACCTCGCCCCACTGGGCGATGTCGGCGCGCGTGTACGGGTTCACGATGGGATTGCCGGTGGTGCCGGAGGACATGTGCACCCGCTGGATGGTCCCCCGGGGTGCGCAGCAGAGCTGGAAGGGGTAGGCATCCCGCAGCGCCTCCTTGGTGAGGAAGGGCAGCCGCGCCCAGTCGGCGGCGGACCGGAGCGCCTCGGCGTCCACCCGGCCGAGGCGCTTGCGGTAGGCGGCGTTCTCCCTGATGAGGCCCAGCGTGCGGCGCATCCGTTCGAGCTGGAGGGCTTCCAGCTGCTCCCGCGGGCGCGTCTCCACCGAGGGCTGGAACATGGGGGTGGGCGGGCCGTTCATGCGAAGGCTCCCCCGCGGTCCCAGTCCAGCTCGCGCCCGATGATCAGGCGCAGAATCTCGGAGGTGCCGCCGCCCGGAAGGAGGAAGCGGGCGTCGCGGAAGTAGCGCTGCACCGGGTACTCCATGGCGAGCCCGTAGGAGGCCAGCACGCGCGTGGCCTCGTCGGTGACCCGCACGGCCATCTCGGAGGCGAAGAGCTTGGTCATGGCGGCCTCCCGGCCCACCGGCTGCCCGGCGTCCAGGCGCCCCGCCGCCTGGTAGGTCATGAGGGTCGCGGCGTGGATCGCGGTGAGCATGTCGGCGAGCTTGAAGGAGATGGCCTGGTGCTCGACGATGGGCTTGCCGAAGGCCACCCGCTGGCGCGCGTACTCGAGCGCCGCCTGGTACGCCGCGCGGGCCAGCCCCACCGACAGCGCGGAGGTCATGATGCGGGCCTCGGCCAGTACGCCGCCGACCTTCTCCACCCCGCCCGTCTCGCCGCCCAGGAGATGCTCGTCCGGCACCTCGACGTCCTCCAGCACAATCTCCCCCGTCTCCGAGGCCCGCACGGCCATCTTGTCGATCTTCTTGCCGAGTGAGATCCCGCGCATCGCTGCACGGTCCAGCAGGAAGAGGGCGATGTTTTTCATGCCGCGCTCGGCCGAGGTCTTGGCGGCCACGGTGAGGACATCCGCGACAGGGGCGTTCGTGACCCAGGTCTTGCGTCCCCTCAGCACCCAGCCGTCCCCTCGCCGCTCGGCCCGCGCCGTGATGTTCGCCAGATCGGAGCCGGCATCGGGCTCGGTGAGCGCGAAGGTGGCCACGAGCTCGCCCCGGAGCGCGGGGACGAGGTAGCGCTGCCGGATCTCGTCGTTGCCGTACCGGTAGATGAAGTGCGTGCCCATCAGCGACTGCATGGCCCCCACCGCCGCCAGCGACAGCGAGCCCCGGGCGAGCTCCTCGGCGAAGAGGCAGTAGGTGACCATGTCGCAGCCGGCGCCGCCATAGGCCTCGGGATAACGCAGTCCCAGGTACCCCAGCTCCCCGAGACGACGGAAGAGCGCCCTGGGGAACTCCGCCCGGTCGTCAACGGCCGCCGCGGCTGGCGCGACCTCGGCGTCCACGAAGCGGGCTACCGACTTCCTGAACTCCTCCTGCTCCGGGGTGAAGCGGATCATGCGCTCACTCTCCCTGGTCCGCGCCGGCGCCCGGCGGCCTGAGGCCGAGATAGGCGGTGCGCACCCGCTGGTCCTCCAGCAACTCCCGCGAGGGGCCCGAGACCACGAGACGCCCGGTCTCGAGCACATAGCCGCGGTCGGCCACCCCCAGCGCCCGGCGCGCGTTCTGCTCCACCAGCAGCACGGACACCCCCCGCTCGTTGATCCGCCGGATCACGCGGAAGATCTCCCGCGTGAGCATGGGGGCCAGCCCCAGCGACGGCTCGTCCAGGAGGAGGACGCGCGGCCGGGACACCAGCGCCCGCGCCATGGCCAGCATCTGCTGCTCGCCCCCCGACAGCGTCCCGGCCCGCTGCCGCTTCCGCTCGCGGAGGAGGGGAAACAGCTCGAAGCCCAGCTCGAGGCGGGCGGCCAGCTCCCGCCGCGCCACCGTGTGGCCGCCGACCAGGAGGTTATCAAGCACCGTGAACTCGGGAAAGAGGTCGCGTCCCTCGGGCACATGCCCGATGCCCGCCGCGACGATGGCATCGGCCGCCCAGCCCGTGATGTCGCGGCCGTCGTACAGGACGCGCCCGCGCAAGGGCCGGACGAGCCCCGACACCGCGCGGAGCGTCGTGGACTTCCCCGCCCCGTTGGCTCCGAGCAGCGTGACGATCTCCCCCTCGCCGAGACGGAGCGACACCCCCTCGAGCGCCCGGCGCTTGCCGTAGTACACGCTCACATCCTCGAGCTCAAGCGTCGGCTGCATCTCTGCCCAGGTAGGCCTCGATCACCGCGGGGTCCGCGGTGATCTCCCGCGGCTTCCCCTCCGCGATCTTCCGCCCGTAGTCGAGCACCGCGATCCGGTCCGAGATGGACATGACCAGATCCATGTCGTGCTCGACCACCATGACGGTGAGCTTGAGCCCCTCCCGGAGCGCGCAGATCAGCTCCATGAGCGTCCGGGTCTCCGTGGGGTTGAGCCCGCCCGCCGGCTCGTCCAGCAGGAGGAGGCGAGGCTCGGAGCCGAGCGCCCGGGCGATCTCCAGGCGCTTCTGGCTCCCCAGCGGGAGGTTCCCCGCCTCCACCTCGGCCACGTCCAGGAGCCCGAAGCGCTCGAGCAGCCCGAGCGCCCGCCGGCGGGCCGCCGCCTCCTCCCTCCGTACCCAGGGCAGCCCCAGCGCCGCGCTCCACACCGAGCTGCGGAGCTGCCCGTGCTCGCCGATGAGCACGTTCTCCAGCGCCGTCAGCTGGCGAAACACCTCGGTGTTCTGGAAGGTGCGCCCCACCCCTCGGCGGGCGATCTCGTGGGGAGCCAGACGCAGCAGGTCCTCCCCCGCATAGGTGATGCGGCCGCCCGTCGGGCGGTAGAGGCCGGTCAGCACGTTGAACACCGTGGTCTTGCCGGCGCCGTTGGGCCCGATCAGCGCGAAGATCTCCCCCTCGTTGACCTCGAGGGCCACCCCCGACAGGGCGGCGAGGCCGCCGAAGGCGATGGAGAGATCCTCGACGCTGAGGAGCGCCACGGTCACTCCGACTTGAGCCAGTCCGTGAGCGGCTTGAACCGCCCCTTCTCCATGCGCACCCAGAAGCCCTGCTTGAGCGGCTCGAGGTCCGACCCGATGCTGATGGGCGGCAGGATGCCGCTCTCGAAGGCCTTGATGGAGGTGAGCGCGGTCATGAGCCCCTCGCGTGTCAGGCTCTTGCCCGCCCGCTTGGCCCCCTCGGTGAAGACCATGGCCGCGAAGTAGCCGTGGAGCGCGTAGCGGTTGGGCTCGGCCTTGGGCGCGAACTTCTGGAGCGCCTCGCGGTAGGCGCGGACGCCGGGCAGGTCGGAGGTGAGCGGGTCGGGCCAGAGGGAGAGCCCCTCGGTCCCCTCCGCGGCCTCGCCGGCGAGCCCCAGGAAGCGCTCGTCGGTGAGCGGGCCCGAGGAGACCATCAGCGTCTCGGTCCAGCCGATTTTCTGCCGCTCCTTGAGCGCCTGGGCCCCCGGACCCGGGGTGAGCACGAGGAAGGTCACCTGGGGCTTGGCGACCTGGAGCTTGGCGATCTGGGCGCTCACATCCGTGGCCCCGCGCTTCACGGGCTCCGCCGCCGCCAGCTTGAGCCCATGCCGGCCCAGCTCCTTCTCGAACGGTCCGAGGAAGGCCCGGCCGTACTCGTCGTCCTGGTAGATCGCCGCGAAGCTCTTGAGCTTCCGCTGCCCCACGAGGTAGTCCACCATCATCCGCGCCTGGCGGTCGTAGAGCGTCATGCCGTTGAGGACGTACTTCTTCCCGCGGGTCACGGTCGAGCCCTGGTACGGGAAGAGGAGCGGAACGCGGTTCTCCTCGAGGTAGTCCACGGTGGCCGCCACCGGGGCCGTCCCCTGCGAGGACAGGATCGCGAACACCTTGTCCTGCTCCACGAGCTTCTTCGTGTTGGCCACGGCGTCCTGCGGCCGGTAGCCGTCGTCGTAGTAGACCGTGCGGACCTTCCGGCCGTGGATGCCGCCGGCGTCGTTCACGCCCTTGAAGTAGAGGTCGATGCCGAATTTCGTGAGCTGCTCGCCCGTGAAGGCCAGCGGGCCCGAGAACGAGTTGGAGCAACCCACCACGATCTCCGTGTCGGTGACTCCCTGCTGGGCGGCGGCCGGCGCGCTCGCCACGAGGGCCAGCGCCGCGGTGAGGAGCGAACAAATGAGTCGCATGGGCGTCCTCCTCTGTGGGGTGTGGGTCACCGGCGCCCCAGCGGCCTCAGCGCGCGGGCCATCCCGCCGGGCATGAAGAGCATGCAGGCGATGAGGATCGCGCCGAAGATGAGCGGCCGGAAGTTCTGGAAGGCGGCCAGCCAGTCGTGCAGCACCGTCACGACGGCGGCGCCCGCGATCGAGCCCGGCACCGAGCCGAGCCCGCCGAGGATGATCATGACGACGAAGTCCACGGAGAGGAACACGTCGAAGGCATCCGGCGAGAGGAAGCCGACGACGAAGGCGAAGAGCCCGCCGGCCACGCCCGTGTAGAAGGCCGACACGACGAAGGCCGCGGTCTTGTAGGCGGCCAGGGAGACGCCGCTGGCCTGGGCCGCCACCTCACTCTCCCGGATGGCGAGGAAGGCGCGGCCCACCCGGCTCCGCGTCAGGTTGACGGCCGCCGCCACGAGCACCCAGGCCACGGCCGCCGTCAGGTAGTAGCGCGCGGTGTCCGTCGACAGCGTGAAGCCCGCGAGGCGGCCGGCCGGCACGCGCAGGCCATCGGCCCCCCGGGTCAGCCCGTCCAGGCTCAGGATGGCCTCGGACACCACGAAGCCGAAGGCCAGCGTCGCCATGCTGAGATAGAGCCCGCCGAGCCTGAGGCACGGCACGCCGAAGCCGAGCCCTACCGCCGCCGTGACGGCTCCCGCCGCCGCCAGCGTGACGATCACCGGCACGGCGGGGGCGTGGATCGTGAGCAGCGCGGCGGCATAGGCCCCGATGGCGAGGAAGCCCGCGTGCCCGAAGGACAGCTGATTCGTGTAGCCGCTCAGGAGATTGAGCCCGATGGCCACCACCGCGTTGACCAGCACGAGACTCGCGAGGAAGATCAGGTACCGGGGAGCCACCCAGGGCCAGACGAGCATCCCTGCCGCCGCCGCGCCGAGGGCCCAGCGGCGCATCAGACCTTCCTCTGCTCGACCCGGCCGAAGAGTCCGGCGGGGCGGATCAGGAGGATGGCGATCAGGACGAGGAAGGGGACGGAGTAGCGGATCCCGGAGGGCAGGTACAGCGGGGCCAGGTTCTCGATCACGCCCAGCAGCATGCCCCCCGCCACGGCCCCCGGCATGGAGCCGAAGCCACCGATCACCGCGGCCGTGAAGCCGTTGATGACGACGAGCCCCATCTTCGTGGAGAGGAAGGTCACGGGCGCGACGAGCACGCCCGCGATGGCGCCCACCACTCCCGCCAGCACCCACGACAGCGAGTACATGCGCTCCACGCTGATCCCCATGAGCCGCGCCGCACGCTGGTTCTGCGCCACCGCGCGCATGGCCCGCCCGAGGCGCGTGTGGGTGAAGAGGGCGTAGAGCCCGAGCATGAGGAGGAGCGAGCCGCCGATGATCCCCAGCGACACGGGCGCCAGCTTCACCGGGCCCACCACCATGGGGCGGTTGCCGAAGAAGGAGGGGAAGGCGAAGTCCTCGTGCGTCCAGACGAGACCGGCCGCCGAGCGCAGGATCAGCGACAGCCCCACCGTGATGATGAGCACGTCCCAGTGGGTGGCGGCGATGGAGCGGCGGATGATCGCGCGCTCGAAGACGAGCGCCACGGCGGCGCCCGCCGCGACCGCCACCAGCAGCATGACCGGCAGGGGGAGCTGCCAGGCGCGCTGGGCCGCCCAGGCGACGAAGGTCGAGACCATCAGCATCTCCCCCTGGGCGAAGTTGAGCGTCCGCGTGGCGTTGTAGATGATGACCAGCGCCAGCGCCATCAGGGCGTAGATGCTCCCCGTGGCCAGCCCGCTCACGACGACGTGGACCACGGCGGCCGCGCTCACGCGCCCCTCCCCTGCCGCCCTCTGAGCGCCGGAGGCGCGAAGAGGCCCGGCCGCAACGCGAATTCTTCGACGTTCAAGCGAGATGGAGAGAGCGCCGCGGTGCGCGCCTCGTCCAGCGCCAGCGTGTCCGGTTCCACCCAGACGCCGTAATCCCGCCGGGCCGCCTCCACCGAGATGAGGCCGTCCAGCACCTCGGCGGCCACGAGGCGGGCCGGGCGCTCCCGGGGATCGCCGTAGCCGCCGCCGCCGCCTGCGGCCTGCCGGAAGAGGCTGCCGCGCGGGATGGCGATCACGTCCTTCGAGCGGGGCGTGAGGACCTGCCCCGCCGGCGTCCGGAGCTCGATCCGGTTGAGGCTGCCCGGGTGCCCCCCGAAGAGCCCGAAGGCCCGCGCCTCCTCATCCACCCCGTCGCCGAAGACGATGCCCGTCACCTCGTCGCCGTGGATCTCGAGCTCCGTCTCCACGCCGAGACCGCCGCGCCAGCGGCCCGCCCCTGCCGAGTCGGCCAGGTACTCGTGGCGCAGGAGCCGATGGGGGGTCTGGACCTCCAGCATCTCGTAGTCCTGCGCCAGCAGGCCGCCGGCGGTGTTGATGAGCCCGATATGGTCGTAGCCGTCGCAGTGGGCTACCGCCCCCGACCCGCCCTTGAGCGCCAGGAACAGGATGTCCACGTAGCGGCGGGCGCCGCGCGGGTCCAGCCCCGCCACGGTCATCCCGAGCATTCGGTTCCATCCCGCCGACACTCGGTCGGGAACGGCCGGGGCCAGCGCGCGGAAGATCGCGTCGGAATGCGGGCCCGCCAGCGTGTTGCCGAAGGTGGTAGCCGCGGGGAAGCTCGCGTTGAGGATGCATCCGGCCGGGATGTGCACGTGGATCGGCCGCAGCATCCCCTCGTTGTGCGGGATGTCGGGGTCCACCAGCATCAGGAGCGTCAGCAGGATCGCCGAGAAGGAAGAGGCATAAGGCGCGTTCACGAAGCCCACCGTCTGGGGATCGGTGCCGGTGTAGTCGAGCCGGATCTCCCCGGCCCGCGTCTCGATCGCCACGCGGATCAGGTGACGGCTCCCCGCGTGGTGCCCATCGTAGAAGACGGTACTCTCCCCGACCCAGGTCCCATCGGGGATCCGCGCCAGCTCCGCGCGCATGCGCCTCTCGGCGGCGTCGAAGAGGTAGCGGATGTGCCGCTCCACCTTGTCAGCGCCGTGGCGGCGGTACAGCTCCGTCACCCCGCGCTCGCCCACCACCGTGCCGCCGATCTGCGCGCGGATGTCCTCCTCCACGATGGGCAGCCGCACGTTGGAGAAGACCAGGCCCCAGACATCGCGCCGCCGCGTCCCGCGGTCGATGATCCTGAGCGGCGGAATCCTGAGCGCCTCCTGCCACACCTCCGTGGCCCTGGGGTTATAGCCCCCGGCCTGGCCGCCTCCGATGTCGGCCTGGTGTCCCTTGGTCGCGGCCCAGGCCACGACGCGCCCGTCCACGAACACCGGCCGGAACACCGCCACGTCGTTGTTCTGGTTTCCGCCGGAGAAGACGTCGTTGTGGAGGAAGACATCGCCCGGGTGGACGTCGTCGCGGAAGGCGGCGATCACGGCGCGGCAGGCCGGCTGGAGCGCGAAGGCCAGGATCGGGATGTACTCCGACTGGGCGAGGATCTCGCCGCGCGGGCCGTAGAGGCCCGTCACGAAGTCGCGCGCCTCGCTCAGGATCGGCGAGCGCGTGGTGCGGAGCAGCGTGAGCCCCATCTCCTCCGTGATGGCCTTGAGCCTCCGCTCGAGGACCGAGGCGAAGATGGGATCCGAGCTCACGGGAGCCGCTCCAGGAGGAAGGAGCCGTGGCGGTCGGTCTCGAGGCGCCACGCAGGAGGGACGACCACCGTGGTGGCGTCGAGCTCCACCACCGCCGGCCCCGCGAGGCGGGCGCCCGCCCCGAGGGCCTCGCCCTCGTAGACGGCCGCCTCCGCGAAGGCTTGCTCCTCGCCCATCCACACGCGGCGGCGGCCGCGCCGCGCCCCGTCCCCCGTCCCCGGCGGCACCTCGGGCAGCGGCGGCTTCTCCGTGAGCCCGAGGGCCACCCCGCGGACATTCACCAGCTCCAGCGGCGTGTCCGGGAGCGCGTAGCCGTAGAGCCGGTCATGCGCCTCGTGGAAGCGTTTCGCGACCCCGTCGAGGTCGCCCTCCTGCGCCTCGTCCGGGAGCCAGGACACCGGCAGCTCGTGGTACTGGCCGAGGTACCGGACGTCGCAGGTGAAGGAGAGGCTCACCTGCCCCCCGCGGATGCCCTCGACGGCGAGCGCACCGCGCCCCTCCCGTCCCAGGGACGCCACGATGGCGCGCAGCCTGTCGCGATCGGCCCGCTCGAAGGGCGTCACGTAGGTCCGGACGAAATCGTGACGGAGGTCGGAGAGCAGGAGCCCTCCCGCGCAGAAGATGGACGAGCTGCGTGGCACCAGGATGCGCGTGAGCCCCAGCTCGGCGGCGATCCCCGCGGCGTGGACGGGGCCCGCGCCGCCGCCGACCACCAGGAGGAATTCCCGCGGGTCGTGTCCCCGCTCCACCGTCACGTGGCGGATCCCGGCGGCCATGTTGGCGTCGATCACCTGCACCATGCCCGCCGCTGCCGCCTCCACCGACAGCCCGAGGGGACCCGCCAGCCTCTCCATCGCGCGCCACGCCGCCGCCGCGTCCAGGCGCAGCCGGCCGCCCAGGAAGCGCTCCGCCCGCAGGGAGCCGAGCAGCAGGTCGGCGTCGGTGCAGGTCGGCAGACTCCCTCCGCGGCCGTAGCAGGCGGGGCCTGGCGCGGCCCCGGCGCTCCGGGGCCCCATGCGCAGGAGCCCTCCCTCGTCCAGCCAGCCAATGGAGCCGCCCCCGGCGCCGATGGTGTGAATCGCCAGCGCGGCGAGGCCGAAGGGATAGCGCGCGATGCGCCCCTCGGTGGTTATGGCTGCCGCGCCGGCTCGAACCAGGCACACGTCGAAGGACGTGCCTCCCATGTCCACGGTGAGGAAGTCGCGGACGCCGTGGGGCGCCGCGTACGCGAGCCCCGCCGTGGGCGCCGCCGCGGGCCCGGAGAGGAGCGTGCTGGCCGCCGCCGCCCGCGCCGCGGCCGGCGCCGCCACACCGCCGTTGGACTGCATGATCAGGAGCACGCCGCGGAACCCCGCCTCGCCCAGCCGCGCGCCGAGCCGGTCGAGGTAGCGGCGGAGCACGGGGCCCACGGCGCCGTTGAGCACCGCGGTGCTCACGCGCTCGGCGAAGCGGATCTGAGGCAGGAGCGCCGAGGAGCGAGACACGTAGGCACCCGGAAGCGCCGCCAGCGTCCGCGCCTCGGCGAGGACCTCGTGGGCGGGGTTGGCCCAGGCGTGCAGGAAGCAGATCGCCACCGCCTCGACGCCGGCCTCCGTGAGCCGCGCGAGCGCCGCCTCGAGGCTCTCCGGGTCCAGCGGCGTCCTCACCTCGCCCGAGACCTCCACCCGCTCCGTCACGGGGAGGCGGAGCCAGCGCGGCACCAGCGGTGTGGGGGCCGTGTACCGGTTGTCGTACTGGGCCTCGCGGATGCCGCGGCGCATGGCCAGGGCGTCGCGAAAGCCGCGCGTGGTGAGGAGCCCCACCCGGGCCACGGAGCCCGTGAGCACCGCGTTGGTGGTCACCGTGGTCCCGTGGACGATCAGCTCCACGCGGCCGAGGAATTCCCTCAGCCCCATGCCCTCGGCCTCGGCCAGCTCGGCGAGGCCCGCCAGGACGCCCTCCGAGAGGTCCTCGGGCGTGCTCGGCGTCTTGGCCACCCGCGGGGATTCTCCGTGGCGGTGCAGCAGGAAGTCAGTGAAGGTCCCCCCCACATCCACTCCCATCCGGTAGGCCATCTCAGCGCGCCCCGGTCATGCCCGGAGCTCGCACAGTTCGGCGATGAGGCCGGTGGTGGGCTCGGGCTCGAGGAAGGCGATCCGCCCATGCGCCCCGTCCACCGGAAAGCCCGGCACAACTCGCAGGCCCCGCGCGCTCAGCTCGCCGAGCGCGGCCTCGATGTCGTCCACCCGGAAGCACACGTGATGGACCCCCTCACGGCGGGCGAGCACCGGGCCGAAGCGCTGGACGACAGGGCCCGTGTACTCGACCAGCTCGATCCGCGTCGCGCCCACCTCGAAGAAGGCCACCCGCACTCCCACCGCGTCGCTCGACCACGCATCGCTGGCGCGGACGCCGAACAGCCGCTCCCACTGGGCCACCGACCGGTCGAGGCTCTCCACGACGATCCCGAGGTGAAGGACCTCGCGGAGCAGCCCGCCTCCCGCCTCCCGTATCGCCTGCTCGCCGTGAGCCGCCATCTCAGAGGGCGCGGAGGGGGACGTGTCGTGTCACGCCCGCGCCTCGAAGCGGCAGATGAGATCGCCGGCCGCCTCGCAGCTGGTCTCGCTGGCTTGCATGGGCCGGCGCAGGAGCTGCTCGGCGAAGGCCTCGACCACGCCGCGGATCAGGTGGCACACGGGCCCCTGGCTCCGGCCATGGGCCTCGGCGAAGGGCGAGTGCTTCACCGTGATGACGAGCCGCGCCGGGTTCCAGGACTCCACCCCGAACTCCCCCCAGCCGAGCTCCCGTCCCATCTTCAACAGCCTGTCCAGCCGCTCGCGGGCCTCCCCCGCGACGGCCGCGGTGGCACGGGCGCCGCCCGCCCGGCCCCCGGCGGCGAAGCACTCGGCCGCCCCGGGGCCGGCGGCCGCCTCCACGGCGCGCTGGGCGGCGACCAGCGTCTCGGGGCGGATGAGCAGGAAGCGCGAACCGCGGTACAGGAGCCGGCCGTGGCCGTCGTCTCGAAGCTCCGCCAGCAGGCTCGGGGCCGGGTGCTCTGTCATGGGCTGGCTTTTTTTGTCTCGCCTGAACGTCGAAGAGTCCGCGTTGCGGGGGGGCCTCTTCGCCCCCATGGGGCTCATCGGGGTGTCCGTTCTGTGCTGCGCGCCGCCACGAGGGCGGCGTGGACGCGCTGGGGGGTGATGGGAAGCTCGGTGAAGCGCAACCCGATGGCGTCCTTGACGGCGTTCGCGATGGCCGCCGACAGCGGGATCACCCCGGACTCGCCCAGGCCCTTGGCGCCGAAGGGGCCGCTCTCGTCCACCGTCTCGATGAGGCGCACGTCGATCTCGGGCATGTCGGGCGCCGGGAAGAGCGCGTACTCCATGAACTGCGGATTGAGCACCCGCCCCTCGCGGATCACCAGCTCCTCGCTGAGCGCATAGCCCAGCCCCATGTGGATCCCGCCGTGGATCTGCCCCTCGGCGGCCATGGGGTTCAGCGCCCGGCCCACGTCGTGAGCGGAGACGATCTTGAGGACGCGCACCTCCCCCGTCTCCTCGCTCACCTCCACCAGCGCCGCCTGGGCGGCGAAGCCGTAGGCGGCCGAGACATTGCCGCGGAGGTCCTTCGACAGCATCTCGTTGGGCGGGTCGTAGAACGCCTCGGCGACGAGCGCCTGGCCGCCAGGACGGAAGTGGCCGGCCCGCACCACGCGCTCGTACGGCAGGCTCCGCTCGGGACGGCCCTGGACGCGCACCCGCCCCGAGACGAGCTCCAGGTCCTCGGCCTTCTCGTCCATCACCTCCGCGGCCAGCGCCAGGAGCCTGCGCTTCAGCGAGCGCGCGGCCTGGAGTGCGGCGTTGCCCGCGATGAAGGTCGTGCGGCTGGCATGCGCCCCCACATCCCACGGTTTCACGGAGGTGTCGCTGTTGATCACCTCCACGCGCTCCAGCGGGATGCCCAGCTCCTCGGCCACGATCATGGCGAGCACGGTCTCGGACCCCTGGCCGATCTCGCTGGCGCCCGTGAGGAGCGACGCCTTGCCGAAGTCGTCGAGCCTGAGGATGGCCCCGCAGCCGTCGGAGCGGTAGACCCGGGCGCCGCCGGCCACGTGGAACATGGCCGCGAAGCCCACGCCGCGCTTCCACCCCGGGCGCGCCGGCGCGGCGGCGGCCCGCGCGATCTCCCGCTCCGCCGTGTCCAGGCACTCGGTCATGGCGCAGGAGGTGATCACGTTGCCCTGCGGGTTTACGTCGCCGGTGCGGGTGGCGTTGCGCCGCCGGATCTCCAGGCGGTCCAGGCCCAGCCGCTCCGCTAGGTCGTCCATCTGCGCCTCGATGGCGAAGGTGGACTCGAGATTGCCGTAGCCGCGCATCGAGCCCGAGTAGGGGTTGTTGGTGTAGACGATGGTGGTGTCGAAGCGCACGGCCGGGCAGCGGTAGAGCCCCGCCGTGGTGGAGAGCATCACGTAGGGCGTCGTCGAGCCCCAGGAGACGTAGGCCCCGTTGTCGATGACGACGCGCGCATCGCGGGCCAGGAGCCGCCCGGAGGCGTCCGCCGCCGAGCGGAGGTGGATCACGCAGGGCTCGCGGGTCGGGCTCGCGATGAACTCCTCGACCCGCTCGAAGGCGATCTTGACGGGCCGCCGCACGTGACGGGCCAGGAGGGCCGCGATGATGTCGATGGGGTAGAGATCGAGGCCGCGTCCGAAGCTGCCCCCGACGGGCGGCTGGATCACCCTCACCCTGTCCCCGCCGATCCCGAGCGCCTCCGCGAGATCGCGCTGGTAGAGGAAGGGCACTTGCGTGGTGGTCCACATGGTGAGCGAGCCGTCCGCTCCCCAGGAGGCGATGGACGCCATGGTCCCGAGGCACGCCGTGGTCACGTAGTTGAGCCGATACGTCCCCTCGACCACGGCGGCAGCGCGCGCGAAGCCGGCCTCCACGTCGCCGTGGGAGAACTGGTAGCGGAGGCTGACGAGATTCGTCCCCATCTCCTCATGGACGAGCGGGGCACCGGGCCGGAGGGCGGAGGCGGGGTCGAACACCGCCGGCAGCTCCTCGTACTCCACCTCGATGAGCGCCACCGCCTCCTGCGCGATGTCCTCGGTCTCGGCCGCCACCGCGGCGATCTCGTCCCTGATGCAGCGGACCTTCCGGTTGCCGGGCCCGCCCTTGAGCGCCAGGTGGTCCTTCGCGTAGCCGAAGGGGCGCTGCTCCACCCTGTCGGCCGTGATGACGCCGATCACCCCGGGCAGACGCTCGGCGGCGGCGGTGTCGATGCGCACGATCCGCGCGTGCGGGACCTCGGTCCTCAGGATGGCCCCGTGGGCCATGCGCGGCAGTGTGAGATCGTGGAGATACTGCGTGCGGCCCGTCACCTTGTCGAGGCCGTCCCGCTTGGGCGTCGCCTTGCCGATGACGTCGAAGCTCACCGGGCGACCCCCTCGTACCTCAGACGCTCCACCCGCTCGCCCGGGTAGGCCAGGAGGCCCGTCAGCACCTCCTCGGTGTGCTCCCCCAGCCGCGGCGCCGGCACCACCTCGAGCCCCAGCGCCCCGTCCACCTTGATGGGCGTCCCGAGCGTGGGAACCCGTCCCAGGGCGGGGTGGCGCAACTCCACCACCATCTGCCGATGGCTGACCTGGGGGTCGGACAGGACCTGGTCCACCGACTGGATCGGGGCCGCCGGCACGCCCTCCCGCTGCAGCGCCTCGAGCCAGTCGCGCACGGACCGCGTCCGGAAGATCTCCTCGAGCAGCGCGATCAGCGCCCCCCTGGCTGCGACGCGCTGGAGGTTGGTCTCGAAGCGCCGGTCGCGCTCGAGGTCCGGCCGCTCCATGGCGCGGCAGAACCCGCTCCAGAACTTCTCGGCGAAGACGGCGACGACCAGGTAGCCGTCACGCGCAGGCAGCGCCTGGTAGGGCACGACGGAGGTGTGGCCGGAGCCCATGGGTCCCGGCACCTTCCCGTCGGCCCAGAAGTACTGCGCGAGGTAGGTGAGGAGCGAGACCTGGCAGTCGAGCAGCGAGAGGTCCACGACGCCTCCCTGCCCCGTCCGCTCCCTCCTGAACAGCGCCCCCGCCACGGCGAGGGCGCCGAACAGCCCGCCCGCCAGGTCGCCCATGGGCAGGCCCATGCGCACGGGAGCGCGCCCCTCCTCCCCCGTGATGCTCATGGCCCCGCCCATGGCCTGGAGCGCGAGATCGAAGGCCGGCCAGTCACGATACGGCCCCTCCTGCCCGAAGGCGGAGATCGAGCAGCAGATGAGGCGCGGGTTCACCGCCCTGAGCCTCTCGGGGTCGGCGCCGAGCTTTGTCAGCATCCCGGGCCTGAAATTGTCCCATACCACGTCGGCGACGCGCGCCAGGTCGCGAAGGGTGGCGCGGCCCGCCTCCCGCGTGAGATCCAGCGCCACGCTCTTCTTGTTCCGGTTGATGCTGAGGAAGTAGGCGCTCTCCCCGTTGGCGAGAAAGGGTGGTCCCATGCTCCGCATGGGGTCGCCGCCCTCCGGCTCCTCGATCTTGATGACCTCGGCGCCGAGATCGGCCATGAGCATCGAGCCATAGGGCCCGGCCAGCATCCGGGAGAGATCCAGCACCCGCACCCCGGAGAACAGGTTCATCCTCAGAACCTCACCGGCTCCTTGTGCTCGCCGAAGACGTCCCTGAGCGCGCCCGCCATCTCGCCGAGCGTCGCGTAGGCGCGCACCCCCTCGAGAATGGGCCCCATGAGGTTGCCGGCGCCCCGGGCCTCGTCCCTGAGCCGGTCCAGGGCGCGCGCCACGGTCTGGCCGTCGCGCTCCCGCCGGAGGCGATCGAGCTTCACCACCTGCGCCTGTTCCACGCGGGGGTCGAGGCGGTAGAGCTCGAGGTCGCGGCTCTGGGCCTCGCCATCCTGCGCCACGTGGCGGTTCACGCCCACCTTGGGAATCTCCCCCGAGAGGACTTTCTGCTCGAAGCGGTACGCCTCCCGCGCCACCTCGGCCTGGAGAGCGCCCGACTTGACGGCCTCGACGATGCCGCCCAGCGTCTCGACATGGGCCAGCTCCTCCAGGATCTTCTTCTCCATCGCCTGGGTGAGGGCCTCGACGTAGTACGAGCCGCCGAGGGGATCCACCGTGTCCGCCACCCCGCTCTCCTCGGCGCAGATCTGCATGGTCCGGAGCGCGATGAGCTGGGCCTTGGGCGACGGGATGGTGTAGGCCTCATCGTAGGTGGGCAGCGCCATGGTCTGGGCGCCTGAGAGCGCCGCCGTCAGCGCGAGATAGGCGCCGCGCACGATGTTGTTCTCCGGCTCCTGGACGGTGAAGGCGGAGCCCCCGCCCCCGATGAGCGAGCGGAACATCATGCTCTTGGGGTTCTTCGCGCCGAAGCGCTCCTTCATCATCCGCGCATAGAGGCGGCGGCCGGCCCGGAACTTGGCCACCTCCTCGAAGATCTTCCCCCAGCAGGTGAAGTTGAACGAAAGTCGGGGGGCAAACTCGTCCACGTCCAGGCCACGCCGCAGGAGGAGCTCGGTGTAGGCGGCGGCCATGGCGAGCCCATAGGCCATCTCCTGCGCGGTGGTGCAGCCGGCCTCCCTGATGTGGTAGCCGCAGATGGAGATGGGGTTGACGCGCGGGGCCCGCCGGGCGCAGAACTCCGCGAGGTCGGCCACGAGCCTGAGCGACGGCTCCACCGGGTACACCCAGGTGCCACGCGCGACGAACTCCTTGAGGATGTCGTTCTGCGGCGTGGTGACGATCCGGTCCCAGGGTATCCCCTGCTTCTCGGCGACCACCATGTACATGGCCTGAATGATGGCGGCCATGGAGTTGATGGTGAAGGACACGCTCACGCGGTTTGCGGCGATGCCGTCGAAGGCCTCCTCCATGTCGGCCAGGCTGTCCACGGCCATGCCGACGCGCCCCACCTCCCCCGCGGCCCGCGCATCGTCGGAGTCGAGCCCCAGCTGAGTCGGCAGGTCGAAGGCCACGTTGAGGGCGTCCTGGCCGTGGGCCATGAGGTACTTGAAACGGCCGTTGCTCTCGGCGGGGGTCCCGAAGCCGACGTACTGCCTCATCGTCCACACCCGCGCCCGGTACATCTCGGGGTGGATCCCGCGGGTGAAGGGGTACTCCCCCGGCACGCCGAGATCGCGGGCCGGATCGAAGTCCGCGAGATCCCCGGGCCCGTACACCGGCTTCACGGGGATCCCCGAGTGCAGCACGACATCCCTGGCCTTCTTTTCGCTGGTCATTGCCCCGCCCTCCTCAGCGAGCGCCCGCGCGCTCCGCGCTGCGGCCGAGCCTCCCGAAGGCCTGGATGATCGCCGGCAGCGGCGTGCCCATGGGGAATACCGCCCAGGCCCCCGCCTCGAGCAGCGACGCGATGTCGGCCTGAGGGATCGTGCCCCCCACCGCGACCTTGATGCTGCCGGCCCCCGCCGCGCTGAGCCCCCGGATCACCCGCTCGCAGAGCAGCGTGTGGGCCCCGGACAGGATGGACAGCCCCACCACGTCCACGTCCTCCTGGACGGCCTCGGCGACGATGGCCTCGGGGGTGCGCTTGAGCCCCGTGTAGATCACCTCCATGCCCGCGTCGCGGAGCGCCTGCACCACGACCTTGGCCCCGCGGTCGTGGCCGTCGAGCCCTGGCTTCGCCACGAGCACCTTGAGCGGTGTCATGCCGGCCTCGCCGCCGGGGCGAAGGCCACCAGGTGCCGGGCGCCGCCCTTCGGGTCGTCGGCCACGCGAATCGGAGCGAAGCGCACTGCGTCGCCGACGCTGAGCGCGGCCAGGTCGGCGCCCACGATGGGGCCGAAGATCCTGAGCCCGCCGACCTTGACGATGGCGAAGACCAGGGGCACCTGGAAGCCTGCGGGCACCCCGGTCTCCTGGATGCTGAAGCCGTGCACGGTGCCCTCGTGCGGCAGGTCCACCCACTCGAACTGGTCCGCGACGCACTCGGAACAGAAGCCCCGGGGCGGCCAGGCCAGGCGCCGGCAGGCCGTGCAGCAGGTGGTGACCAGCCTGCCGGCCGCCAGGTACTCGTAGAACTCGTGCAGCTTGTTCTGGTCCGCCGACTCCAGCGGAAACGGGTCGATGGCGCGGAAGTAGGTCATCGCGCGCCCTCCCGCCCGTAGATCATCACCACGTGCTCGCCCATGCCGCTGTTGTTGTGGGTGAGCGCGATGGAGGGCTCCGCCACCTGGCGGGGTCCGGCCTCCCCGCGGAGCTGGGCATAGACCTCGGCGGCCTGGGCCACGCCCGTGGCCCCCAGCGGGTGGCCGCAGCCCATGAGCCCGCCGCGGGGGTTCACCACGACGTCTCCGCCATAGTCCGAGCATCCCTTCGCCACGAAGCGCCCGCCCTCGCCCTTCTCGCAGAAGCCCAGCTCCTCGTAGGCGATGATCTCGGCGATGGCGAAGCAGTCATGCACCTCCGCCAGGTCCACGTCCGCCGGCCCGATGCCCGCCATCCCGTAGGCCGACTCCGCCGCCCGCTTCATGGCGGGCCAGTGGGCGTAATCCTCGTGGAGCGAGGTGAGCGTGAAGCCGTCCAGCGCCTGGCCCGTGCCGCGGATCCACACCGGGCGGTCGGTGAGGTCTCGCGCCCGTTCCTCCGAGGCGAGGATCACCGCCGCGGCGCCGTCCGTGATGGGAGAGCACATGAAGAGCCTGAGCGGGGAGGCGATCATCCGCGAGCCCATCACCTGCTCGAGCGTCGCCCCCTTCTGGAAGTGGGCGTTGGGGTTCCGGGCCGCGTGCGCGTGGTTCTTCACGCCGACCAGGGCCAGCTGCTCCTCGGTGGTGCCGTACCGGGCCATGTGCTTCTGGGCGGCCAGGGCGAAGCAGGGGGGCGCCGTGAGCCCGTAGCAGGCCTCCCAGTCGCGGTCCACCCCCGTGCCCATGTTGAGGATGGCCTCCTCCGCCGCCGGCTGGTTGAGCTTCTCGACGCCGAGGACCATGACCAGGTCGGCGAGCCCGGCGGCGATGAAGGCATAGGCGTAGCGGATGCCGACGGTGCCCGAGGCGCACATGTGCTCGGTGCGGGCCGACAGCGCGCGCGGGGTGATTCCCAGGGCTTCCGCCGCCATGGACGAGATGTGGCTCTGGAACGCCGTGCGCTCCGGCATCACCGAGCCGACCACGAGGCCCTCGAGGTCGTGCGGCTTCACCGAGGGCGCGGAGTCGAAGCAGGCCTTGCCGGCCTCCCAGATGAGGTCCCGATAGGAGGCCTTGCGGACGCCGAACTTCGTCACGCCCGCTCCCACCAGCGCCACCTTGCGCATGCCTGTTCTCCTCCTACTCGGACAGCCAGACGGTGTCCAGCTGGTGGTTGAGGTAATGGCTGGGCGTGAGGGTCCACCCCCGCACCCGGCTCGCATGCGGCACGATGCGATGCCACTGAAGCGTCGTGGCGTAATGGGCCTCCTCGTCGAGGAGCCGGCGCTCGAACTCCCGCAGGTGGCGGCGCCGCTCGTCCGGGCTCTGCGCCCGGCCCTGCTTGACGAACAGCTCGTCCAGCACCGGGTCCTTGTAGCGGGCGTAGTTGGCGTGACTGATCCCGGTGGGGTCGGCCGAGGTGGGGCCGCTCTGAAACTTGTAGAGGTCGAGGTCGGGCTCGATGAGGTAGCCGCACTTGGGGTCGAAGGACACCTGGTAGTCGCCGCCCCGGAGCTTGTCGTAATAGCGGGAGCGGTCGGGGACCTCCTGCTTCACGTTGAGCCCCACCTGCCGCCACTGGTCGATGAGCCACACGGCGATGGCATCGAAGGGCTGATTGACCCCGGTGGCCAGCAGCGTGAAGCTGAAGCCCTCCGGCACCCCGGCCTCCTTGAGCAGCCGCCTGGCCTCCGCCCGCGAGGCGCCGACGTCGCGCCCGTAGCCGGCCAGCTTCGCCAGCTCCTCGGCGGGCGTGGCCCACGGCGACCCGGGCACGTGCAGCCCCACCACCTCCTTGACGATGGCGATCTTCGAGAGCGCCTTCGATCCCTCATAGCGGTCCACGGCCAGCGACAGCGCCCGGCGGAAGCGTCTGTCGTTGAACGGCGGCTTCTCGTGGTTGAACACCAGCATCGCGTGGCAGTTCCACGCGCTCTCCTGCACGGTGAGCCTGGGCCCCAGCGCGGCGACCAGGGCGTCGCGCTCGCCCGGGGTGAAGCCGCGGAACTGGATATGGGCGCGCTCGCCCCGGATGGCGGCCACCTGGGCCGACGCGGAGGGGATGAAGAGCGCCCGGTAGCCGTCGAGATAGGGCTTGCCACGGTCCCAGTAGTCCGGGTTTCGCTTCCCCACCCAGTGGGAGCCCTTGACGTGCTCGGCGAACCTGAAGGGGCCCGTGCCCATGATGTTCCGCTCGTACCAGCGCGGGTCGCGGGCCAGGATCTCGGCCTTGTAGATCCAGTTCCAGGGCGAGGCCAGCGAGCCCAGGAACGAGGCATGCGCCCACTTGAGCCTGAACACCACGCTGTGGGCGTCGGGCGCCTGGATGCTCTCGACGCTCACGAACTCCCCCTTGCGGGCGGAGGCGACCCCTTCCGGCGGAAACGCGATCTTGTCGTAGGAGGCCTTCACGTCGGCGGAGGTCAGCTCGCTGCCGTCGTGGAACCTGACCCCGCGCCGCAGCCTGACCGTGTAGGTCCGTCCATCGCTCGACACCGTCCAGGACTCCGCCAGGTCGCCCACGAGCCTCGTCCCCGTGCGGTCCGACGGATCGGGGCGCAGCAGGGTGTTGTAGTGGGGGGCGGCCGGCTGGATCACCGCGAAGGTGTCCTCCCGGTGGGCGTCATAGGACGGCGGGTCGGCCGCCGGCATGATGAAGAGCAGCTCACCGCCGCGGCGCGGGCTCTCGTCCGCCGCCAGCGCCGCCGCTGCCGTCCCGAGGAGAAGCGCCGTCGCCATCGCTCCAAGTCGCCTCCACCGACGATCACGCATGTCGCAGGCCCTCCGTCGCCTTCGTGTTCACCGTCATCGTCGCCGGATCCACCACCACGCCGTATGCGGTCCGCGCCTGATCGAGACTGACGTAGCCGTCCAGCACGTCCTCGAGCACGCGCGCCGGATCGCGCTCGAAGGGGTCGCCGTAGCCCCCGGATCCGGAGAGCTGGAACGAGATCACATCGCCGTGGCCGAAGTCCTCCGAGGTTTTTCCGTGCACCACGCGTGCCTCGGCGCCGGGGTTGATCACGGTACGGGCGAGGCTCCCGCTCTTCCCCCCGAACAGCCCCCATGGGGCGAAGCGCTGCCGCTCGGAGAGATTCGTCAGCTTGCCGTCCTCGGCCAGGAACTTCATGTCCCGCCTGATGCCGCAGCCGCCGCGGAATCGGCCCGGTCCGGCCGAGTCGGGGATCAGCTCGAAGCGCTCGACGACGATCGGATGGTTCTGCTCCTGGGCCTCCACCGGGATGTTGGAGGCGTTGAAGGCCGCGCACATGGCCTCCACCCCGTCCTTCGTGGCCCTGGCGCCGGTGCCCCCCAGCACCAGCTCGTAGGCCACGAAGCGCCGCTTCCGCGCTGGATCGTAGCCCCCGAATGTCGGGTTGGCCATGTGGGAGGAGGCCGCGGCGACCCGGTCTGGCACGGCCGGGGCCAGGGCCCCGATCACCGCCTCGAAGATCCGGTAGCAGATGACGGCCCGCGGTCCGCCGCCGGCGGGCGGGCGGGGATTGAGGAACGAGCCGAGCGGCGCCTCGACGGCGATGGGCCGGAGCGCGCCCTCGTTCATGGGGCCCAGCGGATCGGTGAGGCACTTGACGGCGGCGTAGGAGTAGGAGCGGGTGTAGTTGATATAGGAGTTGAGCCCCGAGGCCGTCTGGGGGGCCGAGCCTGTGAAGTCCACCTGCACCTCGTCGCCGCTGACGGTGACCGTCACCGCCACGCGAAGCGGAGGGGTGCCCGGCCCGAAGTCATCCATGAAGTCCTCGAAGTGGTAGGCGCCATCTGGGATCTTCCGGATGGCAGATCGCATACTTGACTCGGTTCGGCTGAGGATCTCCTCCATGGCGGCGTGGAGCGTCTCGGACCCGTAGCGCTCGGCCAGCTCCACGAGACGCTGCTCCCCGACGCGCAGCGCGCTCCGCTGGGCGCGGAGATCGCCCAGCACCTTGTCTGGGGTGCGCGTGTTGGCGGCGATGATGCCCACCACGGCCTCGTTCTCCCGGTACTCGCTCCAGACCCTGGTGGGCGGGATCCGCAAGCCCTCCTGGAAATAGTCGAAGATCCCCACGACCCCCTGGCTGCCTGGCCGCTGGCCCCCCACGTCCGTGTGGTGGAGGATATTGACCACGAAGCCCATGAGCCGCCCGTCCAGGAAGGCCGGCTGCGTGATGAAGAAGTCGGGGAAATGGCCAGAGCCGAGGAGGGGATCGTTGAGCAGGATGGCATCTCCGGGCCTGAGCGTCTCCACCGGGTGAACGACCAGCGCGTTCTTCACGGCGAAGGACATGGCGCCCATGTGGCCCGGGCTGTACGGGCCCTGGGCCACCATCCGTCCCCGGGGATCGAAGACGGCGACCGAGAAGTCCTGCCCCTCGCGCGCCTGCTCCGAGTAGGCGGTCCGGTGCACCGTGGTCCCGATCTCGACGGCGATGGACTGGAGCGCCCCCCAGATCACCGACAGCGTCAGCGCATTTACCGGCGCTGTCATGCGCCCACCTCGACGATGAGGCTGCCCCAGTCGTCCACCCGCGCGCCGCAGCCGGGCGGGAGCACGGTGGTGGACTCCCGCTCCTCCACGATGGCCGGCCCTTGGATCTCGGCGCCGGCCGGAAGCCGGTAGCGGTCGTACACCGGCGCGTCCACGTAGCCGCCCTTCTCGGGGAAATAGGCCTGGCGCCGCCCTTCCAGCGCCGCCGCCGCCCCGCCCCCCCGCGGCGCGCGCGGCAGCGCGAGGCGAGGCCCCGCGCCCACCGCGGTCAACTTCCAGGTGACCACCTCCACCGGCTCCTCGGGGGCGGCCACCCCGTAGCGCAGCTGATAGGCGCCGTCGAAGGCCTCGCGCACCCGTGCGAGCTGGTGCTCACCGAGCGCGCCCGGCGGCACCGGGACGTTGAGCTCGTACCCCTGCCCCACGTAGCGCAGGTCGGCCGTCCGCTGGATCCCGATCTCCCCTTCCACCGCCGACTCGTGCACCACCTGGAGCGCCTGGGCTTCCATCTCGCGGTACATGGTGCCGAGATGTCCCGGATCCACGGCGTCGAGCCGCCGCACATAGCTCCGGGCCACGTCGAACTTCACCTCGGCCGACAGGAGGCCCAGCGCCGCCGTCACGCCCGCCGCAGCGGGCAGGATCACCCGAGGGATCCTGAGCGCCTGGGCGAGCCGGCACCCATGCACCGGCCCCGAGCCGCCGAAGGCCACCAGCGTGAGGTGGCGCGGGTCGTGCCCCCGCTCGATGGACACCACGCGCGTGGCCAGCTCCATGTTGCTGTTGACCACCAAGTGGATGCCCCAGGCCGCCTCCGCGAGCGTGAGCCCCAGGGGTCGGGCGACGCGCTCCTCGATGGCCTCCCGGGCCTTCGCCACGTCGAGCCTCATGCTCCCGCCGGCGAAGCGGTCGGGGTTGAGATAGCCGAGGACGAGATCGGCGTCGGTGACGGTGGGCGCCGTCCCGCCTCGCGCGTAGCAGGCGGGCCCCGGCGTGGAGGAGGCGCTCTCGGGCCCCACGCCGATCACCCCGAGCCGCGCCGTGGCTATGGAGCCGCCGCCCGCGCCGATCTCCACCAGGTCCAGCGCCTGGATGTTCATGGGGAGCCCGCTGCCCGCCGCGCCGCCCACCCGGTGGAGCTCGAAGAGGGAGGTGACCAGCGGGCGGCCGCCATGGATGAGGGCGAGCTTGGCCGTCGTCCCGCCCATGTCGAAGGCGATGAGATCCCTGTGCCCCGAGAGCTCGCCATAGGCGGCCGCCATGAGCGTGCCCGCCGCCGGACCCGACTCGATCATCCGCACCGGATAGCGCTCCATGGCCTCGGCCGTGGCGATGCCGCCCGAGGACTGCATGATGAAGAGCCGCCCTCCGTACCCGCGCCGCCCCATCTCCCCCCGCAGGCTCTCCAGGTACTCGCGGATGGCGCCCATGATGTAGGCGTTGACCACGGTGGTGCTGCTGCGCTCGTACTCCCGGAAAGTCGGCGAGACCTCGTGAGAGAGGCTGACCGAAATCCCCGGGGCCTCCTCGGCGACGATGTCGGCGAGCCGCCGCTCGTGGGCGGGGTTCACGTAGGCGTGAAGCAGGCACACCGCCACCGTCCTCACCCCTCGAGCGGCCAGGCCTCGGATCACCCGGCGAGCCTCGTCCTCGTCCAGCCGCTCGAGCACCGAGCCATCCGCCAGCACCCGCTCGGGGACCTCGGCGATGAGCCGGCGCGGGATGAGGGGCCTGGGCTTCTCGATCTGGAGATCGTAGACCTGGTAGCGCTTCGACCGCCCGATGATGAGCACGTCGCGGAAGCCCCGCGTCGTGATCAGCGCCACGTCGCGCCCCTTGCGCTCGATGACCAGGTTGGACCCGATGGTGGTGCCGTGGACGGCCTGCGCGAGCGCCGTCCACGGGCAGCCGGCGCGCGCCAGGAGGTCATCGAGCCCGGCCAGGCAGGCCTGGGAGGGATCGGGGTACGTCGTCAGCCGCTTCGCGGTGCGGATCTCCCCCGTGGGGGTCTGGAGGACGAAGTCGGTGAACGTTCCCCCGACGTCGAACCCGATGCGGTACTGGGACTGGGCCATGCTACCGGGGGGTGGCTTCCGAGCGGAAGAGCATCATGGCGTAGGGGTAGCGCCCGGCCCAGTGGAAGGTCACGGCGTGCTCCACGGGCTCTCCGGACGCCGTGAAGTAGGTGCGGCGGAAGCGGAGAATGGGCGACCCCGCCGCCACGGCCAGGAGCCGCGCGATGCCCCGCGGGCACCGCATCACCTCGATGGCCTGCTCGAGGTACTTCACCGCGAGCCCCAGCTCCCGCTCCACCGTTCCGATCACCGAGGTCGCCGACAGGTCCGCCTCCAGGATCCGGCGGCCGATGGCCTCGGGCACGTAGGCGGTCACGTGCTGGAAGGGCCCGTCGTCCCCGTGACGGATGCCCGTGAAGCGCGCCACCGGCGCGCCGGGCGCGAGCCGGAGCGCCGCCGCCGCGTCCGCGGGCGCCGGCGTGAGCATGCGCTCCAGCGGCTTGAACCACGTCTCGTCGCCCAGCGCCAGCATGTCCTCCACGGACCCGATCACGCGGAGCCTGCGCTCGGCGGGGACGGGCGAGGTGAAGGTGCCGCGGCCCACTTGCCGGGACAGGAGCCCCTCGCGGCAGAGGACGTCCAGGGCCTGCCTGACGGTCATCCGGCTCACGCGGAACTGACGGCAGAGGGCATGCTCCGAAGGCAGACGCTCGGCCCCGCCCCGGCGGCTGGCGCGGATGCGGGCGCGCAGGGCGTCGGCGATCCTCAGGTAGCGCGGGGCGGCGCGGCGCTCGGTCATGGCTTGCGCGGGACCCCGGGGGGCGCCGCGGTTGTCTAGACATATCAGCGCCGCGCGCGACCTGTCAACACCCTCGTGGCGCGGGGCCGGCTGCCCCCTACTTCCGCCCGGTGACCCGGTGGGAGAGACAGCTCACGGAGGCCACGAGGACGCCCTCCGCGGTGCGCACGCGGATGTCGTAGAATCCCACGCGCCGGCCCTGCTTGCGCTCCCTGCCCTCGGCGATCAGCCGCGAGCCTGGCGCCACGGCGGCCACGTAGGTGATCGTCGTCGTGAGGGCCAGCGCCGTCTCGCCGTGGGCGTTGCAGGCCGCGCCGAAGGCCACGTCAGCCAGCGAGAAGATCACGCCGCCGTGGGGGAAGCCCCGGTGGTTGAGCATGTGCGGCTTTACCGTCAGAGCCACCCGGCAGTAGCCCGGGGCGATCTCCTCGTACTCGACCCCCAGCGTGCGTGCCCAGGGCTCTCCCTCGAGCTGCGCCCGGAGGGAGGCGGGGACGGCCGACGGGTCGCGGCTTCTCACGGGCTCACCTGCCAGGCGCGCCCGAGGGGGGGACGCCGCCGGCGATGCCGAGGTAGGCCTCGCGGACCAGCG